>Ga0316187_10000538_pt1 | contig 30092 bp, 26 predicted proteins | sample CroRivburrow1_MG_FD_204927 | JGI IMG/M metagenome (GOLD analysis project Ga0316187, IMG submission 204927) | Coastal sediment microbial communities from Maine, United States - Cross River worm burrow 1 | ecosystem: Environmental > Aquatic > Marine > Coastal > Sediment | place: USA: Maine... | reverse complement strand
TGCGAAAACTCGAAAAATCAGGTGCGACAGTTGCAAAATCACATCAAGAAGCAGTAAAAAATGCAGACATCGTGTTTACTATGCTGTCTTCTCCTGAGGTCATCGAAAAGATTGCACTCTCTGAAAAAGGATTTATTTCCGAGATGAAGGACAAAGCCATCTGGGTCGACTGCTCGACTGTTAATCCTTCGTTTTCGGACAGAGAAAGCCTGGTCGCTAAAAATCATCATATCAGGTTTGTGGATGCCCCAGTAGCGGGAACGAAACCCCATGCCGAGAATGCGGAATTGGTTTTTTTTGTAGGAGGAGAAACAGGTGACGTGAAAGAGATTACGCCCCTTTTGAATTTCATGGGCAGCAAGATCGTCCATGTAGGAGGAACCGGGAAAGGTACTTCTTATAAAATGCTTGTTAATTCTCTCCTCGCTCAGTCCATGTTAGCTTTCTCGGAAGCTCTCCTGCTGGGTGAAAAACTGGGATTGTCAAAAGACTTTTTATTGGATAGCCTGCCCAATTTATTAGTGTCAGCTCCATTTACAAAAGCCAAAGCAGAAATGATCCGTGCGGATGATTATGAGGCCCAATTCCCCCTGGAATTGATGCACAAGGACTTGCACCTGGTTGCATTGACAGCTTATGAGAACAATCAGCCGCTATTATTGGCAAATCTTGCCAAAGAATTATACGCAACTGCGAAGCGAAGTGGATTTGGAAGAAAAGATTTTGCAGCAATATATCAGTTCCTAACCAACAATACTTAAAGGATACGAGGCTGGAATTGTCAGATCCATCAATAATTGCCCCTTGCTGGCTTACTGAGTGGATGGAAGTACACAAAATTACCCTTTGGGGTGCGGCGGATCTTCGGGATTTTTCCACGCCCCGGGATGAAACAGGACAAAGATTTCCTTTTGCTCTTTCGTGGGCTCTTCCCATGAATCCCCAGATAATGGTCAGCATCCAGAACGGGCCTAATCAAGCATACGCTGATGAGTATGCCAGCGTGAACAACCGCATCAATGAATTGTCAGCAGCTATAGCAGCCGAAATCAAAGCCAGAGGTTTTAGATCCGAACCGCTGGCGGCCTCGGACCGCACCGATCCGGTAAATATAAAAGGGGATTTTCCCCACAAAACTGCGGCAACAAGAGCAGGGTTGGGCTGGGTCGGTCGTCATTGTCAGCTTATTACGCGCCCTTTCGGATCATGGATTCGATTGGGTACCGTTTTCACCGACATCGAGCTTCCGTGTGGGCCCACGATTGAAAGAAACTTCTGCGGTCGTTGTACGCGCTGTGTGGAGGCCTGTCCTGCAAAAGCATTGATAGGCAACGCATGGTATCCAGGAGTGCCCCGTGAGGAGATATTGGATGTCCGGGCATGTGATCGATGGAAAAAGGAACACTATTTTCAGTACCACAAGGGGCATAACTGCGGGATTTGCTCAGCAGTCTGTCCCTATGGATTAAAAGTGCTGAAAAAGAAGTCTGTTAAGACATAAGATTTATTTATAAATGTGGTCTTCAAAGAATGACGAATTGAAGATTTAGGGTCACGGTAAGAAATAATTCCACACGATTGCGCCGGATTATGGTTTGTCTACAAGGCACATCCACCTGCGCATATCGGGATACGTGTGGGTGGATGTAACGCAGTAGACGGGCCATAAGACAAGCAAGAGGTGGAATTATTTTTTTCCGGGGCCCTTATGCAGGAGCCCGAAGGAATGAGAGTTCTGCTGATATCTGCCAATACAGAACAGATCAACATGCCGGTGTTGCCGTTGGGTCTGGCTTATGTTGCTGCGGCCGCAGATTCTCAGGGTCATACGGTGAAAATGCTTAATTTGATGATGCAAACAGATGCGCATAGGGCTCTTCATGAGGCTATTGTTGATTTTAATCCCGAAATAATCGGTATCTCGGTTCGAAATATCGATGATCAGAAAATGGAAAACCCGCGATTTCTGTTAGGAACCGTAAAAGAGGTAGTTGCCCAGTGCCGCAAATTATCCAATGCGACCATTATTTTAGGAGGCGCGGGTTTTAGTATTTTTCCTCAAGCTACCTTGGATTTTCTGGGAGCGGACATCGGTATTCAAGGAGAAGGTGAAAACTCTTTTTTGACCCTTTTAGAGCGACTTCGCGACAAGAAGGATACCTCAGAAATACCGGGCCTTTGTTTACCCGGCCGGACAAGTTGCAGCGAGTCGGTTCATATAAAAAGTTTGCGTGATGTGAGGTTGCCTCTTCCCGAGGTGTATCTGCTGACCCCTTCTGCTCTTAAAGGCGAAGAGGTTTGGACACCTTTTCAAACCAGACGCGGTTGTCCCTTGGATTGTAGCTATTGTTCCACTGCAACGATTGAGGGTCGAACGATTCGAAAACACGACCCTAAAAAGGTGATCGAAGCTATTTCAAGATATGTTGAGGTTGGGTTGGATCATTTCTTTTTCGTGGACAACACATTCAATCTTCCCAATTCATACGCCAAAACACTCTGTGACCATTTGATTTCATCGAGATTGAAAATCAACTGGCGTTGCATTCTTTATCCATGGAAAGTTGATGACGAGTTGGTCGAAAAGATGGCCAAAGCGGGTTGCAAAGAGGTTAGTTTGGGATTTGAAAGTGGTTCGGAGAAAATCTTGGCTAAAATGAACAAAAGATATACCCCGGCTGACGTTCGCCAAATTTCAGAAACGCTCAAAAAATTTGATATCAGCAGGATGGGATTTTTATTGCTCGGAGGACCCGGTGAAACCAAAGAAACAGCTAATGAAAGTTTAATATATGCTGACTCACTTGGCCTCGAGGCAATGAAAATCACGATTGGAATTAGAATTTATCCCCACACACCGCTTGCGCGGACAGCGATAAAAGAGGGATTGATCAAAGCCGACGATAACCTTCTATTTCCCAAATTTTATATAACCAAGGGTTTGGAAAGCTGGTTGCGAAAGACTGTCAAAGCCTGGATGAATACCCGGCCAAATTGGGTAATGTGAGTGATGCATTCCGGCAGATTAAAACATAACCTATTATAAAAGGTGAACCCATGGCAAAGATATTTGGTGGTACAAAGACGGCAAAGTTAGGAACTGAAAAGAGACCCGCAATTGTAAGAGTGCAGACCGAAGAGAAAATGAAAGAAGTCGCGGCCATATTCGAGGAAAACGGTTGGAAATTTACTATAGGACTGGAACCGGACAAACCGGAGGATATCGCCGATTTGGAAATATTATTGAACCCAACGGAAACCAGGAGAGTCGAGAAAAAAATCGGACGCAACGAACCCTGTCCGTGCGGCAGCGGGAAAAAGTATAAAAAATGCTGCGGCAAATAGGATATTGGCTGCAGCGCATTGGAATCGAGGATCGTAAATGATGATGTTTCGTCCGGCAGTTCATTTACTGTCGCATTTTATCGTACCGGGAGTAGCCGCTAAATGGGCGTACGCTGACCGCTGGAAAAGCGCATGGATCATCATGGTCACTACGATGATTGTAGACCTGGATCATCTTTTGGCCAACCCTGTTTATGATCCAAACCGCTGCGGAATCGGATTTCACCCTCTGCACACATATCCGGCAATCGGTATTTATCTTCTGTTACTGATGATTCCTAAGATCCGTCTGGTCGGGCTTGGATTGGTGATTCACATGGTGTTGGATGGGGTCGATTGTATGTGGATGCTTTTATAGTAGAGGACCTTTTCCCGGCTTTTTTACGGGTTTGAGCACCTAACGGCTTAGACTCGTGCCCATCCGCGGTTTCAAAAAGGGCACTGATAAGTTTCCGATCCAGAAATGTGCAATTTTTCGCAAGTTCAAGGAAATCAAGGAATTGTGCGGAGGCATACTTCTGTATGCCGCACAAGCGATTCCGCCGATTGACGCCGAAATTGCGGAAAAGGGCCATTTATGGACGGAAACTAGACTCACAGTGGTACTGTCGTTTAGACCCAACCGTTCGTCTAAATACATCCCCTTAAGGTGATTTGCCGCAGTCCATCCAGAAACCTCCGTGTCAGGGCGATGGATATGTTGTGACGGTAAACCTTGCCGCGCGAATCGACACCGCGAATCTGCCCATCGGAGAGAAACCAGCGTAACAGTTGAACACCAACAGCCCGGCGATCTTCCGGGTTTAACGTAACGGCTGTCTTAAAATCTTGAGGCTCGGGAAGTCCGGCGCCCTGATCCAAGAGAGACTTCATGAAATTGAGCGCCCGTCCCAGCCGCAGCAATGTCGCAGATTGCTGCCGGTCGGTGGTGTGAGAGATCGGCAGCGCGCTGGAGCGCATCAGCGTAAAGTCGGTCGGCAGGAGACCCTGGCTTTCACACAATCGATAATCGGGGCTTCCCGGCGCCGGATAGAAAATTGAAACACCGGCCAGCACGCGACGTTCTGCCAGGAAGAGAAGATCGACCACGGAGTCCGCTGCCGATTGCTGCGGTGCTCCGGCAATCACGTAGCCGACGCATTGAAGGTTGTATTTTTGGGCCGATGCCAAGGCGGCATCGAAGGCCGCGCGCACATCCGGTCTTTGAAATTTTTTCAATTGTTTCGGGCTGCTCGAGCCCAGCGACAAGTTGAGAGTCCTGAATCCGGCTGCGGCCATGGCGGCGATGACATCGTCATCGAGCGATGGAGGAAAGAGCCCGTTCATGGCCCGTAACTCGAGTCCGGCATTGCCGAAGCGAGATGTGATGCCACGCAACAGCTCTGCAAACCAGCGGCGGTCGAGGGTGAGATTCTCGTCTTCGAAATCAATAAAGCCGGCGCTGTCTCTTCCCACGGCACTTTCAATCTCGGCCAGAACGGATGTGAGAGAGCGTCGGCAAAAGGTGCGCTTGCTTGAACGGCGCATGGAGCAGTAGGAACAACGCATGGGACAGCCCCGGCTGGCCACGACGACCGCACTGCCTCTTTTGCCCCTGCGATAGTGGCGGTGCCGGATCAGATGGGTGGCCGGCAGGGGAAAATCATTCAGGTTATCGAGGCGGGCCGGACCACTGATATGAAGCGTACCGTCCGCAGCCCGCAAAACAATGCCGGGAACGTTCAGCGGGCTGCGCCCGTCTCTCAACGCCCGGGCCAGCTGCGGCGCGGCATGTTCGCCGTCACCGCGGATGACATAGTCCACCTCCGGGCATTGCATGACGCTTTCCGGAAGTTCCGTCGGGTGGTGACCTCCCATTACGATTGCGCAGGACGGTAGAGCCACCTTGATCCGTTGCGCGGTTTCAAGGGCCTCGCCACTGTATGCGGTAAACAGGGAAGATATTCCCACCAGGAAGGCACCCGACTGCGCGGCTTTTCGCGCCAGGTGTTCGAAGCTGTAGCCGTAGTGCCGGTAGCGGTGAAATAGCGCAAAGGGGGATCGATCGGCACGTCCGTAAAATTCCCTGAGATAATTCATGTTCTCGGGCAACGCGATGTCACGCGATCGAGATGTGGCCAGGGCGTCCAGGATTTCCACCGAGAACCCAGCCTTTTCGAGACCGGTCGCAATACATGCCAGACCATAAGGCAAGGTGCGTTTTGCGGTCAGGTAAAAATCCCTGATTGGTGGTTGAACAAGCAGAATATCGGGCATTTTGACTGGTGCTGCGGTAATTGGGTTCTTCGCAGGTCCCTTTTCGCGGGTGCGCCAAGGGGTAATGTCCGACAGGCCGTTAGCGGCATCAAATGCCGGATCCAATCAAATGAAGCTAGATTCCGTGCTTCGTTTATAGAGGATTATCACGGAAGATTGACATTCTCCAGCGTGGGTCGACAGGGAGGTTTTTAACACGTCGGAAAAAAGAAAAACAAGGAAAGACTTCGTTTCCCATGTTGGAGTGGAGATTGGCCCGACTATAGTAGGCGGCACCATACTCCGGATCAAGATCGATAGCCCGGTCGAAGTCTTTCAGGGCGGCCTGATTGTCGCCGGATTTTTCGTGTGCCAAGCCTCTCAAATGGTAGGCCTTGGCATATTCGGGATGGTTTTCGATGACCCGGTCAAAATCGGTCTGAGCTTCCTCTAACCGGTCCAGTTTCATGTATGCTGACGCGCGGCTCAAACGGGCGATTTTATTTTCGGTAACGATTTCCAGTGCCTGATTGAGAGCCGCGATGCTTTTTTCGTAGTTGTGGCCGACGAATTCGGCCATCCCTTCATTGAAGTACAAAAGTGCGTCTGCGCGCCCGACGCCTTGCATCTGCGGCACCCTGTAAACGCTTACAGCTAGGTGGTTTGAAGCGCATCGGACTTTGCAACCCTGTGAACGGTTACGAAAACTACCTAAAACCCGCGGTCCGATCACGTCAGTTTACCGCTCGATCTGAACGAATCAACGCTCCCCTTTTCGATGAGCACGGCTCCTCTTCTTTTAACTGCACGAATTTCACCGAATTCAAGCAACTGATAAACAATTTTGCGACCGACGCCAAGATATTTAGCCGCCTCGCTGACCGTCAGCAGAGGCAACGAAACGAAATCAGTATCGTGGGATGCCATATTAAAATCTCCTTTTTTATTCGAGCATCTGCTCACCCGCCTCTGCTTCAGCAGGAGCTATTTCAGGATGCCGCATGATGATCCGGGCGCAGGTGTTCCAGCGCAGCAGAGCATCTTGATTGCCAGGCGAACAGGAACTGAGGGCTGTTTCGTAAAGTTTCATCGCCTTGTCGAACCATTCGTAGGCCAGCCGCCCGGAACCCGGACCACCGCGTTCGAGATGGACCTTGGCCCGCCGTTCAAGAATAATGCCGCCATAGTAAGCTTTGCAGAATTGATCGCTCAGTTTTTCCAAAACTTCCTGTGCCTGGTTGAAGGCCGTGTTGAGATGTTGTTTGAACGTGTCGGTCAGTGCCAACAACAGGATGATCGACGCCTGTTGATTATCGGGTTCGACCGCCAGCACATCCCGGCAAATACTTTCGGCCTCCAAGGGTTCGTTCAAGAGGCGGTAACGTTCGGCTTTTTCCAATGCACCCGGTATCGCTGCCTTTGAAAGGGATTTCAATGTGTACATGATTCTTTCCTTTTCTTGCGGTATGAAGCACTGACGTTATTAGACCTAATACGTGACCGGTTGCGGCGCTTCGAGATGGCAAATACTAAATGCTCATTCCTCTTCGGGTCACCACGGTGAATAAAAATGACGCGCCTGAGCCCGGATGAACGGATGCGAAAAGCGGCTGACTGTCTGAGTCGCTTATGGGGTCTTAGACCGGACCCTATGCCGATGCCTCTAAGAGGACACGACCTTCAAGCTGCATCCGAACTCATTATTTGAAGACGGGCCTGTTCCGGGCTTAGAGCCGGGCGGAGGTGCCCACCTTTTTTCCGTATTATACATTCTATTTTCGTACTAAAAGTAACCTTGGCCAAACGTCAGGAAAGTTATTCATTTTTCTCCTGTTGTTTGATGGTGCGCTTGATCTGACCGATGCACTTGGTCACCGGGATTCCCTTGGGGCATACATCCGTGCACCACCACATGGTCTTGCACCCCCAAGCGCCGTCATCATTGTCGAGCTGTGCCAGGCGGCCGCCGGTGGCGGTGTCTCGAGAATCATTAATATAGCGGAATGCTCGCAGAAGTGCTGCCGGTCCAAGGTAATTGGGGTTGGCCCGTGAGATCGGACAAGACGATGTGCAGGAGGCGCAAAGGATGCAGCGCAGGGCCGGTTCGATCGCCTTTTGTTCTTCCGCGCTCTGAATCCGTTCTTTTTCCGGTTCTCCCTCGTCGTTGATCAGATACGGTCGAACGTAGCGGTGTTTTTCAAAAAATGGATCCATGTCCACGACCAGGTCCTTTATGACATTGAACAACGGCAGCGGTTCGATGACAAAGTTGTTGGCCGTTTTGTAATCCCGCACCAACTTCTGACAGGCGAGGCCGACGTGACCGTTGATGACCATGGCGTCCGAGCCGCAGATGCCGTGCGAACATGAAGCCCGGTAAACCAGCGTGGGGTCAAGTTCCCAGCGAATCCGGTTCAGGCAGTCGAGGATCTTGTCGGTCGATTCGACGTCAATCGCGTACTCCTGGTAGCGGGGCTGTTTGTCGACCGCGGGATCGAAGCGAAAGATGACAAAGGTGGCCTTCATCTTAATACTTCCTCTCTTTGGGTTCAAATCGGGTGATATTGACCGGTTTGGTGAACAGTAGCGGTTCTGCCTGCTCTTCATAGCGAACCATGGTGTGAGCCAGGAATCGCTGATCGTCCCGTTCGGGGAAGTCTTCACGGGAATGGGCGCCGCGGCTCTCTTCTCGATGAAGGGCTCCGAGGGTCATTACCTCAGCCAGGTCCAGCATGTGTCGCAGCTCCAAGACATCCAGCAACTCGCGGTTAAAGCAGCTGCCCTTGTCGTGAACACCGATATCGTGGAATCGTTCCTTCAACGCGCGGATGGCTTGCAGCGCTTCATCCAGGGTTTCCTTGTGCCGGAAGACCGAAACGTTGTTCATCATCACGGTCTGCATTTCCTGCAGAATCGGGCCTAGCTTTTCGGTGCCGTCTTTTTCCATTAGATATCTGATTTTAGCGGCTTCCAGATCTTCCAGGTCGTCAGGAATGGTGCACAGGCCGTGCGCATGGATGAATTTTCTTATCTCGATGCCCGATCGTCGTCCGAACACCAAGGTGTCCAGCAGCGAGTTGCAACCCAGTCGGTTGGCCCCGTGAACCGAGACACAGGCACACTCACCGGCGGCATACAAGCCCGGAAAGGGGGTTTTCTTGTCATCCAGAACGACATGTCCAGCGGCGTCGGCGGCAATGCCGCCCATCATGTAGTGGCAGGTGGGTTGGACCGGGATCGGTTCCTTGCGGGCATCCACGCCGCCGTATGTTTTGGCGAATTCGATGATTTCGACCAACTTTTGCCCGATGACCTCGGCTCCCAGGTGGGTCAGGTCGAGGTGGACGTAATCCTTGCCGCCGATCCCACGGCCGGCGCGCACCTCTTTCAGGATGCAGCGCGAAACCATGTCGCGCGGCGCCAGGTCCTTGATCGTGGGAGCGTAGCGTTCCATGAATCGCTCGCCCTCGCTGTTGAGCAGGATGCCGCCTTCGCCCCGCGCGGCCTCGCTGATGAGGATGCCCAACTTGTAGATACCCGTGGGGTGGAACTGGATAAATTCCATGTCTTCCAATGGCGCACCGGCGCGATAGGCGATCGCCATTCCATCTCCGGTTGACGCCATGGCATTGGAAGTGGTTTTGAAAACCTTGCCGGCACCACCGGTGGCCAGCAACACGGCCTTGCTGTTAAATACGTGGATTTTGCCGGTGGCCAGCTCATAAGCCGTCAGACCGCAGCAGCGCCCGTCCTTGACGATAAGGGAAAGCATTTGAAATTCATCGAAAAATTGGACATGGCGTTGCAGACACTTTTCCCAGAGGGTGTCCAGGATCACCCGACCCGTGCGGTCGGCGGCATAACAGGCCCTTTTGACGGCGGCTTTGCCGAAGTTGCTGGTGTGACCGCCGAAAGCCCGCTGGGCGATTCTGCCTTCCGGCGTGCGGTTGAAAGGCACACCCATGTGCTCCAACTCATATACAATTTTTGGGGCATCCTGGCACATGATTGCAATCGCATCCTGGTCGCCGAGGTAGTCACTGCCCTTGACGGTGTCGAACATGTGCCATTCCCAGTTGTCTTCTTCTTCGTTTCCCAGAGCAGCGCCGATTCCGCCCTGGGCGGCTCCGGAATGGGAGCGCGTGGCAAAGACCTTGCTCAGGACGGCCACCCTCGTGCCTTCACCCAGCTCGATGGCTGCCCGCAGGCCGGATAAACCGGCTCCCACGATGACGACGTCATACTGGTGTTCCATAGTCGACTCCCTGCTGAAAATCCGATTATTGGTTGAGTTGACGAATTTTGAAAATGAGAATGATGCCGATGCACGTATTCAGCCCGAACGCTTAATCCCGTCTTTCCCGCAGCTTAGAAAAAGCCCTTAAACTTGTAAAGGGTTTTTTCAACGGTTGGGATTTTGTGGAGCGACCGTAACCGTTTTGTCAGCTCTGTTTGCGGTTGACGCGGATTCGTGCGCCGTTTGCGATTCCTTTGAAGGCCGTGGCATCGCCGAGGACCCGGCCAAACACATTGACCGGGCTGTAAGCCCGGGGTTTATCGTCCCGGCTCACTGGTGTGGGACCGAAAAAAATACAGAATGCTTTTCCCATGGGCCAGTAGGCGAGTTCCCCGATTTCAACTTCCGCCCGTGCATCATGCTCCTGTTGCACGGCAACCGGTATGGTGAAATAGATCTCGTTGCCCCAGGTATTGACAGTGCTTTCGAAAGGCAGCGCCTCGAGAATCTTGACGGCCGTCGCGTTCGTACCGAGTTCAGCCTCTAAACAAATGTCATTTACCGAGATAATAATAATGTTATCGTCCATTGTCACTCCTCATAAGGTTTCGGTGAAGCGCCTCAATGTCTGAAATTGCAAACTTATTTTTTCGTGAGCCTAAAATCCTACGGCCTGACCGTCCTTGCGGTGGTCGGAGGCTCCGCAGTATCCATCCGGCAGGCAGGCGATGAGTTGGGCGCCGCCGAATAGTCGGGTCGGCGGATCCGGCATCAATCGGTGACCGCGCCCGGCGAGCTCCGCGGCGACGCCATCCGGCAGACCCGGTTCCAGGGCGAGACGAAAGTCCTCCGCCACATACCACCGGGGCGCATCGGAAGCCGCCTGGGGATTGAGGCCGTAATCGAAAATCCGCACGATCATCTGCAGGTGTCCCTGGGGCTGCATCAAAGCGCCCATCACGCCGAAACTGAGAAGCGGTCGACCGTCGCGGGTCACAAAACCGGGCGTGATCGTGTGAAAAGGACGTTTACCGCCACTGACGCAGTTGGGATGCCCCGGTTCGAGTGTGAAGCCCCTGCCGCGGTTTTGCAGACTGATCCCTGTATCCGCAACGACGATGCCCGATCCAAATCCCATATAGTTGGACTGAATGTAGGACACCATCATACCGTTCCGGTCCGCTGTGCTCAAATAAACCGTACCGCCGTCCGATCTCAGTACAGTACGCGGCATTCCGGCCTGATTCATCCGAATCTTGGTGGCGCAGTCGGCCAGAAAAGCGTCAGCCAGCAGGTGTTGCGGGTCGACCTCCATGGCGGCCGGATCGGCAATGTGGCGCCAGGATTCCGCGAAAGCCAACTTCATTGCTTCCACCTGTAGATGGATGCTGTCCGCACTGTCCACAGGATAGCGGCGGATATCCAGGTGGTGCAGAATCCCGAGGGCGATGAGTGCTGTCAAGCCTTGACCGTTGGGTGGAATTTCACACAATTGAATGCCGCGGTATTCTTGCGTGAGCGGCGTGACCCACTCGGAAGTGTGCCCCGCCAGGTCTTGGAGCGTCAAGGCACCCCCTTCGGCGGCTGCCTGGGCGGCGATGCGTTCGGCGAGCTCGCCCCGGTAGAATGTTTCGCCCCCGGTTGCGGCAATTTTTCGCAGAGTTTCGGCCTGTTGCGGGCAAGCAAAGGGTTCGCCGACGGCGGCCGGCCGGCCGCCGGGGAGAAATGTCTTGGCGAATTCCGCGTAACCCTGGAAGCGCTCCGGTGCTTCGGCCCAGATGGACGCCACCGCGGGCGTTACGAGGAACCCCTGACCGGCGTAGGCGATGGCCGGTTCGAAAAGCCGTTCGAACGGCAGTTGGCCGAATCGTTGTGACAGGCGTGTCCAGACGTCCACTGCACCGGGTACGGTGACCGAGTCCCATCCCAGCTCGGGCATGCTGTTGCAGGCGGCAAAACGGTTCGGCGACCAGCCTGAGGGCGAGCGGCCGGAGCCGTTGAGCCCGTGGAGTTTTTGACCATCCCAGACCAAGGCGAAGGCATCGCTGCCGATGCCGTTGCCGGTCGGCTCGACGACGGTCAGTGCGATGGCCGCGGCCAGAGCGGCGTCGACGGCATTTCCGCCGCGGCGCAGCATGTCCAAACCTGCCTGGGCGGCAAGTGGCTGTGAAGTCGCCACGATATTGCGGGCCAAAACAGGCTTGCGCCTGGAATCGTACGGGTAATTCGAAAGACATTCTGGCCGGAAAAATGTCATGCCGGCATCTTTCTTTTTAGTCGTGGTGGAAAAATTTTGGTGACCCGGTTGTTTTCAATGTCGAAACGGTTGATGTATAGCCTTCGCAGCGGTGTTCCGTAAACATTGATGACGACAATCATCTGATCGGTGGGGTTGCCGACCCGGTGGATGCCTTCGTCAAGCGGCAGGGTGGTATCGGTCCGGCCCGGTGTGCAGGTGGTCCGTTCCGTCTCCTCGAGGAGGGCATAGCCGTTTTTTTGGCCGTCGTCTTTCCTGCGGTACTTGACAATCTCCATTTCCCCGGAGGCACTGCCTAAAACGCCCCATGAACTGTGGTCGTGGACAAAAGTGACCTCTCCCGGCCTGTAGAGATACATCCGAACTGAAAAACGGCGCTTGGCATCCATGTGCAGGCGCCATTCGTTGTCGAAGAGCATATGCCGGCGACGCTCGGCTCCGCCGTAATTCTGTTTGATGTCGTTCAGAAGGGCGGTTATCAACAGCTGGTTCTCGAGGAGGGCCGGCAGCCTCTGCCGGACATACGCGATTTTTGACTCGTTGTCTGCGAATTGCCCAAGCGGATCGGACCACTCGGCGCAGTAATCATGCAGATCTTTGGGGCTAACAGGAGACAGCGGCATCTGATGGAACCTTGACGGCAAGAGCGGCATGCTCCAGCCACTTACCGTAACCCTAAACAAATGGTTCCCGGCCGTCAAGCCTGCTATCGTTTCGGTATGCAAGTTTTAGGAAATCAAGACACTGCTGCAGGGGGGGTTTTTATGGACGGAAACGAGCTAATCTTGCGGTTCTGCAGTGTCCAGCGCCGAACGAACCGCGTCGGCCAGTTCATTCATACCCAGCGGTTTCATCACCATGCGGCTGATGCCCAACGCGGCGGCGCGTTCGATTTCGAGCTCGTCGCTATAGCCGGTGCAGAGGATGATCGGAATATCGGGACGTATCGTTTTGATTCGTTCCGCCAGTTCGAAGCCGGTCATGCGAGGCATGGTCCTGTCGGAGATGACCAGGTCGAAATCTTGTGGCTGGGATTGGAAGGTATTCAAGGCGTCGGAGCTGCCGGTCCGGACGGTGACACGGTAACCGAGGTGTTCCAGCATTTGTTTTCCCATTGCAGCCAGCACTTCCTCATCGTCCACCAACAGAATCTGCTCGTTTCCGGTAGGCAGCGCAATCGGTTGAATAACCGTCGGTTCGTCTTCACTGGCGGCGCAGGGCAGGAAGACATGAAAAATTGCCCCGCTGTCCGGGCAACTGTCGACCTGGACGGACCCTTTCAGGGCTTGGATGATTCCATGCACCACCGATAGCCCCAGGCCTGTCCCTTCCCCCTTTTCTTTGGTTGTAAAATAGGGGTCGAAAATGCGCGCCAGAATATCCGGTTCGATGCCGGGGCCCGTGTCGCCAACCGTCAAGCGAAGGTGCGGTCCTGGTCGCAGGCCCGGATGCTGTTTTATTTCAGCGGTTTCGATCTCGGTTTTCGTCAGACTCACGTCCAGAATACCGCCGGAGTCTTTCATGGCCTGGGCGGCATTGGTGCACAGGTTCATCAAGATCTGCTGAATCATCGTGGGGGTGCACAGCACGCGAGCGTTTTCGGCCGAGATGCGGGTGCGGATATCGATGGTCGAGGGTAAAGAGGCTCGCAGAAATTTGAGAGCTTCCTTGAGGAGCGGGGCGATATCGATCGACTTGAAATCCTGCTCCGTTTTGCGGCTGAAGGTCAGGATTTGCCTGACGAGGTCCTTGGCACGGTTGCCGGCCTTGATGACCTCGGCCACGTCATGGCGGCCGGGGCCGCCTTCCGGTATTTCGTACACGGCCAGTTCGGCATATCCCAGAATAGCGGAGAGGATGTTGTTGAAGTCATGGGCGATGCCGCCGGCCAGGGTCCCGATCGCTTCCATTTTCTGAGACTGAATCAGCTGCCGCTGCAGGTGATTTTCCTGGGTCACATCGCGCTTGATGCCGACGTAGTTGCAAATCGATCCGGTGCCGTCCGTGACCGGTACGATGACCGCCTCTGCCGAGTAGTGGGTGCCGCACTTGCGACGGTTTATGAAACAGCCTTGCCAGGGGTGGCCCTTAGAGATGGTGTTCCAAAGCTCCTGGTAAAAGACCGGTTTCTGAAGACCGCTTTTCAAGATTCGCGGATTGCTTCCGATCAGCTCGCTGCTCGCATAGCCGGTGATTCTTTCCAAGGCCGGGTTGACATATTCGATTGTTCCGGCGCTGTTGGTGATCAAGACGAGCTCGGCAGCCTGCTCGACGGCGATTTGAAACAGACGTCTTTTTTTTTCAGAACGGACGCAGCCCAAGGCCAACCCTATAATTCCTGCCAGCGTCTTTAATACGTCGACTTCCTCCCGAGTTGGTGACATTTCCGCGGTCGTGATGTCGACACCGAGAAATCCGATCATCACCCCGCCGCTGACCATCGGCGCCAGCAGGCTCGAACGGATGACGGCACCTCCGGACAGTGATTTATGATGGGTGGTCGTCCCCGGCTCCGACGGCTCGGCGAGGCGAACGGTTTCACCGCGCTGCAAACCGGAGAGGTATTGAGTCGATAAGGCGACCGGCAGGTCGTTTGCGGGTTTATCATTGCGTGTCAAGACCGGCCCGCACCATTCAATGCGGTTGATAATCATTTTGCACGATTCATCGACTTCGCACGCATAACACCGATCGCCTCGAAAAAAAGTCGCGATCCGTTCGAGAGTTTGCGGCAGCACACCTTCGAAAGCATCTATTTGTGCAGCCTCACATATAGCAACGGTCTCGGCCACCAGATCGTCCCGCCGGTTGAGTCCCCAATCCGGGCGATCTTCCAGTCTTAGATGGCCGGTGTTTTTCTCATTGACTGTGTCCATATGCTCTCATACGTGACGGTAATAGTGCCGCGAAGCGTGGGCCGGCGTTTTTTCGTGTTTAGGGCTCTTTCAAAAATGACGTTTTATTTTGAGATCCAATATATAACTAATCAATAATAATTGCAAGAAGTTGCTGAGGTCGCCCCTGTTTTCGGCTTGCGCTGAGCCGGGTTGCAATTTTACAGGGGGACAGGTGTTGCCGTCATGCAGGGTCGAGAGAAGGCGGCGGTTATGCGACTGGAGCACTCGGGCATTCGGCCCCATGGACTTCAGGTGCTCCGCGCTGAGCCGAAATGGGCATAAATATTTATAAGATCTTGATTAAAATAGAAATTTTTATTAAAATAGTCAATATGGCTTGTTTTTGGTAAAATACTGATATCAATTCTGGGGAAAGTGATCGGCCGCTAACAGGGAACCGGCCGATTTGAGAAGAATTTTTAATCCTGCTGTGCTGCCGGGCGACCTTATTTGGATCGAGATCAGCCGAGAGGCTGTTGGAAAGTCTGCGCGCCTACCACTGCTTCCGGGATGGTCGCCGCCCGACTTCCAGGCCGTTACACCGGCTCCAGCGATCGCTCCCGTGCTAAAGCCGAGGCAAAAATGACAAATGCTGCCGACATACTGATCGTCGATGACGAACCGATCGTCTGTCAAACACTGCAAGGCCTGCTCGATTTCCAGGGACACCGGGTTGCCACCTGCAGCAGCGGTGCGGAGGCTCTGAGCTGCATCCGCCGGAAAAGTTTCGACCTGGTTTTTCTGGACATCCGGCTTCCGGACATGGACGGGTTTCAGATTTTGGCCGCAATCCGCAAAGAAGCGGCGGGGGTCCTCGTCATCATGATCACCGGCGACGCCACCATCGAAACGGCTGTGGAAGCGCTCAAAAGCGGCGCGTACGGTTACCTTCGCAAACCGATCCGGATCGAGGAGTTGACCAAGACGGTCAAGAACGCTCTCGATCACCGCGAACTGGATCAGGCCCGCCGGCGTTCGGAAGCCGCCCTGCGGGACAGCGAAGAGCGCTTCCGGACCCTGGTCGAAAATTCGCTGATCGGCATCTGCATCGTCCAGAACAAAAAAATAATCTACCAGAATCCGGAACAGAAAAAATTGTACCGATCCTTTGCCAATGTTTCACCGGAGACACTGATTCATTTTATCCACCCGAATGATGTCGAAAAAGTGTCCAAATGCTATCGCGCACTCATCGCGGGAAAACAAAAATCGGTGGAAACCGATTTCAGGATCTATCCCTCGGGAAGCGAAAAGGAAGATACCGATATCCGCTGGCTGCAGTGCCGCGCCAGCTTGTTTCAGTATCGGGGTGCCGATGCCATCCTGATCAACCTGATGGACATCACCCGTTCCCAGGAACTTGAACATTTCCTGCGGGTAAAAAGCAAAATGATTTCCCTGGGGCGTGTCGCGGCCGGTATCGCCCATGAAATCAGAAATCCATTGACCGGCATCAACTCCTACCTTTTTGCACTCGAAGACCTGCTGAAAGCCGAGGAACTCGATGCCGATACGGTCGAGATGATGAAAAAGATCGTCTACCAGGTGCAGGGGGCTTCCAACAAGATCGAATCGGTCATCAAGCGGGTGCTCGATTTTTCAAGGCCCGGAGTCCCCTCCATGTCGCTGATCAGCATGAACGACCCCCTGCAGGAGGCGCACAACCTTTCGGCGAGCAGCCTGCGCAAGAAGGGGATCAAGGTCGCCATTGACCTGGATCACGAGTTGCCGATGAGTTACGGGGATGCGAATTTGATCGAGCAGGTGGTGTTGAACCTGATCGACAATGCCGTGAAATCCATGGAAAAGAAGAACGCTGAAAAACGATTGACGCTTCGGTCGTATTCGGAAAACAATAACATCTGTCTGAGTGTCTCAGACACTGGATCCGGGATCCCTATCGGTATCCGGGAAAAGATCTTCGACCCTTTTTTTACAACCGAGACCGACGGCTCAGGCATCGGGTTGGCCATCTCGTTGCGGATCATCAACGATCACCGCGGTGCCATTACGGTCGAGGGCAATGAGTCGGGCGGGGCCAGATTTACCATCGAATTACCCATAGAGAAAAGGATGCAAATTCAATGACGCCGTACACGGTTTACGTGGTGGATGACGAAGAGGTGGCCCGGGAAGGCGTGGTCCTGGCATTGAAAAAGCTATACCGGATCAAGGGTTTTGCCAACGCTGAGGACACCATCGAAGCGGTGCTGAAAAACCCGCCGGATCTGGTCCTCCTGGATATCGGCCTGCCCGGCATGAGCGGAATTGAAGCGCTCAGAAAAATAAAAGGCCTCTATCCGGAGGTTATCGTGATCATGATCACCGCTTATGAGGATGTTCAAACCGTGGTTTCCGCCATGAAACAGGGTGCTTACGATTACGTGGTCAAACCGCTGCAGATGAACACCCTCATGGTGACCGTGCGCAACGCCCTCGAAACGATTAAGCTGCGCAAAGAGATCCAGCTGCTCCATGAAAAATATCTCAAAGAGAACCTGCCGGGATTTATCGGTGAGAGTGACGCCATCCAAGACGTCATGGAAGTGGTGACCAAAGTTGCCAAGAGTCCCGACACATCGATCGTGATCCTCGGCGAAACCGGCACGGGAAAAGAACTGATCGCCAAGGCCATTCATTACCGCAGCCCCAATTTCGAAGGCCCGATGATCAGTGTCAACTGTGCGGCCATTCCCAAGGATTTGATCGAGAGTGAACTTTTTGGTTACGAAAAGGGGGCTTTCAGCGGTGCCGACAAGTCGGGCAAAGAAGGCTTGGTGGAAAAGGCAGCCGAAGGCACCCTTTTCCTGGACGAGGTGGCGGACCTGAGCATGGAGGCGCAGGCCAAACTGCTGCGGTTTCTGGAAGAGGGTGAATACTATCGGGTGGGTGGCACCAAGAAGTGCATGGCCCAGACCCGGATCGTCGCCGCCACGAACAAGAACCTGGAGGAGATGGTCGCTGCGGGAGGTTTCCGACAGGACCTGTACCATCGTCTGGCGGTCATCAAGATTGAGATCCCCTCCCTGAACCAGCGGCGCGAAGATATCGTACCCATTGCGAAACACTATCTGGTCGAATTCGCGGCGAAGTTCGGCAAGACTTTCACCGGGATCAGCCCCGAGGCGGAAACGGCATTGAAAATTTTTAAATGGACCGGCAACGTGCGTGAGCTGAAGAACCTGATCGAACGGGCCGTATTGCTTGGAGACGGTCCATTGCTGGAGCTGCGGGACGTTGGGGTGGCGCCGGACTGTCAGGGTGCGGGCACCACCGTCGGCGGCACCACTGTCGGGCTGCCGAGCCTGATCCCCGACGGCATCGACCTCCCGGAGGTCATGGCGGCCATCGAAAAAAAATATTATGAAGAATCTCTTCGGATGACCGACGGCAACGAAAGCCGCGCGGCGCGATCTCTCAATGTCAGTCGTGACACTTTTCGGTATCGACGCAAAAAGCTATTCGGATAAACGAACCCTCCTCCTCCCCAGTTCACGTATCTGCTTCTTAGAGCCGTAATGCGGTGCCCGTGGACCTGTGCCCCGGCGACAGCCGCTGCCACCTCTGATTTGGCGCCATGTTGAGCAGCATTTAAACACGGCCGCACCGGCAAGATCGGAAGACAGGCATTCGGCTTTGGCAAACGAATGATTTTTGGGGCATTATTCCCACCGAGACTGTGTTTTTTTCCCCAATCCGACCCGAGTCTTTCATGGCCTCAATTTCCACTTTTCCGCTCTAACTAATTGAAATATAATGGTTTAAATCTATAAAAACCAACTGGCACACTATTTGATTTGGGGAGGCCATAGACATGACACATCAACCATATTAGGAAACGGAACAATGATCACCCATCCCAATCTGAAAAACCTGAAAACGCTTCTGATAGACGACAACGAGTTTATCCGAAATTCCATGGAAATCGCTTTCCGCCAGAAAGGATACCCTCTGCGAACGGCTGCAACCGCCGAGGAAGGCCTTGAGAAAATGGCTGCAGAAAACTTCGATATCATCATCAGCGACTACAGGCTGCCTGGTATCGATGGGCTGACATTTCTAAAACACGCCGGCGGCACCCGGCCGGATATCATCAAAATTCTGATATCCGCCTGCGGTGATCATGCAACGGTCGCGGCGGCCTACGCCATCGGTGTGCATGACTACCTCCAGAAACCCTTTACCCTCGATACTCTTTGGGCCACTCTGGCCATGCACGCGGAGAAACTCGAGAGCCGGCGCCGTGTCATCGACCTGCAAAGTCGCCGGGAAGCACTGCGAAGTCAGGGCCGAGCAGTGGGCGGCAAGCATTAGTACCCGCGCTCGAACTCGTCCACCGTGCGCTCCACATAAACGCACCCCGACAAACCGGAAACACTCACCCGCCGGTTCCACCCGGCTCGGCAACCTCCGATCTGATGTGCCATCCTCGCCTGTGAGGGTTGAATCGTACCTGCCGATCCCGTTTCGAACTGTTCCCTAAAATGTATCCGTCCCGACCCGTAGATACCGTCGCGGTCGGGCCATTTTTTCTCTTTGACACGTCAAGCGGCTTGTCATTTTCACGATTCTATGTCAGAGAGATGACGCGTTTCCGTTCATAAATGGCACTTGTCCGCGCCTTTAACGAAGCTGAGGATGGGCACTGATCCGTTGCGACCCATCGTTTCCGGAGGTTGTTAATGCATGATTTCAATCCGACTCACTATCGATTCGCCCTTACACCCGATTTGGACGGTTTCAAATTCTCCGCCAGAGTCGAAATTGCCGGTGAGCTTCCCGAAGCGCAGGCAGTGGTGACCTTGAATATCCTAGAGTTGGCTATTTGGCGCTGCATCGTGCGCCTGGACGGCAAGGAGGTCATCTGTCCCTTCAGCGTAGACCCGCAGAAAGAGGAATTGCACATCCAGCTGCCGCGCGACATTACCGGTAGCCTGACACTGATTGTCGAGTACGAGGGTCAGATCAACGACCGGATGGCCGGTTTTTACCGCAGCCGTTACCGGAAAGATGGTCAAACACGCTATATCGCCGTGACGCAATTCGAGGAAAGTGACGCCCGCCGGGCGCTTCCCTGCGTGGATCATCCTCGTAAAAAAGCGACCTTCACGGTTGAAATGATCATCGACGCCGGTCTTTCTGCGATATCCAACACGCTTGTCGACACCGAAGAGCGCCTGCCACACGGCAAAAAGCGGGTAACCTTTCAACGGACACCCAAAATGTCGACTTACCTGCTGTTCTTCGGTGTCGGGGAGTTCGAAATCGTTGTGAATTCTGAAGATCCGCGGGTGAGGGTCGCCACCACGCCGGGCATGACGCCGTATACCGGATATGGCCTCGAATTCGGCCGCCAGGCGCTCGCGTATTGTGAAGACTACTATCGGGTCCCTTACCCGCTGCCGAAAATGGATTTGATCGCCATTCCGGACTTCGCTTTCGGGGCCATGGAAAACTGGGGCGCGATCACCTTTCGCGAAAATCTGCTGCTGCACTATCCGGATTCAACTTCCCGGGCGGGCGAAGAGCGGATTTGCGAGGTGATCGCACACGAAATCGCCCACCAGTGGTTCGGGAACCTCGTGACCCCCTCGGATTGGCGCTACCTGTGGCTCAACGAGAGCTTTGCCACCTTCTTCGGCTTCGGGATCGTCGACAACTACCATCCGGAGTGGGGCATCTGGGAGCAGTTTATCGGCAGTCAAACCGAAGGTGCGCTCGTGCGCGACGGGTTGCACGAGACCTTCGCGATTGAAATTCCGGGCGGCGAGCACGTGGTGATCAACACCAGCACGGCGCCGATTATCTACAGCAAGGGCGGCAGCATCCTTAGACAAGTTTTGGGCTTTATCGGCCCGGAATTGTTCCGGGACGGGCTACACCGGTATCTGGAAACGTACGCATACGGCAATGCCGCCAGCCGGCAGCTCTGGGAGGCCTTCGAATCCTCATCCGAAAAGCCGGTGACCCGGATGATGAAGAGCTGGATAGAACAACCGGGATATCCGCTGATTACCGTCGAACGACGGGACGATCAGCTTAACTTGCGGCAACACCGGTTCACCTACCTGCCCAACACCTCCGGGCAGCTCTGGGATGTACCAATTACGGCGCGGTTGATTAACCGAAACGGCGAAGAGCGGATCGTTCGACACCTGATGACCGGGGAAACCGCCGTCATCGAACTGGCTCCCGGTACGGCGGCTTACAAAATCAACGCCGACCAAACCGGATTCTACCGGGTCCAGTATCTGAATTCTGAGGATCTCGAAACCCTCGGGGAACGGGTCCGCAACAAATCGTTGTCGACCGAAGACCGTTGGGGACTCCAGAATGACGTGTATGCCGGGGTCAGAAGCGGCAACATCGGCATCGACGCCTACCTGGCTTTTCTCGAGTATTACAGGGCTGAAGACGCCTTCTTGCCATTGAGCAGCATCGCCGCCAATTTGTTTCAAGCCTACAGCGTCCTCACCGGCGACAGCAAAAACCGGCTGAAGTCGATTGGTCGTTCCCTGCTCCAGGGGGCACTGGCCGCAATCGGTCTCGTGCCGAAAGCCGCTGAGCCCTTCACCGTTTCCTTGTTGCGGGATCAGATCATGCTGCCGGCCGCCATTTTCGGCGGGCAGGATGTCGTTCAGTTTGCCGGGAAACAGTTCGAGAATCTGCTTTCCGGCGGCACCGTCCATCCGGACATCCTGAAGAGCACCCTTCAGATTGGCGCCCTGACCGGAGGAAACGCAGCGCTGAAATGGCTTCAACAGCGGTTTCAGTCGACTATCAGCGAACACGAGCGGCTCAACATTCTGGCGGCATTGGGATGGTTCAGTGACAAACATGTTATCGAGAGTGCCCTGCAATTTGCACTCGAAGAGGTGCCCGACCGCAACAAATTCATTCCGATCGTTTCAGCAACCGCAAATCCCCACGCTGTCGATCATCTCTGGGACTGGTACCTGGCGCATCTGTCGGAACTCGAAGCCTTTCATCCCCTGCTCTACGAGAGAGTGATTGCCGCGATCGTACCGACAGCCGGTATCGACAGATCGGAAAGCGTCGGTGCATTTTTCAAGAAATACGTGGCGGCTCATCCGCAGACCGGTGATGTGGTCAGACTGGCAATGGAACATCTCGAGATCAACCTGAGAATGCGCAACCGATCCTCGAGTTGAGGAACAATGGTGTCCATCCACGGTCTCATAAAAAGTCCTGATCAGTTTCTGATCCTGCAGCAGTTCTTCACGTTCACTCATTTCAGCCTTCTCGGTATCGTGCGCAGACCGTACGCCATTGCCTACTCTAATGCTAATGACGCTGGTCGATGTTGTCGTCATTTGTCGATCATCATATTTTGAGTCGTAATCATTCCATTTCGTCAGTCAATCGGGGAGTGCATCACCGGCAGGAGGACAAGCCGGAAAGCCCCGTGGATGTCACCGCAGTGAATATTTGTCGGCACTGCCGCAACAGTTCTTGACACGGCGGCTAATTTTTATTACTCGCTTTAAAAGCTTTTCCCCTGCCACCCCTAACCTTGCTGAAGCCTATGCTTGAAATACACAGGCATATCAGGGCCGACGGTGCACACCGACTGAAGCGAATGGCGCCAACGCATCCCGTGTATGGAGAACCCGGTTAAATGAATCGACGAACCTTCCTGAAGATTGTCGGCATGAGCAGCATCTCGATGGCCGCCGGCTGTACCCCCGACCCATACAACCAACCCCGACCGGACAAGACACTCTATTCACTGGTTCATGCACCCGACGACATGGTGACCGGTGATGCTTCGTGGTATGCGTCTACTTGCCGAGAGTGTCCGGCGGGATGCGGTATTCTGGCCAAGAATCGGGAAGGACGGGTGATCAAGGTCGAAGGCAACCCCCTGCATCCGATCAATCAGGGGAAGCTCTGCATGCGCGGCCAAGCAGTGGTGCAGGGGCTCTTTAATCCGGACCGGATCAACTCGCCGCTAATAAAAGAAAACGGCGGTTGGCGACCGATTTCATTCAAAGAGGCCGGTGATATTCTCAAAACCAAAGCCGAAGCGGCCGCCGGTGCCGGCCCCAACAGAGTGCGGATGCTGACCGAGGTCGTCGGCACCAGCCTGGAGAAACTCTTCAAAGAATCCCTGCGGCGCTGGAAGTCGGGTGGACCGCTATTTTATGAACCTTTTGCCTACGAGTCGCTGAAGGCGGCCAATGAGGCCGTTTTCAACGTCAAGGGGTTGCCTTCGTATCGAATGGAAGATGCCGATGTCCTGATCGGCTTCGGTGCCGATTTTCTGGAAACCTGGCTCTCTCCGGTCGAATACGCCCGCAAGTTCAAATCGATGCACGCTTTGCGGGATGAGCGCAAAGGCCGGTTTTTCCACATCGGTCCTCACATGGCGCTCACTGCCGCCAACGCCGACCTCTGGTTGGCCTGCCGACCCGGCAACGAGGCTGCCCTTGCCTTCGGCCTGATCGGCGAAGCCCTGCGCAGCGGTCGTTTCAACGATTCGACCACGCCCTTGCGCGCTGAACTTGAGAGTGCCACCGCGCCATACACCAAAGATCGGGTGGTCGAATTGACCGGGGTTGGTGTCGAAAACTATGAACGACTGATCACTGCATTGCGCGAGGCAGAAAATCCTTTGGTACTCGGAACCGGCGCCGCCGCTGCCGGACCGAATGCGCTGCAGACCGACCTGGCAGTCAATTACCTCAACTGGATTTTGAATCCGCAGCTTCCATTATACGACTTCGGTCAGCGACACCGGGTTGAAATTGCGGCCACCCGAGCGGAAGTTCTGGGATTCTTCGAGGCCCTCGACCAGGAACCGGTCGACCTGCTTCTGTTGAACAACGTCAATCCCGTTTACACCAACCCCATGGTCGGTGATATCGAGCGGATTCTCCAGGATGAGGCTTTGCTCGTCGTGTCTTTCAGCAATTTCATGGACGAGACGACAGCCATGGCGGACCTTGTTTTGCCCGTCAGCCTGCCATTGGAGGCCTGGGATGAATACGGCGGCAAGGTGGGAATCGTATCGACCCTGCAACCGGCGATGGGTCGAGTCAATGGCCGCACCCTCATCGGCGATGTCTTCCTGAAAGCCGCATTCGACAAAAACAGTCCCGAAGACAGTTACAAAGCCTACCTGATTGCCGATTTGATATCGAAAAGGCGGGTCGGAAAAGAGATGGAATGGCTGCAGACCTTGCAAAACGGCGGTATCTTCAAAACCACCGAAGAGCAGGAGAACCCGCAGCCGTCTTCGAGACCGACTACCTTGAGTCCGACATTCTTATCGAGGGTCCAACAGCCGGTGGTTGACGGGTTGACCTGCATTGCCGCACCATCCATCCGGTTTTTTGACGGCCGCGGCGCCAACAGACCCTGGCTTTGCGAAGTGCCCGATCCGATCACGCGGGTGGCCTGGCAGACACCCGTACTCGTCCATCCACGCACTCTCGCATCCGAAGGCCTGAAGCATGGCGACCTGGTTCAGATCGTCAGCAATTGGGGGCAGGTGGAGGTTCCGGTTTACGAGACCATGAGCGTCGCCCCTGGCGTCCTTACGATGAATACTGGGCAGGGACATGAAGACTTCGGTCGCTATGCCGCCGGCAAAGGTGCCAATCCGTTCCGGCTGACACCACCCGAGCCGGTCGAGGATACCGGCGGCCCTCAGTTTCTGGTCTCGGGAGTCCAGATCAAGAAAACCGGCCGGTCGATGAAGCTCGCCCACACCGACGGCCACCGGACCCAGCTCGGACGTAAAATCGCGGTGAGTGTTACGTTGCGTACGATCGAATCCCTGAAGCAGCGTAAGAAAGCTGGTCTGACCATGTGGGATTTTCCTTTAGCCCTGCCGATTCCGGAAGGATATGATCCAAAACGCGATTTTTACAAGCCGCACGATCATGACGGCTATCGCTGGGGCATGGTGGTGGACCTCGATCGCTGCATCGGCTGCGGTGCCTGCTCGGCCGCCTGCTACGCCGAAAACAACATCGGCATCGTCGGGGTGGAACGTATTCTCGAGGGACGCGAAATGGCTTGGCTCAGTGTGGAACGTTATGAGGACAAGAAAAATCCGGAACGGATCACCTTTTTGCCGCTCATGTGCCAGCACTGCGACAATGCACCCTGCGAGTCGGTTTGCCCTGTATATGCGCCCCATCACAACAAGGAGGGGATGAACAACCAGATCTACAACCGCTGCATCGGAACGCGCTATTGCAGTCAGAACTGTCCCTACAAGGTGAGACGGTTTAACTGGTACACCTGGGAATGGCCGAACCCGCTTCAATACCAGCTCAACCCCAACGTGACCGTCCGTGCCAAGGGCGTCATGGAAAAATGCTCCTTTTGCGTGCAGCGTATCAAAGAGGCCCACGGCTGGGCCAAGAATGAAAACCGCACGATAAGGGACGGTGAAATCGTGCCGGCTTGCGTGCAGACGTGCCCCACCGATGCCCTTGTGTTCGGCAGTCTGATGGACCCAAACAGCCGCGTTAGAAAAATGGTGGACGATCCCCGAGCCTACCAGATTATGGGATATTTGAACACCAAGCCGGGGGTTATTTATCTAAAAAAGGTGGTACATGACGGTTGAGCCGGTTGCGCCCGTTAGCCCGGTTAACGGGCTAAACGGGCTAAACGGGCTAAACGGGCCTAACGGGCCTAACGGACTAAACGGAAAATGCCATGACCGAACTGACCTTTAACCGAATCGACGATACGGTACTGGACACGCTGACACCCGCCCGCGGGACCTATTGGCTGACTGTGGTGCTGCTGTTCATGGGAATCCTGGTCGGGCTGTCCTGCTGGCTCTACCAGATTTTCACGGGAATCGGAGTAGCCGGTATGAACATACCGGTGGCCTGGGGGACCTATCTGATCAACTTTGTGTTCTGGGTTGGAATCGCCCACTCAGGAACGCTGATTTCCGCCATTCTGCACCTGTTCCGGGCCGGATGGCGCAACCCCATCGCCCGGGCTGCCGAAACCATGACGGTGTTTGCGGTCTGTACCGCCGGCTTGTTCCCATTTATCCATCTGGGTCGCGTCTGGTTGGTCTACTACATGCTGCCGATACCGACCCAAAGAACCTTGTGGCCCAATTTTCAGTCGCCATTGATGTTCGACGTGGTGGCGATCAGCACCTATCTGACAGTTAGTTCACTTTTCTGGTATACCGGTATGCTACCGGATCTGGCCATCATCCGGGATCGTGCCGTCGGCAGGCGCAAGAAAATCTTTACCTGGCTTTCCCTGGGCTGGACCGGCACCCACGAGCAATGGCGCCATTACACTCGCATCTACCTCTTTTTTGCCGCCTTGGCCACACCGCTGGTCATCTCGGTGCACAGCGTCGTCTCATGGGATTTCGCCCTTGGGGTGGTACCCGGCTGGCACACGACCATCTTCGCCCCTTATTTCGTGGCCGGTGCGATTCATTCCGGCCTGGCCATGGTGCTGACATTGATGATCCCTCTGCGAAAGATCTTTAATTATGAGAAGATCATCACCATGCACGTCCTGGAGAGTGTGGCCAAGACCATTGTTCTCACCGGAATGATCGTCGGTTTCGCATATGGGACGGAGTTCTTCATCGCCTGGTACAGCCGCAACCCAGTGGAGGAGTACATTTTTGCCTGGAGGGCAACCGGTGACTACGCGATCCCCTTCTGGATCATGGTGACATGCAACACCATTGTACCACTGGCCTTTTTAATTAAAAAGGTCCGAACCGCCATTCCCTGGTTGTTTGGAATTTCCATCGTCGTCAACATCGGCATGTGGTACGAGCGCTTTATCATCATTATCACCAGCGTCGGACGCGATTTTCTGCCGAATGCCTGGAGTCTTTACAGACCGAGCCTTGTGGAGTTCGGCATTATGCTCGGCAGCTTCAGCCTGTTCTTTTTTCTCTTCGTGCTTTTCGTCAAGCACATGCCGTCGGTTTCCATGACGGAAATGAAGGAAACCCTGGTTGAGGGAGGCGGCCATGGCCATTGATAAATACATCATGGGGCTGTTTAAAAGCGAGGATCAGGCGGTGGCGGCAGTCCATGGTCTCAAAGAATCGAAATGGACGCTGCACCGGATCCATAGCCCCATTCCCAGTCATAAACTGTCGGAAGCGCTCAAGCTTAAAACCAGTAAGGTGGGGTGGTTCACGCTTTGCGGCGGTATCTTCGGATTTTTTGCGGGTTTCGCACTGGCCATCCTCACGGCCGAGCGCTGGGACCTGATCGTCAGCGGCAAGCCGGTCCGTGCGCTGGTTCCGTTTGTCATTGTGGGATTCGAGTTCACCGTCCTCTTTGCCATCTTGGGCAACCTGGTCGGATTTTTGACCCAGACCCGCCTGCCGCGTATGCAAAACCTCGAACATTATGACGAGCGTTGTTCGGGCGAGCATTTCGGTGTGTTGGCATCCTGCCAAGAAGATCAACAGGAGGGACTGCACTCCCTGTTTGTTGAAAATGGCGGCATTGTGCGCGTTTTCGACTGACCATGTTGACAGTTGCCGGCCGGTCCTGCGATGGCGGGCAAGAATAAACAATAACAGTTGACCTATCAGACGGGTTAAAAAATGGCCGACGAAGGAAAGAAATCATCTTACTGGATCGTCTGGGTCGCCATGGTCGTCATCGGCTTCGGGACATTCATTTATCTGGCAGCCAGCGGACGTCCTGATCAAGCCTGGAAGGCCTACCTGATCAACTTTTTGATCTGGTCGGCCATCGCCCAAGGGGGAATGCTTTTTTCCACTCTTATGCACACCGTCAAAGCCAAATGGAGTGGATCGCTTTCGGGACTTTCCGAGGCCTTTACAGGGTTTTTTCCGGTGTCTCTCATCCTCTTTCTATTCCTGTTTCTCGGAGGTGCGCATGTGTTCCCCTGGTCCCACGGGCACGACCTCCATGGCAAGGAGGTCTGGCTCAACATTCCTTTTCTATTCACCCGGGATCTCATTGCGCTTTTTATTCTTTACGGCCTGGGCTTTGGTTACCTTTATTATTCCTTGCAGCTCAAGAAAGTGGACACGACCAATGGTAAAGGCATTATCCGAACCCTGTTCCGTATCCTTCAAGGGGGTCGGCAGCTGGAACCGGAGGTTATTCGAAAACGGATGGACTTGCTGGCCATCCTCTACATGCTGGCCTTTGCGCTGGTCCTCTCTCTCATCGGATACGACCTGGTGATGGCCCTTGACCCGCACTGGATTTCCACCCTTTTCGGAGCCTATACATTCGTCAAGGCCATTTATGTCGGCCTGGGGGGGCTGATTATATTCGCGGCCGTCATGCACCTCAATCCGAAGAACGATTTCACGCTGCCATCATCCCAATTTCACGACATCGGCAAACTCTTCTTCGCCTTCTGCCTGGTGTGGGCGGACTTTTTCTACGTGCAGCTGGTTGTCATCTGGTACGGCAATATACCCGAAGAGACCGCTTACGTTATCGAACGTGTTATGATGGTCCCCTGGAAATACCTGGCCTGGTTTGTCTTCGCCGTTTCTTTTGTGATTCCTTTTTTTATCTTACTTAACAAGAAAGTAAAAACCATGCCCGCTTTCATGATGGTGCTCGCCGCGTGCATGATTGCCGGTATCTGGCTGGAGCACTTGCTCCTGGTGGGGCCGTCGCTCAGCCATTCGGTGCATACTCTGCCGTTAGGGATCAACGACATTCTGATCAGCCTCGGTTTTCTCGGCCTCATGCTGTTGGCCCTTAACTCCTTCCTGCGACAGTTCCCGGAGTTGGCACGCACTGAAAAGAGGGAGGTGAGTTGATGGAGGTTCTGCTCAGCCTCACGCTACTGACAATCACTACGGTTTTGCTGGTGATTCTCGGCATTAAGTACCGTATTTTTCTCTGGGGCAACAGGAGCGCTTTGCTGCTGACACTCTTTGCAGCCGTTTTTGTGGTGGGATTTCTCTATTTTTTCTACTTCTACCGCACACCGAGCATGGCGATCGGGGTTGAACAGCCGATCCCGTTCAGCCATCGGGTGCACTCCGGGGTAAAGAATATTCAGTGTCAATTTTGCCATCCGTATGTGGGCCGCTCCATCCACCCGGGACTGCCGCCGGTGGAAAAATGTCTGTATTGCCATAAATACATTATCGCCCGGCATCCGCAGATATTGAAGGAGCACCGCTATTATGACACCCGGACCCCGACGCCGTGGAAGAAGGCGAACTATCTGGCCGAACACGTTCTCTTCAACCACCAACGCCACATCCGAAAAGAGGTGGCTTGCAAGGAATGCCATGGGGCGGTTGAAACCATGGACCGCATCCGGGGAAAGTACTTTTACATGCAGTTTTGCATCAAGTGCCATCGTGAACGCAAGGCGAACCTGGGATGCTGGCTCGCCTGCCACAGCTAAGTCGCTCCGGGAATTGGCAAATGCAGGTATGTAACTATCTGATCACTGATCTGAACGTGTCAAGGCGATCGTCAGCGCCGACTGATATAAAAAGGAAACTGAATCGATGACCACCACTGCCGATCAACAAGCGGCAACTTATCCAACCGCCATCGCATTTTGTATGACGTCGGCGCTCTGGTTCGCCGGCGCCACATCTTTCGGGATGATCGCTGCCGGTTATCTGATTGCACCGGATTTCCTTGCGAACGTCGGCTGGTTGCACTTCGGAAAGGCTCGCCCGATTCATGTCAACCTGGTCCTCTTCGGTTTCGTGACACCGGGTTTTCTGGCGGCCTCTTTTTATTTCATTCCGAAATTGTTGCGGACGGAACTCTACAGCGAAACGCTGGGTATTTTTACGGCTATCCTTTGGAATATCACCTTGATCTCTGCCGTTATCGGTATCGGCGCCGGTTATTCCCAGGGTAGAGAATATGCCGAGCTTCCATGGGCCGTGGATATCATGGTCGTGATCCTGTTCGTGCTGGTCATCATCAACGTCGTGATGACCATCCGGCAGCGCCAAGAGTCGATTCTCTACGTGTCGGTCTGGTATACCACCGCCGCCATGGTACTCACTGCTTCCACCTACATTATCGGCAACGTGATCTGGAAACCCGACACCGGAGCCCTGCTCGGCATACCGGACGCGATCCTGCTCTGGTTCTACGGTCACAATGTTTTC
>Ga0316187_10000537_pt1 | contig 30105 bp, 29 predicted proteins | sample CroRivburrow1_MG_FD_204927 | JGI IMG/M metagenome (GOLD analysis project Ga0316187, IMG submission 204927) | Coastal sediment microbial communities from Maine, United States - Cross River worm burrow 1 | ecosystem: Environmental > Aquatic > Marine > Coastal > Sediment | place: USA: Maine... | reverse complement strand
ATGGTACCGAGGGCCGGAATCGAACCGGCACGGCCGCAAAGCCATTGGATTTTGAATCCAACGTGTCTACCAATTCCACCACCCCGGCATAAGACATGATTACTGGTAAAAACGCGCGGAAGCATTGTCTTGAGCGTCCATTGTGTCAAGCTTTCCCGCAGGTGATGTTAACGCTGCTCATCTGCTTGCAATCGCCACTATTGTCATAATACTAATGCGGGTATTCATTTGATAGTGATTAAGAGATCCTGTTACTGATTGAATGAACGTGATCGTGCTTCATGAGAAGAAAAAATTCAGTTGGGGTGTAGAGTAGGGGTATGACGCAAAAAGAGCCTAAATCAATGTCACCATCAAGCCTGGAGTTTGATCAGATCATTATCGGTGCAGGTGCTGTCGGTAGTGCATTGGCACTGCAGTTGAGTGGTATGGGCTATCGTGTTGCTGTCATTGATTCATTCAGTCCTAATTACAACTCCAGTGATCCGGAACGTGTGATTGCACTATCCCATGGTTCCAAATGTTATCTTGATGCCCTTGGCGCATGGCAGGGTGTTGAAGATGCTGGCGCAGGCCTTATTCAACATATTCATGTAACAGAACCCGGAAACAGCGGCTTTGTAACGATGGATGTCTCAGATGCAGAAAATCTGGCACAGGATATTGATGCGCTTGGCTATGTTGTTGAGATGGGGCATGTGCTGAAGCCTCTGCATGAGCAGATGAAAGATCGTGTCACGCTTTTCTGCCCTGCATCCATTACGAAACTCGGTTTTGGTGATGTAGATCGACCAGCTGAAATCCAGATCAATCATGAAGACAAGCGTATTACATTAAAAACCTCACTTCTGATTGGTGCGGATGGCACCAATAGCCAGATGCGTCGCATGGCAGGGATTGGTACAAAGGGTTGGGACTACAACCGCTTTGGTCTTGTGCTCTCAGCCAGTTGCGAACATGGACACAGTGACGTGGCTTATGAGTGTTTCCGTGATTCGGGCCCGCTTGCATTTTTGCCGATGGCAGATGATCGGTTCTCCGTGGTCTGGGCATTGGCTCCTACTGAGACAGCGCGACTCTCATCGATGCCTGAACCTCTGTTTATAAAAAAACTGGAGAAGTCTGCAGGTAGCGATGTCATGAATCGAATCGGTTCCATTACAGGCATCGGAAAAAGATTCTGCTTCCCGCTGGAGCTGCTTGTTGCAGAACGTTTTGCCAAACCACGTCTGGCCCTGGTTGGCAATGCTGCGCACACTATTCATCCGGTTGCGGGGCAGGGGATGAATCTTGGCCTGCGAGATGCAGCAGTGTTGGCCGAAGTGCTCTCAACTGAGCTGGCATTTAGTGATCCTGGTGCACCGATTCTGATGCAGGCCTATGCTGAGAAACGACGACTGGATGTGATGGCGGTCTCCGGCTTTACCGAATCACTTACCAATCTGTTTGGCATTGCTCTACCCGGGGTTAAAGAAGTTCGCAGCCATGCACTTCAGACGATGCAGAAGATGTTGTCGGTTCGAACCCTGTTGCTCAAACAGGCTGCTGGCATCGGTCAGATCGATTCAATGAAGATGCCTGGTGAACTGGCTGGAAAAGATGCAAACAGTCGGATTGAGGAGAGTGTGGTATGAGCAGATCTCTGGAGCAGGTTGATCTGATTATCGTTGGTGGAGGTATGGTCGGCATGGCCGCTGCCTGTGCTCTGAAAGATTCAGGCCTGCATGTGGTGGTGGTAGAGCGATCAGAACCGGTTGTTAGAAAATCGCTAGATCGGGATTGCCGTGTGAGTGCAATCGTGATGGGCAACGTAAAAATACTGCAGGGCATGGGCGTGTGGGAGCATATGGTTGATGTTGGGCCGATGCATACGATGCGCATCTGGGATGATCAGAGGCCGGGCGGCATCCGCTTTGATGCCGCTGAAATCGGCGAGGATGCTCTGGGCTATCTTGTTGAGAACTCAAAGCTTCAGGCTGCGATGATCAAGGTAGTACACCTGAGTGACGCCATTGATATCTGCTGCCCGGCAACCATTGAATCGGTTGAGTGGCAGAGTGACTGTGTTGAAGTGCATCTGGATGATGGGCGTGGTTTTAAAACGCCCCTGATTGTAGGTGCTGATGGCGCGCACTCGTGGTTACGTCAGCAGGCAGATGTCGGCATCTATACTCATGATTACGGACAGAAAGGGATTGTGGCCACTGTTAAGCCACAAATTCCGCATCGTGGTGTTGCGTTTCAGCGTTTTCTATCGACCGGACCACTGGCGATGCTGCCGATGAGTGATGGGCTCTGCTCTATTGTCTGGAGTGCAGAGCATGAAGAGGCAGATCGCCTGATGAAGCTGGATGACCTGGCTTTTCTTGAGGATCTTAATCTCACCTTTGGCCCTGTTCTCGGCAGGATTGAAGAGGTGGGTGAAAGAGCGGCTTTTCCACTGGTGGCACGTCTTGCCCGCCACCTGGTTCGGCCACGCCTTGCACTGATCGGTGATGCAGCTCATACCATTCATCCCTTGGCAGGTCTTGGCGTTAATCTGGGGCTGCGTGATGCGGTGGTGTTGGCGCAGGAGATTGTTGATGCAAAACGTTTCAAAGAGGATTGGGGTGAACTGGATGTGTTGAATCGCTATATGAAACAGCGCCTTCCCGATGTGCTGAGTATCATGGGTTCTATGGGAACCTTTCACCACCTCTTTACTCATAACTGGCCGGGGTTGCCAGAGCTACGCGGACTGGGAATGCGATTGGTGGGGAACAGCGGCCCGATCAAACAGCTGTTGATGAAAAACAGTACTGGATTGAATCTACCTGTTCCGAAACAGGTCAGTTGAACAAGCTTGGTAAACCTACGCTGTTTGCCACATTATGTTGATCTTACAATTTTAGAAATAAGGCCGGCACGCCTTAGCGCAGTTACATATTTTATCCCTTTGCCCAACTTATCAACGCGTTTGAGTACAATAGGGTAGTTGGAGAATATGGGTTCAATTTTAGGGTAGTCCACTCTATAGAGTTCGGCGATTCGTCTCTTTACGGCAGTTAAATTTTCTCCCGACCTAATCTCACCTTCAAAGACGATTTCAAATGTTATTCCCATATCATCGCTCCTGACGCCATTTTTAATCTGCTCAGTGTCACAGAGATGTGATTGGTAGAATGTGATTTTGATTACAAGAAGCGGGTAGTTTTATCATATCTATGAAGAGTGAGGCGCTGTGACGGACAGAGATTGTTCTGCAGAGAGTGAAAGAGTTACACTTATATTTGCATCATTGGGGTTTGCGGGACAGTTTTCGCTTGTGAACCATTCATTGAACTGTAAACCAACTCTGTGACCGATAACGTTATTCATATCCTCTCATCTCAGGTAGCCAACCAGATTGCTGCCGGTGAAGTGGTTGAGCGACCAGCTTCTGTTGTGAAGGAGCTGGTGGAGAATAGCCTTGATGCAGGCGCTTCCCATATCACTGTTCGCATTGAAGAGGCTGGCAAAAAACGTATTGAGATTGAGGATAACGGCTATGGTATGTCGCCTGCCGATGCCGAGCTGGCACTGAAGCGTCATGCCACCAGCAAAATTTCTACCGCTGATGATCTCCACCATATAGCCAGCCACGGATTCCGGGGTGAGGCACTCCCATCCATCGCTTCCGTATCAAGATTCCGCATGCAAACGTGTATGAATAGCAGTAGTGAAGGTGTTGAGATTCGTGTCGATGATGGCGATGTTCTGGCGCGGCCAGCCGCCCCTCGCAAGGGAACACGCATTGAGGTGCTTGATCTCTTTTTGAACACCCCGGCACGCCTCAACTTTATGCGTACCGATAAAACCGAAGAGGCGGCCATTGTTGAGACCATGCGTGGCCTAGCTATCTGTAACCCTGCTGTTGCTATGCGACTGGTTCTCGGTGGACGGGATCGTCTGCTATTTCCCGGCGGACAAACAGAACGGGAGCGTGTCATTGCGGTCATGGGCGGTGATTTTGCTGAAAACAGTGTTGTTCAGAATATCAAACATGAGTCTATGTTGATTTCGGCGAACCTCGGGCTTCCAACCTATCACCATCGTGACAGTTCGCGCATGCTGTTTCTGGTTAACGGTCGAGTGATTCGCGATAAGCAGCTGATTGCAGCACTTCGGGCCGGTTATCGTGATGTGATGTTTCATGATCGCTATCCGGTTGCTGTGGTACGGATTGAGATGGATCCGGCAGTTGTTGATGTCAATGTACACCCAGCTAAACGCGAAGTCCGTTTCAAATCGCCGCAGGCAGTGCGTGCAGGTATTGTCAGCTGTGTTCGGGCTGCGATTGAGAAGATGGGACAGGTGGTTTCATCTATGCCGACTGATCAGGCACTGGATTCGATGCGAAGAGGGAGCTCTGCTCCATTCCCAACTGGTAAAACAGGATCGTTTGCGGCTATTTCACCTTCAAAAATGATGGGCTCCGTATCAGCTTCAGGACGAGGTGCGGCTTCCGATATCCAGCGTCAACTCTTCTCTGCGCAGATTCGTGAGCCGAATTCTAATTACGATCTATCAGGTTCAATTAATCTGGGGACAGCTCTGGCACAGATTCACAGCTGCTACATATTGGCGCAGTGCGAGGATGGCGTGATTCTGGTGGATCAGCATGCTGCACATGAACGGATCACCTATGAGAAGCTGAAAACCCAGTTAGACAATGGCAAGCTGGCTGAACAGATCATGTTAACACCTGAAGTATGGCAGACCGACCTAACAACTTCCGCTTGGCTGCATGATCATTCGAAAGAACTGACTCAGTTCGGTGTTGATCTGGACCAGACGGGGGAGGAGTCATTCTCAATCCGCTCTGTTCCAGCGCTGCTGGCTAAAGAGTCGCCTGTAGAGCTGGTCGCTGAACTTGTTGATGCCTGCATGTTGATTGGCGCTGTTAGTGAAGGACGAAGCAGGGTGTTGGAGCGCTGGCTTGGTAACCGTGCCTGTAAGGGTTCGATCAAGGCTGGCCGTGTTCTTTCGACCCATGAGCAGGAAGCACTGCTGCGTGAGATGGAGAAGACACCCAACATTGCCCAATGTAATCATGGAAGGCCAACGTATGTGAGGCTCTCCCTGAACGACCTGGACAGACTTTTCGGCAGGCGTGAGTAAGTGCATCTCGATCCGATCATTCTCATTATTACCATTGTGCTCTTCTTTTCAATGGTCATGGCTTATGCGGCGATGCGGGCCAGACTTCCGATTGTTGTGGCCTATATTGTCACTGGAATTCTGATTGGGCCTTCAGGCTTCGGAATCATTGAAGATCATGATCTTCTGACACGCATTGGTGAGATCGGTGTGATCATGCTGCTGTTCTTTGTCGGTATGGAGGTTTCGATTCCGCGTTTGATGGAGGGGTGGAAGATCGCCTTCATCGGGACCAACATCCAAATTGTTATCAGTGTGGTTGTCTGTGTGGGGTTGGCACTACTATTCGATATGAGCTGGCAGCAGGGCGTACTTTACGGCTTTATTATCAGTATTTCCAGTACGGCTGTTGTACTCAAAATTCTTCAGGATTCCGGCGAACTGGAGCTTCCGACAGGGCAGAATGCTCTAGGAATCCTGCTTGTGCAGGATATGGCGATCATACCGATGATGGTGATTCTCAGCGTGATTGGCGGTGGCGAGGATACATCGATATCAGATGTAGCCCTTCAGGTGTTTGGTGGTGTGGCGATTTTTGCCTTTGTTTTCTGGCTGATGCGTACGAAACGCTTCCGAATCCCCTCGACACTCATAGGCAATCCTGAGAGCAGTCTGATGGTTGGTTTAATGCTCTGCCTCGGTTCGGCATCACTAACCGGTTGGCTGGGGCTTTCTCCCGGTCTTGGTGCCTTTCTTGCAGGCGTTCTTCTGGCCTCATCTGATAAGGCTGACTGGGTACATGAGCATCTTGGCCCGGTAAATATCATTTTTATGGCGATGTTCTTTCTCTCTATCGGGATGCTGGTTGAGATTGATCTTCTGTTTGAGAATCTGGAGCTAGTGCTTGGAGCAACACTGCTGGTTTTTCTGTTCAATGCAGGTACCAACGTTTTTGTATTGCGGGCACTGGGGGAGGATTGGAACTCATCGCTGCTGACTGCCGGCCTGCTAAGCCAGATCGGCGAGTTTTCATTTTTGCTTGCTGCGGTGGGCCTGCATGTGGCATTGATTGATGAGACCCTGCATTCGATGACGGTACTTGTTATTGCTCTTACACTGATGCTTAGTCCGATGTGGCTCTCTGCCATCCGTCGACTTGCACGCCTTCAGGGTGTGAAGGTAGATAATCGCTCTTGAACAGACACGATTCTGAAAACCTACAGGCCATTGCATTGATGGGAGCAACTGGAACCGGAAAGTCAGGCCTTGCGATGAAGATAGCTAAGCAGTTTGAAACTTCCATTATCTCCTGTGATTCCATGCAGCTCTATCGCGGACTTGATATCGGTACAGCCAAACCATCTCTTGAGGAGCAACGGGCGGTTCCTCATTTTATGATCAATTGTGCAGACCTGTCGGAAACCTACTCGGCTGCTCGCTGGGCTGATGAGACGGCAGAGGTAATTGCAGCTGAAAACCGGGCAGGACGAACCCCTTTGATTGTGGGTGGCACAGGCATGTATCTGCGAGCATTGACTGAAGGGTTTGCCGATATTCCTGCTGAGAAGCCGGAGATTCGAGAGAAGTTTTCGCTGCTTCAAAAAGAACACGGCACTCCTTATCTACATGCGCTGTTGGAAGAGGTGGATGAAGATACGGCCGAACGGTTGGATGAAGGTGATACCCAGCGTATTATTCGGGCCCTTGGTGTCTACCATAGTAGCGGTGTTGCACTCTCCCGCTGGCAGCGTCAGGCCTCAGATAACAAGAGGGATATCGCATGCCCGATCCATCTGCTTGTGGTTGAACGTGAGGTTTTACGAGAGCGATTGGCTGATCGATTTGGTACGATGATGGATGCTGGTTGGCTGGATGAGGTGCGATGGCTGAAAGAGCAGGAGGTCGGGGAGATGCATCCGGCCATGCGTGCGGTAGGGTATCGTCAGCTACTTTCACATCTGGATGGCGAGTGTTCACTTGATGAAGCGATCCGTGATGGCATTACCGCAACAAGGCGCTATGCCAAGCGGCAGCAGACCTGGTTTAGCAATCAGGCATCAGAAGCACTGTTTGGTGATGCAGATGCCTGTTATGAAGCGATCTGCAGGGACTTTGATTGATAGCTAAAAGAAACCTACAACGTCCTCTTTTGCGTTTGACAGCGTTGAAAAGAAAAAATCATTTTTTACGAAGGGATCAATTTGGCTGAATTAATATCAACGGAACGGGTGAAGGATCGGGTCATCTCTGTGCATCCAAAGATCGACAGCAGAAGCGAATATCTCTCCATTTCAAGACAGGATGAGTTTGATCGACTGGTTCTCTCCAGTGATTGTGATCTGTGTGATTCGATCGCTATTCCGGTTCGCCGTATGACGGCATCCACGCTGCTCGGTTCAGGACAGGTGGAGATGGTCGGTGAACAGGTGGAGATTCATGAGGCTGGCGTTGTGTTTGTTGATCATCAGCTTACGCCTGTTCAACAGCGAAATTTGGAGAAGGCACTCAGTTGCAAGGTGGTGGATCGAACCGGCCTTATTCTTGAGATTTTCGGTGCGCGGGCACGCACTCGAGAGGGTGTGTTGCAGGTTGAGCTGGCCAGTCTGAATTACCAGATTAGTCGCCTTGTTCGCTCCTGGACGCATCTTGAAAGGCAGCGCGGCGGGTTTGGATTCTTGGGTGGCCCTGGTGAGCGCCAGATTGAGCTGGACAGGCGCATGATTCGAACCCGGATCAAATCGCTTGAGAGAGATCTCGCGCATGTCCGGCAGATGCGTGCAACGCAGCGATCGGGCAGACAACGTAAGGAGATCCCTACGGTAGCACTGGTGGGCTATACCAATGCCGGAAAATCAACGCTGTTCAATCATCTGACCGAAGCACGTGTTTATGTAGCAGATCAGCTGTTTGCTACACTTGATCCTACGCTGCGGCTGTTGGATTTGCCGGGTGGTAGCCGGGTAATGCTCTCGGATACGGTGGGTTTTGTGCAGGATCTTCCACATGAGTTGGTTGATGCGTTTAAATCCACACTTGAAGAGGTGATCGAAGCAGATCTGATTCTTCACGTTAGGGATGCATCTGATCCCGGTAGCGCGGATCAGAAGCTGGTGGTTGAAGAGACGTTGGCCCAGCTTGGATTGGACGGTGATGATGCACCGCCAATGATTGAGGTGCTGAATAAGATTGATATCGTTCCACAGACACGTTCTAAAATCACAGAAGAGATTGCAGGCAGTCGTGTTGCCACTTCAGCTGTCACGGGTGAGGGTGTTGATGAGCTTCTTAAACTACTCACTCAGTGGTGTGAGCAGGAGAGCGAAGAGTTCACGCTAAAGATTCCGGTTTCCGATGGTAAAACCGTGGCCTACTGCCATGCGCATGGAAGGGTACTGGAGCAGAAGGTGGATGGGGATGAGTTGGTTTTGACCGTAAGAATGTCTTCAAAGCACGCTTCAAAGGTGCTCTGATTGCGCAGGATATGCGTGATTTCTCCACCTTCTCAAATCAGCACTGCTGCCTACAATTACGCTATGAATTATTCAAAACGCTATCTGTTAGTAGCTGTTGGACTACTTCTTCTCTCTGTTGCTTCTGCCGGATGTGCCAAACAGGGCAAGGTTTCTGTGAGCAGTGAACGCCCTCTTGAGCAGAAAGCGATTGATCTGAAAGCGGTTGATTTGAAAGAGGACGTCATGGAAAAAACCGAACCGGCAGGTATGGAACGTCATGAAGGGAAGTCTGCCATTGTAAGCAAATCATCTAAGCCGACTGAGAGAGCTGAAACAGCGTTGCCTGAAATCACCATGGATCAGTTGGTTGAGCGGTTGAAGGCCACCGAAGCTATTGGCCTGTTCACTAAGCTGGCCATTCGTTCCGATGTGATCGATTTCAAGAAATCAGTTAAGCTTTATAGAAAGAGGTCGGCATTTGAAAAAAATGCTAAGATGCTAAAGAGTCGCTTTGATGGCCTGTTGTTGAAAATTCTGGCACTACTGGAGCGCGACCCGGTTCTCTCTAAAGATATTCATCTTGCCCGTGAATCGATATGGAAGAGTCTGGTGGGGGTAAAATCATGAGAGTTTTGTTAACTGTGATGGCACTGATTGTTTTGCCGCTTCAGGGTCAAGCCGTTACGCTGGCTGAAGATATTGCAACAACCATCATGTTGCGCGGGCATCCGTGTGGTGGTTCAGCGGTTACTCAGATCAATGAGGTGAGTGATGGTGCTGGTAATCGAACTGTGCAGGCAACATGCCCAAACGGGCATCGATATCAGGTGGATGTGAGCAGTGAAGGACGGGTTAGTGTCAAACGTCTGAAATAATGCATTGTTTTTTTGCCCGTGAAATGTTTCACGAGTAGATGAAATAGGGGGAGTTAGTATTACTCCCATAATAATGATTGGAGGAGAATATATGAAACTGTTTGCAACATTGATTGCATTTCTGTTTTTAATGGTTTCGGGACTGGCACCTGCGGCTATAGCTGATTCAGATAAGCATGATAAGAAGAGTCACAAGTCTAAGAAAGATGATCGTAAGAAGCATGATGACGACGATGATGATGACGATGATGATGACGATGATGACGATGATGATCGTAAGAAGCATGATGATGATGACGATGATGATGATGATGATGATCGTAAGAAGCATGATGATGACGATGATGATGATGATGATCGCAAAGAGAGTCGTAACAAACGCGACAGTGCAGACGATAATCGTAGCAATCGTGGTAGTGAGCAGGGTGTGGAGCAGCGTTCAGACAACTCGAACCGTTCTAACACACCGGCAGGTGGATTCTTTGACTGGTTTAAGTTTTAGATCAGAGTTTCAATGAATGAAAAAGGGAGGCTATGTCTCCCTTTTTTAGTTTTATATGGAAGTTAGATGGAACTGTGAGAGATGACCATCTTCTCATCAGTCATCTCTCGCATGGCGGAGAGGATTCCCTCACGTCCAATGCCGGAGTTTTTAGTTCCTCCGTACGGCATCTGGTCCACTCTGAACGTTGGGAAATCATTAATGACAACACCACCAACCTCCAGTGTCTCAACAGCATGCTGGATCGTATGCAGCTCATGACTGAAAACGGCAGCTTGCAGACCATATTCTGATTTGTTGATGCGTCGAATTGCCTCGTTAGCATCTTCAACAGGCGCTACAGTAACAACCGGACCGAAAACCTCTTTGCAGCAGACCAGCATGGAGTCTTTAACTCCGGTCAGAACCGTTGGCTGAATCACCTGGCCTCTGCCAAGTTTTAGGCGTGTTCCGCCACAGGCAATCGTAGCTCCACTGGCTTCAGCTTCTCTGATCCACGCAATGATTCGTTCAGCACTTGATTGCGTGATGACAGGGCCTGTGATCACATCACTCTCCTGAGGGTTTCCTGCTTTAGTTTCTTGAGCATTTTGGATCAGCTTTTCAAGAAACGATTCATATACATTTTTATGGACATAGATTCGTTGAACGGCAATGCATGACTGCCCGGCGTGGGCGAAACCACCGGCTGCTAACCTCTTGGCGGCCCAGGTCAGGTCTGCACTTTCATCAACAAAACTTCCTGAGTTGCCACCCAGTTCAAGCGTGACTCGCTGCTTTCGGGCAAGCTGCTTCAGGGGCCATCCGATATCTGGGCTGCCAGTAAAACTGAGCATTTTGATCGAGTCACTCTGCAGTAGAATTGGGATATCCTGATGTCGTATCGGCATGACGTTCACGCTTCCTGGCGGAAAGCCCGCTTCACTGATGATTCGGGCCAGGAGCAGGGCGGATATTGGCGTTGTTGATGCAGGTTTGAGTAGAACCGGATTTCCAGTAGCCAGAGCTGGAGCGATCTTGTGAGCGGCCAGGTTGATCGGGAAATTAAATGGAGTAATGGCTGCAATGGTTCCGATTGGTTCGCGCCTGGTGTAGCCCTCATACCCTTCGCCACGAACCATGCCGTCCATCGGGATTTGTTCGCCACAAAAGCGTTTGCACTCTTCAGCTGCCCAGGAAAATGTGGCCACGGTGCGAGCAAACTCCTGCTCTGCAAACATGCGTGGTTTACCTCCTTCAAGGATCAGAGCATCTATGAGTTCTGTTTTGGCATCATTCAGACTCTCTACAACTTTAAGCAGAAGTGCTGCACGTTGATGGCGACTCATGGCTTTAAGTTGCAGGAAAGCCCTGTCACTGCTTGCCAGTGCTTCACGAATTTGACGACGTCCGGCAATAGAGACTGTGGCGAGCAGCATGCCATCATAGGGGGAGGTTACATCCAGACCTGTAGACATCCCCTGGCGTGCTTCACCATTAAGCCAGAGATAGAAGTGAGGAACCTCTGGTTCAGAGTTGGCAGGCAGGCCAAGTTGGTGTGCTAACATGAGATTCATTATAGCACAGATTTTATCCTTGTAGCGGAGATGCGCCGGCATGAGTACACTCCCGCTCCCATGAATCAGGCACGTATCAGAAACTTTTCCATTATTGCCCATATCGACCACGGCAAATCGACTCTGGCTGACCGTCTTATTGAAGAGACCGGCGCACTCTCAGAGCGGCAGATGAAGAAGCAGGTGCTCGATTCTATGGACCTGGAGCAGGAGCGCGGTATTACCATTAAGGCGCAGACCGCAACGCTTGCCTACAAGAGCAGTGCAGGTGAGGAGTGTATTTTTAACCTGATTGATACACCGGGCCATGTTGATTTTACCTACGAGGTTTCCCGCTCTCTGCAGGCTTGTGAAGGCGCGCTATTAATCGTGGATGCTGCACAGGGTGTTGAAGCACAGACACTGGCGAATGTCTATCTGGCACTGGAAAATGATCTTGAGATCATTCCGATCATCAACAAGATCGACCTTCCATCTGCTGATGTTGAAGAGGCACGGCGTCAGATTGAAGAGATTATTGGGCTTGATGCATCCGAAGCGATTCCGGTTTCAGCCAAGACAGGCGAGGGTATTCACGAAGTACTTGAAGCCGTTGCCAAAAAAATACCGGCTCCATCCGGTGATAAAGACGGCAAAGTTCAGGCGCTGATTGTTGATTCGTGGTTTGACTCTTATGTCGGAGCCGTTGCACTGGTACGTGTGGTGAGTGGTTCGATTCAGAAGGGTCAGAAGATACGCCTGATGTCGAACAAACGCGCTTATGAAGTTCAGGATGTTGGTGTGTTTGAGCCAATGCCTCTTTCACGCAAGGCACTGCAGTGTGGTGAAGTGGGCTTTATGATCTGCGGTATCAAGACACTGGCTGATCTGCGAGTAGGCGATACGGTCACCATGGAGAGAGATCCTGCTGATGAGGCATTGCCGGGCTTTAGAGAGCCCAAGGCGATGGTATTTTCGGGCATGTACCCGGTGGATTCGCATGATTATGGTGAACTGCGTGATTCGCTTGAGAAGCTGAACATGAATGATCCGGCTTTCACCTTTGAGGCGGAGAGTTCCACTGCACTTGGTTTAGGATTCCGTTGTGGTTTCCTGGGCATGCTGCATATGGAGATTATTCAGGAGAGGCTGGAACGTGAATACAATCTTGACCTGATTTCAACCGCACCTTCGGTGGTCTATCGTATCACCCTCAATGACGGTGAAGTGATGGAGATCTCCAACCCCAGTGAATTCCCGGACCCGACACTGATTAAAACCATCGAAGAGCCGAAGGTTCTGGCACATGTGTTCCTGCCTAATGAGTTTGTCGGTGCGATGATGAAACTGTTTCAGGACAGGCGTGGTGCTCAGCAGGATATGAAATTTATCTCTGAAAACCGGGTGATGTTGACCTACTCACTTCCACTGGCTGAGATGGTGATCGATTTTTACGACAAGTTGAAATCGATATCCCGTGGTTATGCATCACTTGATTATGAACTGGCAGGATTTGAAGAGGATGATGTGGTGAAGATGGACGTGTTGGTGCATGGTGAGCCGGTAGATGCACTCTCTTTGATTGTGCATCGCTCAATTGCTGAGTCCCGTGGCCGCGATCTGGTGAAGAAGCTGCGTCAGTTGATTCCTCGTCATCAGTTCGATGTACCCTTGCAGGCTGCGATTGGTGGCCGTATCTTGGCGCGAGAGACTATCAAAGGTGTTCGGAAGAATGTGACCGCCAAGTGTTATGGTGGTGACATCACACGTAAGCGTAAGCTTCTCGAGAAGCAGAAGAAGGGTAAGAAGCGCATGAAGTCGATTGGTAGTGTTGATGTGCCTCAGGAGGCTTTCCTGGCGGTACTGAAGCTGGGAGAGGAGTAGTCGATGTCGGCAAAGAAACCGTTATGGCGTGAATGGCTGGAGAGCCTGATTATTATCGCTCTGCTTGCTGTCGTGATTCGCAGCTTCATTGTTGCACCTTTTAAAATCCCCTCATCCAGCATGGTGCCTACGCTTGAGATTGGAGATTATCTTTTTGTCATGCGTTACTCCTACGGTTTTCGCATTCCAATGACAGATATCCAGTTTGCTCCTTCACCTGCCAAGCGGGGTGATGTTGTTGTGTTTGATTTCCCTGAAGACCGCAGCAAAGATTACATCAAACGAATCGTTGGTGTTCCCGGCGATACAATCACTTACGATAAAAATTTGCTCTTTATCAATGGTAAACCGATGCCACTCAAAGAGCAGGGCAAGCGGGCCTACTATCTGTCTGATGGTAGTGTTGATATGTCAGTTCAGTTTGAGGAGCGTCTTTTTGATGTGAGTCACTCGGTTCTTCTCAAAGACTTCTCGATCAAGGATGGTAAGTGGAAGGTGCCTGCAGGCCACTTTTTTGTACTGGGTGATAATCGTAACAACTCACGTGATTCCAGATTCTGGGGTTTTGTTCCACAGGAGTATCTGGTAGGAAAAGCTGCTATTGTTTGGTGGTCGTGGGATCATCCCAAGGGTGAAGTTCGCTGGAGCCGTCTCGGGTCACTGATTCACTGATTAGATAGCATTGTAGAGGTAATTGTAATGAAGAATGAACACGGTTTTTCAATGATCAAGGTGATGTTCTGGCTTGTCCTTATAGGCGCAGGTGTGCTGGTCGGGTATAAGATTATCCCGGTCTACAATGCAGAGTGGAAGATTCAGGATGCATTCGAAGCAGTTTCTCGAAACATGGCTGATAAAGATGAGGCGGCAATCAGAAAGCGGTTACCGGTCCTGTTGAAGATCAAATACCTCGCAAGGGGAGATGTTCCACAGGATTTTTACGATAATATCGTGATCAATGCCGATGGTGGCAGGGTCGAGATCTCTTCTGAGTATCATGTCACTGTATGGATTCTTGGGCCTGTTGAAGGTGTTGATCCGGACTCTGAGTACGTTGAAGCCGATCTGAAAGGTATGGATAAAGTTCGTCATAAAGTTCGCCGGGATTTCGATTTCAAACCTTATGCCAAAACCCCTTGATGAGCGTTCGCTGGAGCAAGTCCAGCAGGCGATAGGTTATCGCTTCAGGGATCATTCGTTACTCAAGCGAGCTCTGACGCATCGTTCGGCATCATCTGAGCATATGGAGCGTCTGGAGTTTCTTGGTGATGCCGTATTGGGCCTGACCATTTCCGACTCTCTACATGAAAAGTTTCATTTAAGCACTGAGGGTGAACTCTCCCGCATGCGCGCAGCCCTGGTTCGAAAAGAGAGCCTGGTGAGTGTTGCTACTGTTTGGGAACTGGATCGTTTTCTCACCGTGGGTGAAGGCGAACGGAAGGATGGGTGTTTGAAATCCCAATCAATAGCAGCAAACGGCGTTGAAGCATTGATTGGCGCTGTCTTTCAGGAGGCGGGCTGGGAAGAAGCTCGTGAGCTGGTTATGCGTTCGTGGCATTCGATGCTGGGTAAAATCGATGTCGATTCCGTGCAGGATTCTAAAAGCCGACTTCAGGAGTTTACCCAGGGCAAAGGGTGGGGACTTCCCGAATATAGTGTTGCCGATCTCGGAGTAGGGAAATCACCACGCTTCTCTGCCCAGTGCATTGTCAATGGTGAGCTGGTGAGCAGAGGGTCAGGTGATCGCAAAAAGACAGCAGAGCTTGATGCTGCTGAGCAGGCGTGGGAATCGATTCAAAAGCGTTGATTAGCAACGCTCCTCAAGCTCAAAAAATATCGCCAATAGATTTTTGTAAAATTAGCTCCAAATTATCAGTTAAGATCTGTTTTTCATAAAATTTTACATTTTTCAATCCAGAAACAGACTCAAAAGGGCCTTTTTCAGAAAGTTTTCTATAAGATTTCACTGTTTTTAATCGGTTTCGTCTCTTTAGGCCATAATTTCACACAAATCATTTTGACCCATATGAACGGGTTTCCGAATGCCTGCTTTCGGCCAGAAATAGACATTCGTGCTTTTGATTTAGCCTTAGTTTACAGGTGGTTTTTTATTCTTTTGATCCCAGCTAATAATTGCTAGTAAGATGTTTCATGTAATTGATGACGATGAGATGATTCGCACCATGTTAGCTGGCATGCTTTGCAAGGCAGGCTATAGCGTTCGCTCTTTTAGTTCTGGTATGAATATATTGAATATTTGAACTCTCCTAAATTTGAGAACCCAATCGCTGTGCTTAGCGACTTAACCATGCCTGGCATGAGCGGTTATGACCTTGTGATGGAGGTTCGAAAAAAACATCCATTTCAAATCATCATTATAATTTCTGGGAATCCTGACCCGGAAAACCATAAGCTGGAAACCGATCAGGTCTGCTTAACCCTGAATAAACCCTTTCGAGTAGATGCGTTGCTTTCAATGGTCAGAGATTTGATTTTTCCTTGCCATAAGCATCTTACTACTGAAAATAAAAAAGAGACGCCCTCAATGTGCGTGAATGCCAAATTAGTTAACTGTCCATTTTGCTCACAGAATTAAATCAATCACCTATAGCCATAATTACCGACTAATAAAGTGTAAGTTGTGAATGATTTCTTTCGGCCAGAAGCGGACGTTTGCTCAGGTCAGTTTGTCGTAGATGATGAAGCCTGCGATGTAGGTTCCGATGGCGGAACCGAGTGATGAGAGAATAAACACCAGCAGGGTTCTTGAAATCCGATTTTGCCACCACCCTTTGAAATAGGCCGTATCGTGACGAAGGCTGTCGAAATCTTTCATTCTCGGTTTGCGAATCCACAGCTCCAGTGCAGAGGTGACCACGCCTGCACCGATCATTGGATTGAGTGATGTGATGGGGGCGGCGATAAAGGCTCCGATGATGGTAAGCGGGTGTGCGCCTGCAAAAAGGGCACCTACGGATGCCAGGCCGCCATTGATCAGCACCCAGTTAACCACCAACTCCCAGCCGAGATCGGGATTCTTTGAAAAACCGATTACGAAGCCTGAGAGAATCAGGGCGGTAATGATCCAGGGTACTGCTTTTCCGATCTTCTTCTTTTCAGGCACCTGTTGTAGTTCATGTAGTGCTGAATCAAGTTCGCTATCTGAATAGTCGCAGTAGTCGTCCAGATATTTCCGGATTCCTTTCAGGTGGCCTGCACCAACTACTGCAACAATGTGGTGGTGCTCGGCGTTGTTGGTCTCCTGAATCAGGCGTAGCGCCATGTATTGGTCACGCTCATCAATCAGTGGTCTGTAGAGTTCACTATCTTTTTTGGCAAACTGGGCGAAGGCGGACTCAAGAATATCGCCCTCTTTTAACTGTTCGATCTCTTTTTCGCTGACGCTTTCGCGGTTGAGAACACTCTGAATCAGGCCGGTTAGAAGCACCATGCGCCGTTTGAAGCGGACACTGCGGTAGATGCGTCTCATGGTGACTGCGATATCACGATCAATCAGGGAGATGGGGTAGTTGGCCGTGTCTGCCTCTTCAATGGCTGCCTTTAGCTCCGCACCCGGCTCAATATCAACTTGCTCAGCCATGCGCTGCTGGAATGCGCCAATGGCCAGGTTGGCCCAGATCATCGGGCCTTTGCCCTGTTTGATGGCTGAAAAAAGATCGAGCTCAGCGAGTGAATCGGGATTGGTCATCTTTTCATGGCGGCCTGCACAGAGTTCAACGGCAACAGCATCAAACTCTTTCGATGCGAGTAGCTCGCGTACTTTATCTGCGCTGGCTCTGGAGATGTGAGCGGTTCCCAAAACAGTGATAAACTGTTCACCATGCTCAAAGGTGAAGATGGGGTGGTTGCTCATGCTGTTTTCTCCTTGAGTCTGATTTTTGTGACTTTAGCCCAGAGCTGTTGTTGGGTCGAGTGATCTTTTTTTTATTTTTTTGGCAAAAAAAAGCCCCGATTTCTCGGGGCTTTTTGTAATGATTATTAAATTTAATGATCGTTATTATATTAAACGTTAAGACGCTGAGAATGTTGCAAGCCCAACAAAGAAGGCAATGGTAACCGCTCCTACAAGTGTGATTTCTGCATCGTCAATCAGTAGTTTTTTTAGTTTCTTTGTCATAGTTATGACCTCCTGGCGCTCGGCGCACTACGAAGTTTTATATTAACCCAACAAAAAAGTCAAGTATTATTTTGATCTGTCTATTCCCGAAGCGAACGTTACTCTTCGCAAATGAGTGATGAATCAGAATCGAATTTGACCGAAAATGTGAGTGAAGATTTCCGTTGTGGCACGGTTGCACTGCTTGGCCGCCCCAATGTTGGAAAGTCTACATTGATGAATAAAATTGTGGGCACGAAGGTGGCAATCGTCACCCCTAAACCTCAGACGACCCGACACCGTATTCTTGGCATCTACAGCGATGAAGAGCGCCAGCTTATTTTTGTTGATACACCCGGAATTCATAAGGGAACCAAACAGCTTAACAGAAACATGGTCCGTATCGCTTATGCAGCTGCACAGGAAGCTGATGTGCTGTTGATCATGCAGGATGTGACCAAAGAGCTGGACACCGGAACCCGCAATCTGATTGAGCGATTTGCAGATGGTTCGCTTACCCAGCCACGTATTCATGTGTTGAATAAGATTGATAAGGTCAGACATGAGAAACTTCTGCCACGCCTGCAGGCAGTTCAGTCACTTGATCCTGATGCGGTTGCCTATATTCCACTCTCTGCAACAAAAGGGACTCAGATTGATGCACTGGTCAAAACAGTGACCGAGCTTCTCCCCAAGATGCCGCCGGTTTACGATCCGGACTGGTTTACCGATCAGAGTCAGCGGCAGTTGGCTGCAGAGTATGTTCGTGAGCAGGTGTTTCTTGCCATGCACGAGGAGATTCCATTTCAGACAGCCGTTGATATCGAGGGATTTCACGAGACAGCCAAGGGTGTTGAGATTGAAGCGGTGATTCTGGTGGGTAATGAGCGTCATAAGCCGATGCTGATCGGAAAAGGTGGAGAGCGGATGAAAATGATCGGCACCAGCACACGTCTGGGGCTTGAAGAGCTACTCGGTTGCAAGGTGAATCTGAAGCTCTGGGTGAAAGTACAAACTGACTGGTTTGATAACGCTGCCCAGCTCAATGAACTGGGGCTGAATGGCTGAAGTTCGTGATCATGCTCTCTTACTGAGGCGAATACCCTACAGCGACACCTCTCTGATATGTCATTTTCTCACCCGGGAGCATGGGCGTATCACCTTGATGACACGAGGTGCCAGGCGAGCCAAAAGCCCTTTTCGAGGTGCTTTGGAGCCCCTATATGGTCTCAACCTTAGCTGGCGTCCCGGGCGAACGGGTATGGGAACTCTGGTAGATATCGAACGCGGGCCGAGACTGCTGGGTGAAAGGCATGATCTGGAAGGTCTGGAGCTCTGTTCAGTTGCATCGGGCCTTTTCAAAGAGGGTGATCCACACGGTTACAGTGAGCTTCTTGAAGCGATGGATATCATGCGGGACCGACCCGTGGCGAGCTCGCTCTATTGTGGTGTCTGGCGATTGCTGGAATTAAGTGGCTGGGTCAGTAGTTTTGACCACTGCTGGATCTGTGGCAGGGAAGTGGATGTAACAACCTCCATGAACTGGCATGAGAGCCAGCTTGCCTGCAGTGGATGCGCACGAGGTGCTGATATCTCAGCGGGTATGAGAAGAGGCATCACTGCACATCTTCAACAAGCCAATGTGCGACTAAGTCAGCACGATCTTTCATGCTGGCGAAAGATGATTCAGGATGTGTTGCGACAACATGGTGTGAGGTCGCTATCCTCTATAAGTCAGGAGTAGAAATGAATTTAGGTGTAAACATTGACCATGTGGCAACGCTTCGTCAGGCGCGTCTGACGCAATACCCTGATCCGGTTGAAGCCGCGAGAATCTGTATGGCTGCCGGAGCCGATGGTATTACCGCACATCTTCGTGAAGACAGGCGTCATATTCAGGATGCTGATATGGAGGCGCTGGCTGCCATGGATCTTCATCTCAACATGGAGATGGCTGCTGAGAATGAGATGGTGCTGATCTGTGAGCGTTTGAAGCCTGCGGCCTGTTGTCTTGTGCCGGAGAAGCGTGAGGAGTTGACCACAGAGGGTGGGCTGGATGTGGCTTCTCATATTCCACGTTTGAAGTCGGTTGTTGATAGTCTTGCCGGTGCAGGTGTACGAGTGTCGATGTTTATTGATCCGGTAAAAGAGCAGATTGAAGCGTCCAGGGCCATTGGAGCACCGGTAGTTGAACTACATACTGGCCACTACGCCAATCTGACGGGTGAAGCTCAGGCTGCTGAACTGGCAGTGATTGCTGATGGCGCAAAACTGGCCGCTGATATTGGCCTGATTGTGCATGCAGGCCACGGCCTGACCATCGAGAATACGCCGGCGATTATGACCATTGCTGAGATCGAAGAGTTGAATATCGGCCACGCTATTGTCGCAGACGCGGTGTTTAAAGGGCTTGATCAGGCTGTAAAAGATTTCAAAGCGGTGATGCAGCGCTAATGGCGATTGTCGGTATTGGTGTTGATCGCATACTCATTGAGAGGGTTGCTCGCAGTTATGAGCGTTTCGGCACTCGTTTTGTTGATCGCGTCTATACCGATAGTGAGCATGAACAGGCGTTGAACAAGGGCAACACTGCCCGCAGGCTGGCCATGCTCTTTGCTGCCAAAGAGGCGGTCTCCAAGGCACTGGGCACAGGTTTTCATCAGGGTGTCTCTCCCAAGCTTATTGAGACCATCCATCTCCCTTCCGGCAAACCGGAAATTAACCTCTACGGCACAGCTCAACAAAAAGCCGAATCACTTGGCATTTCTCAGGTACACATCTCACTCACCGATGATGATGGTGTGGCGCTTGCCTTTGCCATTGCTGAGCAAGGTTCATAGGTTTTTCTGATGGGGGAGTTTCAGCTAATCACCGATACATTTCATACAGGGATTCCGATTATCGATCCGGGAACCAGTATAGGTAATGGTGATGATGCTTCAGTGCATCAACTGGCAGACGGCGAAGAGCTGGTGATCAGTTCTGATATGGCTGTGGCAGGTGTCCACTGGCCGCACAATTTTCCACTTCATCTGGCTGCCGACAGGGCGGTCTGCGCTGCCCTTTCTGATCTCGCAGCCATGGGTGCTGAAGCTCGCTGGGTCTGGCTGGCTGTGGCCTGTGATGATCAGGAGAAATTCAAAGCGATCGGTGAGGGCGCAAGTGCAGCGATTAAGCGCTATTGGGTTGAGCTTGCCGGCGGCGACACGGTTCGTGCAGCCCAGACCTCCATAACAGTGACCGTTGGCGGCTCGCTTCCTAAAGGCACAGCGATGCGGCGTAATCATGCTAACAGAGGTGATGGTGTCTGGATTATCGGCAGGGCAGGTTTTTCATCGCTTGGATTAAAGCAGTGGTTGGCAGAGATGGAAGAGGGCTATTTCAAACGCTACTTTGAAACGGTGAAACCCAGGCTGGAGCAGGGCGTTAAACTGCGCGAGCTTGGTGTAAAGTGCTGTATCGATATCAGTGATGGTATTTTGCAGGATGCCTCTCATGTCGCCCGAGATTCAAGTGTTGGTATGGCGCTGGAACTATCCAGTTTTCCAGGCTGGGAGCTTCTCTGTCGTAAAGTGGGTGAGAAGAGTGCGATTCGAGCTGTGGCTTCCGGGGGAGAGGATTATGCACTTCTCTTTACTGCGCCTGAAGGCATGGGGTGGCTCGACTCCTTTGCAACAAAGGTAGGCGTCTGTACCGATGGTATCGATGTAGAGATGCAACTCAATGGAACAAACCTTGAAGGATTGGCTACAGGGTTTGATCATTTTGCTTAATGCAGCCCGTTTCATTGCAGCAGGTTTTGGTAGTGGTTGGCTACCCAAAGCTCCCGGCACATGGGGAAGTCTGGCTTCACTGCCTGTGGCGTGGCTATTGATTGTTTATACAGGCATGGAGGGTCTGGCCGTGGCCACGCTCCTTACTCTGCTTCTGGGCTGTTATGTCTCAGCTATCGTTTTGCCTACACTTGAGTCGGATGATCCGGGCTGGATTGTAATTGATGAGTGGGCAGGGCAGTGGCTCACCATTGCAATTGTCGCGGCCTTTTTTGGACTCTCTCTCCTAACTCTGGTTGCAGCTTTTATCGCATTCAGAGTGTTTGATATCTTCAAACCCTTCCCTATTCGCCAGATTGAACATGTCGGCCCCCCGTGGTGGGCAATCATGGCTGATGACCTGATGGCCGGGATGATGGGTGGCCTGGTGGTAGTAGTTGTGATGTCTCTGATTGGAACAATCTGATGTCGGCACAGGTTGAGAAGCTGCTTCAGCTTTGTCGTGATAAGGATTTGAAGCTGCGAACGGCCGAATCATGCACAGCAGGTGCTATTGCTGCCGAGATCGCTGCGGTTTCCGGTGCATCCGATGTGCTGGATCGAGGTTGGATCACCTACAGTGACAGTGCAAAATCCGAAGAGTTAAACGTTGATCCTAAACTGATCATCAAACACGGCGCTGTGAGCCGTGAAGTGGCCTTAAAGATGGCCCAAGGCGGTTCATCAGAGTCATCCATCTGTGTTGCGGTCAGCGGCATTGCAGGGCCAGGTGGTGGATCACCTGAAAAACCTGTCGGTACTGTATGGGTCGCTGTTGCAGGTGGTAATGTTAAACCGTCTGCCATCATCCACCAGTTTGCTGGAGATCGTTCAGCCGTTCAGCGCCAAACGGTAGCTGCCGCAATTGATATGTTGATCGAGACACTCGAAACCAGCCAATAATAGGCCGTTTCAGCCTTCTCTTTTTAATCTTCTGCTATATTAACCGATAGATAGTTTATGAACCGAACGACTGTTTGATATCAAACATGTGGAATGGAGGTCTGCTTATGCTGTTATGTAGCAACCGAATTCGCCTGAGTGACCGTGACAAGAAGCTGCTCATCTGGGCTTCTCAAGGTCTCTCTGTAGACCATATCAAAACCGTTGATCAGCTCGTCAACTTTATACACTCCGTCCAACGCCTCTATCCAGGCCAAACAGCTGAAGAGCGGCGAATCAAGATTCTGCTAGAGCGGTTTATCCCCGATGATGAGCTGATGGTTCAGGTCGAGGGGAATGTTCTTCGCCTAACTCGAATTTAAGAATATCCCATCTATTTTCCGAATAACCACTTTCGGTCAAAAGTGGCTATTCGATGTGTTGAAGCTGGCTGACGATTTCAGCGGCACTAGCGATGAGATTGTCACCAATGTAGAGCACACCATCCAGATCAAAAAGAATCGCTTCAATCTCGGAACTGTTTTTTCTGTTCATGCCGTTACTATAGCAACAGGTGCAAGGTTTAGTGCAGAGGGGGAAACTGTTACACTCCCGCAAGTTTTAATTATAGTTACCATCTTGTTATTATAAAAAAGGAAATGATCCATGAACGAACAGGAAATTATGGCCATGTATGAAGATGCAGGTGCGCTGCTTAATGGGCACTTTGTTCTCTCTTCAGGCCGCCACTCATCACGTTATCTGCAGTCTGCACTTGTGTTGAGAAACATCGACAACGCTACGGCACTGGCTGGTGAGCTGATTAGCAAGGTTAATCCGAATGATTACGATATGGTGGTGGCTCCTGCCATTGGCGGGTTGGTGATCGGTCAGGAGGTGGCGCGTTTACTGAAGAAGCCGTTTATCTTTACCGAACGTAAAGAGGGCGAGATGCAGCTTCGTCGTGGATTCTCTATTCCTGAAGGCACCCGTATTCTGGTTGTGGAAGATGTGATCACTACAGGTGGTTCGGTTTGTGAATGTATGGTGGTGGTTCGTGAACATGGTGGTAACCCAACCAAAGTACTGGCCGTTGTTGACCGCGCACCGGGTTCGGAAGGTCGCTTTGATGTACCACACGATACGGCGATCTCTCTGAGTGTAGAAACACACGCGGCTGATGACTGCCCGATGTGTCGTGAAGGTACTCCGGCCATTAAGCCCGGTAGTCGCGGTTCAGCCTGATGAGTGATACCACTATCCGCTGCTACCCTTTTGGTGGGGTAGGTGAATTCGGCAAAAACATGATGGTCTACGCCATGGGCAGTGACGCAGTGATTGTCGATTGCGGTATGGGGTTTCCTAACCCGGGGCAGCACGGTATTGATCTGGTTCTTCCTGACATCTCAGCACTAGAAGCGTTGAACCTGAATATTCATGCCATTCTTCTGACCCATGGGCATGAAGATCATATTGGAGCGCTGCCGTTCCTTCTGCCGCAACTTGGCCTACCTGTGTACGGCACGCCGGTTACGCTGGCTCTGGTGGCTGGCAAGCTTGAAGAGCGTCAGTACAAGGGTGATTTGAGAGCCCTGCCTGAAGAGGGCACGATCAGTGTAGGGCCGTTTGAAGTTGAGGCAGTTCATGTAACGCACTCGATCATGGATGCGGCATCGATTGTAATTCACACACCTCTGGGTGCGATCATTCATACAGGTGACTTTAAATTCGATCCTGCGCCAATTGATGGGCGTGCAACACCACTGCATCGTTTCTCTCAGCTTGGCGATAAGGGTGTTCTACTGTTGGCTTCTGACTCGACCAATGCCACAAGAGCTGGAAGCAACCCGAGTGAAAGAAGTGTCGGGCCTGCGCTGAAACAGGCTGTCTCTCAGTGTACGGGTAAGGTAGTGGTCACCACTTTCTCATCCAATATGTTCCGTATTCAGCAGATTATCGATGCAGCTGTTGCCTGTGGCCGGAGCGTGGCACTGGCCGGGCGAAGCCTTGAGAAAAACGTCAACATCACCCGTGATCTTGATCGCCTCTCTATCCCTTCCGGAACACTGGTGGACATTAAACAGACCGAACATATCCCTGATCGAGAGCTGCTGATTATTGCGACAGGTTCGCAAGGCGAATGGCGTGCGGCACTGGCTCGCATTGCTCAGGATCGTTTCAGAGGTATCAGTCTGGGGGTCGGTGATCTGGTGATCTTCTCCTCATCCAATATACCGGGTAATGAGCGCGTGATTGCAGGTCTCTACAATCATATCTACCGCCGTGGTGCGCGGGTGATTCACTCTGGTCATGCGCCGCTTCATGTCTCCGGACATGCGCAGGCGCACGAGTTGAAGACCATGATGCAGCTAACACGGCCCAAGTATCTCTACCCTGTGCATGGCGAATATCGCAATCTAATAGAACATCAAAGCCTCGGTGTTGCTACTGGCATTCCGTATCAAAATACGATTATTGCTGAAAACGGACAGGCTGTTCTGGTCAATTCAGAGGGCATCTCTCTGGGTGAGGATTTTCATGCAGGCGCTGTCTTTGTTGATGGGGCAGGCCGTGATGAAGTGGATGATATGGTACTACGCGATCGTCGGGTTCTGGCTGATGATGGCATGATCTCAGCGACAGTGTTGATCAGTCAGCATGAGGGAACGCTGCTTGGCGAGCCCGAGCTGGTGGCGCGTGGATTCCTGCATCAGGAGGTAAGCGAAGATATTCTGGCTGACGCTGCAAAAGATCTGCATCGTCATCTTGATGGCATGGATCAGGAGATACTCGCCAATATTGAAGAGGCAAAAGAAGAGGTTCGTGTCTGGTTAAGGCGCTGGTGCAAGAAGAGAATGGGCCGACGCCCCATGGTTCTCCCTGTCGTGATTGAGGTGTAACTGCGTATGAATGTGCACGCAATTCTTCGAGAGGCTCTAGCTCTGCTGTTGTTGATGTTTGTGCTGGTTACAGCACTCTCACTCTACAGTTTCTCCCCACAGGATCCGTCATTTAATCATGAAACTTCTGCTGCGGTGATGAATCAGGCCGGAGTTGTGGGTGCATATATTGCCGACTTTTTCTATCAGTTGTTTGGCTACGCAAGTTGGGCCGTTGTACTGCTTGGTATTGCTCTGGTAGTTCGTATTGCCTTTGGCTTTCATCCCTATGCAGGTGGTTGGACCACGCTGTTCTGGCTTCCCTGCATTGTAGGGCTATCCGGTCTGGTGGCTTCACATTCAGATCTCTTCTCGCAATCTGATCAGGTTGTTTTGACTGTTGGGGCAGGTGGTGCATTCGGGGCAATGTTGTCTGAAGGCCTGTTGTCGACTCTGCATGTTGTAGGTCGTGATCTGGTTCTGATTCTGTTGCTGCTGAGCAGCTTTGTTGCAGCCTCACATATATCGGTGCTTGCTCTTCTTCAGCGGATTGGCGTTGTGATTGGCTGGTTTATGGCTATTGGATATCGCGTGATCGCACGCTGGCAGGGTAAAATCGATATTCGTAGAGATCGCATGGAAGGGCGCGAGAAGCGACGTAAAAAGAAGGCTGTTCGTCCGGTTCATATTGCTGAATCAGATCCTGAAGTGATAAAACCGGCTGAGGTGAAGGTGTCCCGTCGTGCCAAGGAGCAGCAGCAGGGTGAACTTTTGCTTGGGACCCCGGCTGAAACAGGCTTTCGACTACCGAGCCTCTCACTGTTTACAGATAAACGAGACAATGCACGTGCCTATAGTGCTGAGGCGCTTCAGGCGATGGCCCGTATGCTTGAGAAAAAGATGCTCGATTATCGGGTGGAGGGGCAGGTGGTTGCCGTTCAGCCCGGTCCGGTTGTGGTTCAGTTTGAGTTTGAGCCAGCTCCCGGCACCAAGGTGAGCAGGATCGTTGCATTGCAGGATGATCTGGCTCGTTCCATGGCCGCTGTCAGTGTGCGAGTGGCTGGCAATATTCCCGGTAAGAGCGTGATTGGCATCGAGATTCCCAATGAAGAGCGCGAGATTGTGTTGATGCACGATGTGCTGGCTAGCAAGGCGTTTGCAGATAAGAAGAAGCTACTTCCACTTGCTCTCGGTGTTGATATTGCCGGGCAGCCGATTGTGGCTGATCTGGCCAAGATGCCGCATCTGCTGGTGGCGGGAACCACTGGCTCCGGTAAATCGGTATCCATCAATACTATGATCTGCTCCATGCTGATGAGCTATTCACCCAAAGATCTTCGTATGATCATGGTTGATCCAAAAATGTTGGAACTCTCCATGTATGATGATATCCCGCATCTGCTGGTTCCTGTTGTGACCAGTCCACACAAGGCAGCCAAAGCTCTGGCGTGGGCGGTGTATGAGATGGAGCGCCGCTATCAGCTAATGAGTGAAGCCAAGGTGAGAAACCTTGATGGTTACAACAAGGCGGCAGACCGATCCAAAGATAGTGAGATGGAACGTCTTCCCTATATCGTCATCGTCATTGATGAGCTGGCCGATCTGATGATGGTGGCAGGTAAAGAGGTAGAGCAGGCGATCTGTAGAATCGCCCAGAAGGCGCGCGCAGCAGGCCTTCACCTGATTCTGGCCACTCAGCGGCCAAGTGTAGATGTGATTACCGGCCTGATTAAGGCCAATTTACCAAGCAGGCTCTCTTTTCAGGTCTCATCTAAAATTGATTCCCGAACCATTCTGGATCAGATGGGCGCTGAGCAGCTGCTGGGCAATGGCGATTCGCTGTTTCTCAGTGGTGGGCGTGATCTTACCAGAGTACATGGTGCCTATGTCTCTGATGGAGACGTCTTAGGTCTGGTAGAACACCTGAAAGAGCAGGGTGAACCGGAATATCGCCATGAGGTTTTTGAAGTGAAGAGCCCTGATGAGCAGGCTATGGGCGGCAGTGAAGAGAAAGATGAGAAGTATGATGAGGCAGCCGATCTTGTGATTGAGAAGGGGCAGTGCTCGGTATCCATGGTGCAACGTTATCTGCGCATTGGCTACAATCGTGCCAGCCGAATTGTTGAGCAGATGGAGCAGGATGGGCTGGTTACGCCTCCCGGTTCAGGCGGTATGCGCAAGGTGCTTGCCCGCTCTTCAGCCGATGGTGGCGGAGTGATCGAGTGAGTTTCATTTTCAGGATGAAGCTGATCGGAGTGGTCTTGCTCTGTTTTATGGCTTCCAGTGCCATGGCAGGGGTTGCCAGTAAAAAGCCGCTTCCTGTGCAGCTTGAAAAGGCTCTTAATCAGCTGGCAGAGGTTCCTGGCTTCTCATGTGAGTTTCTTCAGGTGGTATATTTTTCTGATGGTGGAGAGCAGCGCTACTCCGGCACACTCTCAATCAGTCGTCCGGGTCGTTTTCACTGGAAGTATCTAGTGCCCTATGAGCAGCTCTATGTCAGTGATGGCCTTGGTATTTGGCACTATGAAGCAGACCTGATGCAGGCTGAGCGATTGCAGAGTCTCGACGGCGTTGATCCTGTTGCCATGAAGCTGTTGGATGGTCGTGTGAACCGGAAAGATGTTGAGTTGCTCAGCTTTGAAAGTGTGGGCAGTGATGGAACCGCATACAGAATCCGCATTGACCATAGCCAGGAGCTTCTGTTTGCTCTGACCAACAGTGGTGAGCTTCGCTGGCTTGAAAGTGAAGATGTGCTGGGCAACAGAAATAGGATTCTGTTTATTAACGTTGAAAAAAAGCGTCGTGCAGACGACTATTTCGTTTTTGTGCCACCTGAGGGTGTGGATGTAATCAATGTGGCGGGCTCGCTGCTTGAACCGATCGATAATAATTGAGTGACAGTATGAGGATTGATATGAACAGACTAGCTATGACATGGCTTGGATCGAAAGCGTTGGTTATTGCCTGCCTGCTTGGCATTACAACGGCTCAGGCAGGTGGGTTTGCTAACCCGACCATGTCGGCATCAGGCCTCGGTGTTGCCAACGCGATGGTAGCCAGTGCTGATGATGTCTCCGCAGCAGCCTATAATCCTGCCGGTATTGCGTGGCAGGACGGCATTCAGGCGATGGTGGGGGTAGATTTTCAGTATCGAAACAGTTCTGTAGAGCTCCCAGCAGGTATTGGAACGAACGGTGGTGGCGCAGGCAATCCGAATCATCTCTATGCCTCATGGATGCCTCATGACGGAAATTTTGGTGTATCAATGGCATACAACAAGCCTTATGAAATTGATAACAACTGGACATCAACAGGTCAGGCAGCTCTTGATCTGAACCGACTCTCTCTGGATGCGATTTTTGCTGTGAACAGCAGTCTGGCTCTTGCAGCTGGTATTGACTGGTATCTGAGCACCTTGTCGATGAACACTCCTGGGCAGAGCTTCGCTTCAAGTGATAAAACAAGCTTTGGCGGGCACGCTTCGATGAAGTGGAAAGCTGCACCGATGTGGTCTGTTGGTGTGATGGCAAGATTGGGTGGTAAGCTGAAATATTCAAACAGCCTATCCCAGGCATTCAGCTTAAAACTTCCTGATGAGATCACTGTAGCTGTTGCGCATGATGTTGCCGATGCGGTTCGTCTGGAGTTTGATGCTAACTGGAGCCGCTGGTCAAGAGTGAAGAGCCTGAATGACCAGGCCATCAGCATGCGTGATTCTATTACACTGATGACCGGTGCGACATGGTTCTGGCGTGAGAATAGCCAGCTTCGTTTTGGTTATGCTTATGATCAGGGAGCAAACAAAGGCACTGCGTACAACCCGCTTATCGCCGATCAGACTGCACACAAACTGAGTCTGGGTGCAGGTGGTGATCTTTACGGGGTTCATGCTGATGTGGCCGTTGGCTACGCATTTCATCCGAAAAAGAACGTGTCAGGAGCCTATGCGGGAACTTATCGTGATCGAAGATTCTCGTTTGCACTCTCTGTCGCGAAGAGATTCTGATTCTCTCTGCACCCGGTCTGTTTGATTCGGCAGAACAATCCGCCGACTCTACACCACTGGCCTTTCGGTTAAGGCCGAAAGCTCTGGAAGATGTGGCCGGGCAGGAAGAATTAACCCGCCCCGGTTCATGGTTTAGTTCAACCCTTGATGAGGGGCGTGCTGTCTCAGCTATCTTCTGGGGGCCTCCTGGAGTTGGTAAAACAACGTTGGCAAGGATCATGGCTGAATCGGCTAATATGCCGTTTGAGCAGTTGTCAGCCGTTTCCGCGGGCAAAAAAGAGGTGCAGGCTGTTGTAGAGCGGGCAAAGTCGGAGGGGCGAAGTTACCTGCTCTTTCTTGATGAGATTCATCGCTTTAACAAAGCCCAACAGGATGTGCTGCTTCCATATATTGAAGATGGCACACTGATTCTGGTTGGTGCGACGACTGAAAACCCATCTTTTTCTCTAAATAATGCACTGCTCTCCCGCTGTCGGGTGATTGTTCTGGAATCCTTAAACAGTCAAGCAATCCGAAAGATTGTAGAGCGTGGCATCTCACTGCTTCAGGAGAAGTCAGGTTCATTCGCTGTCACCAACAGTGCCATTGATTGGCTGGCTAAGGCGTGTGATGGTGATGCACGTTATGCACTTAATGCACTGCAGAGCCTGTTTGAGTCAGATGCTTCAACCCAGTGGGATGAAGAGGGTGTAGCTAAGCAGTGGACACGCAGACAAGGGCAGTATGATCGTGATGGTGATGGTCACTATGATCTGATCTCGGCATTGCATAAGTCGATTCGTGATTCTGATGCCGATGCCGCCTGTTACTGGCTGGCAAGAATGCTGGAGTCCGGTGAAGAGCCGCTCTATCTGGCGCGTCGAATGATTCGAATGGCCACCGAAGATATCGGTCTGGCCGATCCCAAGGCGCTGATGCTGGCACTTGATGCGCAGAAAATGTACCAGATTCTTGGTTCGCCGGAAGGGGAGCAGGGGCTGTTTGAAACAGCGATCTATCTGGCTCTGGCCCCCAAAAGTAATGCCGCCTACATGGCCGAGAAA
>Ga0316187_10000536_pt1 | contig 30109 bp, 28 predicted proteins | sample CroRivburrow1_MG_FD_204927 | JGI IMG/M metagenome (GOLD analysis project Ga0316187, IMG submission 204927) | Coastal sediment microbial communities from Maine, United States - Cross River worm burrow 1 | ecosystem: Environmental > Aquatic > Marine > Coastal > Sediment | place: USA: Maine... | reverse complement strand
AAAAAAACTTTCAAACGGGAAAAAATTAAAAGCTAAAGGCTTGAAAATCTATGAGAGGTGGCTTAGATTTAAGAAATATGTATTGTTAAAAGGATTTCAAATAACTTCAAAAAAATAGAATTTTTTAATCTATATAGATCATGAAAAATAAAAAAGTAGTTCTTGCTTATAGTGGAGGTTTGGATACATCCTATTGTGTCAAATATTTATCCAAAGAAAAACAACTAGATGTAATAACTGTAACGGTTAACACTGGAGGATTCAAGGAGCACGAGTTAGAGGATATTGGTGAAAAGGCTTTGTCGATGGGTGCAAAACAGCATTTTGTCATTAATGCAACGAGGGATTATTATGATGGTTGCATTAAATACCTTGTTTTTGGCAATGTCTTAAAACACGGGACATATCCGCTTTCTGTTAGTTCAGAGCGTATTTTTCAGGCAAAATTGATTGCGAAAAAAGCTCTGGAATTAAATGCAGATTATGTGGCTCATGGCAGTACAGGAGCAGGTAATGATCAGGTAAGATTTGATCTTGTGTTCAGAATCATGATACCCGAGATTCCTATTATTACTCCAATTCGGGAAATGAATCTTTCCCGACAACAGGAGATAGATTATCTTAAAGAACATGAAGTGAATCTGGATTGGGAAAAAGCAAAGTATTCTATTAACAAAGGACTTTGGGGAACTTCTGTTGGAGGTGAGGAAACCTTAACTTCGGATGAGTATCTTCCTGGTTCCGCTTTTCCTACTCAACGTAAAACAGAATCAATTGAGACTATTGAATTAATTTTTGAGAAGGGAGAAATGATAGGTTTTAATGATAAGATTTATGATGATCCGCTTCATGCCTTAATAGAGCTTGAAAAATATATTGAACCTTGGGCTCTGGGTCGTGACATACATGTTGGTGATACAGTAATTGGAATAAAAGGAAGAATAGGGTTTGAAGCTGGCCTGCCGTTACTTGTTATCAAAGCACATCAACATCTGGAAAAACATACTCTAACAAAATGGCAGATGTATTGGAAAGATCAAATGGCGAATTGGTATGGTATGATGATCCATGAAGGACAGTATCTTGAACCATTGGCCAGGAATATTGAAAAATTCATGGAAGACACCCAAAAATTTGTCACAGGAAAAGTATCGGTACGACTGGCGCCTTATAGGTTCCAGGTGTTGGGAGCTAAATCGGATCATGATCTTATGTCTTCTGAATTTGGATCATATGGCGAATTAAACCTTGCATGGTCGGGTGATGATGTGAAAGGGTTTACTAAAATCCTGGCAAATCAAACTATGATATATAATAAGGTAAATAAAATTGATGCATAAAATAAAAGTTGGAATAATTGGCGCTGCAGGATATACTGCGGGTGAGTTGATTCGAATATTGATACATCATCCTTTAGTGGAGATTTCGTTTATCCAAAGTGACAGCAGTTCTGGTAAACCTGTTGGGGCTGTGCATGAGGATTTATTTTTCATTGAGGGATTAAATTTCACGAATGATATTACTGAAGAAGTAGATGTTATTTTTTTATGTAAAGGGCATGGTGAATCAGTGAAATCATTAGAAACTTGGGATATTGATACGAATATTAAATTAATTGATCTTAGTCAGGATTTTAGATTGACCGATTCACATCCGGAAATCTTAAAGAAATTCGGACAATTTATATATGGTTTGCCGGAATTAAATAAGCCTTCAATAGCCAAAGCGAAAAATATCGCCAATCCAGGTTGTTTCGCAACTTGTATTCAATTGGGACTCCTTCCGCTTGCCGCATATAAGATATTAGATACCGATGTCCATATAAGTGCCATCACGGGATCGACAGGAGCAGGGCAGAAATTATCTTCTACCTCACATTTCAGCTGGAGAAACAATAATTTATCTGTATATAAGCCATTTCAACATCAACATTTAAAAGAAATCCAGCAAAGCCTGACACAATTGGATCCATCGTTTAATCATGATTTGAATTTTATTCCGTATCGTGGCAATTTCACACGAGGAATAATTGCATCTATGTATTTAAAAACATCAATGAGCCTGGAAGAATCTATAGAGATGTATGAAAATTATTATTCATCATCACCATTTGTTAAGATAAGCACGAGAAATATCAACTTAAAGCAGGTTGTTAATACAAACTATTGTCAACTACACTTAGAAAAATCCGGTAATAATCTATTGATAATAAGCACTATTGACAATTTAATTAAAGGCGCCTCCGGGCAGGCTGTTCAAAACATGAACCTTTTATTTGGATTTGAAGAATCTGAAGGACTCAATCTTAAAAGTATAGCTTTTTAATATTATGGAAAATTTCACCTCGATAAATGATGTAAAAAGCCTAACAGACCTGGTTCAGAAAACAATATTAATTAAGGATAAGGTCTTGCAAGAACCCAGGAAAGGATTGAATAAGGTATTGGGACTAATTTTTATGAATCCATCCCTGAGAACCCGTTTAAGTACCCAAAAAGCAGCTATGAACCTGGGAATGGATGTAATGGTAATGAATTTCGGTAGTGAAGGTTGGGCGCTTGAGACAAGTGATGGAGTTGTTATGGACGGAAATAAAGCGGAACATATAAAGGAAGCAACAGCAGTTGTTGGACAATATTGTGATTTGATTGGTATACGGTCATTTCCTGGCCTTCAAAATCGAGAAAAAGATTATAGTGAAGAAATATTAAACAGTTTTATAAAGTTTTCTGGCAAACCGATTATCAGCCTTGAATCGGCTACACGACATCCATTACAATCATTGGCTGATGTTGTAACAATAGAAAAAAACAAATTGCATAAAAAGCCTAAAGTGGTTATGTCATGGGCCCCTCACCCAAGAGCGTTACCACAATCAGTACCAAATTCATTTATAGAATGGACTTCAAAAATGGATTATGATTTGGTAGTTACCCATCCGGAAGGGTATGAGTTGTCAACTGAATTTCTGAATGGCGTCCAGATCGAATATGATCAGGGCAAAGCTCTGGAGGGATCTGATTTTGTATATGTTAAAAACTGGTCATCCTATGAACAATATGGCAAAATCCTGAACCAGGATAAAAGTTGGATGATATCAAAAAAGAAATTAAAAAATTCCAATAATGCGAAGGTTATGCATTGTCTTCCTGTAAGACGTAATGTGGTTATTTCGGAAGATATTCTGGATAGTAATAATAGTCTGGTTATTGAGGAAGCAGGCAATAGGGAATTTGCTGCCCAGGCAGTATTAAGTGAACTTTTAGATAATATTAAATAGTGGAGAAAATATTTATTTTTAAGGTAGGAGGAAAGGTAATTGATGATTCAGAGCATCTTAAGAAATTTCTTAAGGATTTTGCTGAAATCGATGCGAAAAAATTATTGATTCATGGTGGAGGGAAATGGGTAAGTGATATGAGTGATCGTCTTGGGCTTAAAGTTAATATGAGAGATGGAAGACGAATTACTGATAGGGATACTTTAGAAGTTGTTAAAATGATACTTCCCGGAGTCGCAAATAAGAATATAGTGTCTCTTCTACAAAGGTACGGCTGCAATGCATTGGGTTTGACGGGAGCTGATGGGAATATGATAAAATCAATAAAGAGACCCATAAAGAATGGTATAGATTTTGGATATGTTGGTGATGTAACCGAAGTAAATGTTGTTCAACTTGACATAATTCTTCAGGCTGGCTTTGTACCCGTATTTACAGCGCTAACACATGACGGAAATGGACAATTGCTTAATACTAATGCTGATACAATAGCATCTTCACTGGCTATTAGTTTGTCATCGGTCTATGAGGTGGATTTATTTTACTGTTTAGAAAAAACCGGTGTGCTTAAAGATGTATTTGATGAAGATTCTATAATTAAAAGCATTAATTCTGAAAACTATAAAGATTTAAAAGAGAAGGGAGTTATTCATTCTGGTATGATCCCCAAAATAGATAATGCCTTTGACGCGATTAAAAAAGGTGTTTTTAAAGTACATATATGTCATTATAAGGATGTTGAACGCATTCCCAAAGGGGATATGGATATAGGCACCCTAATCTCAGGTTAAATGGAAACCACCGGAATAGAACATATCATCGAATTGCTCAAAAACCTTATTAAAATCCCATCATTAAGTAAGCAGGAAGAGGGGACAGGAGATATTATATTTGATTTTTTAAAAAATAGTGGAGTTGAAGTAAATAGAGTTGAAAATAATATATGGGCGCATAACAGGCATTTTAATCCTGGGAAGAAAACTATACTTTTAAATTCCCACCATGATACCGTAAAGGATGGTCCAGGTTGGACATTGGATCCATTTAAACCAGTCATTAGGAATGGTAAGATTTTTGGTCTTGGGAGCAATGATGCAGGTGCTTCATTGGTGTGTTTAATCGAAACTTTTCTCCATTATTATAATTATAAAGACCTCAATTATAACCTGGTTATTCTGGCTTCAGCTGAGGAGGAGATATCTGGTAAAAACGGAATTGAACTCGCTTTAACTGAAATCGGAGATATAGAATTTGGAATTGTAGGAGAACCCACCAGTATGGAAATGGCAATAGCAGAAAAAGGATTAATGGTTTTAGATTGTGTTGCTAAAGGAACATTAGGACATGCTGCCAGAGAGGAAGGAAAAAACGCTATCTATATTGCTGCTGATGATATAAATTGGATTAGAAACTATAATTTCCCGAAGGTCTCTGATACTTTAGGCCCTGTTAAAATGACAGTTACTTTGATTGAAGCTGGATTACAGCATAATGTGGTTCCTGATCTATGCAAATTTGTTATAGATGTGAGAAGTAATGACTACTTTTCAAATATTGAGATTTTAAAAATTATTAAAGATAATTTGTTGAGCGATGTGAATGCAAGGTCTACACGATTAGAACCTAGTGGAATTTCTCATGATCATATTCTGAGGAAAGCTGCAAAGAATCTTGGAATAAAGACTTTTGGCTCTGCTACTCTTTCGGACCAGGCATTAATGGCATTTCCTTCAGTGAAGATAGGGCCTGGAGATTCTTCCAGATCGCATACGGCTGATGAATATGTATATGTAAATGAAATCAAAGAAGGGATAAAAAAATATATAAAATTGATCAATTCTTTTCTGGTACCTTAGTGTAAATCAATAAATATTTGCAATGAAAATTTGGCAAAAAAATTACGATATAGATAAGGCGATTGAGCATTTTACCGTTGGGAAAGATCGATTACATGATCTCCGATTGGCCTGGTTTGATGTTATAGGATCTATGGCACATATCAAAATGCTAAATGATATCAATTTAATTTCTGATGATGATCTCGAAATATTGAACAAAGAATTAAAATCGATTCTTTCAGAAATTGAGAAGGGGAATTTTAAAATTGAAGATGACGTTGAGGATATTCATTCCCAGATTGAAATATTGTTAACCAGGTCGGTTGGAAATGCAGGAAAAAAAATACACAGTGGCCGGAGTCGAAATGATCAGGTATTGGTTGATCTGAAGTTGTTTATGAGGAGTGAAATTGAGGAAATAGTTGCTCTTACACAAAATCTTTTTAAACGCCTGATCAATCTAAGCAGTATTTATAAAGATGTCTTAATGCCTGGCTACACTCATTTTCAGATTGCGATGCCCTCATCGTTTGGATTATGGTTTGGTGCATATGCTGAAAGCCTTGTCGATGATTTGATTTTAATGCAATCAACTTTTAATATAATAAATCAAAATCCATTGGGGTCAGCTGCTGGATATGGTACATCATTTCCTTTAAAACGTCAATTGACAACAGATCTTTTAGGTTTTGATTCCATGAATTATAATGTGATATATGCTCAGATGGGCAGGGGTAAAGCTGAAAAAGTTTTGGCAATGTCATTATCAAGTATTGCAGACACACTTGGGAAATTAGCTGCGGACATATGCTTATATCTGGGACAAAATTTTGGATTTATTAGTTTCCCGGATGAATATACAACAGGTTCAAGTATTATGCCACATAAGAAAAATCCGGATGTTTTTGAATTGATTCGCGGGAAATGTAATAAAGTAAAGGCAATTTCAAATGAAATAAGTCAGATTACCGGTAATTTGCCATCAGGATATCATCGTGAAATGCAATTGTTGAAAGAAAGTCTTTTTGAAGGTATTGATATGATAAAAGATTGCCTTATGATGTCTGAATTTATGATTAAGAATATTATCATAAACGATCAAATTATGGATGATGACAGATACAAGTACATATTCAGTGTAGAAGCTGTTAACGATCTTGTGTTAGGCGGAATGTCTTTCCGGGATGCTTACCGGAAAGTTGCTGAGATGATAGAAAATGGCACATTTAAACCTTCTGATGAAATTAATCATACTCATGAAGGTAGCATTGGTAATTTATGTAATGAAAAAATAGTTGAGAAAATGGTTCCCCTCACTGATTTTTTTGAATCAAAGTTTGAAAATATAAAATTAATCTTAGATAGATTAAAGGAGTCCTGATATTATTTCATTTTGTAACTAACGTACAAGTAGGATATTATATTTTTACAAACTCTACACGACGGTTTTCAGCTTTACCTTCTGCTGATTCATTTGATGAAATTGATACAGTTTCACCCAAACCCTTATAACTCAACCTTTCCTGGTTTATACCCATCGAGATTAATTTATTCATAACGGCTTTGGCTCTTTCTTCAGATAAAGTTTGATTGAAGGCATCATCACCATCGCTATCGGTGTGACCTTCAACACTAAATTTCAGGTCAGGATATTTTTCCATCAATTCATAGATCTCATTGATAATACCCATTGATTCTGGTTTGAGAGTTGATTTATTTACATCAAATCGAATACCGTTTGCAATGATCTTCCCGTCTTCCAAAACTCTATCATAGTATTTTACTCCTCCCTCTGCAATTCTCACATTTTTTATATAGAATAAGTTGTCATTGTTTGCATGATATGTATAAAAGGTCAAGCCTTTTGGATCGAAATCAATTCTTGGGATATTTAACAATCTGGTTTCATCCATATAAGCTTTTAGTTTACCATTGGTGTAGGCTATTGCTATATGCATCCAACGGGATTTTTCTATATTTTCATCTGGCAATCTACTTTTAAATTGTGCCATTCCCATTTCATTATAATGAATTTGAATCGCTGTATATCCAGTGGGGCTACCTGATTTTTGATTTTTTCGATCATATAAATGAGTTTCAAAGCTTCCACTACCCGGATAATATAGATCAAACTCTATGGTAAATACATCAGGAAGATAATCTGTTTGAGGCTCTGTAAAATATGGAATAATTGAAGGGTGACCGTCACGTAACATTATGACCATATCAGATCCATATTCGGCAACTTCCACATTACCCGCATATAAATCCCACCTTGAAGGAAATTCTCCATTCTCTTCAAACATCAAATCATCTTCAAAAATGATTTGATCTCCTGGTACAAAATCATATTTCGCCCATTTAAGTACAGCTTTCTCTTCATTAGCTTCCGAAATTTCATTATCACCTTCGTTTTGCTTATCTTTTACCTCCTCAGATTCAGCAGGATCTGCGTTCTCAATGTTTTTATCTTTGCCTTTTTTCTTTTTTCCAAACAAGCTATTTACTCCTTCGTCAACTGCTTTGTCAGATTGTTTTTTTAAGGTATTTTTTAATTGAGCTTCACATAATATTGGAAGCAGAAAAATTAGTAGTATGGGAATGGCCTGAATCTTTTTCATGGCATATGAGATTTAGTTATTATTATTAATAACAAAATTTGTTCAAATATAATTTCAATTGTTACACTTATTTATTAGAATTTATAAGCTAACTCTAATATTGATTTATGTGAATTAAGATTATAACTTTATACAGAACGAAATACTGAAGATTATGATAGTAACACTAGTAAATGTTTGGGTTAAAGAGGGACATATTGAAGAATTTAAACTAGCCTCTATCGCTAACCATAAAGAATCAATACAAGAATCCGGGAATTTGCGATTTGATATCTTGATGGATGAAAGTGATCCTGCAAAATTCGTATTTTATGAAGCATATGAATCAGAAGAGGCAGTAGCTGTTCATAAACTTACAACTCATTATAATACCTGGAGGGAGACGGTTGGCGATTGGATGAAGAAGCCACGACAAGGCATTAAACATCAGGTACTGGCTCCTTTGGAAAGAGATTTATGGTAAAAGAATTTGTTTTTTCAAATAGCCCAAAGATCATATTTGGGAAGGGTAAAATAGAAGAGTTACCTCCAGCAATTTTAAAATATGGGCAAAATGTACTCCTGGTAACAGGGGCTGCTTCATTTTACGATACTGAATTCTGGCACCTTTTAATTTCTAACCTAGAGGCCTTAAGGATTCAATATTTTCATTGGATTATTCAAGAAGAGCCATCCCCTGAAATGATTGATGATTGTGTTAATAAATTTGGAAATTTAAATCCGGATGTAGTTGTGGCCATAGGAGGAGGAAGTGTGCTGGATGCTGGGAAGGCTATTTCAGCTATGTGGATTAAAAAAGAACCTGTTATTTATTACCTGGAAGGAGTAGGGGATGGTAGAATGCATGATGGAAATAAAATACCTTTTATTGCTGTACCTACTACTTCAGGTACCGGAAGCGAAGCCACTAAAAACGCAGTGATTAGTAAAATTGGGTTTGACGGATTTAAAAAATCACTTAGACATAATAATTTCATACCTGATTTGGCATTAATTGATCCGCGATTAATGATAAGCTGCCCATCAGATATCACAGCCTGGAGTGGCATGGATGCATTTACTCAATTGCTGGAAAGTTATTTATCGACTAATTCAAATCCTTTAACCGATGGAATTGCCTTTTCAGGATTCGAAATGATATCTAATTATTTAATAAGAGCTGTTGAAAATGGAAATGATATAGAAGCCAGGACGGGAATGGCTTATGCCGCACTTTGTTCAGGGATTACGTTAGCGAATGCTGGCTTGGGAACAATTCATGGTTTTGCCAGCTCGATTGGTGCAAGGTTTAGAATCTCACATGGGATTATATGTGGGAAACTAATGGGTGCTTCTAATGAGGCTACATTAAATAAACTTTTAAAAGAGGATCCGACTAATATAGCAATTAAAAAATATTCAAATGTCGGTAGGTTATTTCATGGATCTTATGATATGGATGATGTATTTTATGCAGAATTTCTTATTAATAAAATACATGATTTTGATCTGTTATTTGATTTGCCCAAACTATCACTGAGAGGATTTGATAATGAACATATTGATGAAGTTGTTTCCAATACTTCCAATAAAAATAACCCAATACAATTTTCGGAAGAGGAATTAAAATCAATACTTGAAAAAGTGATTTAAGGATAATAAAAAGGGAGAAAATTCAGAATTAAAAAAAAGGAAGTGCTCGGAAACATTATATCTTAAATTTATAATATAGATTTTACAAGTCCGAGCCCTTCAATAACTTCTAGTCTAATTGATAGGTAATAGGCATAACCATTCTCACATTGACTTTGTTGCCTTTTTGTTCCCCAGGGATCCAGTCGGGGCTATTACTTACAACTTTTACGGCTTCTGAATCACATAATTCACTAATACCTCTTACACATTTTACATTAGATATCTTTCCCTCTTTAGTAACAATGAACTCGATAAACACCTTGCCTTCGATTCCGGCTTTTACAGCTTCTTCGGGATATACGAGGTTATCGCCCACATATTTATAAAAGGCTTGTAAGCCAGATACAGGTACTGGATTATCATCTACAACCGTAAATATTTCATCTTCACCAAGAATTACTTCCATAGGTGCTACAAGAGCCTCCTTATCACTCTCGTCTAAATTGGTCAGGTCATTATCCTGTTGATTAATTTCATTTGCTTGTTCACAAGAAAAAATATAAAACATGGCAATTACTAGTGATACCAATACCGTCCATCTCAGAACAGTAGGTTTCTTTTTTTCTGATTTGATCATTTTGATTCGTTTTATTGTTTGAGATTTACTAAAATGGTTGCTTAATGTCAGGTGATACTTTTGTAGTACCTGACGGGCAAGCAACGAAATAAAATCCTGGCTGTTTGTATTTGCAATTGCAAATTCATCCGCCAGAAATTCATGTACGGCTAACATGGCCTTTTTGTAACCGTGCATGATTGGATTGAACCAGAAAATAATGCGCAAAATTTCCAGATAAATTAAGTCAAATGTATGATTTTGAAGTATATGACCTTCTTCATGTTTTATGATGAAGTTGGTTTCTTTTTCATTAAATGTTAGTGAATCATCCCAGAATAAATAGTTAAAAAATGAGCAGGTTGGAAGATTCCCCTGTGTATTGATAAGGGTATAATTATTTGTTTTATACGAATCCTCTGAATAGGTTCTTATGTATTTATAAGTAATAAATAATTCATATAATAATCTTCCCAGAAAGAAAGTGAATCCAATCAAATAAACTGTGGCAATTAATTGAGATAGCGTAAATCCAGCTTGGGTTGAAAGAACAGCTGTATTTTCATTTATAATTATTTCAGGTAATTGTATGGCCTGATGTAATGTAATAGGATATATAATTTCCTGAGTTGAGAGTATCTGGACCTTTAGTAGGGGAATTATTATTGCCAGGAGTGAACTTGATATCAGATAGAGACGATTAAACTTTGAATTTTTATCGCCATTATATATTACAATGTATATCAGATAAAATACAGTAATTATTATACTGCTTTCAATAAGATATTTTAATAAAAAATTCATTCCTTATTTTTTTTAATATCTTTTTCAACATATTTAAGAAGTTCTTCCATTTCTTTAATCTCCAGGTCATTTTCCATTGCAAAAAAAGAAACAAGATTCTGAAAGGAACCTCCAAAGTAGTTACCCATGAAGTTCTTAAGGAAGAAACTCCTATACGCATCTTTTTCAATAACAGGAAAATATTCATGCGTCTTTCCATAGGATTGATAACTTACAAATCCTTTTTTTTCCAGGATCCGGATAATGGTAGAAATTGTATTATATGCTGGTTTTGGTTCCGGCATTTGTTCAATTACATCTTTTACAAATCCTTTTTTCAATTTCCAAAGGATTTGCATAACCTGGTCTTCTGCTTTTGTAAGTTCTTTTATCTTCATCTTAAAGTATTACACGGTAAATGTATAACTAAGGTTTTAGTTTTCAAACTAAAGTTGTAGTTATTTAAGAAATAACATTAATTTTTATGTTTGAATCAGTATTACCAATATAAAAAATGGATGAGGATAAAGTTAAATTTTATTATGTTGTATTTTTACCTTGAATTTTTTAAGATAAAATATTTTTAATGAAAAAGTATTCATTCTGCTTTAAACTCCTTTTGATTGGTTTTATTTCATTCTATTTATTCGGATGCTCGTACAAGCGAGAAAAGGTTATAGATAAGATAATGTTTGAAGGAGGTCAACTAGCACAGGTCCATTGTTCTTCATGTCATGTTTATACTCCTCCTACATTGCTGGATAAAGATACCTGGCAAGTTAGTGTTTTACCCAAGATGGGTAGAAGGCTTGGGATGGACCATCATTCGATACTATATTACCCGGAAATTTCTCCTATATGGCAATTAAATGAACCTGTAATGACACAGGAAGAGTGGGAAAAAATAGTTGCATATTTTATTGATAGAAGTCCGGAGAAAATGCCAAAAGCAATTCTTAAAAAGGTACCGGAAAAAGACCCGGCGATTTTTAAGGTGAAAAGTTTTACAGATCAATTATCTGGAAGTTCAATAATTACGATGCTAAAGTATGACTCTGTTTCTGAAAGAATATATGCCGCAGATGGTATGACTAACATATTATATAAATTGAATACTGATGGAGAAATTGATCAACAGATACAATTTTCAAGCCCACCCACAGATATGAATATAAGGGAGAAAGGTTTTGACGTAACGCTACCAGGAATTTTACATCCTAATAATTTAAATAAAGGAAGCATCCAGCAACATGGTCAATCCATGGATTTCAATCCAGATAACCTTACGGTATTAACTGATTCTATGTATAGACCAGTTAGAAGTATTTTTAAAGACTTTTCCGGTGATAATATAGAGGATTATGTAGTAGGAGAATATGGCAACGATTTGGGGAGGTTGACCTTCTACAGGGCAATAGAAGATGGAGGATTCAAACGAGAGATAATAGAAGAAATCCCGGGTGCTATTTCTATGGAATCTTATGATTTTAATAAAGATGGATATGAAGATATCATTGTTTTATTTGCTCAGGGAGACGAAAGGATTGTTATATATTATAATGATGGGAATGGAAATTTCAATGAAAATAGTAAGATCATAAAAAGATTTCCTGCAGTATATGGTTCAATGCATATCAATATCCACGATTTTAATCAAGATGGGCATATGGATATTATATATGTAAATGGTGACAATTTTGATTATTCCATGATTCTTAAACCTTATCATGGTTTTAGAATCTTTGAAAATGACGGTAATGATAATTTCACTCTGAAATATTTCTTTTCGATATATGGGGCAGCTAAAGCTGAAGTTCATGATTTTGATAATGATAGCGATTTGGATATTATTATTGCCTCTAATTTTGCTGATATGAATAACAACCCTGAAAGAGGGATTATGTATTTTGAATGCATTGGTGATTATGATTACAAACCATATTCATTTAATGCTGCAAGTGATAACCAATGGAATACAATTGCTACTGGAGATTTTGATAAAGATGGGGACTTGGATGTTGTAATTGGAGCTATGTATTTACAAAACGTACTTACAATTCAAGAAGTAAATAATGCCGAAGAAATTGAAGATAAAAGATCTTCCATTTTATATTTTGAGAATACAATAAATTAATATGATTTAATTCTCAGTAAATGCAAATGTAATGATATTGGCTCCTGCTTTTAATGCTTCAAGCCTTAGCCTTTCGGGATCATTGTAAATGCTCTGATCTTCCCAACCATTTCCAAGGTCACATTCATATGAGTAAAAACATACAATTCTTCCCTCATAGATAAGTGCAAAGCCTTGTGGGGGTTTGCCATCATGTTCATGAATTTTGGGTAATCCTTGTGGAAACTTAAATTTCTGATGATAGATTGGGTGAGAAAAGGGGAGTTCCACAAAATCTAATTCAGGGAATACCTTTTTCATTTCCAGACGGATAAATTGATCTAATCCATAGTTGTCATCAATATGAAGGAATCCACCTCCTATCAAATAATTACGCAGGTTTTCTGCATCCTGTGTTGAAAACACAACATTCCCATGGCCAGTCATGTAAATGTAGGGATATAGAAAGAGGTCTATGCTGCCTACTTCTACGATATCTTCTTCTGTAGATAAACCCATATCCAGAGTGCTATTGCAAAATGTAATAAGGTTAGGTAGCGCCGTTTTATTAGCATACCAGTCACCACCTCCGTCATATTTTAATTTTCCAATTTTAATTCCCTGGGTTTGCCCGGTATAACTCGTAAAGAGTGCAAGTAGTATCAGGAGTATATTCCGTGTTGTTTTTGTCATGCATCAAAGAATTAGTTCAAATATATTAAATTCATTGCAAATGAAGCCTATTATGTACTCCAGAAAGAAATTTGATTTTATGGATGTTTGCATTAAAAAAAATATCATAAGTCACCTGTCATAAACCTTTAAACAGGTTTTGGTTAATTCGAACACGATGGCTTGCGTCAAGTGTAACGGCCCGGATTACCGCTTTGGATCCATACTTAACTTTCATCCTGTCCATTGCGGTATGTAACCTGATATCCTCAATGGTATCATCAAATAAGTTGATCTGGTAATTACCATGTACAAGCCCGCTGAGCCTTACGCCTATAAGGCGAATGAGTAGTCGTTTCGCATATAACTTGTCAAATAATTCCAGTGCCTGGATGATCAATGTTTTATCAGATGAGGTATAAGCTATTTTTCGTTGCATGGATACATTTTCAAAATTGCTGTAGCGTATTTTTACAGCGATGCAGGAGGTAAGCTTTTGTTCTTTCCGAAGTTGAAAGGTTATCTTCTCCACCATTGCCGTCATTATTGATTTCATCATCTTTACATCTATAGAATCTGACTCAAAAGTCATTTCGGTAGATATTGATTTCCGTTCACTATATGGGAGCACCGGGGAATGATCGATGCCATTGGCTCTTTTCCAGAGTCCTGTTCCGTTCTTTCCGAATGCCGCCTGTAACATCTCAATCGGCATTAGCCTGAGTGTCCGTACAGTATGTATGCCCATATCCATTAAAAACTGTCCGGTTTTTTCACCGACCATAGGAATCTTCCTGATTGGAAGTGGGTCGAGAAATTCTTTTTCATGTCCTTCCGGAATATGTCGTTGTCCATTGGGTTTTGATTCTCCTGTGGCAACTTTCGATACCAGCTTATTTATAGAAAGTCCCATCGATATAGGCAAGCCGCTCTCCCGGATGATTTTTTCGCGTAACCAACTACCCCATTGAAAGCATCCGAAGAAGCGGTCCATCCCGGTCACATCAATATAGAATTCATCAATCGAGGATTTTTCAAATAGGGGAGAAGTATCTGCAATAATCTCAGTGATCAGGCGGGAATATTTACTATAGGCATCCATGTCACCTGAAATTATAATTGCATCAGGGCATAGCTGGCGTGCAAGGCGCATGGGCATTGCTGAATGTACACCAAAATGTCTGGCTTCGTAACTACAGGAAGCTACAACCCCACGATCCCCTGTGCCGCCTATTATCAAAGGCTTTCTCTTTAGACGGCTGTCCCTGAGGCATTCTACCGATACGAAAAACGTATCGAGATCCATGTGGATGATTGACCGGTGTTGCGGATAATATAACATTATACTTCTCTTTTTATGTGAAGAGAAAGACAGTTTAAATTAATCGAATACTAAAATAATTGACAATATTTGCTAATTACAATCCATATAACTAAATTTATATGTAAAATTACTAAATATATTGGTATTTTGTATATTGTTCAACCTTTAAACTTGAATCATGCTAACACCCGAAGCCTATAAAATACGGATCTTCTCAAAAAAGCTTCCCTCAGGAAAATGCCAGGTTAAATTTTATTTAAAATCAAATGAAAAAACACCCTACTATGGATATCTATTAGTCGAATCAGGAAGGACAGTTAAAGACGTTATTGAAATGATTTATACTAAACTTAAAAAGATAGATCAATCGGACTTGTATTTTCATGGAAATCTATATAATCTTCAAAGAAAACCAAAAAAAGATCCGGCCTTTATATTGTTTAGGGAAATGGATTAAATGAAAAAAATGTTTCAAAAGAGTTGATATGGACAATAATAAATGATAATTAAATTTAGTAATTATGATAAAAATATACAATTTCTTGCTAATATGTTTAGACTTTTAGATATTAGTATGACCAATTTGCTAATAATATTATGACTCTGATCAGCAATAATATCAAGTTCCTTAGAAAGGAAAGTCATTTTACACAGGAACAGCTAGCTGAAAAAATCGGAATAAAGCGTTCGCTTTTGGGCGCTTATGAAGAGGGCCGGGCAGATCCACGTTTAAATAATCTCCTGAAAATTTCTGATATTTTCGACATATCTGTAGACTTGCTTATAAGCGAGGATCTTAGCCAGATATTAGATAGAGAAAATAAGAATATTACCGGACGGGTGAAATCCAGGGTATTGTCGATTACGGTGGATACTGAAGGTGAGGAGAATATTGAATTAATTCCTCAGAAAGCCTCAGCAGGATACCTGAATGGATATGCTGATCCAGAGTACCTGGAAGATATGCCTAAATTTAAAATCCCATTCTTATCAAAGAATGGCACTTTTCGAGCTTTTGAAATTGCTGGTGATTCTATGCTTCCAGTCCTACCAGGTACTATAATAATTGGAAAATATATTGAAGCAACTTCTGATATTAAAAATAATGGGACTTATATATTACTTTCATCAACGGAAGGTATAGTATATAAGCGCGTTAGAACTTCAAAAATAGATAGTGGAATTCTTGAGCTTGTATCTGATAATAAAAATTATTCATCATATACTGTTGACCTACCAGATGTTTTGGAAATTTGGGAAGCAACTACTTTTATAAGTCAGAATTTTCCTGAGGCGACTTCAAATATGAATGAAAATTCAGAATTTGAAAATCTAAAAACTATTGTATTAGAATTACAGCAAGAAGTTATACGTTTGAAAGGAAACTAATTCCCGAAGTAGAAAATTTAAGACTTTTTATCCGATCAATTTTCCCTGTTTTTGTTAAGAAGAACTTTTCAATGATGCGGATATCTTTAGGTTTTTCGTATTTTGATAATTGACTGAAAAGCAACTTTATTTTTCTCAGCATAGATTTATCTGATTTGCCAATCTCAAAAATCATAATTAATTTTTTCCCTAATCTGCTATCTTCTACGCCCTCAAGGTAAAAATCATTTGATATTTCTACTGAAATAAAGATATCCCGAATCTTACTTTCAAGGAGATCAATATTTATCTTAATTCCCCCAGAATTAATTATATGATCAATTCTTCCCATCCATCTGAACTTATTATATTCGATAATTTCAACCAAATCGTTGGTGATAATAGTCCTATTATTTGTAATGGGGCCGGCAACAGTAAGACATCCACGGTCATCTGTTGAAATATCAATTCCTTTTAGTACATTGAAATATTCCGATCTGTCAATTCCATTTAATTTCCTGATGGCAAAATGCGAAACAGTTTCAGTCATTCCAAAAGTCAAATACATATTGCAATCGAACGATTGAATCTTATTTAGAGTCTTATCAGTCAGGGGAGCTCCGCCAATTAGTATATGCTCAATCTTCTTGAGTTTATATGCTGAATCAGGAATGGATAGCATTTCATTTATTTGCATGGGTACAAAAGCAGCCATGGAAATGTGAGTAGTATCAGATAATTTATCTATTGGATTCGATGAAGGGGAAAAAGCATGAAGATCGCAGTTACAGATTATTGCTCGAACCAGCATCATGGCACCCGCTATGTATTTGGGTTCTAAACATAATAATAAAGTTCCACCTTCATGAATAGCAAGGTATTCCATTGTCATTCTAGCGCTGACAATCATTTGATTTCTTGAGAGTGTTAGAGATTTTAATTGACCCGTGGTGCCAGATGTTTGAAAGTTAAATCTTGATTTCCCTTGTTTCCAATCAAGAATAAAAGAAATCACCTTTCGCTCAAATGCATTTAAGTTATTTATTTCCTCTTTATTATTGGAAAAATTTTGAAGATTATATTTAATGTTATTAATCCAAATGGATTCCACAAGCAACCAATATTAATCAGGGAAATTTTGGGTATTTAGAAAAGTCTGGTTTTCTTTTTTCAAGGAATGCATTTTTACCTTCTTTCGCTTCATCTGATAAATAATAAAGTAAGGTTGCATTACCTGCAAGTTCTTGGATACCAGCTTGTCCATCCAATTCGGCATTAAATGCAGATTTTAACATGCGAATAGCTAATGGGCTTTTTTCCATTACTTTTCTTGCCCATTCTACATATGTTTCTTCAAGTTTATCGAGAGGAACTACTTTATTTACCAAACCCATTTGTAAAGCATCATTTGCATCATATTGATCACATAAAAACCAAATTTCTCTTGCTTTCTTTTGTCCTACAATCCTTGCAAGATAAGATGCACCAAATCCTCCATCAAAACTACCTACTTTGGGACCTGTTTGTCCAAATTTTGCATTTTCTGCAGCGATAGAAAGGTCACAAAGCACATGTAATACATGTCCCCCACCAATTGCCCATCCAGCCACTGCAGCAATAACTACTTTTGGTATTGACCTGATCTGTTTTTGAAGATCTAATACATTTAACCGAGGCACCTCATCTTCTCCAATGTATCCACCTTCTCCACGTATGCTTTGATCACCACCGGAACAAAATGCTTTCCCGCCTTCTCCGGTCAGAACAATTATTTTTATGTCATGGTTTTGGCGACAAAGTTCCATGGCATCACTCATTTCCTGTACTGTTAATGGTGTAAACGCATTGTGCTTTTCAGGACGATTTATACTAATCCTAGCAATACCTTCAAAATATTGGAAAAGAATTTCTTTATAATGAACAACTTCTTTCCATGGGTAATTTAATTCCATAATTAGAAAAATTGAGAAATATATTGATCAAATATAACCTTATTCACTTTACTCTTTGTTTCAATTTCTAAAATTTTCGACTTTCCATCGTCTGCCAAAAACTGTGAGAGATGATTACCAAGTTGTATCGCATCTTTGCAATGAAAGTAATCCATATTAAAATCCATAGCTGTGTGTCTTACACCTAGTTTTTGATGTGTTTCGAAATAATCTTCAAGCTCGGGTAGTTTAGATGGCCCATCAATGATTCTAAATATTCCACCTCCATGATTATTGAGTACGATAATTCGGATATTGCCCGGTAAATTATTGTGCCACAGACCATTTCTATCATAAAAAAAAGCTATGTCTCCACTAATCAGGATATTTAATTTTTTCGAAACTAATGCGATACCAACTGCAGTACTGGTGCATCCATCTATACCACTTGTGCCTCTATTCGCAAAAATTTCTACATCGTTTTTTAGACCACAAAGAATATTTGCCAATCTTACAGGCATACTATTAGCTAAATGAAGGTTTATATTATCCGGGAGATTCTCAAAAATAATTTTTGTGGCTTCAAGTTCGCTGAATTCACGATTACCGAAATAGGATTGTGATTTCTCTGTAATCCTGGCATCTTCTTCTAACCATAGCTTTGCATAATTCTCATTAATAAAAGTATGATCAAATCTTTCAATAGCTGTCGCAAAGAATGATTCAGGATCAGTTTCTAATATACGTGAAAGCGATTGAAATGTATCAGCAGTATGTCCTGAGGTTTGAATGTGCCAATGAATTTTGGGTTTAAATAATCTAAGGTATTGTTTCAGGTTTTTCGAAAGGATTGATCTTCCATATGTAATGAGGATTTCAGGCTGAAGTTCGTTTTTATTTCGATCTAAATACTTTTTTAAAAATAAATCATGAAAAGATATTTTTAAGTCTATAATTGAATGAAGGTTGGATATTATATCGCCGACAATGGGAATCTTGTTCAATTGACTAAATCTTTCCAAAGCAACAAGATGAGAATGGTCTTTATTATACTGTCCTCCAACAATAAGTACTTTATTATATTTTGACCACTCCGACTGTAATATAAGCCATTGTGAATCTGTTATTTTAGAATCAGTTTCTTTTTTACTAATTAATTTTATCTGCCCAATTTGTTCTTCTTTTTCATTTTCGGTGGGATAAAAGGGTTCTCGAACAGGGACATTTAGGTGCACAGGACCTTTTGGATATTCACATGTGAGGTTTATAGCTTCATTTACTAGTCTTTGGGTATACCAATTTGAATTTGCATGGTTTTCATGAGTTGGAAATTGGTAGCTTTTTTTTACATGTTGGCCATATAAATTTTCCTGGAAGATTGTTTGACCATCAAGTTGATCAATCCATTCTACTGGTCTATCAGCTGTTATGATTAAAAGTGGTACTTTTTGAAAGAAAGCTTCGCTAATACCTGGGAACAAATTTATCGAGGCCGTACCCGAAGTAGTTATTATACAAACAGTATTTTTCGTTGATTGAGCGATTCCCAATGCGATAAAACAAGCAGATCGTTCATCAGGAATCACAAATGAACTTAGTTTGGCATGTCTGGCAACGGCAAGTGTTAGAGGTGCAGATCTTGATCCAGGAGAAATAACCACATACTTAATTCCTTTCAAATGAATCATTTCAACTAATTTTTGAATGGAAGGTATTAGCATGTTACAGAAATCAGATATTTGTAGATATTTAAAAATGAATTAAAGCTAAAATTACTGACAAATAAAATATTTTGATGATTTTTTAGTTAAAAATGAAACTTAATTGCATTGAATTAGGCTTTTTTTCTCAAATTGAATATTCAATTCAATTTAGTCCCATATATTTTACAAGCCATTTTCTTTTTATTCGGTTATAAAGTATGTTTACCCACGAAATTTAGCAGTTAATTGGGACATTTAGTGTATGTTGAGCCGGATTGTACATATTAGTTTTTTCATATTCATATTTATATGTCAGTTCAATCTATCATTAGCTCAAACAAAAATACTTGATACCAATCCCCCCGGATTAAAGTGGTACCAAATCAACACTCCCCATTTTAACATCATCTTTGATCGCGGATTCGCCAAAGAAGCTCAGCGCGTCTCTAACATTATGGAGGAACTTTATGGCCCTGTAAGTAATAGTCTGAATGTTAAACCAAAGAAAATATCAATTATTTTACAAAATCATAATTCTATTCCAAATGGGTTTGTAACACAGACTCCAAGACGTTCAGAATTTTATACAACACCTACACAGGATTATAATTTTCTTGGGGTATTGGACTGGATAGATTTACTATCAATTCACGAATTTAGGCATGTAGCTCAATTTGACAAAAGTATTACGAAATTTAACAAAGGATTGTTTTATGTTTTTGGCTATACAGCTTCCAGTAGTATGTCACATATAGCTGTGCCAGAATGGTTTTGGGAAGGGGATGCCGTTGCAATTGAAACAGCCTTAACAAATGGGGGGAGAGGTAGAATCCCCAATTTTGGCATGTTGATGAGGACGAATACACTTGAAAGAGGTTCTTTTAATTACTTCCGTCAATATCTTAGATCATTCAAATATAATGTTCAGGATCATTATACTTTCGGTTATTATATGACGTCTTTCCTGCGAAAGCATTATGGTGAAGAAGTAATAAGCAAAGCCACTTCAGGAGCCTGGGCCTGGCCATTTATTCCTTTTCGATTTTCTTCTCAACTTAAAAAAAATACCGGTAAAAGCCTGATTGGAAATTATAATTTAATGATGATTGAATTAGATAGTTTGTGGAAAAATCAGATTAAAAACAGGGAGTATACGAATAGTTCGCAGATAAACTTTCGATTTAATAATACATATACTGATTATGCCTTTCCCCATTATCTTAGCGATGGTACCATCATGGCTCTTAAATCAGGTATTGGAGATATTCAAACCTTTGTACGGTTTGATAATTCTGGAAAAGATCATAAGCTATCTATTCCGGGGATGATAAGTGAAAGTGGCATGTTGTCGGTAGTTAATAATGTAATAGCCTGGAATGAGTTTGAGTTTGATCCAAGATGGAGAAGTATTACGTATTCAGTCATTAAAACGTATAATGTTCATACTGGGAAATTGAGAAGAGTTACAAAGAAATCCAGGTATGGCTCTGCAGCCTTGTCTCCTGATGCAAAAATTATTGCAACTGTTGAAACAAGTCACGATTCAAGATATAATATTATTATTATCGATTCAAAATCAGGAAATGAGCTGGAGCGAATCCCAAATCACGAAAATTACTTCTTTTCAAATCCAAATTGGTCTCCGGATGGAAAAAGTATTGTTGCTGTAAAGCAATCAAAAGGAAAGAAAACACTTTGGATATATGATCTGGAAAATTCTAGTGAATCTGATCTTTGGGAGATGAATTCAGAAAATGTTGGTTTCCCGGTTTTTTATAGGGATTATATATTATATAATTCTTCATATGATGGCATGGATAATATATACGCTATAAATAGATCAAGTGAGGAAAGGTTTAGAGTATCTTCAGGCAAATTTGGTTCTTATAATCCTGTTATTTCTCCTGATGAAAGTAAAATTTTATATAATGATTTTTCAAAAGATGGACTCAATGTGGCAGAAATGCCTTTAGATACAAATTCCTGGATCTCAATTGGAAAAGTTGAAAGAAATCCGGAAAGTTATTTTTTATCGATTACTGAGCAAGAAGGGAATACTAATATTCTGGATAGTGTTAAACAAAATGATTATCCGGTAAAGAGATATCATCTTGGGAAACATATTTTTAATCCTTATGGATGGGGGCCTTCAATATTGTCAACTAATCTTGATTTTATGATTGGAATTCAATCGAGGGATATTATGAGCACCAGTATTCTCGACGTAGGATATGAGTTTAATGCAAATGAAAGAACTGGTCAATGGATTGCAAACTTTAGTTATCAGGGCCTTTTCCCAGTACTGAACTTTAGTGGGTATTCTGGTAATCGGGCAATTGAAGATAGATTCATCTTCCTGGATTCTAATCATGAAATTCAGCTAGATACTCTTGTTCAATTGACGTGGAAAGAACGAGGAGTTTCTGCGGGTTTTGAATTGCCCTTTAAATTGACAAGATCAAAATATATACAAAATCTGGATCTTGGCTTCAGATACAATTATTCATTTGTCAAGGATTATAATTTCACTGTTCGTTATCCAGATCAACAAGCAGATGGCAATTTATATTCTAATACCTATTATATGTCATATAGAAGGATGATGAAATTAAGCAAAAGAGATCTCTATGGGAAGTATGGGCAGTTTTTTTATATTCAATATGAAAACACCCCATATGGAGGAGATTACTTAGGAGCTCTTTTTGGAGTTGAGGTTCGATTGTTTTTTCCTGGTTTATTCAAACACCATTCGCTTCATTTGAGATCGGGATATCAAAAACAAAACCTGGATTTTGAGGATAAAACATATTTGTTCAGAAGTCCTATTTTCTTTACCCGAGGTTATTCGTATAGTTTCTTTAATGAATATTATAATAATTCAGTTAACTATGCTCTGCCTTTATTTTATCCTGATCTTCACCTTGGGTCATTGTTAAACATACAAAGAGTATACGCTAATTTATTCTTTGATATTGGCACAAAATACTTAAACGACGAATATAGTAATTATAAATCAGTTGGTGTTGAGCTCTCTTTTGATTTTAATTTATTAAGATTCTTGCAATTATTTAATATGGGTGTTAGATATACTTATGCAATGGATAACCCCATGAACCAACATCAATGGCAGCTTCTGATAGGCAACTTTGGTTTTTAGAAATTGAAAATTCGGATAATTCCTTCCCTATACTTGAATTAAGTAATAATAAAATATATTTTTGCCATCTTAAGTAAATTTATTATGGCCGAAATAATCAGGATGCCCCGAATGAGTGATACAATGGAAGAAGGTGTAATCGCTTCATGGCTTAAAAAAGTTGGAGATGTTATAAAGTCTGGTGATGTACTAGCTGAAGTTGAAACTGACAAAGCTACTATGGAATTGGAATCTTATGATGATGGTGTATTGTTATACATTGGTGTAGACGAGAAAAATGCTGTGCCGGTTGATGGATTGATTGCGATCATTGGCAGCAAAGATGAAAACGTAGAGGAGATCCTATCAGGATTGAAGGAAGATAAAGTACCTCAGGAAAAAGCTGAGGATGAATCAGAAAAACTAGCTGAAGAACCAAAAGAGGAGGACAAGGATTTGACAAGTGAAATAAATGCGGTTGTAATAACTATGCCGAGAATGAGTGATACAATGACAGAAGGGACTATTACATCATGGCATAAGAAAGTTGGAGAACAAGTAAAATCTGGAGATGTTTTGGCTGAAGTGGAAACTGATAAAGCTACTATGGAATTGGAAGCTTATGAAGATGGCAATCTTTTATATATTGGAGTGAAAGAGGGAGAATCGGTTATGGTTGATGGAATTTTAGCAGTAATTGGTGAAAAAGGGGCCGATTATAAAAAGTTGATTGAAGCTGAATTATCTAAGGAAGCACCAAAAATAATTGAAGAGCCAGCCCAGATTAAAAAGGAAGAGGAATTGCCTCCAAATAAAAAGGAAACTTCAATATCTAATCAAGCACAAGAATCCATCTCAGGTAATGGGAGAGTTAAGGCTTCTCCATTGGCCAAGAAACTGGCAGAGGAACTAGGTTACAATATAGGTGAAATTACCGGATCAGGTGATTTTGGTAGAATTATAAAACGTGATGTCGAGGCATATTCTCCTGGTATATCTATTTCTAAATCTCAAGGTGATGTAGAGGGAGATAAATTGGCCACGATCGAATTGCCAAAAATTGTTGCAGAAGAATCTTTTAATGAAGTATCAGTTTCTCAAATGAGAAAAACTATTGCCAAACGTCTTGCTGAAAGCAAGTTTTCGGCACCTCATTTTTATCTTACCATGGAAATTAACATGGACAGGATTGTTGAAGCAAGAATTAGTATGAATGAAGTTTCTCCTGTGAAAATTTCTTTTAATGATTTGATCATTAAGGCCGCTGCCGCTGCCCTGCGAAGACATCCAAAGGTGAATGCCTCCTGGTTGGAAGATAAAATACGATATAACAACCATATCCATATAGGCGTAGCAGTGGCCGTTGAAGAAGGATTATTGGTCCCGGTAGTTCGATTTGCTGATAATAAATCTGTATCTCATATTGCTGCCGAGGTAAAAGATCTCGGCGCTAAAGCAAAAAACAAACAATTACAACCCAACGACTGGGAAGGAAATACATTTACAATTTCAAATCTTGGAATGTTCGGGATTGAAGAATTTACGGCAATTATAAATCCTCCAGATGCTTGTATTATGGCAGTCGGTGGAATAAAGGAAGCCCCAATCGTTAAAAATGGTGAAATAGTTCCTGGAAAGATAATGAAGGTAACCTTATCGTGTGATCATCGTGTTGTTGATGGAGCTACTGGTGCTGCATTTTTGCAAACATTTAAGGAACTTTTAGAAGATCCAGTAAGAATACTGATTTAGATGACAAAATAGCATGCTTATAAAGGTCCTAACTGACAAATTGGGGCCTTTTTTATTCTGGGAATGAAATTTGTTTGAAAGTAGAAAAAAAGAAATTTATGGCAAAATATAGATCAACTACCGTAATTGCAGTTAAACATGATGGCAATATCGCTATTGGGGCAGATGGGCAAGCGACATTTGGAAATACCATTGCTAAAAGTAATGTAAGGAAAATTCGAAAATTACAAGATGGAAAAGTTCTATCGGGATTTGCCGGCTCTACTGCTGATGCTTTTACATTAATTGAACGATTTGAAGAAAAATTGAATTCTTATGGTGGAAACATGAAAAGGGCCGCAATTGAGTTGGCTAAGGATTGGAGGATGGATAGGATATTAAGACGACTTGAAGCGATGCTTATTGTGGCTGACAGAGAGGATATATTAATGATTTCCGGTAATGGAGATGTAATAGAGCCTGATAATCAAATTGCTGCAATAGGATCTGGAAGTATGTATGCACAAGCAGCTGCCCTTGCTATGAAAAAACATGGTGGAAGTTTATCTGCTTCTGAAATCGTAGAAGAAAGTTTAAAAATTGCTGCTGATATTTGTATATATACCAATCACAATATAATTGTAGAAAAAATATAATTCCAATTTTTGAAATATTTGTGATTAGGTAAGCTTAATTTATTCAGTGCTTTTTTCGTATTTATGTGAGACTCGTATCTTGCCAACACTAAATATTTTTCTTTCTTTATTCCCACAGTAGTCACATTCGTAGTACTTCATTAGTTTACCTTTTCCATCAACAGTTGGGGAGCTGATAATTTCTTCCTTTACTACCTTCATGGTTTGGAAGTTACAGCTTGAACAATTTTCAATATGTAGATGTCCATCGTATTTTTCAATCTTGGTATATCCGGTTTCTTCATCTATCCATACATCATAATCAATAGAAAATACTTCTTCTTCAGCTTGCATGCCTTCGGACAAGTACACGTCCTCCTCTTCTTCACTTAGTAATTTCATTGGTTTGCCTGTCTTAGGGGATTTCCTTGTTCTATACCTCAACCTGTGAAGTTTTTTCTCAATTATTGCTGGATAGTATATTTTTAAAAAATTATAAATTACCACCATAAATATTGAAGCAAAAATCAGTGTTCCTAATAATCTAGCAATAAAGATACCCATCTCAACTTTTACATTATCGCTAAAAAGGCTGTTTAGAAAAAACCAACCAGCAATTACAATCAGGTATCCACTAATCATGAAGTAATTAATTTCATGGAGATTAATGAAGTCGTATTTGCTTTTATAATCAGATATCGTGGCTATCCATAGGTTATAAAATAAAAAAACTAAAAGCCCGAGGGATAAGGTAGTGATGCCTCCAAATTGCATCCATAATTTCCACGATTGGACAAAAATAAGTATACCTGCATTCATACTTAAATCAATTTTGGGTTGTACATTTATTAAAAGGATATTTCATCCCAATAATTAATACGTATAACCATAGAAAGGTAAGCGCCAACTATTAGATTATTTTAATTAGAATCTGCTGTCGAATATTATACAAATTATTGCAATATATCAAGAAAATTTTTGAAGAAAATAACCGAAGTATCTGATAATTTTTTGTACTCCGAGATAGGATAAATCCCAGCTATTTTGATATAGTTAAATGTTCTTACATGATTTTCTATAAAATCTTTATCCAGATTTTTAACTTTTATATAATTCTCTTTACTAATTTCTAATTTCCAGGGATCTTTATTTATGCTAAAATACCATTCCGTGTTTTTTAATTTCAAGAAATTATCAATCAAAGAATTCTGGTATCGGTCCAACATAGATCCAGAGAGAATAAATGCATTGCTAAAGTAATTTCCCCACCAGAAAATGGTACGCAAACAAAAAATGTTGTTTTTTTCTAAAAGCCGGGGATAATCTAATACCAGATATGGCTGATTATTGTAATTATCACCTTTTGAAATCTTGCCTTTTTTAATCAATACTCCTTCTGGAAAGAGGAAATTATTATTTGAACATTCAAGATTAAGATTTTGTTCAATCTCAATAAATAGTAATGAGAGTCTTTCTAGAAGGGATCTTTTTAATGGAAAAATTTCTAAATCAGTTAAAAAGTCTATCTCATCATGTGAAAAATAAATATTTGCCACAAATATTAGTTAGTAGTATCAGGTTTTTGGATAAGTTTCAAAACCAGTGTATGTTCATCTCCGTCGTCATCCAATAACTGAACTTTTAAAATCGGATTATCTATGTTGAGGTTATTTTCAACTGATAATATTTTCTTGTGATTCAGTTTGTCGCTAATAGTATCTTTTAAAGATTCAATAACTGTAGCGAATTCGACTTCTAGGTCACTCGGATTGTATGAAGTGGTTTTCATAAGGGTATTATTTAATAAAAAAGAAAGATCTTACCATCGTATAAGAGATGAAGCCCATGTAAATCCACTGCCAAAAGCAGCAAGACATATTAAGTTATTATCCTTAATTAATCCATCCTGCCAAGCTTCACTCATTGCTATTGGTATGGATGCAGCAGTAGTATTTCCGTACCGCATAATATTATTGTATACTTTCCCCTGTAGCCCAAGTTTTTGCTCTAAATAACCGCTAATTCTTAAATTTGCCTGATGGGGAATAAGTAGGTCAATATCTTCTATATTAAGATTATTTGATTGCAAGGCTTCCTTAATTACCTCACTAAATCGCACAATCGCATGTTTAAATACCAGGTTCCCATTCATATGGCCATAAATATCATTAGACTCAAATAATTCCTTCGGCATCCTTTCACTACGTCGACTGGTACTTGGTTCGATAACACATAATTCTTCAGCAAAGTTTCCATCAGCATGAAGATGGGTAGAAAGGATTCCTTTATCAGAAGATGTTTCAGGTTGTAAAACTACGGCACCAGCACCATCTCCGAATATTACAGATACATTACGACCTTTAGTAGTCAAATCAAGGCCAGAAGATTGAATTTCCGAACCAATAACTAAAATATTATTATACATCCCTGTTTTTACAAATTGATCAGCTACAGACAAACCATAAATAAATCCAGAGCAAGCGTTTCGGATATCAAGAGCTCCAATGGTTTCCATTCCCATTTCCCTTTGCATTAATACTCCGGATCCAGGAAACATATAATCTGCTGAAATTGTCGCATAAACAATGAAATCAATATCTTTTGGTTTCAGGTTAGCTCTTTCAAGAGCCATTTTAGCAGCTCTCGCTGCCATATTTGCATTTGTATCCTTACCAGGTTCGAAAAATCTCCGTTCCTTTATTCCAGTCCTTTCCTGAATCCAATCATCGTTAGTGTCCATGAGTTTCTCCAAATCAAAATTTGTTACTATCCTTTCAGGAACGTAATGCCCAACACCTGTAATTCTTGAGTTTCTCATGGTAATCAAAATTTATATCTTAATCTGAAATTTATATTTAAATCGTTTAAATAAAAATAGTTTTAATTTTATTCTTTTTGATATTTAACTAAAAATATTTTTGATTTCTTATCCAAAATAAAACCTTCTTCCTGAACCTTACTTAAATAATGATAGGCGTGGGAGGGGTCTTTCAATTTTCGGTAAGAATAACCAATTTGATACAGTAAATCAATTGAATTAATTCCTTTATTTTCAGCTTCAAGTAGATCTGGTAATGCTTTTTTGTATTTTTTCCTTATGAAATTATACTCGCCTCTTAAATGGTATGCTAATATTTCGTTTGGATTATTTTCTACTAAAAAGTCGAGATCAAACAATGCTGCTTCCTGTTTCTTCAAGTATATATATGTTATTGCTCTATTTCGTAGCGCATCATAATTGGTTGAATCAAGTTTTAATAGTATTTCCCAATCGGCTAAAGCAAGTTTATATAAATTAATTTTTTGGTATGTCATTCCTCTTTTAAAATATAATTCAGTGTTTTCAGGCCATAACCTGATTGCGGTGGTGAATTCATCAATGGCCAAATTGTACTTTTCAACCTCATTATATATCATTCCTTTATAATAATAAACATAGGGAAAATCAGGCTTAATTAATGCACCAAGATTATAATATAGTAAAGCACTATCATAAGATTTTAAAATATAATAAACATTAGCGATGTTGAATTTTGGTTTAAAAGCATCTGGACTTATTTTTTCAGCTGAAACAAAAAATGATAAGGCTGAATCATAAGTGGCGGTATTATAATATAGGTTTCCGATATCTACTAGAAGGTCAATATCGTTATTATTTATCGATAGTGCCTCAAAGTAATCACTCTTTGCTTTTATTAGCTCACCTAATTTATGTCTTGCCTTGCCTCTGGTTTGCAAAATATAGAAAAAATATTTTTCCGTTGATTCTTTGTTCAACATTGAATCCTCTGTATTAGAACTTAATATATTTTCTGCAATATTTGAATATTGGATACAATTCCTGTACTCACCAAGTCTATATAAGGATTCAGCCATTGATAAAATAGCCTTTAGATTTTGCGGATCTTCTTCAAGTATTATCAGACTATATTTAATTATTTCATTAGGATCAATATCATCATCTGGAAGTAATTGTAGTTGTCCATGAGCAAAATAAGGCAAAGAGCACCATGAGAAAATTAATGCAAACAAAAGAGATTTGATATTTAGGGATATATATAGCATCAATCAAAAAGGGTATAATTCCCAAATTGATCCGAGGTTGGAGCAAGTTTTATCAAATCTGGAGTATCAAGATTTATATCATATATTTTTGGTGAAACAGGGTAATACCTTAACAATGCCCAATCTTCAATATCCATTTTAAGGATCACATCTTCCAAACTAAGATTGGTATTAAGCCATTTTAATTCTTTTCCTGGTTCAATGATTACTGGCATGGTATCTGAGATCTCATTTATGGGTTTGTACGATGATTTTGTAACTATAATAAAGGAAATATTTTTATAACCTGTATTGATATCTTCAGATACTTCCCAAATTCCTGCAAAGCAGAATATCTTTTTATTTCTTGGGACAATTCTATAAGCAACTTTCTGCTTTTTCCCAATCTCTTTCCAACAATAAAAGCCATCTGCGATAATAAGACAACGATTATTTATTAATAGTTTTCCCCATAGATCACTCGACCTAAATGAATCAATTGACTTTTTATAAAGTTTTGGACTTGTATCTTTATCCCTCGAAATATTTGAAATAAAACCCCAGCGTCCCATTATAATTTTTTTTGTATTATAGTTTGTTAGAATTGGCAAGTATTGAGTTGGTGCAGCATTAAAACGAGGCTTATAATCTTCAGGAACTTTTACATGTAACCAAAGGTCCAGGTCGGAAGGTAATACTG
>Ga0316187_10000535_pt1 | contig 30109 bp, 28 predicted proteins | sample CroRivburrow1_MG_FD_204927 | JGI IMG/M metagenome (GOLD analysis project Ga0316187, IMG submission 204927) | Coastal sediment microbial communities from Maine, United States - Cross River worm burrow 1 | ecosystem: Environmental > Aquatic > Marine > Coastal > Sediment | place: USA: Maine... | reverse complement strand
GGTTGCCTCCATACAGCTCCACGTTCATAGCGATCAGGAAACAAGTCAACGCCAGAATCCCCCATTGAGAGGAATTCAACCAGCGCGGATGAAGACTCGGAAAAAAAGTTCGTAGCCGTTGCCAGTAGAACGGCACAAGCAGCAACTGCAGAGCGACCAAAGGCACGTAGGTGATCTTGGTCAGTGAGCCAATCAGCACGCTGAGCATCACGCCCCAGAATGCCCAGGCTTCCTGTCGGTTGAAAAAGCGTACAAGGAAAAAGACGTTGGCCGCTGCCACGAGGTTGGTGAGGTTGTCGTACGACACCATGCTGAACAAAAAGACCAACATCATGACGTTAGTGAGAATCACCAACGTGAACGCAGCGGTCAAGCGATCCCGTGAGAACTCGAATGCCAGAAGCCATGCGAACAGCAAGTAGAAGACTCCCAAAATGATGTTTGCCATCCGCAGCCACAAAATCCCCGACACCCTCGTTTGCAGGGCGGTTCCAAGCAGGTAGTGATACAGATACGGCCTGGTGGATAGCAGCCCCAGCTTGTAAGTGTCCGGGGAGTCAGCGAGGTGCCACTTGCCAGTTTCGGCATGCATGCCCGTCAAGGTGACATGGTAGAGCTCGTCTGGACCGATCCCGTGGAGCACATGCGTAGCAAGGAAAACAGTCTGCACCAAGAACCAGACGACGGCCAGCACCGCGATCACCATGGACACCTTCCTGGCCATGCGATCGAAGGGGTCCAACGAGGGCCCTGTAAAGGCCAGGATGATGGCGTCTCGCTTCCACAGAAACAGTGCTCCGATGAGACCGATAACAATCGCGCCGGAGACACGCATCAGCCAGGCTTCGCGCTCGAGGTCGTCGAGCACCCTTTCGCCGTTCTTGGCCCAAAAGGGAGAAGCGCCGGTTGTATAGAAATAGGGATCCCTGCCCTCGATCTCGAAGACCAGCACCTCGCCGTCGACAACAGGCTCGCCCAGGTGGTTTCGTCCGGCGAAATCCGCAGCCAACTCCACCGCGGACCAGCGCTTCAGCAGGCGGACAGTTCCGGTCAACCTGCTGCGAGCGCTGAGCTCCAAGGCAATAATGCTGACCTCGTCAGTCTTGCTCACCGGGTCGACCCGAAACCCGGTTAACGGCTGTGAAGGGATGGTAGCGTCAAACACAACGTGCTCTGAACCAGGAGTGGGTCCCGTCCACACAGAGTCGACTTGGCGGAAGTCGTGATCCGCTGCAAAGTAATACTGCACCTGGTCCAGGGTCGTGCTCGCCGGAACGACCAGACGCACCTGGTAGCTCCAGTAATCGGTCGTCAGCAGAGCGCCGAAGAGCAGTCCGATCAACACTACGAGCCAAACGGTGGCCGTTCGTTTGCTTCCCGCGATCAATCCCGCTCGCTCAGCTGCCCGCCGCGTGCCGCGGCAACCCGACGACTACGGTGAAGGCGGAAGAAGAACTGGTTCTGAGGTGAGGCGTGATGTGTTCCATCGTCCGGCCCATTCCAGCACGGTTTGGCGCGATTGCAAAGGAAAGAAAAGGGTTGAGCTGCTAAGCGTCAAATCCCAACGCTCAAACTGGACTCGGTATCGGGGGGAGGGTCACGAGGCAACGTTCATACGGTCCGTTTCGAGCTCGAGGGCTATCGCGAGAAGCTTGGACCCATCGACCGTGTGGATTCGAAGGCAGTGGGCTGGAGTTTTCTGGTCGTCACTCGATGTAGCCCAGGGCCTCGAGTCGCTCGCGCAGCTCTTCGGGCAGGACCGGTTCCGGGGGCGCCTCGACGGGACGCCGACCGAACGCATCCAGCACCCCGGCCAGGTCCTGCCGGATCGCCGGCGTCAGGGTGTCGATGGCGTCCCGGGATTCCTCCGGATCCCGGGCCAGGTCGTAGTAAGCGAGCCGGCCACTGCCGGATCGCACCAGCTTGTGGGCGCCGGTGCGCACGGTCTCGTAGAAGCTGGGATACATGTCGGGATAGGGCGTGCAGGCGTAGATCCACTCCCGTCCCCCGACCCGCGGAGCTCCCTCCAGGAGCGGCGACAGGTCCAGACCGTCCAGGGGGCCGTCGTGGGGGACGTCGAGCTGGGTCAACAGGGTCGGCAGCAGGTCGATGTTCTGGACCAGGTCAGGGATCTTGCGCGCGGGCAACCCGGGATGCCCGATGATCAGGGGGATTCGGATCGAGCCCTCGTTCACCAGCATACCGTGCTCGAAGTAGTAGTCGTGCTCGCCCAGGCTCTCCCCGTGATCGGCCGTGATCACGATCAGGGTCTCCCGAGCGAGGCCCGAATCCGCCAGGTGGTCCAGCAGGCGACCCAGCTGGATGTCCACCTCGAGGATCTCCGCGTCGTACTGTGCCACGTAGTAGTCGACCTCGTTCCGGGAGCCCAGGTGCTGGTAGAGGGGGAGCGCGCCCAGCACGTAGTTCGGGTTCAGGCCCGGGGTCGGTGCATAGTCGAGAGCCACGCGACGGCCGGGGTCGTACCACGCGTCGCCGACGAAGCGATCGCGGAGCTCCTCCGGCGGCAGGTAAGGTCCGTGGGGATCCAGGTAGTGGACCCACAAGAAGAAGGGCTCGCCCGCCAGGCGCTCCAGCCAGTCCAGCGCGCGGTCCGTGATGTCCTTGGTGTCTCCCCCGGTGAGCACGAACTCGTCGAATCCGGCGGCGTAGCCCCGCCGGGCCGCGAGCGTGGCGTTCCCGACCACGGCGACCTTATGGAAGCGCTCCGGCAGGATCTCCGCCAGGAGCTGCTCCGACGCGGGCACGGCCATGGGGTTCCTCGTCACTCCGTGGTTCTGGGGGTAGCGGCCGGTGAAGAAGCTCGTCATCGAGGGGCCCGTCTTCGGCATCGTGGTGAAGAATGACTCGAAGCGGATGTGGCTGCGGGCGAATGCGTCCAGGCGTGGGCTGGTGGCGCGCGGGTAGCCGTAGACACCCAGGTGGTCGGCTCGCAGCGTGTCGATGCTCACGAACAGGAGGTTGCGGGGCGGGCTGTCCATGCCCTCGCGTGCGGGCCCGCCACAGCCCGTCGTGGCCAGGACCAGCCCGAGCCCGACGGCGACGGCGGCGCACCTGCGGCCACGGGTTCCCGCCTCGGCGCGGCCCCCGCGCGACAGATCTGAATCCCCCTTGCTCGACACTGGTTCCTAATTAATGTAGCCGAGCGCCTCGAGCGCATCTCGAGTGCGCTCCTCAACTTCCGGAGAGTTTAAGGAAGGAGCAACAAGCGGATTCGCGGAACCCAAGAGCCGCGGAAAGCGAGTGGTCAGTAGAATCTCGAGTACGTCGCTGACTTCCCCGTCGGACAGCAGGCTTGAGCTTTCCAGCGGATCCGCTTCGAGATCGTAGAGCTCGCGTTTCTTGACGTTTTGTCCGGATCGATCCAACTTCACGATGTACTTTCGCTCGGGGGTTCGTGCGGCGAACGACTGGTGCCCATTTCTGGGCGCCAGTGTAAAAACATAGTCTTTGTGAACCTTGGTCACGCCGGTCAGGAGGGGCAACAACGACTGGCCGTCTAACGTGGGAACAGCAGTGAAGCCAAAAACCGACGCCAGAGTTGGGAACAGGTCAAGCATTTCAACTTGGGCGGAAGACTCGCCGCTCGCGATACCCGAGGGGGGCGGAAACCTAAAGATCAAGGGGACGTGAATCATCTCGTCATAAGTGGTGGTGCCGTGCTGTAACCAGCCGTGCTGCATAAATGCTTCGCCGTGATCCGAGGCAATAATGATGAGCGTATCGTCGAGCCGCTTGGTCGTTTCGAGCCAGTCGACGAGTCGACCGATCAGATCATCGCAATAGTTCAAATTCTCGTCGTAGAGTGCGGCGAGATACTCCGCCTCCTCCGGCGTCGCAGCTGTCGCTAGCTCCCGCATTCTATAGGCCGAGCCAGTGGCTCGGCCTCGAGGCAAGCCTTGGGAAAACCGGCCTGTGAAGGGCTTTGGTGAATGGTATGGCGCATGAGGACGAAGGTGATGGATGTAGCAAAACCAAGGTGAGTCTCCCGCGGAGGAAATCCAAGCGCGAGCATCGCTGTGCATCTTCTCGCTTTCAAGCTTGACGTCGGAGCGAGTTTGTTTGTATTGCTGCTGTGCCTTGTGGGTGAAGTAGCTGAATTCGACGTCGAAGCCTCTGTTGTAGTTGAAGGTGCTCGTGATGTGTGGATTCTCCGAAAACAAGGCTGTCCTGAAATTATTGTGCCGAAACGCATCCGCCATCGTGAATTCGCTGCGCAGGAGCTGGACACGGACTTCGTTTGGATAGCGGCCCGAAAAGTAAGACCTCACCGAGGGCACCGTCGACGAGGCTTGGCTAAAGGCATTGCGGAAGACGAAGCTGCCCAGGGCGAGGCTGTCGATATTCGGAGTCGTCTCTCGCCCGTAGCCCCATGCACGGAAATGACGGGCAGCCGCAGCATCGAGCACCATGAATAGGCAATTCTTGGGAGCTTCGAGAATTGACGCTTTGGTGGACTCGTTATCCCGGGCGTTAGGCCGGCAACCCAGCTGACTGGTCGCCAGGCCCCACAGGCTGTACTTCAACCACGATCTTCGCGAGATCACGCCATACACCTTATCCGTTTCGCCCGCAGGGGGAAGGGGTTTCCTCTCCCGAAGAACCCTAGCGGAGGCCGAATCGGGTGTCAATCGGGCGATCAGGAAGAAGGGTCTCCTGGCAGCCCAGAAGTGCCATTTCCGGCTTAGGATCTCTCCAAACGGCTCAGATGGTTCGCTACTGGGGTCTCTACGCCAACGCCGCGTGCGGCAAGCGCCGCAAGGTCGCGCTAGCGGGAGACACCCCTCAAGCGCCATGCCACCAGGACGACGAACTCACCCGACGCGCCTGGCTCAGTTGGGCCTTGTTTGTTCGCCGCGTCTACGAGGTCGATCCGCTACTGTGCCCCTTCTGCGGCTCTGAGATGAAGATCCTCACCTTCCTCCTCGATTTCGGCAGCGCCCAGGCGATTCGCAAGAGCCTCGAGCTCCCGGCCCAGGAGCCCGAACCCTTGGCTCACCGCCGAACTCGAGATCTCCCCCGGAGGCGTCCACACCCGTTCCGGCGGCCACGATCGGGCCTGACCTCGAACGAGAACTCGTCAAGTGCCGCTCTGACGCCACTCCACAACCCAACACCCCGCAACGCTGAAAAGCGATTTCCTACTCAGCAATCTCCAAGTCCGCTTCTTCGCTGACCCAGTGCTGTATCAGCTTGACTCCTTCCACGGCCCGCCTGCGGGCCAGAACAGGTCGAAAGAGGCGGCAGCGTCTAGGGTCTTCAAAGGCGGATGCAGGAGTTCGGCCAAGAACTCGCGTCCTCGACAGTCTGACCTGCAGGAGCCTTCCTGCGCGCCTTTCAAGACCAGCGACACGGCCCATAATTGCTATATCATTTTCAAGCCAGTTTGATAATCTTGAGAAGAGTTGACCGCGGACAATCAAGAGCAAGGAATGACCCGGGAGACCAACCACCGCGAGAACGACCTCGGTGAATTGAAGAACGAGGTCGTGGCTACTACGCAGCTAGTCAACGCACTGAGACAAGAAATCCTTCATCTGCGAAGCCAGACTGCCGCAATCGAGCTTTCGTGGTCCTGGCGCCTCACCACTCCACTTCGCTTTCTGGCGGGGGCCGTCCGCCACGTACCCGGCTATCAACTCCTCCGCAGCAGGCGGCATCGAATGGTCGTGCAGCCGTTCCGTGAGATCATCGAGGAAGAAGACCAGTATCGGAGCCTGGGGGCTCACTCGCTTCTGAGTTTGTTTTCCTCACGGAGCCAGGCTCCGAATGGCTGGGTCGTTGTGTCGCTTCTCGCCGATTCGAAGGATGCGGCCTTCCGACCGGTACTGGAAGTCGACACTCGGTCCCAAACCTCAGGTCACGTCCGTGCCAAGCTGGAGGTCTCGCCTGGACGAAGCACCAAGCAACTCATCAGACTACCTCCTGACGTCAGCAGGCTTGGACTCCAGCCCGGCATCGAACCCGCTTCGTTTTCCATCAAGAGCCTCCAGATCCGCGAGTGCGGCAAGCTCGAGATCGCTCTTCGAGCACTGGTCAAAGGGCTGAAGCTGGTGGTGCGCGAGCCGCGCGCCATTCCGCGTCTCTTTCGAACCGGCGCCCTGACGCTCAAAGACGACGGCGCGGCATCTGCAGCCCCCAAGCTGCTCAAAGTTGGCATTCCCGAGAGTGACAAGACCTCTTATCAAACCTGGATCGAGCAATACGACACTCTTACCGACGAAGACCGGGAGTGCATCCAGCGGCGGATCGAGCAGCTCGAGTTTCGGCCGCGAATCTCGGTTCTCGTGCCGGTCTACGACCCACCTATCGAGCTGCTGAGACGCACGTTGGACTCGGTGATTGGCCAACTCTACGAGAATTGGGAGCTCTGCATTGCGGATGACGCGTCCAAAGACCCCGCAGTCCGCGAGTTGCTCGCCGAGTATGAACAGCGTCACACTCGAATCAAGGTCACCTTCCGGGCCGAGAATGGTCACATTTCCGCGGCATCCAATACTGCACTAGAGCTAGCAAACGGTGACTTCATTGCCCTTCTCGATCACGATGACGAACTCGCCGAGCACGCGCTCTACCTGGTCGCCGAGAAACTCAATGAGTTCCGGGATGCGGATATCGTCTTCTCAGACGAAGACAAGATGGACGCAGAAGGGAATCGAAGCGAACCCTATTTCAAGACGGATTGGAATCCGGACCTACTCTTAGCCCAGAACTGCGTAAGTCACTTCGGCGTCTACCGCTCCTCTCGAATACGCCAGGTGGGCGGGTTCAGGGAAGGGTACGAAGGAAGTCAGGACTGGGACTTGGTCCTCAGAATTGCCGACCGAACAACGGCAGATCGTATCCAGCATATCCCTCACGTTCTCTATCACTGGCGGATTCTCAAAGGATCCGTGTCCGCTGACATCAGCGCCAAACCGTATGCCCTTGAGGCATCCAGGAAGGCCATACGCTCCTGCCTGGCAAGGCGCGGTGCCAACGCCTTCATCGGTCCCTCGCTGATACCCAACTACCACAGCGTGCGATATCGAGTGCCCACCCCAGAGCCGTTTACGAGCATCATCGTCCCTACACGAGACCATGCCGACCTTCTCGCGCCCTGCACCAATGGCATTCTGAAACGAACCGATTACTCCAACTTCGAGCTCGTCATCCTCGACAACCAAAGCAAGGAGCCCGAGACGCTCGAGCTCCTTGAAGAGTTGCGGCACGACCCTCGGGTCAGAGTTCTGCGTTACGACAAGTCCTTCAACTATGCCGGCATCAATAACTGGGGCGTTGAGGCCGCAAGGGGCGAAGTCGTGACGCTCCTCAACAACGACACCGAGGTGATCGCGGAAGATTGGCTGAGCGAGATGGTCGGTCACGCCTGCCGAAAGGAAATCGGCATGGTTGGAGCCAAGCTCTATTATCCGTCAGGGCAGATACAGCAAGCGGGTATCGTGCTCGGTCCGGGCGGGGTGGCCAGTCACCTGTACACCGAAGCAGACGGCGATACTCCGGGCTACTTCGGCCGCGCAAAACTCACACAGAATCTCTCGGCGGTCACGGCAGCCTGCGCGACATTTCGAAAAGAGGTCTTTCTGGAAGTCGGAGGCTTTGACGAAGATCTCGCGGTGTCCTTCAATGACGTTGATCTATGTATAAAGATTCGTGAGCGGGGCTACCGGATTGTCTGGACACCACATGCTGAGCTCTACCATCACGAATCGGTCAGCGTCGGGCGTCACGACTCACTGGAACGTCGCGACCTGTTCGAACACGAAGTCGAGACAATGATCAATCGCTACGGAAACGTGCTGGTCGAAGACCCTTTCCACAATCCCAATCTCTGCCTCGAGTTAGGCCGGGAGTACGAGCTGGCATTCCCTCCACGGACTACCAAACCGTGGAAACTAGCCAATTCTCGGAACACCGCAGCGTAGTTTCCAGCCACCGCCCCGCCTCTTTCTGACTCAGCATTGGGCAAGCGAGCAACTCGTCTCAGAACGGAAGAGCAGCGATCACTCGTCGTCGGGCCGATCCTCCAGCGACTCGCGTGTCGTTCTCGCGACGAGATCTCGTACCGTCACGACTTCGTGGGTGGCGGCGCACGCTTCCAGCAGCCGTTCGAACACACCCAGTCCGGCCTTGCCTTCGAAGCAGGGATGTCCGTAGATCACGGACCAGGGGCGGCTCCCGACGCGTCCCAGCGTGTGGGCGACAACGCCCGCCGCATCGTCGCGGTTCGCCGCGGCCGCTTCGAGGATGGGGACGTTGCCGGGTGCGTAGACGTTCACGGGAACCTGCCAGAACGAGTAGGTCGCGCCGCCCACCTGGGCCTTCTCGATGCGAGCCTCGGCGCAGCAGTCGCTGACGTAATCGAAGCCGTTAGCTTCCAGCAGGTCGTAGATGGCGCGGTCGTGAACGAATCCCGGAGAGGCGAAGCCCTGCGGTCGGCCGAAGCGGCTATAGAATTCCCGGTAGGCCGGATCGAAGAGGTCCGCCAGTTGCGCCGCGGACAGGGTGTCGAGTTCGTGCTGCCAGACGGCGTGGTTTGTGCCGCCGTGGAGCCCGAGCTCGTGACCCGCGCGAAGGATGGCCTCGAGATCCGACAGACGCTGCGATCCGATGCGCGGGTTCAGCAGCAGCGTCACGGCGATGTCCCGCAGGCCCACCTTGCGAAACGGCGACAGCTTCGAGACCTTCGTCGCCGGCTGGGTCGAAACACGCCGGCGCTTGCGCCACATTGCTCCCCAGGAGATCGAGCGGCCGAGATTGACGTAGAAGGAAAAGGCGACGCCGTAGCGCCCGGCCAGCTCCAACAGATTCGGCACCCCCTCCCGCGCACAGGCGATGGTGTCGATGTCGAAACGGAACGCGACCGCCTTCTTCTGCGGCTCGGGCAATCGCGTCAGCGGTTCCTCGGAAGGTTCCATCATCCAAACCAACGAATCAGGCGGGGGCCCAGGTGCTTCGCCAATCCAATGGGAAGCGACTTCAGCGTTCCGCTCATCAACGCCTCGAGCGCTCCTCCCGCTCCGGACCTCGAGGCGCCCTCGGGGTACTCGTAGTGCGGCTGCGGGTTCTCCTCGGACACCCACTTCTTCTTGAACGCGAGCAGCCCCGCGTTGCCTCTGGGAGATAGACCGAAGTCGAGGAGTCGATGCTGACGGGCATAGCCCCAACGAATCGCCTCCCACATCACGGCGTCATTGGGAGAGCACGCGAAGGACTCCTCGGCGGACACGCCGAGCACATAGAGCATGCGCGACTGGAGGGTGAAGAACAGCGCCGCTGCGGCCGGCCGATCCTTCACCGTCGCGAGGAATCCATGCGCCAGGCCTTCAGGCGCCAGCTGATTCCAGAGGTTTTGGTAGTAGCGAAGCGAAGGCGTGGGCATTCCGTGGCGGCGGCGTGTCCGCAGTTGCAGCTCGACCATCGGCTCGATGTCTTCCACCCCGCGGAACGGACGGACGACCACGTCGTTCTTTTGCGCCCTGCGGATCGCCCGTCGGGTCTTCCCGGGGAGCGCTTCCCAATGGGCCTCCGGATCGCGATCGAGGGCCACGGTGGTTCGAATCGCGCCTCCGACTGCCTGGAATCCGCAGTCAAGGAACGCGTCGCCGTCGTTGCCGGCGACCTTGATCGTGACTCGCCGAGCCGTGCCCTTCGCCGACAGGTCCACCGCCGACCGCAGCAGGGCTTCCAGGCACGCGACGTCGTCCGCCAGCGGACCGCCGTAGATCGAAAACGGCAGGGATTCGATGGCTCGGCGCCGCAGGTTGCGAACCAGGAACAGTGGTAGCACGCCACACACATCCGCTCCGCGCTCTGCGATCCGGTAGTGCGGTTCGAACCTGTACTCCCCGGCGAGGATCCCCCGCCACTGGAGCAGGTGGTAGACCGTCGCGTCGGAGTGTCGGCGCACATACTCCTGATAAGCGTCCTCGCGGGACGCGGCAAGATCTGAGCAGCGAATTTCCCGTGTCACCGTCCCGGCTCTGTGGCCACTGACGATGCCTCGGAGACCACCCAATGTCCGAGCCAGCGGAGGCCTAGGGGATTGACGCGATGGCCGGTTCCCACACGAACAAAGCCCACCCTTTGCGCCACGCGCACCGAGGCCGGGTTGTCCGAATCGGTGAAGTACCAGAAAGCCCGCCCCTTCCCGCGCATCTGCGCGATCACTGTGGACGCAGCGGCGGTGGCGAGTCCTCGCCTCTGGTATTCCGGGTGGGTCCAGGTCGAGCCGATCTGGAGATCCTGCGAACCCATGAAGGGAAATCGAAACGAGCCGGGGATCACCGCTGAAAGATGCGCGATCCGATCGCCCTCCCGAATCAGATAGAGGCGGAAATCTCGATTCGCGAAGCAGCCCGTGAGATGGAGCAGCGACCAGGTCGCATAGGGCAGAATTTTGAGCCCCCGGGGCCTGAGGCGAAACCAGCCGGGAGCCCAGAATTCCCCGCTGAACGACCCCGGTAGGTCGAAACCGTGCAGTGGGTCCGACTCGGTGAGCCGATAGAAGAGGTGCATTCGCTATTCTCTTGATTCGTGGGGCCGCGAAGTCAGTGCCCGCCGCTAGAGACTCTGAGACTCACCATGCGAGAATACACGACCCCCCAAGAAAAGAGAACGGGGGGTTGCTATTCTGAGCAAGCAGGGTCTTGAGCCGTGGATGGGCCCTTGACAGGCTCTGAGAGAGAGAATAGATGCTATGTAGGGCGACGCGCGAGGGCCGGGTCGGCCTAGTCAAGTGGCTGCTGAGTACCTAGTCTTCCTCTAACTGGACAACAATTTGAAATGAGGCAGGCAGATGCGTACGTCAGCAGCCAGAATCAAGTATGGCGAGGAGACCGTACTGTTCGTGGTGTTCGAGCTGCGCATCAAGTGCTGGAAGTTGAGGTTTGCGACGAACTTGGGACAGAGGATTCGAGAGCGGACGGTACCAGCCGGGGATCTCAAACGGGGTGGTGGACGCGGAAAGCCTGGAGGTCAAGCGGCGGCGGCGCCGCGCATCAGCCGCCACAGCCCGACCTGGGCCAGGATCACGACGAAAACGGTCATCACCAACCGGTCGAGCACGGCGGCAGCCACGGCAACCGAAGGCGAGCACCCGATCATCGTCGCACTATAGGCGATGGCGGCTTCGCGGAAACCAAGCCCCGCCGGTGTGATGCTGACGAGCATGGCCAGCGCACCGAGCATGGTGGCCACCACGACACCGAGAAACGAAACTTCCACACCCATGGCCACAAATGCCAGTTTCAGGCGGAGGGAGTGCAGCACGAGCGCGCCCAGTCGCAGGGCGAGGGTGTGCGCAATGATCCTTCGGCTCGAGCCCAGCTGCGCCCATGAAGAGGCAGATCGACGAAGGAAGTCGGCGATCCTCCCGCGCCGACGCTCAGCGACCGGCACCCGGACGAAGGTGGCCACAATGCCACCAAGCACGACCACGGAAAAGGCGAGCGTTACTTTCAACTCGAGCGGCTGCCCGAACCCCAGATGGGCGATGTACAGGCACACGAGACCCAGCAACCCTGCCGCAACCAGGTTCAGCACGCTGACCAGCACCGACAACGAGCCGAAATCTGCGAAGCTGACCTGATACCGCCGTTTCAGGTACAGCGCCGGCGCGCCGGTCCCCGCCCGCGGCAGGACGAGATTGGTGTAACTCGTGAGGATGTTGAGAAAGAACATCTCGCCCAAACCGACGCGATGACCAAGTGCTCGCAGGAGAAGCTGGAGGCCTCTGCCCTGCGCGAGCCGCGCCGCAAGCATCGAGGCAACCATGAGGGCCACGACCGATGGCGAGACGTCGGCCAATCGGCGCAGTTCGCTCAGATATCGACGCCCGAGAACGAGAAAGAGGCCGAGTACAAGGATCCCGACGACGATCCTGCCCCAACGCCTCCGACCGGTTCGCGGCCCGTCGCTCCCGCACGTTCCCGAACGAACTTCGTCCAACGATTCTTCTCCCCGGCGTCGTGGTGATCACAAGTGACTACCAACCAAGGGCTCTGGCGACAGTCTCGATGTTGCCCGCTTCGGCCTCCGCAAGACGCCTCGTCGCGGGTCCGAGCGCTGCCGCGAGGGTACGACGACCATCCCAGATGCGGCGGACCGCCCCGAGCAGGTCGTCCCGAGAGACCCGACCGACATCGATCGCGGCTTCTCCAACGCCAACAGACTCGGCGAAAGCCTGGACCTTGGAACCATAGCTTAGCGCGGCGAACGGAGTCCCTCCGGCGGCGGCCAGAATGCACGCGTGGAGGCGCATCCCGAGAACCAAGTCGCTCTCGGCAAGAATGTCCCTCGCCGTTGCCGGCGACACCGGCCAGGGGACGTTCGCGGCACGCTCACCCAACGAAGCAGCCTCGGCCACTGCTACGTGGACGCGCTCGTCTCGGGCCTCTTGGAAGGGCACGAAGGCGAACTCGGCATCCAGATCATCGGCCAGCCATCTCAAGACAGGTACGAGCTTCATTGCCAGCGCATCGTACGACGCGCGGGTGCTCAGTCCAAGATTGTCCGCCCAGGACTTGGGAATAAAGCCTCCGGCCCGCTCCCGGTAGCTGCGGAGCGCCACGGCCACGCGGGGTCCGGCCCCGACCGGTATCCGCGCATCCGTCGCTCGACCCGTAAAGGTGATAGCGGGATCGGCCGTGACCCTGATCTTGGAGCTGCTGACACCAATGCTGTGGAGCAGCTTTTCGCTGTGGGCGTCGCGGACACATATTCTGCTCATTCCCGACATGACCCGACCGGTCCATCGTCGAAGCCATCGCCGGTGGATCGGGCCGACGCCCAGGCCGTAGCTCACCGTGGGGACATGGGCTGCAATCGCGTACCGGATCGGCATCAGAAAATACAGCAGGTTGAGGATCGAGGTGTCGTCCTGGACGAGCCCCCCTCCACCTAGGATGACCACGTCCGCGGCGCGAATCTCGCGGCGGAGGCCCCAGAGGTCTTTCTGGCGAATCGGCTGGTTGACGAGGTCCGCGACGCGCGATGGATCGACGGCAGGGGCGGCAATCCATGCGTCGGGGTAGCGCCGCCGGATGGCATCTACTTCGGCGGCGAGGATGCACCTGTCCCCGAGGTTGTCGCTACCGGCAAACGCCACGATCACGATTCGCGGGGACCTCACGGACACAACGGATCCTCAAGCGTATTGCATCGCGGATTCAATGATGATGTCCGACGGGCAGAGCTGATCCGACAGAGGTGGAGAGCGATACCGTTGGAAACCTTTGACGAAGTCATCGATGATCCGGGGATCGTACCGCGACAGCACGACGTTGCGCCCCAGCCCCTCTTCTCGTTCGGTGGCGCTACGCATCAGAAGACAGGGAATGCCCAGGTACGACGACTCCTCCTGAATGCTGCCGCCGTCCGTGATAACAAAATCGGCTGCTTCCATCAAAGAGACGAAGTCGAAGTAAGTATAGCGAGGACGCAGTTCGATCTTCGGATTCCGGTCCAGACGGTCATAGAATCCGCACCGGCGAAGCTGCCGGGCGGTCGGAGGGTGCATGACACAGAGCAGCAGCCTGTGCTCGGCGATGGCTTCGACGTGGCCGATGAGTGCCTGGAAGACCTCTCGGCGGAAGATGTTTTCGTAGCGGTGCAAACTGACCAGCCCGAACGGCTGGTCGGGCACGTGATCGCGACGTCGCTTCACGCTCAGCGCCATCGCCAGCGTATCGGACATCGTGTTGCTTCGGGTGTCCACCTTCTCGCGCTTGAGCCGCGCCACATTGTCGACGGCCCATTGCCCCGGGCAGTAGAGGGTGTGGCTGAGCCGAAACGTGATCAAGCGCGTCAGCTCCTCCGGGAAGGGGTGCAACAGGTTGAAGGAACGCAGGCCGGACTCGACATGCCCCACGCGTAGCCCGGCCACCCTCCCCATCAGAGCCCCAAGCAGCGTGGAGAACGTGTCTCCATGCACAAGGACGATGCCGCCTCGGTCGTTGCCGAAGATGCCCCGACGCCCTATCGCCGTCCTACCGAGAATGCGCAAGACCCAGAACAGCATCTGCGGCACGGACACGATGTCGGGGCCGTCGTAGAGAACCACATCGGGCTTCTTGAGCTCGAACTCGTCGAGCATTTCGTCCATGGTGGCCCGATGCTGGCCCGTGAAGATGAACCTATAAGGAATTCCACGCTGGTCCAGGCGCACCATGATGGGCGCCATCTTGATGAGTTGAGCCTTCGTTCCCAAGATGACGTGGATCATGCGTCCGTCACCGTTCTCCGCGCCTCGACCTGCTTCCGTTGAAGCCCTCGCTGGCGAAGCGGCCGAGCCTGGCGCCTCGTCACCTTCCGCGGCCAGCGCGCCCTCATGTCGGCGGCTGCGGCTCGGCGGACAGCGTGTACCCGTATTGCCCGGCGAGCTCGCCGCAGTGACGCCTCACGGACTCCCGCGCCGCCGCCGGCCAGCTCTCCCACTCGGGCAGTCGGCTCCGTTTGCTGGGATTGACCTTCTTCTCCCTCATCGCCTTCACGAGCATCGGCTGTTCCGGGAGCCCGATCCACCTGGCCATGGATCGCAGGCCGGCCCCACCGGAGTCGAAGACATCCTCGAACCGCAGCCGAAGGTAGTTCTCTCCGTAGAGACGCTCGCCTCGATTCAGAATGGCGTTTCGCAAGGCCCAGTTCCACGCCAGCCATTCGATCTCGCTCATCTGGGCCCGGGTCCGGACCGGCCTCTCCTCGTACCGCTCCGGCGTGACCACCCAGTAGGGAACCAGCCTCAGCGCGAGCCATTTGGCGAGATTCCGCGAACGGAAGTTGATGGAAGATCGGATGTAGGTACGCGGATCGCGAACCACATGCACGACCTTCACATTTGGAGACAGCTCGCCCAACACATCCAAGCACCCGAGCAGGAAGGGGTTGGACTCGATGTACACCGGCTGCGAGATACCACCCAGCAGGTCGCGCCGGCTGTCGACCAGGCGCCGTGCCGTCTCGTCTTTGGTGAGCTTCCCGCACAAGTACCGATTCGCGGCCAGACGCAAACGGCGCGAGGGCTTGGGCTCGTGAAGGGCCCGCACCTGCGGATAGGCGGCATCGAAGTACTCGGCAAGGGCCGTCGTCCCGGTTCGTCCCGTGGAAAGAACGACCACCGCCGTCTCGATTTTGGTGCCAATCATACCAACCGCCTCGAGCGTCCTCGGAGAGTCGACGCACTATTCGATTCGGGAAACGAAAGGCTGGAATCTCCTACCCAGGTTCCGGGTTCCGCCAGGAGCGGAACCATTCTGCGAACCGTGCCGGATCCGCCCGGCATCAGCAGCCAAGCTACCATACAAGTCGTGAAGTAGAGCGGCAAGAATACGGCCACGATCGCCCAAGCAGTCAAACCGTTCGACAGCCGCGGCACGGCCGCAAACCCAATGCACAATACTTCGGACACGAGACATTGCACGTCCATCGGTTCTCATTTGGGGGACACGAAGTGCCAAACGAGATGACGGGAGCTGGGAGGGCCAGGCAGGAGCAACACCAACCCGCGCTGATATGCTATTCAGATCGCGAATCGGCCCTGCCCTTCTGGCAAGACCGCGTCCGGGCTGCACCAGAACCTGGGGTTCAAGATGACGGACAGGGGTGGAAAGAAGAATACGAAGGCGACGAGTCCCAAGCGCGTCCGAAAGGCGCCGGGCACTCCAAAGCGCCTCGCCAGAGTGTCGAAGACAGGGGAAGTAGACACGGCTTCCCGACTCGACAGACGAGCTCTGTTGGTGCTCGGAATGCACCGATCCGGGACTTCGATAGTGACGCGGGTGGTGAATCTTCTCGGGGCGCAACTGCCCACCAACCTGTTACCAGCCGATGAGCACAACGAACAGGGTTACTGGGAGCCCAAGAACATTGTTGATATCCACGACGAGCTTCTGGCTTCTGCGGGTTCCTCGTGGCACGATGTGTCTCCGTTTCCGCGCTCGTGGTATCGATCGGTGGAAGCGCGGCAGTTTCGGGACCGCCTCGTAGAGGCTGTCCGCTTCGAGTACGGGGAGTCACCGTTCTTCGTTCTGAAGGATCCTCGTATCAGCAAGTTCGTTCCTTTCTGGCTCTCGGTACTCGAGAATGTCAATGCCCAACCCTTATTCATCATCGTGTATCGTCAGCCACTCGAAGTGGCCGCATCTTTGAAGTCCCGGGACAGGATGGTCCCTGCTCACTCCTTGCTCCTCTGGCTGCGATACGTCCTGGATGCAGAGTACGAAACGCGGGGTTGCCGACGGGCTTTTCTTTCTTATGAGGGACTGCTTCGCAACTGGCGAACAGCGCTGTCGCGAGTCAGCGACGATTTGGAGATCGGATGGCCACAACTGACGCATGAGGCAGCGGCTCAGATAGAAACGACCCTCTCCGATCGATACCGACACCACTCATTTTCTTCCGACGAGCTGATGGCCCGGCCCGATATCTTGGACTGGGTGAAACAGACCCATGAGGTGATGGGACTTGGAGACGGCGGCGCCAAGGCAACCGGACTGCTGGATGAGATTCGGCAGCAGCTCGACGTCGCCGATCGAGCCTTCGGTCCCATACTTGCGGAAGAACGCCTGCGCAAATCGACATTGAACACAGAAGTTGAGCGACTGAACGAAGAGCTGACAACTTCCCGAGGCGAGACCGGCCGGCTCAATGAGGAGCTGGCGACCTCCAGAAGCGAGACTGGCCGGCTCAATGAGGAGCTGGCGACCTCCAGAAGCGAGACTGGCCGGCTCAATGAGGAGCTGGCGACGCAAATTGTGGAAGTTCGTCGATTCAGCGAAGAGCTGACAACCTCTCGAAGCGAGGCTGGCCGGCTCAATGAGGAGCTGGCGACGCGAGTTTTGGAAGCTCGTCGACTCAACGAAGAGCTCGAGAGCTCGCAGAGAGGAGTCGAGCGTCTGGAACTCGAACTCGCCGGTTCTCAGGGGCAGGTCGGCGACCTTCGCGAACAGATGGCCGCACAAGCATCCAGACTGGCGACAGTGGAAGAAGAGGCTGGTCGACTAAGTGCCGACCTCGAAGGCTTCCGAGATCAATTGCACAGCCGGGAAGAGCAACTTCGTGAGGTTGGCAGCCTTCTCTCGGTAACACGCCAGGAGCGTCTCGAGGTCTCGAGCATCTTGAATTCAGTCATGCAATCGAGGTCTTGGAGAGTTACGCGGCCGCTGCGTTGGCTGGTTGCCAAGTTGAGGTACGTGCTGACGCTGCCAATTTTCGATCGGGTTCACTGGGCCCTGGCAGAAGGGCGGGAGCCCATCGGCTCTTTCGATCGCAAGTACTACCTCGCTCGCTATCCCGACGTGGCAGCGGCAGGCATCAACCCATTGGTCCATTATGTGCGGCACGGGAGGGCAGATGGTCGGAAGGGCGCAGCCGACAACGCGGCGTTTGCCCATTACGAGGACCTCGAGTCTGTGGCGCGGAGCGGGCTCTTCGACTCAGGCTACTACCTACGCACGAATCCCGACGTGAGAGCGAAGGGGTCTGATCCTTTGGAACATTTTCTGGAGGTTGGTGTATGGGAGGGAAAACGACCGAATCCCGACTTCGACCCGGACTCTTACCGCAAGCAATACCTCGCCGTGACGGATAGCGAGGTGAACCCGCTGGTTCACTACATCTTGGCCGAAGAAGCGAGGGCCGGAATCCGCTTCCCGAAGCCGACTTCGACGAGCACGTCCCTGACGCAATGCCATTCATCGCCGCCGACTTGAACGAAACACCGTTTTCGTTCGGGAGGCGAGTGCCGACTCGGGCTGCATGGCATTTCTTTCTTGACAGCCCTGTCCCCTGAGTGCGAAAATGGCCTTGAAAACTACAGTATCTACTTTCGGCATGTCCCACATCGAAACTGAGATGGGTAACTTGTGTAGGGGCTCGGTATCAGCAGTTGCGTGTGATCCTGGCTGCCGCGACCTCAGGCGCTGATCCGGTCAAACCGTGAGAGGAGAAATGACATGAAGAGAGGCTTTTCCTGTTGTTTGTACTTCGTGGCGGTGGCAGTGATCGCAGCGCCAGCGGCAGCCGAACTCGTCGAGTTCGCCGGCCAGATCATCGACGAGTCGGAAATCGCGGAATACGAGGCGATGATCCTGGAAACGGAAACAGAGGCAGTGGAGGCTCCGGACCCTGAGACGCCAAGCTGGGGACTGGTCAACTGGAGCAGCTGGAATATGGGTCCGTCGAACGCCACCACTCGTGGCGGAGTGCTGTCATATAACCAAGGCGGAAATTCTCTCGAGTACAACGGGACGATCGGAACGGCCTCATTCACCCTTCCGGTACACGTACCGCAGGGTGCTCTTGTCCAGTTCGTCTACGTCTGGTACTACGACAACTATGCCAGTAGTCCCTCGATGGGTTTCTATCGCGGCACGCAAACTGGTAGTTCCTCACTTCTCAAGGGCATGGACTGCGGTGATAGCTCCCCGAACCTGTGCGGATGGACCGGCGGCAGTACTCGGGGGTCCTACGGCGGGTTCTCACACACTGCCAACAACTGGACCGGCCATTACTACATCCTCGCGTTGTTCCCGAAGAGCGGCACGAGCGAGACGCGCCTCTACCAGGCCACCGTCTGGTACAAGCTCCAGATCAGCCCGGCACCGGCCTCGGCCAGCTTTAATGACGTTCCCGTTGGGGCCCAGTTCTTCAGGGAGATCGAGGCGCTGGCCGACTCAGGAATCACCCTGGGCTGCACCGCCACCAACTTCTGCCCCGGCAATCCGGTGACCCGCGGACAGATGGCGGCGTTCCTGGCCCGCGCCTTCGGTCTAGCGTGGCCGGCTGATCAGTAGCGCAGCCATCGGCGATCATCGCAACACTGGCCTGATCAGGCTTCTGCCTACCTACCCCCCCCTTCGTTCCGGTGGAACCCGGCGGAGGGGAGGTTTTTCTCGAAGGACGAGGATTTTGGAGCGACTCGGGTTATCCTCGGCTCGATCGAGGATCTCTTGAGGATCGTTACAGCAATCTGATGATCTTGCCTTCTGTTTTCGAAATCGCCACCCCGACGCAACGCTGTCCGGCGGTCGGACGAGTCATCGCTGTCGCCCTGGGTCTGGCTCTGCTGGGCTGCGTGATCGAATCGAGGGCCACCTTCGCGCAAGAAATGGTGGAGGTAGAGCTCGCCTTCGACGAGGGCCGGTACGAGGAAGCCCTGCCCGCTCTGCGGGTGTTGGCGGAACGGGGTCAAAGCGAGGCACAGCACCTGCTTGCGGTCGCCTACCGTGACGGTCTCGGGCTGACCGGAGACGCCGAGATCGCGGCCGTCTGGTTCGAACGGGCGGCGGCAAGCGGTCACGCACCAAGCCAATTCGCTCTAGCGATCGCCTACCTTCGCGGCAACGGGGTCGAGACTTCAGGTGATCAAGCGGTCCGATGGCTGTCGAAGGCGGCCGACGCAGGCCAGGCAGATGCGGCGGCTGTGTTGGCATCGATCCTGTTGGCGCAAGGAAAAGGGCCGGAGGCGCGGGATCGCCTCCGGCAAGCCGCCACGGCCGGCCATCTCATGGCGGCCGTTCAGCTCGGCTCGCTGCTCGAAGCCGGTGTTGGCGGTGAGGCCGATCGCGAGACGGCCGCTGAATGGTATCGGCGCGCCGGCCAGGGAGGCGAGCCGGAGGGAGTGTATCGCTGGGCCCTTCTCACGGCGGACGGCCCCGACGCGCGCGTCGCAGTGATGCGACGCAGCGCCGAGGCCGGGTACCCGCTTGCACAGTACGAGCTGGCAGCACATCTGCTGACCGCAGGCGGAGAGACCGCCGAGGGCATTGCATGGCTGACAGCTGCTGCCGAATCCGGTCTGTCGAGGGCACAGCACGATCTCGCCATTGCCTACCGCGACGGCATTGGCACTGCCAAGGACGACGAAGCATTCCGGCTCTGGATCACGAAGGCGGCCGAAGCCGGGTTCCCAGACTCACAGTACGGGCTCGCCGTCGCTCTGACCGACGCCACCCACGGCTTTGAAGCGGACTACGAACGAGCTTTCTCGCTGTACGCAGCTGCGGAAGCCCGCGGCATGGTCGAGGCCCTCTATGGCCTCGCCTACCTCCTGTCCCACGGTTTCGGAGTGCAGCAGGACCTTGCGCAGGCTGCGGAGAAATTTCAGGCGGCGGCCGAGGCCGGCCACGTTCCTTCGCAGGTCGCGCTCGGCAACCTCTACGCCAACGGACAGGGTGTCGCTGAAAGCCGGTACCTGGCTGAAAAATGGTACTGCGAGGCCGCGCGGTCGGGCCAGAAGGACGTGCTCCTGTTCCTGGGAGGGGAGGATGAGATCGACGCGATGTGTTCGGGCCATGGCCAGGTTGTCGCCCCCGACCCCCAGCCCTGATGCGCAGCTCACCCCTTTTCTGATCCACCTGATAGACTTGGGGTCAAGCAGATCTGCACCCGTAGGGTGCAAAAAAGCGGCCGAAGCGGCTAGTTCGTTGAGGCAAGGCCCAGTCTTGGCTGTGTCCAAACGGCGTAGTCTTGGGCGATGCCCCATGCTCTGCAGTTCCTCGTCCTCACCTTGGCCGGATGGCTGAACCGCCATCAGGAAGGTCTGATCGACTATCTACGAGAGGAGAATCGCATCCTACGGGGTACTGTCAACTCGAGCAGCAATGACAGAGAATGACCACGAGATGCAGGGGTTCGGACTTCCTGGAGTCAGGAGATTGTGGTCAATGTCGGCCCCGGGGGCTCTGTTTGACAGTACCCCAGCCCCGCCCGCTGAATGGAGCGACGCTACCCGACAGGCCCGACCTCGGGCATCTCGAAGCGTGCGTCGTCGATTAGCGCGTTGATCTCGATCTCCTCGACGATCACCTCGAGCGACTCGGATTGGCCCTTGGCACTGCTCCTGATCGAGTGCGGGAACACCACCCCTCCGACGGGCCTGAAGTCGCCGAAGGTGGTTTCCACTTCGATCGTCCGGTCGCCTAACGTTCGCGTCCTCTCCTTGCGCACAAGGAGAGCGGACTCCACATCCAAATAGGCTGTATAAACCGCACCGCCGCTCAAGGTCACCTTCAACTTGTAGGTTTCTTTCCCATCGATCGTCTCCTTACCCATCATCTCGATGCGATGGCCCTTCGCCTTCCAGTCGCTGAGCCCCAGGACATCGGCCTGCTCGATGGCCAAGCTCGTGTCTGACGGGGACATGAGCTCGGGCTCGAAGGTGCCGGACATGGGGGCAACGTACCAGCACCTCGAGCCGTCGCAGGCATAGACGGCCGTAACTCCCTGGTGGGCAAACTCGGTACGGATGCGGCCTGGCGGCCTGACCTCTCGCGTGACCAACGCTTCCTGACCCGGTCCCGCGATGGCCCTGCCGCTCATCGACAACGTCTGGATCGCCTCCAGTCGGTGCACGCCACCCCGCGCCTCGAGATGCCTGGCGATCAAGGAGTCCACCGTCTGCGCCTGAAGGACCTCGAAAGTCGGGCCGGCCAGAGCCAGACAAAGCAGGAGGCCGGCGCTCTTGTATTGACCGTTCATGGGGTTGCCTCTGCGTTCGGCCTCAACGGGTCTGTGGGCGATCGAGCGGATTGCTGGGCCAGGCGCTCGGACCCGGTCCCCAGGTACTCCAATATAGAGGAATCCCGGCTGTCGACTGCTGGGCCTGCGCTTCGGCCTCTCTCGCCCTTGCCTCGGCCTCTCTCGCCTGCGCGTCGGCCCTGTCTGCCCGAGCCTGGGCCGTTGCCCGGTCAGCCTCTCGGCCGCGCAGGATCGCATCTTGCTCGGCGGGCGTCATCCACTGACCCTCGAAATTCAGGTATCCGCGCGCACGGTACGCCTCTTCTTCTGTCACCCAACGTCCGTCGAGCTCGACGCGGCCAAGGGCCCGATTGGCCTCCGGGTCCTCCGGAGCTATCACGAGGACGTGCTCGTAGGCCCACTGTGACTGGGCCCCGAGCCCCACCCCTGAGGCCCAGCGAGCGAGTTCCAGCCAGCCGTCACGATCATTCGCACTCAGTGCTCCAGCCCGCTCGTCATAGTCATCCAACGGGGAGCGTCCTTCCTCGATATGGTCGACGCTCTTCATGGACAGCGTGAGACTCCCGGCTCCAATGTCGATCTCCACCGAGGTCTCGGTACGCTCGACGACACGGCCCTCCAGCTTGCTCCCACCTTTGAGGAATACCACGTCCGCCCGAGACGCCGCTGGCGCTCCAACCAGGAGAACCAAGAGCAAAACCGGTAGCGAATCGTTCTTCATCGGATTCACCGTCGAAGACCACACAGGAAACCGCTTCAATAAGGACGAGCTTAGCAGACTGTCCCTATCGGAAATTGATCCAGCGGGTTGTCGTTCGTCAAAACTCCATCCGCCTGACGACCGTTGACGTTCGGGCGCTTCCAAGCGAGACTCCGGGGCGATGTCTGATCTCGCGCTTGCTCTCCTGACTGCTCGGCGCCCTAAAGTCCCGTCGAGATCTTGTCCTCGAGAACCACTTGGGTGACTTGGTCTCGATCGACTTCTTCACCGTTCCGACCGCCCGATTCCGGGTGCTGTTCTGCCTCCTCGTCCTGTCCCACAAGCGGCGGTAGGTGCTCCGCTTCAACGTCACGGACCATCCCACCGCACAATGGACAGAGCACCAAATTGTGGAGGCGTTTCCCTGGGAAACTGCCCCGCGGTAGCTGCTTCGGGATCGCGATGCGGTGTTCGGCCTCGCTTTCCGCCATCGCGTGGCCGGACTCGGCATCACCGAGGTGCTCACCGCCCCCAGGTCACCCTGGCAGAACCCGTACGTCGAGTGCTTGATCGGCTCCATACGGCGAGAGTGTCTCGACCACCTTGTTGTGCTCAACGCGAGGCATCTCCACCGCATCCTCGGCAAGTACTTCGATTACTACCACCGATCTCGACCGGCTCCTTCTTGTTGCGAGATCCGTCGCCGCAAATACGTCTTACAAGACGATGCTGGCTCGTGCCACTTCGGCTTCGCCCTGGGGGGTCGAGGCCATTCCGATTCAGATCGAGGTGGATCTGCACAATGGCCTGCCGCAGATGCAGATCGTCGGGCTGCCAGACACGGCCGTGCGGGAGAGCCGAGAACGTGTGCGCTCCGCTATCCGTAACTGCGGCTTCGAGCTAGCTCCCCGCTCGGTGGTCATCAATCTGGCGCCGGCCGACGTCCGCAAGGAGGGCAATCACCTGGATCTGGCGATTGCCCTGGCCTTGCTGTCGGCCTATGAGCAGATCCCACCCGATTGCCTCGACTGGCGACTGTTCTGTGGCGAGCTGGGGTTGGACGGAGGCATTCGGCCCATTCGCGGAGCTCTAGCCATCGCGGAGCTCGGTGGCACTCAAGGAGCTGAAGAGGTGCTGCTGCCAGCCCCGAACTGTCCCGAGGCAGCGGCTCTCGGCGCCGTTCCGGTCATCGGGGTGCGCAACCTGGCCGAGACCGTCGAGCATCTCCTTGGCGTTGCGCCCATTCAGCCCACTCGGAGTCGCGGCACCCTCCACGAGGCCCGTGCCCTTGGACCCGATATCGCCGAGGTGCGGGGCCAGGAAGCCGCCAAGAGAGCCCTCGAAGTCGCGGCAGCAGGAGGCCACAACATGCTGCTGATCGGACCTCCGGGTGCCGGCAAGACCATGCTGGCACGTAGACTGGCTCCGCTTCTGCCTTGCCTGACGCGAACCGAGTCGATTGAAGTCACCAAGATCTACTCGCTGATGGCCGCGGATCCTCCCAAGGGTCTTGTGACCGCAAGACCATTTCGCAGCCCCCACCCCAGCATCAGCACAGCCGGCATGGTGGGTGGCGGCAGCTTTCCGCGTCCCGGTGAAGCGACCTTCGCTCACCACGGAGTCCTGTTCCTCGACGAGTTGCCGGAGTTTCGTCGCGACACGCTGGAGGCCCTGCGCCAACCGATGGAAGAAGGCGAGCTCACCGTAGTGCGAGCCCGTGCCCGGCTTCGGTTTCCGGCCCGCTTCATCCTTCTGGCGGCGATGAACCCCTGTCCCTGTGGACACCTCGGCGACTCGCGGCACGAGTGCGTCTGCCCGCCCGCACAAGTCGAGCGGTACCGGTCGAAGATCTCGGGCCCCCTTCTGGACCGCATCGATCTACATATCGAAGTGCCCTCGATCTCGCTCGAGGAGCTCGACGGCAACCCCGGAGAATCCACAGCTCCGGTGGCTTCCCGCATCGCGGCGGCTCGCACTCTACAGGGCACTCGGTTCGAGGAAGGCTTCCCCACCCCGTACAACTCCGCCCTGAGTGGTGATGCACTTCAGGAGGCCTGCAAGCTGACTCCCTCAGGCAGGTCCCTCCTCGAGACGGCCTTCGAGAAACTCGGCCTCTCGGCGCGCTCCGTGCATCGACTCCTCAGAGTAGCCCGTACCATCGCCGATCTCGAGGGTAGCCCGGCGGTGCAACCGCCACATCTGGCGGAAGCGACTCAATACCGCGCACTCGACCGTCGGTATCAGGTCTGACCCGCGGGCCCATGCCTTCAAGGAGCGCTTCATCGGGCGGCCTACTTCCACATGCGTGGATCGAAGTGAAACGGGCGAGGGCTGCCGACACGGATGCTCGAGAACTCCTCGTGTGCCGGATTGAGAAGGTAGTTTCTCTCTTCTGGAACGACTGCCGAAGGCACGGAAAGGACCACGGTCTCGCAGCGCCGAATCCACTCCGTTCCGAGGTCTTGAAGCGCCTCCGGGGCCGGGTACGTTCGCCAGTTCCCCGGCAGGTCGCCAGCCTCGATAGTCTTGTGCTCAAGCCCTGTTGGGATTTCGGCTCGGACCGACACGAGGCCATCTGGAACAAGATCTGTATCGAGATTGACGAAGTACTCGAGAGCAGCGAGCGACAGACTCTTTGAAGTGTACGTCACACGGACTCCGGGGTGATTCCAGCGGCCCCCATACAGTCGCGCCCCCTCGCCATCGAACGACTCGTGGTCCGCCTTGGAGATCCGCCAGACGATCAGGGGGAGCTGGGAAGGGGACGGGCGGGTCGCCGCCGCAACCGCCATCAGCTGATGACACCGTGCTCGATCCGGCCAAGAACCTGCTCGACCTGGCGCGAGCCCAGGTCGGTGCGGACCAAACGCACCGGCGGGTAGCCCCCAAGCGCTCGGTTCGGGCGATGGAGCCAGCGCGCAGCCTTCTCGATCTCCCCAAACACTTCGGTGGCCCGGGCCGCGATCCGGGCCATTCGATAGAGGCGATCCGACTCGTCCGGCTGGAGCTGTTGCTCGATCTTACGCCGACTGAACGTCCGAGATGACAGATTCAGCGCCTCACAGACCTCGCTCCGTTCCAGGTGAAACATCACCATGACCGACTCGAGAGCAGCGTAGGGTAGGCCCTCGAGAATGCGTGCGCGCAGTTCCGCGCTGGAACGCGGCCTCTCCTCAAGGACAGCCTGGCCACCCAGGATCTGCACGACATCGGGCGTGTTGGTTGAGATCTGTGCTGCAGTTTTCGCCATACGGCACTTATGATAGCGCCATTTGGCCACTCAAGTCAATCAACCCTGTCCCTACCTCTAGCTCATCCGGCTGGTAATTTGGAGGCTTTTTCCAGGCGAAGGGGATTCCTCCACGACTGGGATACCGGCCAATAAACCAATGAATCTCAAGGCGGATGAGGCTTCGACCAGGGACAGGAGTCGATCTTTTTGTGCAGAGCCCGATCCGGACTCTCGACACGAGCCTGTTTCAAATTTGCCCTGGCGGCCTCGATTCGGCCACAGTCTTGTTGGGCCAGAGCCAGCCCGTAGAGCACCCAACCCCGAGCTGTCGATCCAGAAGGAGCAGTCACCAGCGCCGTTTCAAATGTCTTGATGGCTTCCTCGCAGGCGCCCATCGCGCGATGGATACGTCCCAGGGTTTCCAGCGTGAGATAGGAATCTGGACCACCAAGCGATACGGCCCGCAGAGCCAGCTCTCGAGCTTGACTCAGGTCGGCTTTCGACTCCAGCAACAGCCAGGCGAGATTGTTGAGTGCGTCGGGCTGATTGGGCTCAAGGTCGAGAGCCCTGCGGTAAGCGGCCTGGGCTTCGTTTGTGAGACCCTGCTCCAGCCGAACGTTGCCGAGATTCAGCCAAACAAGGCCCGACTCTCGGCCGGTGTCGAGCAAGTGCAGGTAGATGCCTTCGGCTTCGTCGAGGTGTCCGGCCTCTTCGAGGGCGACGGCGTATCGAATGGCATCGGTATCCTGGCTAGGTCCCTGACCGGGTGAGACTCGGATGGTTGCAAAGCCGGTATCCGACCAGGCACTCGAGATCCTCTGCAACGGCACCCATCGAGTCTCTCCATCGCCGAAGTGGATCCGCACCAAATCGTGTTCCGGATCGAAGCCGTCCACGATCACATAGTGAAAGAGATCTCTGCTCTTTCCGGGTGCATCGAAGATCTGCAGCATGAGAATCAGGGGCTGCCCGATCTCGACACTCTCGTGAATCATTGTGCGGTCCCCAGCAACGAGCTCGGAATCGAATCCCCGTTGACGGGCGGCGAGCAAGACATCGATGGACAGGACGCCGCCGTTTTCCGCCTTGGGCAGCTCCTGGTGGAGATCGTGGGTCGAGATCGGATGCCCCCAGAAGGTCATCACACCGGAGAGACTGGCAGCAGCACATTGCACGACACCCGACTCGCTCGTGGGGATCCCCTCGAGGTGCTGCGCCTTGGCACCAGGCTGGCGTGCATCCGGTTTGAATGTGATGCACCCGCTCAGCGTCAAAAGAGCTGAGCAGGTCAGTGCGATTCGCGCTAGCGGCAGCGAGATCAAAAGAGCGCGGTCAGAATCAAGACACCCAACAGAGCTGCGAGCAGGATCCAGATGTATTTGGGTACTGCGGCGCCGGCGGCCTGGATCTGATCGACCTGCGTCATCAGAGTATGAATCTCTTCGGGTGAGAGCTGTGCCAGACGTTGGTGAGCCTCCGCAGTGCTCAAGCCATGATGGGTCAAAATCTGCGCGATCTCGGGCTGCGACACAACCGCCTGAATCTTGGCGAGCTCGATCTCTCGATCGGCGACACTCTGCTCGGGTTCCGTCTTCGAGGGGGATTGCAATGCCACTAATGGGGCGCCAGCCACGACCAGAAGGGTCAGCAAGAGGCTCGGGATCAACAACCTGGGAAGTATGGCTCTCATCGGTAGACTCCTGTCTGTGTCTTACTCGACTGACATTTACATTATTGCACCGAGATCGTCGTTCAGCTGCGAACCTGGTCACAGTAGGCTCGGTCGCGGGTTTACCCGTCCTATGGCGTTGGTGCATGAATCGGCGTCGGCCCCACGCTAGCATCGGCTCGGGCACTGTCAACTTGGCGTCTGCCGAGCGAGGCCTGGGCCGGATCGGCGACCGATGTCCGAATCATTCAGGCGCACGTCACCTCAGACCAACAAGGAAGGAGCGCTCGCGCAGTATCCGGTGGCTGGCTGGCCACAGCAGATGCCGCCCGACTCGGAAGAGATTCAAGACGACTCCGTGGACTGACAAGAATCGTTGGGCTTGAGCGGCGGACTTGAACCTTCGCATCTGCCGCTCCCGTTGTCGGGTGGGCTGGTGCGAAACTTCAGCACGATTGTTGGCATATCGGCTGGTGTCGTGGAGGACTGAGGGCATGACGGTCCGGTGCGCTGCCCCATAGCTCCTCAGCTCGTCGGTCACCAGGCGCCGAGGTTCGCCTCCTTGGCCCTTCAAGAGCTTGCGAAAGAACCGCTTGGCTGCTCGCCGATCGCGACGCAACTGCACGAGAATGTCGATGACATCGCCGTCCTGATCGACGGCCCGCCAGAGATACTGCCCCTGACCCTGGATCGTCACGAAGAGCTCGTCCAAGTGCCAGGTGTCGCCCAAGCGACCCTGCCGGCGAAAGAGCTTCCGAGCGTGCTCAGGTCCGAACTTTCGGCACCACTGCCGAATCGTCTCGTAGGAAACGATGACCCCACGTTCTGCTAGGAGATCTTCAACGTCTCGGTAGCTCAGACAGAAGCGATGGTAGAGCCAAACGGCATGGCTGATTATCTCGCTTGGGAACCGGTATCCGCGGTAGCTCGGTGTCTTGGCGTTCATCGGCGCAGTCTGCAAGGTAACGCCTCAAGTTGACAGTACCCTCCTCAGAGTAGCCCGTACCATCGCCGACCTCGCTGGCAGCCCTTCGGTCGAGCCGCCAAATCTGGCGGAAGCGATCCAATACCGTGCCCTCGACCGTCGATATCAAGCCTGAAGTGGTATTCAGATCGTGGAACTAGAGCGCCGCCCTTACCCCTCCCCCCAAGGGTTTGTCGCGAACACCGAGAACTCGGGCCAGAGGGCACGACGATTGGCGGAGAGCGTCGACAGGATTGCGTCGGCGATGTCGGAAGCGTAGAGCTTCTTGGGGTTGTTGCGGCCGGTCTTGCCGCCCCAGGCGGTTTGGACCTCGGAGGGACAGACGGAGATGACGCGGATGTCGTGGGGGCGAAGCTCCGCTTGCCAGCACTGGCTGATGCCGCGGACGGCCCATTTGCTGGCGGAGTAGGCGGTGCCGTTGACGTGGCCCCTGATGCCCGAGGTAGAAGCGATGTTGACGATGTCGCCCTGCCCCTGTTCTTTCATCAGCGGCACGACGCGGTTGGTCAGATCCACCAGGCCAAAGACGTTGGTATCGAACATGGCCTTCATGGCGTCCATGTCGACCTCCCCAATGGGAGCCATGTAACCATAGCCGGCGTTGTTCACCAGGACGTCTATGCCACCCATTTGCTCTCGGCATACCTCAACTGTCCGGGCGTTGTCTTCGCCCACCGAGACATCGGCCTTGATGCCGTGAGCGCCGGTCTCCGAGGCCACCCTCGCGATCAGATCCTCGTTGCGGCCGGTAAACACGACCTCATTGCCCGCCGTTCTTGCCGCCTCGGCGATCGCAGCACCAATTCCCTGGCTGCCACCGGTAATCAGAAAACGTCTATCTCCCATTTCTAATCTCCTCAGAGTTCTCGGTGAAGAGCTGATCTTACAGTGAGCGTCCGACGGTGCTCGGCCGAGGCCGGTGCTGACTCGAGCCCTGTTCAGTCCCTGGCCTCGCTTTCTGCCGCGTATTCCGAAAAGTCGGCCGGGTAGGGCGTTACCTGGGCGGGATTATGGCGAGACGGGGGCGCATACACTGACGAAGGAGCCAGATCCTCGCGGGGCTGGTGCCGCTGCTCGTCATACTGTGGGGTTGTGAGAGCCGCGAGCTGCCCGAGAAATACCGCGACATGCCGGTGCCGGGCGCGATGCTTCGCTCGCCGGAAGCAGTCAACGCCGGAGCGCAGCTCTTCTTCTTGCACTGCTCTCCCTGCCACGGCGAACACGCCGACGGCAAGGGCGCCATTCGGCGCAGTCTGTCGTCGAAGCCGGTCGATTTCACCAACCGGGAGTGGCGCGACAATGTCTCGGCGCAAAATGGCAAGGTCGCGTTGGTTTTCGTCTGATCGGATCACCAGAACGTCGCGACCAGCAGCGCAGTCACGGCCAAGAGGGCCATCCCCAAGAGCCGATAGTTCTTCCAGTACGGTTGCCCGCGAAGCTGAGCCGATTCATTCGAGAAACTTCTGGGCGTCCAAAGCAGCTCTTCGACATCCTCCCTAGGTTCGGCAGAGGTCGCCAAGCTGACCACAACAAGTACCGACACCGACACGGCAAAGATCATCGGGGCAGCATAGAGGAAGTGTAGATCAAAGGCCTGTTCGACCACGACCAACCAGAAGAGAACTCCACCGCTCGCCAGACCGGCAACAAACGCGGTAAAAGCTCCGGCCGCGTTTGCCCGGCCCCAGAAGAGGCCGACCAGAAACAAGGCGACGACCGGAGGAACGGTGAACGCGAGCGTCGCCTGCAAGTACTTGAAGAGTGACGGAAAGCGCTCGATCTGAGGTGCCCACACCACCGCCAGCAGCATGAAAACAAACGTCACACCCTGTCCGATCCGCTTCAGCTGACTCGGACTTAGCTGCGGATAGCGGCGCGAGATGAAGTCCATCGTCACCAGCGTCGAGGCCGAGTTGAGCGTCGAATCGATCTGCGACATCAAGGCGGCGACAAATCCGGCGAAAACCAGTCCCAGAAGGCCCGCGGGCAGGAGGTCGAACATCAGCGTCGGATAGACGAGATCAGGCG
>Ga0316187_10000532_pt1 | contig 30154 bp, 20 predicted proteins | sample CroRivburrow1_MG_FD_204927 | JGI IMG/M metagenome (GOLD analysis project Ga0316187, IMG submission 204927) | Coastal sediment microbial communities from Maine, United States - Cross River worm burrow 1 | ecosystem: Environmental > Aquatic > Marine > Coastal > Sediment | place: USA: Maine... | reverse complement strand
CCTTTTTGCACCGCGATCATGAGCTCCAGGTCCGTAGGTTGATTCACGCTCCGTTCGCTCCCTCTCCCATTCCCGTCTTCTGTAGTGATGACCGTCATAACAAGAAAAGGTTACAGGTGGCCTGCCCCCGGTCAAGAAGCAGATCCAGAACAGCTCTGGAGAGCCGCTGTACCGTGGTGGCCCGGAACACTGCCGCCCGGACCCATCAGGCGCCCTACCGTTGGGGAGCCGGGGTCTCGAGAAGGATGTGAAGCAGGTTGTTCTGGAAGGTCGGATTGCCCAGCAGGGTGCGGTGCATATCCGTCAGGAAGATCTTCCGGTTCCACGGAATGGGCGAGCTGACGAATCCCGTATCGCCACCGAGAAGCCGTTCGTCGCCTACTGCAGAGGCGCGGGTGACGGAACCGTCGCCCGGAGCCTTGAGAGTCAGGGCCTTCGTGTTGTCGAAACGCAAAACCAGCTTGCCGTCTTTCTCGGTCACCCACGCTCTTGCCGGCGTCGGCTGCACATCGGCGGCAAACAGGGTGAGCTCCGCGGGGCAGGGCTCATCGGCGTGCTGGTCCATGACTCCGAAAAACTGACGGGCTCTGGCAAAAGCCGCTTCCATGAAATCGCGAATCTTCTTCTCGCGCTCCTGCGCGGAAGGCTCCCCTGGAAAGACCCACGCCAGATACTTGTCTTGTCCGGGAGCAAAGGGTCCCCAGTCATTCTCGAACCAGGTTTGGGCTGAGAGAAAATCGATCTCGATCGTTTCGCCCGCCGCATCCACCCAGACTTTCTGCCCCTCTCTGGGCACCATCTGGTAGGCGGATACCCAGGTCGCGATCATGGCGGGCTCGAATTTGACCCACGGATAGCGCCGACCGAGGACCATCTCCTTGAAGACCCGCATGGAACCGAAGTTGGGTGTCGAAATCATGATCAGCCGGTCCAGGTAGTCGGCTCCGGCCCAGGTCACAGTGGGCTTCGGGTCCTCCAGAACGTCTTCGGCTCCGTATCGCAGGAAGTACCGGGCCACCAGACCCCCCATGGAGTGGGCGATGAGGTCGAACCGGGCATCTTCGTTGCTTCCTGTGCCCGCAGAGCTCGCGACCTCGGCTATCTGCTGACGCGCTTGTTCGAGGAACCGTCCCAGTCGAATCGCGTTGCCCACGTTGTCCTGGCGCCAGTCATAGAAGAAGGTCAAGCAGGGCGGGGTCTCGAGATTCGCGATCGCTGTCGGATCTTCCTGGCATGAGCCATAGCCGGACTCCTCCATCAACTCGACCAACGCCGCGTAGATGCCGATGTTGACATCCATCACTCCGGCATCGGCTGTGACTTCCTGGAGTAGCTCCACGGCCTGGGTGTCGTCTTCGATGAAAGCCAAGCGGCCCGGTTCCAACGGAGGCTGCAGTCGATCGACGTCCAGGGCGATGGCCTCCAGGCCACCCGGTTTCGAAGGCAGCAGAGAGTTTTTCGTAAAGAGGGTTCCCCAAACCGTCGCGCCATCCTCGACTCGACGCAGGGTGGAGCCGGCGAAGCCGTGAATCAGCACCACCGGGTTGCGCTGAGCGTTGGGCAAGGCGGCTCTATAGATGGCCTCCATATCCGAGCTCGGATACTGAGCCGCCACCTGACGAGCCGTCTTGCACCCTGCGCCGACGACGGCCGCGAGCAGCAGAACCGCCACGGCCAGAGCACGCTGTTTGGCTTTCGCTGAGACCACCGGCAACATCACGTCCTCTCCCGGTCAACTTCCTCCCCGGGGCGGGCCCAGATGCTAGCAGCAACGGCATGGCCGATCAGAACGTCCTGACCTACGAGACCGAGTCGGCACGCCGAGAAAAGTGACTGGTACACTCCGTCCAGCAATCGAATTCCCAGTTGCTTGTTCTGACTCGCTGTTGCGATGTCGCTGGAGTTTTCCAATGCTCGATCGTTCCGCCATCGATGATTCCCGTACTTCCCTGAAGGGTCAACTCGTGCTGCCCGCGGATGCCGACTACGACGAGGTTCACGCGGTCTGGAACGGCATGATCGACCGGCGGCGTGTACTCCAACTACATGGATGGCGACGAAGATGGGCGTGCGACAGTCGCCTTTGCAGACAACCTGGAGCAACTGAAGGTCATCAAGGTGAAGTACGATCCGGACAACTTCTTCAGCGCCAACCAGAACATCGTGCCAGTTGCGGCCAACTCTGAATAGGCCAGCAGATTCCCCTGCCGCCTATCGACCCGAACTACAGAGTCGTTCTCAGTCGCAGACCAAGGACTCGGATTTGATCCTCGTCCGGATTGTTGGAGGGGGCGATCAGTCCTCCGTGCCGCCGATGAACTTGTAAACGGCCGCTCCTAGGAAGGCACCCGCGATTGGAGCGACCCAGAAGAGCCACAACTGGGCAGTCGCCCAATCGCCGACAAACAGGGCAACACCGGTGCTACGCGCTGGGTTGACTGATGTGTTGGTGACCGGGATGCTGATCAGGTGAATCAGGGTCAGCCCCAGACCGATGGCCAAGGGAGCGAAGCCTTGAGGTGCTCGCTTGTCCGTTGCACCGAGAATAATGACCAGAAACGCCATGGTCATGACAACTTCACAAACCAGGGCAGCCAGCAAGGTGTAACCGCCTGGAGAGTGGGCGCCGTAACCATTAGAAGCGAAACCATCGGACAAGCTGAAGCCGGCCTGACCGCTGGCAATGACATAGAGGACGCCACCCGCGACAACAGCACCCAGGACCTGCGCGACGATGTACGGCAGAAGTTGTTTCGCCTCGAACCGACCGCCGGCCCACAGCCCGATCGAAACAGCCGGATTCAGGTGGCAACCTGAAATGTGCCCAATCGCGTAGGCCATCGTGAGTACCGTCAGGCCAAAGGCGAACGCGACACCTAGCAGACCAATCCCCACTTCGGGAAAAGCAGCGGCCAACACCGCACTGCCGCAGCCGCCCAGAACCAACCAGAACGTTCCAAAGAACTCCGCGCCATAGGCTTTCATGATGTCCTCCTCCCAATTTGTTGAATTGCTGGCCCATTCTAGCCCAGGCGCTGTCGCGGTCCCGATCGACTTCTGATGGGCCGATGCGCGGCACGCTGGAAGCGTCGCGCAAGATGGGTAGGAGGACTGAATCCTTCTACTCTTGAGTCATCCTGACAAACGATACGCCGCGAACCATGTCGCAGCTCAGGCTCAATCCCGTCACCTGATTGGAATCGTCTCGCTCGAGGAGAATCCGCACGTCTTGCGGCTACCAGGGAACAGCAACGAACTGCCGGGCCAGGAGGTCGTCAGGTCCGATCTGCACCTTCGGCACTCGAAGGACATCATCGGCCCATCCCAGGTGAATCCCCCCAGGAAGATCGAGGACGACCTCATCACAGCCCTCGAGATTCACTACGAGCCCCGATAGCCAGGGTTTCGGCGATGGGAGGGAGTGACGGAAAACCCGCCGCCCGAAATCATCGAGCGGCGGGGAAGTGAATGCAGGCCGAGAACTGAAGAACGACGTTGGTGTCGGTCACTCGTCTTCGTAGTAGCTTCCCGCGCCAGGCGTGAGACGCCGGGCTTGGCCAATGAGGGTTACGAGATCCTGCACTTCCCGGTCACCGCGGAAATCAGCGGCGACAACCGCAGCCCGCTGCTCGAGCCTGTCGAGGCTGCCATCTTTGGCCCAGTAGGAGCCCTTGAGGATCTCGGCGAACTCCGCGACGACCGAGCTGAGACGGAGAGCCGGCGAGGCGTTCTCCCACCGTCTGGAGATGTTCCTTCGCGTCAGATCGACGGCGGATTCGACGACCTCACCGGTAGCCTTGGAGCGATACCGCAGTCGCAGCGTCGCCAGAAGGTCACGCTTGCCGACATCCTCCTGGAGCTTGATCTCATACAGCGCGGTGATCTCGTGGCCAGCACCGATCTCACCGGCGTCGACGCTGTCGTCGCGAAATCGATCGTCGGCGATGTCCCTGTTCTCGTAGCCGATCAGACGATACCGGCTTACCGTTTCGGGGTTGAACTCGACCTGGACCTTCGCGTCGGAGGCGATGGTCTGCAGAGTCCCAGTGAGGTTCTCGACAAAGATCCGTCGGGCCTCGTCCAAGGTATCGACGTAAGCGTAGGAGCCGTCGCCCTGGTCGGCCAGCTGCTCCATCAAGAGATCGTTGTAGTTGCCCATGCCGAATCCGATCGTGGTGAGCTCGACACCCTGGTCGGCACCGCTCTGGATGCGCTGCAGGATCGATTCGGGCCCTGTACGGCCGACGTTGGCGACTCCGTCAGAGCAAAGGATGATCCGGTTGATGGCACCTCGGCGCCGGTAGGTTCTGGCGAGATCGTAGGCCAGCGTCAGGCCCTCTTCGGCATTCGTCGAGCCATTCGGAACGAGACGTTGGATCGACCGCTCGATGGCGTACTTGTCGCTAGTCGGCTCGAGTAGTACCCGGCCCCGGCTGCCGTAGACCACCAGACCGACCTGATCCTCGGGTTGCAACTGATCGAGCAAAAGCTCCAGAGAGCGCTTGACCAGGCCGAGTCGATTCTCCTGCCTCATCGAACCCGAGACATCGACCACAAAGATCAGCATGGCGGGCTGGCGCTCTGCGCTGCTGATCTCGCGGCCTTTGATCCCAAACCGAACCAGCTGGTAGCGCGGCCCGGCGGCGAAGGGCGATGGCCCTCCTTCAGCGGTGATGGTGAACTCACCCCGACGCGGGGCCGGATCTCCATAGTCGAAGTAGTTGACGAACTCCTCGACCCGAATGGCCTCGGTCGGCGGCAGGTGGCCTCGTTCGAGATAACTGCGTGCCAGGGTGAAGGAGCCCGTATCGACATCGAGACCAAAGGTCGACTGGGCGTCGTCTTCGGTGTCGATGAACGGATTGGTGCCGTAACCCTTGAAGAACATGTCGCCAAAGGGAGCGTCGTTGGGCTCGTGGGTTCCGCCGGTCGAAGGTGAAACGGTGGGCTGGCTCTCCGGCGGCACCTCTCGAACTCTCCTTTGAGCCACGTCATGCATTTGCGATACCTCACGCCCTTCCTGGCTGCCGAGGTAGCTGTCGGTATCGACCTCATAGAAGAGGCCTAGGTTGGTTTCGGCCATGTTGGCCGATTTCAGCTCCTCGGTCATTGGCGCAGCGGGTGGGGTTTCTTGTCGACTTCGCGTCTCGATTCGTTCTGGCTCGATCACAGACTCCAGCGCCACCCGCTCGCCATGCTCGCTCTTGGAGACATAGCCGAGGGCTTTCAGTCGCGTCTGTTCTTCAGCGGCCGCGGCGGGTGGTGTCGACGCTGTGCTTTCGGTGTCCACGGAGGCGACTTGATCGACCAAATCTCTTTCGGTCACTCTCCGATCGGATGCAACCTCTCGAATGTCCGACGGCCCCGTCGAAAGCATCGGGTCTTGCGCCACTTTGAGGGCCAAGAAGCTTCCCAACACCACAACGGCGATCGAGGCGGCGATCAGGCGGAGACGTCGGGCAGAAAATGTGGCCACCCGTTCGTCCTCGACCAGGTGAAGGTGGTCGGGAATCTCTTTCTGGATGCTCTCCAGAAGCCCCTCAGGTGGCTTGGGAGCTGCCGGCGGCGTCAGGCGATCTTCTATTCTCTTCATTTCGTTGCTATTCACTGCAAACCCCCTTCGAGGGTTGTTGCCAGTTGTTTGTAGGCGCGCGCTAGGCGCTTGCGGATGCCGACGGGGGAGAGCCCTTGGTGTCTGGCGATCTCGGCGACCGACAGCTCAGCCCAGAACCGCGCTGTCACGGCGAATCGGAGCTCATCGGGAAGCTCCAGAACAGCACGTCGAAGCCGTTCGGCCTCGGCGTTCCTGGCTGTCGCTTCATCGGGGGTCTCGTCTGGATCGAGGAGTTGGTCGATCTGCTCCTCGGTCATCGGCTCGAGCCTTCTTGGACCCCGGATGTGATTCAGAAAGGTGTTGTACGCGATGCGATACAACCAGGTGGAGAACTGGCTGCCACCCTGGAATTTGCCGATCGACCGCCAGGCCTTACGGTACGTCTCCTGTGTGAGATCGGCTGCGAGGTCCTGGTCCCCACCACAGAGCCGAAATAGAGATGCGTAGACGGCACGGTACGTACAGCGTGCCAGCGCATCCGCCGCGTCGAGATCTCCCTTCGCAGCTCTGGGCCAGAGGACTGCCTCGTCGTCGGCTACCGGGGGCGGACCACCTGGATCTGAGGTTTCCACTGCTCGTATGCTCTCCATGTGTAGTTAGACATAGAAAGCACCGAAAAGGAAACTCGCGGAGAAACATACTTCCAGATCTCCGGGATGCGCGCCAGGGAATCGGGTGAGAGTCAGTGCGCCGTTGTAGTGCGAGCTCGTCCTCTAGTGTGGCGGAATGCCACGTCCGTCAGCCTTCACGGCCGAACCACCCGTCACCGCCTCCTCGAACAACCCCGGCGGGAGAGGCCGTGGCATCTCGGGAGGAGACGGTATCGGCTCGCCCAGGCGACGCGCCTCGATGATGATCGAAGTTGATCTCCAGGCCCTTGCCCCAGGAGTACACATTGCCGTTCGCCATGTTCGACAGCGAGGTGTCGTGAACCGACTTGTTCTCGATGCTGAATCGAGTTACCAAGCAGTCCTGAGCGCCTCCGAGGTTGAAACCATAGTGTCCTCCGCGACCGGCGATGACGATACTCTCCGCTGTGCAGTCTGGCGTACCAGAAGAAGATGCCGTTGTCGGCATTGAGGATCGCCACATCGCGCACCCAACTGTTCAAGGTGTAGCCGATGCTGATGGCACTCTGCCCGGGCTCCGGCCACAGCGACGGCGACAAGTCCGAGCCAGGAGGGGGCGCGAAGCGCCTTGGTGCTCATCGTCGACAAGCTCCTCGGTTCTGAAGAACACTACCAAGAAATGCGCCACGGGCTCCATGGCTGCAGGAGCGCTGTAGACTCCGCTGCAGTCTCATCTAAACGACTCATCGGGAGGAAACAATGAGTGGACAGACGGACCAGCTCAACGCGATCGTAGGCCAGAGAATCGAAGTTTCTCCGGGGCTCATCGTCCTTCGTGTGGTTCCCGATGGATGGAACCTTCCAGACTTCGAAGCCGGCCAGTTCGCAGTTCTGGGCTTGCCGGCAACCGCATCGCGGCACCCGGTCAGTGACCCCAAACAGGAGCACGCCGACCCCGACAAGCTCATCAAGCGCGCCTACTCCATCGCCTCGTCCTCCGTAGCTGACGAGTATGTCGAGTTCTTCATCGTCATGGTGCGCTCCGGTGCCCTGACACCCCGCCTGTTTGCTCTGTCAGTAGGCGACAGACTGTGGCTCTCCCCAAAGGTCAGCGGGCTCTTCACGCTCGCCGAGGTGCCGCGAGATCAGCACGTCCTCCTGATCTCGACCGGCACTGGCTTGGCCCCGTATATGAGCATGCTTCGAAGTGACCTTGTCTGTGATGACCCTCGACGGTTCGCGGTGATCCACGGAGCGCGTCACTCCTGGGACCTGGGCTACCGGTCGGAGCTATTGACCCTCGACCGTATGTGTCCCAATTTCACCTATCTTGCGACGATCAGTCGACCCGAGGAAGAGCCTATACAGTGGGCTGGAGAGACTGGATACATCCAGGACGTATGGCAACGAGGAGTGCTCGAAGAGTCCTCGAAGTTCCAAGCCTCGCCAGAGGATACCCACGTCTTCCTGTGCGGCAATCCCAGTATGATCGTCACCATGGAGAAGCTGCTGAACGAGCAGGGTTTCAAGGAGCACAAGCGCAACGAACCCGGCAATCTTCACATGGAGAAGTACTGGTGAAAGCAAGAGAAGGCCGATGATCGCGCTCTCCGATCTGGCTAAATGCGCTGCCGGGTGATGGTTCACGCCCTGCGGATTGGACTTCTCTTACATAGGGGTTGGTACAGGTGGCGCGGTGTCGGCGATCAATGGGAACCCGAGCCCGGATCGGTATCCGCCATGACTTTCTCACACAGCGAGAGCCAGGCCCGCAGTGCTCGCCCCCACTCCGCAAGAAAGATGTCCTTCTGCAACTCGAGATTCTCTGCAGCCGATCGCGCACACGCCGGCAGTGTGTCTCCTTCGATGGGCACAGCCGCCAGAATCCTCCAGTACTGCTCGTGAGCCGCGATTCCAGGCGCCTCTTTCACGAGATTTTCCATCGCGTCGCTGGCTTGCGTGTGACGAACCCAGGGCTCGCCGATCGTTATCAGGTCTCCCGTTTGCGCGAAGATTCGTTGCAGCAGCAGACCGCACCATATGTCGTCGAACCGCGCGAAGCACGAGCCCTCGCCCATGCGGGGAAAATACAGCGCAGGCAAAGCCGCCCGACGGAAGGCGAAGTTCATGCCGCAGAACGGGAAAAACTGGTGCGGAGACGCCACCCGGGTCCCCCCTGCTGGTCGAAAGCGAGTCAGCATTGACCGGTGCTCGCCGCTGAGAGCGCTTCTCAATGCCAGCGCCTCGACCGCACCGAGATCGGGTACGTCGCACCACAGACCCATGCTGACCAGAACCGGGGGACCGTCCCAGTCCATGTCGGGCTCGTCGTACGGGACGCCGCGGACTCTCAAGCCGGGGACAGTCGACACCCAAGGCGGCGGCCGCCGGAGGTTGTGCAGATGCGTTTCGAGGAACTGCGGCACCTCGGCGCTGGCCATCGGGTGACAGTCGTCGTCCAAGGTGATGACACAATCCGCACCTCGCCGCACCGCCTGCAGGAAGCCGAACGAGCGACACGCCGAGTCGCGCCGCGAAAAGATCCAGCTGTCCGAGCCACACAGCGCCTCGTAGTCGTCCCAGCAGTAAATGGTGGCGTTCGGCCACTCGAGCGAGCACTCGCTCCTCGGGCCGTCGAAGACCACGATAGCGTCGTCCCATGGCCCCTCGCCCCACACTCGTCCGAACTCCTCCAGTCGGTCCGGTCGGTTGGTGGGAACAACCACAGTCACGTGCATTACACAATCACCTGCCAGGCTTTGGGAATCGGCTCGACGGCGTACAAGTCGCCGTGGAAGTCGGTGTAGAACCACCGCTCGAACTCCTGGTCGTCCACAATGCGGTTCTGGTAGCCCGCCCCGGCCGCGACATCCGCAGCCGACCACGGACGCGACGCGTTCTCCAGGGTCTTGGCCCGGCAGGTCTCGAAATCTACCCGATGCAAGTGAAGCAGGAGCAGCTCAGGGTCGGGGCTGGGGAGCGGGGGCTCGGGAGAGCAAAACTGGTGAAACCCGATGTCCCAATCGAGTCGTCGCCCGGCCAGCAGTGGTTTCGAGTATCGGTCACTCCGCCGCCGGTATCCTCTCTGCCTGAGCACCGGCTGCTGCCAGTCCAATTGCGGCTCCCCTTCCCGCGGCTGGTGCACGATCTCGTATCCAATGCAACGGACAAACCCCACCTCCGGCACACCTCGGTGCTCCAGAAACTCCGCCAGGCCTTTGGGCCAGCGCCGGGGATCGGGCGCGACGATCTCGTCGACTTCACAGAACAGAACCAACTCGTAGCTCTGCAGGAGAAACGCCTGGAATCTCACGACTACGTCGCGAAGCCATCCGTGATTGAAGCTCTCACTGCGATGCACGGGCACTCGATTACACCTTCGAGCGGTCTCGACCGTCACAGCATCCGTGCTGTCGTGGTCGAGCACGAACAGATCGCCTGGAGGAACATGCTGCCGATAGTACCGAGACCAGACAGGAAGGAAAACGGGCTCGTTCTGAACGATCGTGAACACCGCGATTCTGCGCTTCATGCCAATCACCTCTCAGCGCCTCCGTCGAGGACCTTCACGATTGGCGCGTGGTCAAGAGAAGCCACTGCTGACCAGTGGGGTGGTGCCATTCGATCGGCTGGCAATCCAGGCTGTGCTCCCGCGCCAGCCCCATCATGAGCTCCAATGTGTACGGCGCGCAGCTCACCCACTCGTCTCCGTCGTAACACTCCTCGCCCCGCACGAAGGTGGCGGCGAAAATCGAGTTCGGTCGCATCACGGTTCGGGCTTCAGCCAGGCAGCGCCGGATCTGACGCACAGAGGCATGCGAGAAAACGGATTGCGCAATGATGAAATCGAACATCTGGTCAAACAGACCGAGCCTAAACTCGCCGTCGCGGCTGAAACGCGGCTGCTTGACACGTTTGATCTCTTCGCCGAGCTCGCACTTGATCCCCGCATCGATCAGCCAGGCTTCTGGCTCGATGCCGCAGTAGTGCCCCGGCAGGAGGTAGGGAATGAAAAGACGACCAGCTCTCAAGGATCCGCAGCCCACATCGAGGAGGTAGTGTTCTTCTCGCAGTCCGAGGTGCGTCAATAGATTGAACTGCATTGCACCAACCAGGTCATACAGCTTGTCGGGCCCAACGAAGGCCCGGTAGTCGCCACTCTGACGATCGCGGCGCTTCCGTGCCAGCCACTCGGCATGCCGGTCGGGCTCCGCAACTTTCATCTAGTTCTTCCTCCAGGTCGCATCACCGTCCAGCTCAGCGCTTGAATAGCCGAAGCGCTCGAGGACCGCGCCACCCACTCGCTTGATCTCTGCCACCTCCTCGGCAGGTTGATGCTGCCAGCGACCGAGCGTCGGCGGCGGTGTAATTTCCCGGATCCCTGCCTGCGCCAGGCATGCCGGATCGGGAGAGTTCAAGAACTGCCCGAGCTCCTGGCAGACTCTCGCCGGCTCCGCACACAGATCCTCGAACCGTATTCTCAAATAGCGTGGAGCCAGCTCCTCCTCACCGTAGTTCGCTGCCGACGCGTTGACCTTTCGCCAATAGGCCATGGATTGTAGTCGCTGGTTATAGCCGCGTTCCTCATCAGTCAGAACTAGATCGCCAACCGTTTGAAGCTGCCACCGATCGCCAGAGTAGGCCATATCCAACCCGCTGCGAATCAGGTGAACGAATTTGAATCGGGGAAACCGCTGTTGCCAGTAGCCGAGCATGAGAATGCTCCGAGGTACCTTGACTCCCCACGGAGCCGCCGGGTCGTCGAGCCCCGCGAGGTGCTCCTCCAGACAAGCGCCAAATTGCTCCTCAGCAGCCGTCGACTCCACTGCGTCGAAGACTCCGCCTCGCTCCAAATAGCGGCGCAGCCAGGAATCATAGAACTCCATGATCGGTTCTGAGTCTTCGGCCCAGTTCAACCGCGAGCCCATGAACGCTCCGCCGGCGCGAGCAAGGCGGGCCACCACGCGTGTCCCGGACCCGCCCAGGGCTCCTATGACAACCGGTTCGTCCCTCACGGCCCAGCCAGGGACAAGTGTAAGTAACGACCATCCCGCACGGGGCGATAGCCGAGTAGCGAGCGAGCCTTGGCGATGCTCAGTAGACCCTCGTTTCCGGTCGTGTGATTCGGAACCTCGGGCCATTGTTGTCGAATGAACTCCTGGACGTCCACGATTTCCGGCTTCACCTCCCCGTCGGCCAGGTTCACGGCCTCGAACCCAAAGCTCGGCGGTGCCTCCAGGGCACCGACGAACCCTGCCACCACGTTCTCGATGGACGTGCTGACGAAGAAGTTGACGGGTGTGCACGAAAGCAGCCCGGGGAATTCCAGGCGAAGAGCAATGATCTGCATGTTTCCATTCGTTGCCGCCCGCTCCATGTACCGTTCGCACTCGAGCTTCAACCAGCCGTACAGGTTCTGCCCCTCCTCGAGGACCGGACAGTAGTTCGATTCCAAGATTGGCAGCTGGTCGATTCGCACCGGATTGTTGATGCCGTAAACCTGTCCCGACGACGCGAATACAAACTTCGAGACCCCGGCATCCCGAGCGGCTTCGAATATGTTCAGCGAGCCTTCGTAGTTGATCCGCCGAAAATCGGCTTCGATGGCGCCTGGCATTCTCGGGTGCGGAATCCCGGCGAGATGGACGACTGCATAGCTGCCCCGTAAGCGCTCTGCCACCCGGCTGCGGAAGTCCAGGATGTCGTCATTCGAGGGACGGAGCACGCCGGTTTCGATCAACGCGGGTTCTGCCCGTCGTTGGAGACTCCTGATTTGCTGCGCGCATTTGAGTCCCAGCGAGGAGCGCGAGGTGCCGAGGTACCGGCGCCGGAGGAGATTGACGAACCCTCCTCGCATCCGGTCGAACACGCGAACGTCGTAGCCGGACTCCTCCAATCCCACCCGCAGGAGTTGTCCGACGAAGCCGCTCCCCCCCGTAATCGTGACGACTTTCGCGCTCATGCCGGTTCGGACCAACCCGATCTTCGAACCTTCAGTATCCGGAACCTGCTGGTTGAGTCCATGCCGAGCTCGGCCCGATCCGAATGGTTCATTGTTGATCCTCTGCGCAAGCGGATAAGCATAACCACCTACCGTGCGCGAATCCAAGATGCCCAAGAGATCCGTCAAAGCCTTGCCGCGTGGGTTCTTCTAAGCGACTCGTAAGCACAACCCGGGGCTCCTTCAACAGGCGGCGTTGTCTGCGTATCGACCACTGCGGATGTCAGTCAACATTAGGAGTGTATAGGCGGTTGATGTCCACTGCTGTTTCGGCGATCGATAAAGCCAACGATCGAAGCGCTTTCGGATGGAGCATTCCATAGTAAGTGGCTCGCACGGAGTTGGGCTTCCAATCCACACCGAAGAGTCTACGATATTCATCTTTCAGCTCAGAAAACGTCAAGGGCGGAGACGCACCACCACCGGTCATCGCTCCACCGTGTCTTTGATGAAATGAACCCTCGCCCAGCAACAATAGGAGCTTGGTTCCGGGAGTCGTCACCGCGCGGGTGTAGAAGTCGAGGTTGACCAATCCGCCCCCCGGTGTTTCGAACCCCTCGTTCATACCGCCGATTTCATCGAACAGAGCTCGGTTCATCACAACAAAATTGCTCTCCGCGAGCGGACCGAAATGACCTTCCTTACTCGAGCCCGCAAAGACCGAGATATCGAACAATCGATAACCGTCCTCCGGCCACCGAACATCTTTCAAAAGCCGGTCTTCTACATCCTGGTCGTACCTCTGGCTTTTCGAGTGTCGCTGGATCTCAGGACCCAAGTGCCAGGCCAGAGTAGCCACGATGGGATTGGCCGACACTCGACTAGCCTCGATCGCCTCGGCCAAAGCACCCGGGCTGAGGAGTCGAGCACCGTCGATCATGATGCCTACGAGTCGGCCCTTGGATGTGGCCACCCCGACATTCACAGCGGGAGCTGGAGACATACCCTTCTTGGGTAGACGCAAATAGGAAAACTCGGGCCCGTGGGAGCTCACCCACTCGGCGTTCAACGGTTCCTCTGAACCGTTATCAACGACAACAACTTCATAATCGAGGTCCGCGACCCGCTGTTGGTAGGTGCGGCTCAGCGAGTGCAGAGTTCGTTCGGCCTCGCGACTCATGTTGTACATGACCACGACGATCGACAGATCCGGACCGCTGGACACAAACCGACCTGACAGCTCCTGGGATCTGATTTGGTAATGGACTCGTTCAGCCTCGGTCGAGGTGATCACCGATTCCAACGACGGCGACAATTCGAGTGATTCGATGACGGGGGCAAGGTCTCTCCTGCGACTGGCCGGGCATAGGATTCCAAGTCCGTGTAGAGCCGGGAGATGCACGTGAATCAGCTCCATCGGAGCCGAACTGATGAAGTCTTCGACTGCGGTTCGCACCCCGTTGCGTGCACCTCCCTCGTGGTCCGCATTGAAAAACTGCGAGTTTAGGCCCCCGCCATCTTCCACCAGCTTGGACTGCCCAGGTCTCATACCCTTGCGCGAGCTGGGTTGCTGAGACTCGATTGGAACAGTCAGAGGGTCCCAATAGGAGTCCCGTCTGCCGTAGGGCCAATCCACGTCGTGGAGAATCACCACCGGAAACGGGTGACTGTCTCTCTTGGCGTTGGCGGCCAGAATCTGCAGCTCGCCAAGGACGGTGTGGTAATTGTGATCACCGTCGATGAGAGCCACATCGATTCGCGATATTCCAAGCAACGCATCATGGCTGAGCGCGCGGTGCAATACAAACGATGCTACTTCACGTCGTTCGAACTGCGGCTCGGGATCGATACAGTGAACAACGGCGCCATGCTCAATGCCATAGTCGATGAGCTTGTTCGTCATCGCACCCGCCAAGGCGCCTATCTCCACGATGACCTTCGGCCTCAGCGCCTGCAATGCGGGTGCTATCACTGCTTCAAAGAACCGGTGCATGAGCCGAACAGCCCGTCGACCGAAATCGAGGACCTCCTCTGTCCTGACGCGATGGGTGGTGAGCATCCGACCACTCGCCGGTCCTCGAACTCAACCTCGAGCCGGAACTCGTGACCCGAACTGAAGATACTCATGACAACCACCTTGTCTCCTCTGAAGGGCTTTAGTCCGCGAAATATACCACCGTAGTCGCTGTCCGACCGACACCAGATCCGCTACCTCGTCAGATCTCCTCTCCTCTCAAAGCCTTTCGGCCACGAGGCATCTCGAAGCGCTCACGAGTCCTGCAGTACCCCAGACCTCCCATCCGACCGATGGCTCGGAGTCGATCCGCGTCGATATGGAATCGCTCGTCGATCAGCGCATCATCGACGTGCACGCACAGCACGTGACCCATCACCACATTGCCGCTGGCCGGCTCACCGGGAGCCGTGCGCAGGACCTGCACGGTCTCGCACTCGAAGGCGATCGGGGACTGCTCGAGACGGGGAGGTCGCACCTTCGAGCTCGGCAAGGGGGTCAAGCCCGTCAAGTCGAACTCGCTGTCGCCGTAGGGCAGCATCTCACCCGCAGCGGCAACCTCGCGCGCATAGGCTTCCGTCGCCACGTTGACCACGAACTGGCCCACACCGCCCTCTTCGGGAGGAAGGCAATTGCGCAGCGTGTCCTTGTCGGCGCCGTCGGCCTTGGTGGCCGGACAGAAGAGCAGGGTCATCGGGTTCGAGCCCACGGCGGTAAAGAAAGAATAGGGGGCGAGATTGAGAGCGCCTTCGGGCGAGACCGTCGAAACGAAGGCGATGGGGCGAGGCACGATGCTTCCGATGAGCAGCTTGTAGCGATCGCGGACCTCGAGGCTTTCAGGCTCCAATTCCATCACCGGAGCCTATCCGATCCTCTGGCACCCTCGCGCAGAGGATCTTCTCGAATGCCGGCGATGCACCAGACATCGTGGCTCAGCTACTCCGGGCCACAAGAGTCAGAGCTGGCGAATCTTCCGAGCTGTAGATCCACTCTCCGCAGACTCGGAGCTTCATTCACAGCCCGGAAGCGGACCGGTGGCTGCGGCAGGCCGAGACCGACCTTCGAGATCAGTTCATCAGCGCCGCCTCGATGTCCTGCGCCGCGGCGATCAGTGCCGCACCTTGCTCTTCGGTGAGAATGCCCGCTCGTACGAAGCCTTCCACCTGATTGACGAAGGCTCCGAGCTGACCGAGCGCGGCATTGATTTTGCCACGGGCGATCTTCCTGCGGATGTTCCACAACTTGGAGAGCAAGGCGTTTCCCTGGCCGCGATTCAATACACCGGCTGCGATCAGTTCCTCGACGTCATCGATGAGCAGATCGATCTGCTCCGACGCCGAACGCTGTCCTACGAACACCGCCGTCGTACGCCCCGGCACGCTGAAGGCGCCGGTCGCGATGTCGAAGGCCGAGAGCCCGACGATCGGATCGCTGGAGCCGGCTTGAACCGGATGCAGCCTCAGGTCCAGTCCACCGGCCGCCGGCACTGGGAAGCTTACGTCGTCGTCGTTGGCGTTGAAGAGGGCGAAGACGATCTCCGTAGTGCGGTCGATCGACCCTTCGTCATCCAGGATACTCATGACGATCAGGCCCGGAATCTGGCCCGCACCGGTGTTGTGGTAGGCAACCCGATCCTGGATCTCCTTGGCGGTCTCGAGCCTGAAGAGCTCCGTGCTGTAGCGGATCTCGAGCAGCTCCTGCAGGCGTTCCGCCATATCCTGAATACCGGAGGGCGCCGGTTGCAGAGCCGGATTCGCCAGCAGCGGCGCCATGATCGCCCAGTTATCCTGATTCTTGCTCGCCACGGGTAAGCCGACTCCGAAGTTGTTGGCCTGGTAGGTGAAGTCCAGCTTGTTGAACCAGTCGCCAGAGTTGTAGCTGTCGCGGTCGAGCGACTTGGAGCGCAGCAGATCGCTGCCGGCATGCATGAAAGGCACACCCTGGCCCAGCACCACGGTGCTCAGGCCGACGTTCTGGATACGCAGCCGATCCGCCATGCTGGTCGCCACCGGCGCCTTGTAGACGTTGTTGTCATAGAGCGTCTGGTTGTCGTGCTTCGAGATGTAGGCGATGACCTCCTGTGGGTCTTGGGTGTAGCCGGTGGGCTGGCCGTTGTAGTCGACATCGGCGCCGGCGACCAGATTCCCGTTGCGGTCGATGAACTCATAGGCCGCCAGGTTGCCCGCCATTCCGACCCGGATCTGGTCACTCAGCAGCAGCAGCGTGTCCAGCTCGGCTGTCGAGCCGCTGTTGAGCGCATTGGGGTCGTAGAACAGCCCGTTGGCGAAGCCCTGCCGGCGGATGAGATCCTCCCCTCCGTCGAAGGGTCCACCGCCGCGAACCGCGTCCCGTAGTCGGTCGCTGAAAGTGCCGATACCGGTGCCGCCCATGTTGAGCTGGGTGGCGTTCTCGCCGCGAGCGTTGTCCGCTACCTCGCCGAAGTTCCAGCCCTCACCATAGATGTAGATGGAGCTGCCGTCGACGCCGTCTTCCTCCAAGGTCAACGCATCCAGCGCAGCGCGCACGTTCTCCATGTTGCGCTTCATGTGATGACCCATGAGATCGAAGCGGAAGGCGTCGACCTTGTACTCCGCGGCCCAGGTCACCAGCGAGTCGATCATCAGCTTTTCCATCATGTTGTGTTCGCTGGCGGTGTTGGGGCAGCAGCTGCTCATCTCCACGGCACCGGAATCGTCGAGACGGTGGTAGTAGCCCGGGACGATGCGATCGAGCACCGACTTCGGGCTCTGACCCGCCGCGTTGGTGTGGTTGTAGACCACGTCCATCACGACCCTCAGTCCTCTCTCGTTCAGAGCCTGCACCATCTCACGGAACTCGACGATGCGGGTGCTGCCGTCGGGATCGGTGGCATAGCTGCCCTCCGGCACCGTGTAGTGGAAGGGGTCGTAGCCCCAGTTGAAGCCGTCCACGTCCTCGTAAAGCGTGACCTCGGCCTGCTGCAGCTCGGAGTCCGGTGGATAGCTGGCCAGCTCGGCGGGGTCGGGAGCCTGCCATTCGGCCCTGTTCTCGTTGATGGTGGCGATGTCGAAGGCCGGCAACAGGTGCAGATGGGAGAGGCCGGCCTCCTGCAGCGCTGCCAGATGATCGGTTCCATAGGTGCCTTCGAGCGTGAATGCCTTGTAGGTCCCCTTGAGCTCCTCCGGCACCGACGGATCCTGGGCGCTGAAGTCGCGAACATGGATCTCGTAGATGCTGATGTCCTCGGGTGTCGGCAAGGCTGGTTTCTCCAAAAGGTCCCAATCCATCGGCTCGAGCATCGGATCGCCCAGGTCGACAAGCTGGCTCCGCGTGCTGTTCATGGCGAGGCCGAGGGAGTAGGGATCGGTGACCAAATTGTGCTCCACTTGACCCGCGCTGTGGACGTAGACCTCCACCTCGAACAGGTAGAACTCATCCTTCCAGCTCGTGTTGCCGGTGACGCTCCAGACACCGCTGGCCGCATCCAGCGCCATCGGATAGGTCGTGCTCGTCGTCGCCGGATCGGGGTCGGCGAACAGATGCAGTGTGACCGACCTGGCCGTCGGCGCCCAGACGTGAATCGCCGGCGTGCCGGCATCCCAGCTCACGCCCAGCTCACCGCTGTAGGTGTAGAGATCGTCGAGCACTCCGGGAATCTGCAGACCGGTGGCTTCGACAGACAGACCCTCGCTGGTCACTGTCGAGACGGCAATCTGGCCCTTCAGGATCTCCGGCACCAAGGCCAGGTCACCGGCGTCCATCTTCAGCGCCGGTAGCGCCGCCAGATGCGGGAACTTGGCCTGAACTTCAGCCGGTAGGCCGGCCGGATCCGGGGTCAGCGTCAGGAACGACCCGCCGATGATGCCACCGTCGGTAGTGTCGAGGCCGCCCTCGGGCGCGTAGTGCAGCGTGAAGGTGTTGGCCGTGTCATCGCCCGCTGACCAGGCGATGGTGTCGGTGCTCACCCAGTAGGCCCGCTGCTCGCCGATATTGCCGGGGTTGGCTCCAGTTCCAACGTCGATGGGCAGAATGTAGGGATCATCGGGGTCCGCTCCCTGCATCTGCCAGATCTCGTAACCGTACATCGCGAAATCGAGGTACTGGTCCGGACCGGGGTCCTTCTCGTCGCCCCGGTGAAGGATGTAGGCCAGTTGCGGCGCTTCGTCGACAAGCTCGACTTGGAAGATCGGCCCGAAGGTGTCCTGCTCCTGCCAGCGGACCGGATCCGGCCAGGATGTGGGATTGAGCGCTCCCTCCCAGACGTGCACTCCCCAGAAGTCATTGAAGTCCGGGCTGGTGGAGTCGCCGTAGTCACCGGCCGGCCGGTGGTAGTGAATCGTGGCGACATTCTCGGCTGCCCCGCGCTGCGGGTAGACCGTCTCGTCGCCCGACTGCAGCCAGATGGTGGCCTCGTCCACCGGCAAAAAGCTCTGATCGGGTCCGGGGTCCTTCTCGTCGCCGCGGTGGACGATGAAGTTCACCGGCTGGGAGGCGTCCTGAATGAGGATGTCCCAGAAGATCCCGTAGTCGTCGGGGCCGGTCGGCCTCTTGGGATCGGTCCATATCGTAAGTTCGGTCGGATCGATGGCGTCACCCCAGAGATGAATACCCCAGAAGTCGTTGAAGTCGGTGCTGGTGGGGTCGCCGTAGTCACCGTCCGGTCGGTGGTAGTGGACGGTGACGAATCCCTGGGCTTCCGCCTGCGAGGTGTAGGTCGCCGCGTCGTCCTGCCGCAGCCAGATCTCGGGGGTAACGTCGGCGTCGAAAGACCGGTCGGCGTCGGTGCCGTCTTTGGTGTCGCCCCTGTGGATGATGAAGTTCACCTGGCTGTCGGTTCCGCCCCGCTTGATCCAGGCGAAGCGGCCATACTCGTCCTCGCCGAGAAACGGCTTCGGATCGGGCCAGTCGGTGGCCTCGGACGGATCGATGGCGTCGCCCCAGAGGTGCAAGCCCCAGAAGTCGTTGAAGTCACCCGTGGTGGGGTCCCCGTAGTCAGCGTCGTCGCGAAAGTAGTGAATGACGGCATACTTCGAGGCCGCCGGTGACCCGGTGTCCACAGCAACGTCGTTGGTGGTCGAGTCGTAGGTGAAGGTGACGAGGTCGCCGGCGTTGGCAACGGTGAAAGGTACGTTGGAGCCAGGGAAGGAGATATCCCACGCTTCGTCGAGGGCTACCTTGAACTCATACGAGCCCGCCGGGATCTGGTCGGTGGCGAACTCGTAGAGCCCGTCGCCATCCGGATCCTGGAGCCAGGAGCGGAGGCAGTCCGGCTGCCAGTCACCCGGACAGCCGAGCTCACTTTGGAAGCTGCCGGCAGCGGTGGCGATGACCGCGTTGACGTTGTCGGTCACCCAGTGGGTCTCGTGAGAGTAGTAGAACTTCACGTCGGTGGCCTCTACCAGTGACAGTCCGATATTGGGCCCGTCCTGAGTTGCGTTCTCGCCGTAGTTCTCGTCCCAGCTATCGTTGAGCGCCGCCTTGTACTCCCAGTCGCCGGCAGGGACATTGAAGACACCCTGCCAGGCGGTGTCCTCCGCGTCGAAGACCAGATGGGTCGCCGCGCAATCGGGTTGCCAATCGCCCGGGCAACCCAGCTCGCTCTGCAGGCTGCCAACGATCGTGACGCTGGTCGGATCGGGCGTGTGAGATGCCGCAAGGCCAAGCGGCAGGATTGCTGAAGTCAGGATCGCAATGAAGCTAGCGTGAAGCATGGATCTGGAAGCGCGACTCTTGGACATGACCTCTCCTTTCGTCTCCTTATTCTTCGATTCTGAACAGAGTCTCCCTTTTGCCCCTGGACAGAAGAGCAACCCAGCCTGGGCTCAGGCGAGGACCCGTTGTCCAGCGCCCCCAGCCTTTCGGCTGGCTCACCCGAGGTCGGAATAAGGATAACGCTACGCCTACCTTCGAAGAAAAACAAGAGGAATCCCTCACCGAGCCCTCGCGCTGGGTGACTTTCTTCGCCTCCACCTTGCAACTGGAGCTCGGCGGGAGTAGTGTTGCAGTAGTCCACGACCAGGGTAAGCCAGTCGAAAGCCAGAGCACACGAAGCCAGGGGTCCTCGCTTCCTCCTTGCGAGGTCTCTCGACCGTCGGGCTTCCGACGGCTGATCCTGTGATTCCCGGTCAGCTTGACCAGGTGAATCCGACGCACGTTGAGAGGTGATGCTCGGCCAGAAAGCTCGAACCTACCCATAGAGTTCTCTTCGTCCTGATCTGCCGATCCGCAGCAGGGAATGTTCCACCCAGACAGGCTCTCGACCTTTCAGTCGAAGCCTTCAGTACCAATCAATGAGGAGCACATGATGAATCATCAAAAATCGCCCCAAACTGGCAGACCATCGCCGATTTGCAGGACATTCGGTGCCGCGCTGCTGCTGTTGTTGTTCGGCTTGCCCGCGTATGGTCAGCCTGCAAATGACGAGTGTGTTGGTGCCACCGTTATTCCAGCCATCCCCTATACCGATACCGTCGATACCACCACGGCTACCAATAATCCCTCAGATCCCTTACTGACCTGCAATGGAGGTAATGACGGCAACACGGTCTGGTACGTCTGGACCCCAGCCGAGGACATAGAGGTCAATATCAGCACCGATGGCAGCACGGAGCCTGGAGGCGACCCTCTCGACACCGCCCACGGCGTCTTCACGGGTACTTGTGATGCTCTCACCCAGGTCGCTTGTGTAGATGTTGGTCTCACCGACAACCTTATTTTCGAGGCGACTGCTGGGGAAACCTACTACGTCAAATTCGGAGAATTCCTCGATGGCGTCGGTGGTGGCAACTTGGTAGTCACAGTGGACCTTCCACCGCCGCCAGAGCAGATTATTCTCGAGTCGACTCGCGACGGCTTCTCTGCGCCGATCGGCACCCTGGCTCCTCTTGCAGAACGATCTCTCCTCGAGGGCACCAGTGCAGCTCCGACTGTTCAGGAGGTCCCGATGTTCATGAAAGACCCCTCCGGACTTTCGGGTGCGACAGCTCCGATGTCAACGCAGGGTGCTGCGGCAGTCGAGCCGCTGCGGCAGAATGGAGTCACAGTCGGCTTCTCGACACAGGCGTCGGGGCCGAGCCGGCTCAAGCCCTCCAAGGCCACCTCGACGATCGAGCTCCTGCAGATCTTCGACGGAGTGGAGAACGACGACAACGACAATCTGCTGGGCTTCCTTGTGGCGCCACCCGATACCGACGGAGACGTTGGCCTCAACCACTACGTGCAGATGGTCAACGACCTGACGACCATCTATGACAAGGCCGGTAACGTCGTCCTCGGTCCCTTCCCCAGCAACCTCTTCTTTGCCGGCCTGGGCGGGGCTTGCCAGGACACCAACCGGGGCGACCCCATCGTCCTCTACGACGAAGAGACGGACAGGTGGCTGGTGAGCCAGTTCGCCTTCTTCAGTGGACCGGGGGACTTCTTGTGCATCGCCTTGTCGGCGACAGGTGATCCGACGGGCAGCTACTATCAGCACGAGTTCGACTTCACCGGCATCGGGTTCCCGGACTATCCGAAGTACGGTTTCGTCACCGACGCCATCGGCGTCATGGTCAACCTGTTCAGTCCTTTCCAGGGCGCAGCGCTGGGCGCTATCGACAAGACGGAAGCCTTCAGCGCCGATCCGACGACAATGGTGCTCTACAAGTTGGGCACGAATGAGTTCGGCTTCGTCGTCGGTGACAACGACGGCCCGGTCTTCGACAACACGCCGCCGACGTTCTTCACCAACAACGGTGGCTCTGGAAGCCGGATCGACGTCTGGGAAATCGCACCAGATTTCGTGGTGCCCGCTGATTCTACAATCAGCGAGGTGGCCAAGATCCCGGTTTCGCCCTTCGATACCGATATCTGCCCGGCCTTCCGCGAGCGATGCATCGATCAACCGGGCTCGGGCACGGGCGATTTTCCTGACAACATCACATTCCTGGAGGCCATCGCTGACCGGCTGATGCACCGCTTGCAGCTGCGCGACTTCGGCAACGACAAGCGGGCCGTCGTCAACCACACGGTCGACGCCGACGGCAACGGCAAAGCAGGCGTCCGCTGGTACGAGTTCCGGAACCACAAGGACAGAGGCTGGACGCTGAAGAAGGAGAACACCTTCTCACCCGATGGCGATCATCGGTGGATGGGCAGTATCGCGACGAACGCGAAAGGCGAAACTTGCCTGGGGTACAGCATCTCGAGCCAGACTACCTATCCGAGCATTGGCCTGGCCGCCCGGCGTGGCGATTCGAACCACATGAACGTGCGCGAGCTTGTGGCTTTCGATGGCAACGTCGATGGGTTCGTGCAGCGGCGGACGTCACGCTGGGGAGACTACAGCGCGATGGCCATCGACCCGGTCGATGACACCTGCTGGTACACACAGGAGCATGCCCAGCCCAATACCCGTATCGGCGAGCAATTCGGGTGGGCGACCAAGATCATTCAATTCGACTTAAAGGGGGACTAGCGGAATAGACAATTGCTTTTCTGAGTAGAAGTTGGTTCCATCCTGGGGTGTCGACGCTCGCCTGGCGATGCAGTTTGGGCGGGCGCGACCCCCAGGGAAGGATGGACGAGCTCGGAATCGTCCAGGGACCCAGGTGGCCGCCTTAGTCGGTAGGTATGGGCCGCGCGGTGAGGAAGAAGACCCTGTCCCTGCACGTCGGTTTGAGGCTCGTCTCCACCTGAATCGCGAGGCGAGGCAGGTCCAGCTCGGCCTCTACCGGACCGCTCGTGACGTGCAACTCCTCGTCGCCCAGACGGAGTTCGAGCTCGAGCAGCTGCTGACGGCCCGAGGGGCCCCCGTGGCGAAATGTGCCCGAGCCGGTCACCGCACCTTGGGTACCGCCACCCGTCCTCCATTCCACCTCGAGCACGTCGAAAGTCCGAAACTCGCCCTGCTCCCCGGTCTCTCGAAGCAGGAACGTTCCGTGCAGATCGGTGATTGAGTCGGGGCAATAACAGAGTTCGCAAACCACTCCGAACCAGCTCTCCGCAGTGAGCTCGTAGCGAATCTCTTCTCGAGCCGAAGCCACACTCATGCCCGCATTCAGGCTCACGGCTATCGACAGGACCAGAAGTTGACGACGAACCATCAGGGTACCTCCAAGCTCGAGCCTTCCCTCCCTACAACCACTTTACTCCCCATAAATCTTGAGGGGAAAGCAAAGCCAGTGCAAGTTTTCGACTCGCAGAACCCACCGAAGAGCCCACTCTCAAAGGAGTACTACGGCACAACTTCTGATGGCCAGGACGCGCAAGAGGGAGCGGAGATCTCCTGCTGCCTACTCTTGATTGATCCTGACAAACGCCAGGCCGCGCACCATGTCGCAGCTCAGGCTCAATCCCGTCACCTGATTGGAATCGTCTCGCTCGAGCAGAATTCGCACGTCTTGCGGATGCCAGGGAACCTCAACGAACTGCCGCGCCAGGAGGTCGTCAGGTCCGATCTGCACCGTCGGCACTCGAAGGGCATCATCGGCCCATCCAAGCTGGATCCTCCCGTCCTCGCTTTCGAGCCGCAGCTCTCTTTCGAGCTCGTCGCTCCAGTACCTGCCCTCATGATCGGCTAGCGATTCTGCCGGCAGGGACTCGAGACGCTTGAACTGCGTCGATTCCTCTTCCTCGATGGTGACTGTCATCGACCGGGCCTGGATCCCGTTTCCAGTCGCGAACTCCACTTCGACGTGCCCTCCAACGTCGATCATGACGAACCGACCCGCTTCGAGTGCACCGAGCTCGGTCGAGTTGTCCTCACTCCGAACGTAGTGAAGTACGCCGTCGCGAACTTCGATCGTTCGCAAGAGCAGATCGGACTCGCTCCAGTAGGGCCCCTCGTACTCCGCTAGGGCATCGCGCGGCAGATCGATAGTGCTCGGTGCCTCGGATTCGGACGACTGCGGCTCTGGAGTCGCAGGTACAGCTCCCGGAAGGAGATCGGCAATGCTCGACACCGGGACGCCGATCGACGAGGCGTTGGAGAGGAAGATCACAGTCAGACGACGCTCGGGGAACCGCGAAACCTGGGCCCGATAGCCCATCCAGGCCCCGCCATGCTCGATTACGGCTTGCCCCCCATAGTCGGAGACAAATAGCCCAGCCGCGTAATCAGTGGACTTGCCATCATTGAGAGTCCCTGGGGTGATCATCTTCTCGATCAGCTCAGTGCCACCACCCAGCTTGTTGTCGTAGAAGTTGGCATCCCACAAGGCTAGATCCTGGACAGTCGTGTACAGACCCGAGGGGCCGGCGAACGGTAGATACCACATCGCCATCTGATAGCTGCCCTCTGGGCCGGTTGAATAGGGGATGGCGCGATCCTTGATGATCTGCCCAGGGGTGTCCCAGAAGACCGTGTGTCGCATTCCCAGCGGACGGAAGATCCGCTCCTCGGCAAATCCGCGCAGTGTCTGGCCACTGACCCGCTCGACCAGGTAGGCCAGCAGGAGATAGCCGGAGTTGCTGTACAGAAACCTGGTTCCGGGTGCGAAGTTCAGTTCCTGCTGGCGGGTAATGAGCTCCAGCTGTCGAGCCGGCGAGTAGTAGTTCGTGTAATGCCATCCGGCCAGGGGGACCAGCGTCTCGATGTCGCGGATGCCACTGGTGTGATGCAGAAGGTGTCGGATCGTGATCGGAAGCTCGTACTCAGGCAACTCCGGAAAATAGGCTCGGACGTCGTCATCGAGCGACAGCTTGCCGTCTTGTTCAAGCAGCAGAATGCACATCGCCGTGAACTGCTTGGAGACCGAGCCGATTTCGAAGACCGAGCGCGGCGTCAGGGCGACACCACGTTCGAGGTCGGCCATGCCGAAGGCGTTCTCGTAGACGATTCGACCGTCCTGGATGACCGCCGCAACGAGCCCGGGTGCAGCGCTGTTATTCCGTTCCGCGAAGAGCTCATCGATCTGGGCCGACACTGTTGGAGTCGCGGACTCCGCCTCGGCTCCCTGCGCGAGAAACACGCTTCCAACAACCAGACCGGCCAATACGTTCCAGTGCAGTCTCTTCATCGAATCCCCCCAGGAAGATCGAGGACAAACTCATCACAGCCCTCGAGACTCACTACGGGGCCCCGACATCGAGGGTTTCGACAATGGAAGGTCCACGGCAAGACCCTCTGGTGCCCTCCGACCCTTCCGAAGGCCTTCAAGGTGAGGGGTCCGATCCGATTGACAGGGGGCGCGGTTCTTCGCCTTCTGGATCTCGCTTGGAAGCGCGAAGCTCCTTCGCACAGACCTGCCGGATGGGTCCGGCTACTGGCTTCAGTCGACCGCGGCACCAACGGCGAAACCCGGATCCGTGTCCGGATCGAACTCGAGCGCATCTCGGTCCAGGATCCGGCCACCCTGCATCACCATGTGTATGTCACGAGTTCGACGGATGTCCTGGTCGGGCCGGCCATCGACGACGATCAGATCGGCCACGCTGCCGGGGGTGATGGTCCCCCAGTCCTCCGCACCGATCAGAGTCGCTGCGTTCCGGGTCGCCGATGTGATGGCTTCGAGTGGGGACAGCCCCGCTTCCACCAATAGCTCGAGCTCCCGGTGGATGCCCTCCCCCTGGAATACACCCGGATAGGGGGCGTCGGTGCCAGCGACCAACACGACCCCGGCTCGCTGGAGCCTTTGGACGTTCTTCGTGGCGATGTCGAGCTTCACTCCGTTAGCCGCGGCAGCTTGCTTATCCTCGTCCGTGAGATCTCGGGTCGCGTGCTCTCGCACGGCAGCCTGAAGATTGGGCGGAGTGGTCTCCGTGATCAACGGGTAGTCGAGAAAAGACAGATCCTTGAACCTCCGCCGTGAGAACGATTCCCGCACCACCAGGGTAGTGATAACCATGGTCTTCTTTTCGACGATCAGGTCGAAGCTGAGCTCGTCAATCTCGCGCGTGGGCGCGTGGGCAATCGCCGCGATCCCGGTTGCGGTCATGTCGAAGGACCCGTTGCGGTCCCAGAGGTCGGCGATTACGGGAAGAGAGCTCTCGGAGGCGACCTCCACCAGCTCTCGAAGCAGCGGCACCGACAGCCCCCCATACGCCTTGACCGCGTCCACGCCGGAGCGCTCCAACAACGCGATGACATCGGGTACCTGGGAATCGATGACGAGACCCACTGAGAACGGCGGCCATGACGGATCGGCGTCGTCCACCAGTGGGCCGACGCAGTAGATCCGGGGGCCGGCGATGGTGCCTGCTGCCACCTCGTCCCGGAGCTGGAGCACAAACGGCATGACGTTCCCCAGATCGAAGACCGTGGTGACACCCGAGTAGAGAAGGGCGTTCAGATACCTTTGATACCCGAGCCAATCCGAACCGACACCATCCCACCCGCCCATCAGATGGACGTGCATGTCAGCGAGCCCTGGCAATATGGCTCGTCCCTCGATGTCGATCACTCTTGCGTCGCTCGGGACACAGACGGTGTCCGCATCGCCCACGGCCTCGATCCGTCCGTCACGCACAACCACAACGCCGTTCTCGATGGGCTTTCCACCGTTTCCGTCGATGACCACACCGTCGATGAGAGCGATAGGGCCCTCACCGGACGCCGCTCCGGAGCACACGAATGCCATGGCAAGGGTGAGCAACCGCCCGCTTCTCCTGTGACGAGTCACCTTCGATTTCTCCTCAGTAGTTAGGTCCACCAACCGCCATGCACAACTCCATCAGTCTCGTTAGATGCACCCGTCACCGAGTTGGTTGCGTACTTCTTCGCGACAAGTGGCGCCTGCGATCTCAGGTCGACACGAGAGACCAATCGGAGGGGATGACGTCCGCCGTTCCTACCTCAACTACAATCCCATCGTCACACTCGTGGTCAAGGCTTCATCCACCTAGTGAAAGGGGGGAAACCGAATGGACTTTCTAAGAAAGAAGACCCTAACCGGGCTCGCCCGCACCTGTGGCTGAGCAGCCAAGATCGGTCCGGCGGATCTGTCGGACGCGCTTCGTGGCCTGACGCCACCCTCTGATCCCAATCTACTGGTCGGTATCGAAACGGCCGACGATGCAGCGGTCTACCGGCTAACGGACGAGATCGCGGTGATCAGTACGGTGGATTTCATTACGCCGCCGGTGGATGACCCCTATTGGTTCGGTCAGATTGCGGCGGCCAATTCCATCTCGGACGTCTACTCCATGGGCGGGAGACCGCTCAACGCCCTGAACCTGGTGATGTTCCCGGCGAAGCATCTCGACATGGGGTTGCTCCGGGACATTCTGCGCGGAGGCCACGACAAGGTGGCCGAAGCCGGAGCTTGCCTCGTGGGTGGACACACTGTCGATGATGACGAACCCAAGTACGGCCTGGCAGTCATTGGTGCTGTCCACCCAGACCGGGTCATCACCAACGCAGGCTCCCGTCCTGGCGATGCACTGATCCTGACCAAGCCCGTAGGTACCGGCGTACTGTTCAATGCGGTCGTGTCGGGAAAGTTGCAGCAGCGTGATCTCGAGGAGGAGGTCCTACCCAGCGTGGCAGCCCTCAACGGGCCGGCCATGGAGATCGCACTGGGATTCGATCTCCATGCCTGCACTGACATCACAGGATTCGGGATCGCTGGGCACCTCTTCGAAATCGCCGAGGGCTCCGGGGCGAGAGTCCGGCTGAACTACAGCACCCTTCCCGTCTATCCCAATGCACTGGAGATGTATCGGAAAGGCGAGAGCACGGGCAGCAACCTGGCGAATCGCGCGATGGTCCACGAGCATCTGACCATCCGGGCCTCGCTGGCGAGACACGAAGAGCAGATTCTCTTCGACCCTCAGACCTCGGGCGGGCTCCTCCTCTCGGTCCCCGGAGACGAGGCGGAGGACCTCATGGGTGCCCTCGAGAACGCAGGTGTTGCCGTGGCGGTCCGTATCGCGGAGGTCGTCGAGGGCCCGCCATCGATCGAAGTGGTGTGAGGTGAGCCTACTCCTCCTGATCGTCGCTCTCGGCGCCACGACCGGCTTCCTCTCCGGCCTGCTGGGTATCGGTGGCGGCATCGTAATGGCGCCGCTTCTCCTTTACGTTCCACCTCTGTTCGGCCTCGAGCCGCTGACCATGCGGACGGTGGCCGGGCTGACGATCGTGCAAGGGCTGGCCGCCTGTATCTCCGGCGCCCTGACCCACCGCCGATTCCGCTTTGTGTCCGATCGTCTGGTCCTCTACATGGGCACGACCATCTTCGCCGCGGCGGCCCTCGGTGGAGCCTCGGCGCGCTTCGTCTCCGAGCAGGTCCTGCTGGCTGTGTTCGGTTGCTTGGCGGCTGCCGCCGCTATTCTCATGTTCGTTCCGATGCGGCAGGACAGCGAGCAACCCGACGTGAGCGATCTCGGATTCAGCCGGTGGCGAGCCGTCGTCAGTGCCACCAGTGTCGGGTTACTGGGCGGCCTCGTGGGCCAGGGCGGATCCTTCATCCTGATTCCGCTGATGACCTCGTTCGTCGGCGTCCCGACACGCATCGCCATCGGCAGCAACCTGGCCATCGTCCTACTCTCCACCAGTGCGGCTTTCATAGGCAAAGCGGTCACTGGCCAAATCGAGTGGCTGCTAGCGGTGCCACTGGTGCTCGTAGTCGTGCCCGCTGCTCATCTCGGAGGCCGAGTGAGTCATCGAGTTGCCGTGCTCCGGCTCCGCAGGGTGTTGGCTCTCCTCATCTCCGCTGCCGCTGTGCGAATCTGGATATCAGTCCTGTTCTCCTAGGAGCAACGGCGGTCACCAGCGCACGCCGAAGAACCTCGAAGGCTCCCACGCTCAGTTCAAGAAAAAGGGGTGCGGCTCGCCACGAAGACGAACCGCACCCCGGGTTTTGCTGGTCGCTGACCGATTCAGTCGCTACGGCGTGTACCAGATCGGTGCGGTGTACGCTCGTTCCTGGTGGATGGTCTCAGCTCCCTCGGGTATTTCGACGCCGAAACGAAACGCGTCGTAGACAATCCAGCGTGGCGTCGGGATCTCTAGCACGCGTGCATAGTAAAAGGCGCGCTGCTTCGGATCGAAGTCGGGATCGGTCCAGACCGTGGCAAGCTCGGAAGCGCCTATGGTGTTCGTCCAGTTGGCCGCCGCAATGTCCACCGTATTGCCGACTGCTGGTAGCACGCCGCTGGCATTGGGCTCGCGGCCGGCAGACCAGGCGACGTCATAGACCTTCTCGTGCGTCTGGCCATTCGCGTCCAGCCAGCCTTTCACGATCTGAATGCGGTCGAGATTGGCGCCAATCGCATCGCGCAGAGCGTAGACCATGAAGGTGGGGGCACCGCCGGCGTTGTGTGCCCGCAGATCGCCACCCATCGGTACACCTTTCTCGTAGCCCCGGAAGGCGGGCGCGCGACTGTTCAAATCCTCCGCGGTGAAGTCCCAGCCGCCAAAGAAGCGAACGGTGATGCGCGGGCCCGTAGTGCCGTAGACCTCCTTGCGTGCCATCGCATCCCAGATCGCGGTGCGGGTGTTCTCAGCAGCCCAGACGCCGGTATACCCCGAGGCAACCAGTTCGTAACCTTCGAAGGCACCGAAATCGCTCTCGGCGAAGGGATGCGCCATGCGGTCAGGCTTGGGCTCGGCGTTGGTTGCCTTGCCGAAGAAGTTCTCTTCCTCGACGGCGGAAAGGGCGGTGTGGCTGTCGGTCGAACCGATCAGGCCGAATTTGTATGGATTGGTGCCGAGCCGCTTCTCTAGCAAGAGACCGTTCTTGAGGGCCTCGCGGGCATACTCGTACTGCAGCATATCCTCGGTCTTGGCCTCTGAAAGATCGAGGTTACCCACATCCCAGGTCTCGTAATCAGCGAAGGCGTCATCCGGCGACAGCAGCGGATGGGTCTCACCGTCGCCCTTGATCTGGGTAACCTCGTACATCGGCTCCCAGCGGGCACGCTTCTCGACGTAGTCCCGGTCTATTTTCCGTCCGGTGTACTGCGCGTCAACCGGGAACATGATGCCGTTCGACAGATTGCCGTTGTGGGCCAGGGCGAGCGCCGAGCCTCCGGTTTCGGCCTCGTAGCTCTCCAGATATGCATAAAGATCAAGCGGGTCTGTAGAACCGACCGGTGCCTGGGTGGTGTAGGGCACGACC
>Ga0316187_10000530_pt1 | contig 30202 bp, 28 predicted proteins | sample CroRivburrow1_MG_FD_204927 | JGI IMG/M metagenome (GOLD analysis project Ga0316187, IMG submission 204927) | Coastal sediment microbial communities from Maine, United States - Cross River worm burrow 1 | ecosystem: Environmental > Aquatic > Marine > Coastal > Sediment | place: USA: Maine... | reverse complement strand
TCTTATATTAGGTATACCAGTTATTCTGGGTATTATGTTTTCTAAATATCTTCCTGATATAACAAGCAAAATTACCCATCCAATAAAAATTGCCTCCATGGGCATATTTATCTTATTTGTAGCGATAGCTTTTTTCAATAATTCTGATATATTTATAAATTATATACATTTAGTGATTGGATTGGTATTCTTACACAATCTTTTTGCTATTTTAACAGGGTATTTTGTTGGGAAAGCATTTGGTTTATCCTTGCAGGATAAAAGAACCCTGGCTATTGAAACAGGGATTCAAAATTCGGGTTTGGGCTTGATTTTGATATTTTCTTTTTTTAATGGAATAGGTGGGATGGCAATAGTAGCTGCCTGGTGGGGAATTTGGCACATAATAACAGGGTTTGGGTTAGCATTTCTCTGGTCCGGGTTACTCCCAAAAGTATATGCATAATAAATGAAACAATTATATAAATTTTTTCATACGATAGGATTATTTCTTCTTAAAATATGGATATGGATTGCCATCCGCATCTATTATAGGAGAATAAAGGTTATTGGATCGGAAAAAGTTCCACGAGGTGTCCCTGTTATTTTTGCACCGAATCATCAATATGCATTCATGGATGCATTAATTATTGTTATAGCCAGTAGAAAAATACCCTACTTCCTGGTACGAGGTGATATATTCAAATCTTCTATTGCAAGTTTTCTGCTACGTTCTTTACGTATGATGCCTGTTTACAGGCAAAGAGACAATGTGAATGTATTATCTAAGAATGAAGCTATTTTCAATAGATGTGTTGAAATTCTTCACAACCGACAACGCCTCGTTATTTTCCCTGAAGGTAATCATAGTAAAATTCGAAAAATAAGACCTATGAGAAAAGGAGTTTTTAGGATAGGTTTCAGAGCAATTAATGAGAATCCGCAAAGCAAAGATCTCGTAGTTATTCCTGTAGGAATAAACTATGATGACCATTCCAAATTCCAAAGTGACTTACTTGTTCGGTTTGGAGATCCAATTAAACTGGAGGAATATAACCAGGAATACAATGAAAGCCCGGCTAAAACATTTAGTGATCTTTCAGGAAAATTATACGAAAGTTTGGTTGATCTTACGATAAATATTAAAAATGCGGAATCGTATAAATTTTATGAAAATATATTAAAGATTTATACGCCTCACTTTATGCGGCAGCTTAAACTAAACTACAGGAGTTTATTAAAGAGGTTTTCAGCATATAAGGAAATTATATCATGTATGGATGATCTGAAGGAACGTAATGCTGATGATTTTAAAAAATTTGAAGCAGATAATAATAAGTTTTTTAAGCAAAGATTACGCTCTGAGTTTGATCCTGTATATCTGGGCAATTTCTTTGATTCTAAATTGCAACGGTTTATAAATTATTTAGTTCTGATTCTATTCTGGCCAATATATATGTATGGTCTTATCAATAATCTATTGGCGATTTCATTACCTTATTTTATTGGGAAAATGGCGGTAAAAGATGATCATTTTCTGAGTTCTGTAAAATTGTCAATTGGACTTATATCTTTCCCTTTAAGTTATACAATTCAAGCAATCATTTTTTATCAGTTTTTTCCAAATTTATGGCTTGTTCTGGCCTATATTATCTCTATAATTATTACTGGTATATTAGCAAAAACCTATCAGAACTGGATTCATCGGTTTTGGGAAATGTTTAAAATATGGCTTTTGAGAATGAGCAGTATGATGGAATTTGCACGAATAAAAAGAAGTTATATTGACTTGATTGAAAAGCTTGATAAAAATCTGATAAAATCTTCCAAATAAATTAATTAATACTTCAGGTATAGGCCTATAATATGCTGAATTACAGTTAATTGTTACAACCATAAAGTTGCATAATATTTAATGATTATTAACCTTATATCAGGGCCCAGAAATGTTTCGACTGCCGTCATGTATTCTTTTGCACAAAGGTCTGATACTACGGTGATAGATGAACCTTTATATGCTCATTATCTTTATAATACTTTCGTAACGCATCCTGGAGAAGAAGAAGTATTGGCAACAATGAACAGAAATGGACAAGAGGTTATTGACCAATTAATAAGTGAGGGCAAAAATCATCCGATTCTATTCATAAAAAATATGGCACATCATTATGTGAAATTGCGATTTGAAAGTTTATTGGAGTTTAAAAATATTATTTTGACTCGTGATCCACGTGATATGCTTCCTACTTTAAATAGACAATTGCCAAAGCCTATATTGAGAGATACAGCTTATAAACGTCAATGGGAATTATATAATTATTTGGTGAATGCCGGAAGAGATCCACTGGTTATTGATGCTAAGATATTTCTTGAAAAGCCAGGTGAGATCCTCACTCAGATATGTGAAAAGTTGAATATGGGTTTTGATACCAAAATGCTTAGCTGGAAAAAGGGCCCTAAGTCTTATGATGGGATTTGGGCAAAGCACTGGTACCATTCTATTCACAAATCAGAAGGCTTTCATGCCTATAATACGAGAGATCACGAATTTCCTGTGGAACTTGAAAAACTATATTTGGAATGCAAGACTTACTATGAGAGAATAACAATTAATGTATTAAAATAAAGATAAACCTATGAACAAAGTGCCTGAACTCCCAGATCCAAGAAATAATAATATCCTCGTAAATATTAATGGGAGATTATACCCCAGGGAGGATGCAAAAGTTTCAGTATTTGATTCCTCAGTCCAGGGAGGAGATGCCGTTTGGGAGGGCCTGAGAATTTATAATGGTAAAATTTTCATGCTTGACGCACATATCCGGAGAATGATAAATTCTGCCAAAGCAATGGCGTTTGAGATTATTCCTTCACCAGATGAGATTAAGAAAGCCCTTTTTGATACCTTGAAAGCAAATAAAATGATGGACGAGGCTCACGTGAGATTAACCTTGACCAGGGGACAAAAAACTTCGTCTGGGATGAGTCCAAAATTTAATCAATATGGCCCTACGCTTATTGTACTTGCAGAATGGAAAAAACCTGTATATGATAATACAGGTATTAAATTGATCACCTCATCAATTCGACGAAATCCACCCCAATGCCTTGATTCCAAAATCCATCACAATAATTTAATTAATAATATCCTTGCAAAAATTGAAGCCAATTTGGCCAATGTTGACGATGCAGTTATGTTGGATATTTATGGTTATGTGTCTGAAACCAATGCAACCAATATATTTTTGATTAAAGATCATATTTTATTTACTCCGTTTGCTGATAGTTGCCTGCCGGGAATTACAAGGCATGTGGTATTATCATTGGCAAAAGAAAATGATATTTTATTTCAGGAAAAAAGATGTTCAATGTCAGAAATGTATTCATCGGACGAGATGTTTGTTTCGGGTACTATGGGAGAGATAACACCTGTTATTCTGATTGATGGGAGAACTATAGGAACTGGAATGAAAGGGACGATTACCGCTAAGATACAACAACTGTATCAGCAATTAACTGAGAAAGAGGGGGAGCCAATTCCTTTTGATTAAAAGATGGGGGATGATTTTCGTAAATATTAGATTTAACCCGATTTCGGGTTTAAGAGAATAAGGTAATTATTTCAATATATTTTGAGGAATTCAGTTTCACAGAATTTAGTTCCAGGTTTTTGTCCTAATAATATGATATTTTTCAGCATATTTCTTCCTTTCATTTACTTACTTTGCGTTGTTATATATTTTTTAAATGGAAGAGAGAATGAATATCACAGAACTCGAGAAATATTTTTCAAAATTCAGAAAGAATATTATTGGGATTAATGCAACCATAGAAACTCCCTTTGGAACGAAAGATGTAATATATGCCGACTGGATAGCTAGTGGAAGATTATATCGACCTATTGAAAAAAAGATATCCGAAATGATTGGCCCAATGGTTGGGAATACTCATTCTGAAGCAAGCGAAACCGGCACATTAATGACCAATGCCTACCATTATGCTCATCAAATAATTAAAGACCATGTAAATGCCAACCAGGATGATGTAATTATTACTTCAGCAACAGGTATGACAGGAGTAATATGCAAATTTCAACGCATTTTGGGTTTAAAAATACCTGAGCAACTCGAAAAATATTGTGATATTCCTGAAGCAGAAAAACCTGTAGTATTTACAACTCACGTAGAACATCATTCTAACCATACTTCATGGCTTGAAACTATTGCAGATGTAGTAGTTCTTGAGCCTGATGATAATTTACTGGTTAATCCAGATAGCCTAAGGAATGAAATAAAAAAGTATGAAGGTAGAAAAATTAAAATCGGAGCTTTTTCTGCTTGCTCTAATGTAACCGGATATTCACCACCTTATCGTTCTCTTGCTAAAATTATGCATGAGCATAAGGGCTATTGCTTTATAGACTTTGCCGCGTCCGCTCCTTATGTCGATATGGATATGCATCCTGAAGATCCGGAAGAAAGGCTGGATGCGATTTATTTCTCACCACATAAATTTTTAGGAGGACCTGGAAGTACAGGTGTGCTCGTGTTTAATAAGAAGCTTTATAAAAATAGAATACCTGATCACCCGGGAGGAGGGACTGTAAACTGGACGAATCGTTGGAATGAATATAGTTATGTAAATGATGTTGAAGCACGGGAGGATGGGGGAACACCCGGATTTTTACAGGCATTTCGGATAGCTCTAAGTATAAAACTTAAAGAGCAAATGGGAGTAGATATGATTAAAAAGAGAGAAGATGAATTGATAGCCCCTGCATTGGATGAATTGAGGCAAATAAGAGGATTGAAAATTTTAGCTGAGAATATTAAAGATCGTCTTGGTGTTATTTCTTTCTATATGGAGGGAATACATCATAACTTAGTGACCCGACTGTTAAACGATCTGTATGGAATTCAGGTAAGGGGAGGCTGCTCCTGTGCAGGTACCTATGGGCATTTTCTACTTAATGTTGATTATGATCAATCACATAAAATTACGGATAATATTGATTCGGGTGATTTATCATTAAAGCCGGGCTGGGTTCGTTTGAGCCTTCATCCAACAATGACCAGCGAAGAGCTAAAAGTGATAATTGAAGCTCTGAAATATATATCTTTGAATATTAGTGATTTAAGAAAAGAATACCAGCATTGCAAATCGTCAAATGAGTTTTTTCATCAGGGTTTCAATCAGGACTACGATAGTATTTTTAATACCTGGTTTGAATTTGAGGGAAACAATTGATTTTCTTAATTTTATAGGCTGTTATGTATAGCCTTGAATCTAAAAACCTGATATTGTTCCCGTTGTCAGCTGATCATCTTGAGTGGTTGATTACTGATTTTAAAAAATTAGAACAGGCTCTTAACCTGAAAGAGTCAGGTTTTAGTTTAAATTCCCCTGATCCTTATATGCAAGAATTAAAAGGCCTTCTTTCAGGAGCAGTTATTTCCCAGGTTAAAGATCATTCTGACCATTATATGTGGTATACTTATTGGCTGGTGATTGAAAAAAAGTCAAAAATTCCGGTCGGAGGAATCTGGTTTAATGGTGAACCGGATATTTATGGGAAAGTATTTCTAGGTTATTTTATTGAAAAAAGCAGGGAGGGTCGGGGATATGCAACGGAAATTGTAGCTTGTTTGAAAGAATGGTCTCTCGGGAAGAATTCCTTGAAGATGATCGTTGCTGATACAAGTACTAACCACAAGGCCTCACAGAAAGTTCTTAAGAAAAATGGATTCAAGGAAATAGAAAAATCGATAGAAACTAGCCGATGGGCTTATAAGAGATCCTGATTTATCTTTTCAATTTATTGAAATAAGATCATGATGTTAGCATAATGTCAGATAAACGTCAAAATTATAAATGAATTTGCTAGATAAGAGTGTAGAGTAATCGTTTATTATAGAAAGGCTATATTTTTCTTTTTATATATGGATTATAAATTTAATCTCCGGGAGATTCAAGCGATTTATTTGTAAGGTGGTTTGGAATTGGTTGTAAAATCGCTCTTCCGGAGATTGTTTCTATAGATTCTAATGAATATTTTTAAGGTTATGAAATTCCCTCACTATTTAATTGCAGCATTTTTCGGAGGTATATTGTTGGCTTCATGCAATAATGAGGAAGGACCTGGTCCGGCAGAGTGTAACACAAACCCAGTACAAATTACTGGAATAAGTACAACGGAGTCTCAATGCGGAATAAACGATGGTACTATTACAGTAACAGGTACTGGAGGAAACGGATCTTATTTATATAGCATTGATGGGAACAATTTTCAAAGCAGCAATAAATTTGAAAATCTCATTGCTGGAAATTATAATGTTACTTTAAAAGATGAGGTAGAATGTACGGCATCTGCCCAGGCAACCATAATCAGCACGATAGGGATGGAAATTCAAACTTCTTTTGATACTTCTGGTTGTGGAACTACTGATGGTGCCATTTATATAAGTCCTTCAGGTGGAGCTGAACCCTATAATTATAAATTAGATAATGAGAGTTACCAGGCGGATAATACCTTTATTAACCTTTCAGCAGGAGAGTATATGGTATTTGTTAAGGATAATAATGATTGTGAAATTTCAAGTACTGTGAAAATTAATAATGGCACCAGCCTTGATGCAGCTGTTATGCCTATAATAGAGACTAATTGTGCTATTTCCGGTTGTCATGACGGAGGCAATAATCTTCCGGATTGGTCACTCAAAGGAAATGTAATCAGTTATGCCAGCATAATAAAACAGAGAACCGGATCCGGTAGTATGCCTCCTATGGGTTCTAGTATTTCTGATGAGGAAATAGATATTATTGCATGCTGGGTTGATGATGGAGCAGAAGATAATTGATCCGAATTATCATAAACTATATTCAATCATCAGCCAAGTCAGAAGCACCCAATCTTATTCCCCCCATTCTGCAACGAATAAATTCGTATCTCTGGTACCTCCATTGAACCTGTTGGAAGAGAAAACCATGTATTTGCCATTGTTACTAAATACAGGGAATGCATCAAATGTTTCATCATGAGTGACTTGTTCCAGGCCAGTACCATCAATATTGATCAGGTATAAATTGAAAGGGAATCCTCTGGTACTGGTATGATTTGATGCAAAAATCACTTTTTCACCACTAGGATGAAAGAAAGGGCACCAATTGGCACCTCCAAGATCTGTCAGTTGCTTTAGATCAGAACCATCTGCGTTACAGATGTATAATTCCATATTGGTAGGCTTTACCAAGCCATCCTTGAGTAATTGTTTGTACTCTTCTATATCATCATCAGTGGTGGGCCTTGAAGCTCTGAATATTAACTTCTCACCATCAGGAGAAAAGAATGCTCCTCCATCATATCCCAGATCTGAAGTGATTTGCTTTACATCAGATCCATCCAAATTCATTGTATAAAGTTCAAGGTCACCTGTTCGAATCGAAGTAAAGACGATTTTATCCCCTTTAGGTGAAACTGTAGCTTCAGCATCATAACCAGGTTCATTAGTAAGTTGCTGTAAAATATTGCCATTTAGGTCAGCAACAAAAATATCAAAGTCACTGTATATTGGCCATACGTATTTTCCATCGGATCTTGGTTCAGGTGTGGGAGGACAATTCTCATCCCCCAGATGTGTTGATGCATAAACGATCAGGCTATCTCCTGGAAGAAAGTAAGAGCACGTCGTTCGACCTTTGCCCGTGCTAATTAATTGAGGACGATTGTTAATAACATCATCATTCTGCCAGTTAAAGAAGTAAATCTGATCACAGTTATTTTCCCACTTAGAATTGGTTACTTGAAAAACAAGTTTGGAATCATCAAAACTCCAGTAGGCTTCAGCATTGTCACCTCCATAGGTGAGCAAGCGCAAGCTTTTAAAATGTTTCTCTCCTTCATATGTGAGAGTATCTGATAGTTGTTCACTTGTATTTGTTATAGTATCACTCTTTTTATTGGAGTTGCAAGAAACTGCAACAATCAGAAATGATATACTAATTAGAAAAACAAAATTCTTCATAATAAAAAAAATTAAAATTTATAGACTTCCTTTCTGTCACATTTTTCTACATTTGCCAATATTAGAAAACGTAACTTATAAAAGAATGTGTAAAAATAATAACTTATTGATCCTGAGCATTATTTTTTTATCATATTTCGCTTCTTGTACTCATGTTGATGATAAAGAATCCGGAATTGTTTCTTTAAAAAATGATGTCGGTTTTCTTTCTGATGATAATCTAGAAGGAAGAGAAATTGGTACTAGTGGTGAAAAAGATGCTGCCAGATATATCTCCAATCGCTTTAAAGAGTTGGGATTACTCCCTAAAGGGACAGATGGCTATTTGCAGGAATTTGGTTTTTCTCCAAAAAAGAATCCACATGATACTTCTGAGGATGATGGTACTTCTAAGGTTTATGGCCAAAATGTAATTGGATATATTGATAATGGAGCACCAAGCACCATTGTAATAGGAGCTCATTATGATCATTTGGGTTATGGGGATGATAATTCTCTACACCGCGGAGATAGCGCCATACATAATGGTGCTGATGATAATGCCAGTGGTGTAGCAAGCTTACTGCTTCTGGCACAAATAACCAAAGGTAAAAATTTAAACAACAATTACCTGTTTATAGCCTTATCCGGGGAGGAAAAAGGGTTGTATGGATCCAATTTTTACACCAAGAACCCAACAGAAGAATTGGAAATGGTTAATTATATGATCAATATGGACATGGTCGGTCGTTTGAATGAAGAAAAAGCTCTTGCCATCAATGGAGTAGGTACTTCTCCAGGCTGGACTCCTAATCTAGAGGATATAAAGGTTGATAGTATTAAAATTGTGACATCCGAATCTGGAGTTGGTCCCTCTGATCATACATCTTTCTATTTGAAAGATATTCCGGTATTACATTTCTTTACTGGTCAGCACGAAGATTATCACAAACCTTCAGATGACGCTGACAAAATTAATTACGAAGGTCTGTATTCAGTTACAATATTTATCGATTCACTAATCACCAGGCTTGATAATGATGGAAAACTTGAATTTACCAAAACCAAAGATGACTCTAATGATACACCCCGATTTACTGTTACACTTGGCGTTGTTCCGGATTATCTTTTCGACGGCAAGGGTATGCGTATAGATGGTGTAAGTGAAGACAAGCCTGCTCAAAAAGCCGGTTTAGAGACTGGTGATGTTGTTATTCAATTAGGTGAGATAGAAGTTGTAGATATGATGAGTTATATGAAAGCACTGGCGGAATTCAAAAAAGGTGATGCAACGACAGTTACAGTTCAAAGAGGAAACGAAAAACTTTCATATCCAATTCAATTCTAATTATGGGAAAAATCACTGTATTAGGAGCGGGAAGAGTTGGGAATGCTATGATCAGGGACTTATCAACCCGATTTTCCATCTTAGCTTGCGATCGGGACCAGCAGGCTCTTGAAAAATTGAAAGATGTTGCTAATGTCAATTCTAAACAAGTTGATATTCAGAAACTTGACCTTTCTGGCCTTCTACAAGGTTCTGACCTGGTAATCAGTGCAGTTCCAGGATTTATGGGTTATGAAACCCTGGAACGAATAATAAGATGTGGTAAAAATGTAGTTGATATATCGTTTTTTCCTGAAGATCCATTAAATCTTGATTTATTGGCAAAAGAAAACAAGGTTACCGCTGTTGTTGATTGTGGGGTAGCACCAGGAATGGGAAATATTATCTTGGGAAGATATAACGAAGCTTTCCAGATTGATTCTTATGAATGCCTTGTAGGAGGTTTGCCTGTTAAAAGAGAATGGCCTTATCAATATAAAGCGGTGTTTTCTCCTATTGATGTGATCGAGGAGTATATCCGACCCGCCCGATTCATAAAAGGTGGCAAGATGATAACCCGTGAAGCTTTATCAGATCCTGAACTGGTTGAATTTGACGAGACAGGCACTTTAGAATCATTCAATACCGACGGTTTGAGGACACTGATGACTACAATGGATATCCCGGATATGATTGAGAAAACTATGAGGTATCCCGGGACTATTGATTATTTAAAAGTGCTACGGGAAACTGGTTTTTTTTCTTATGATCCTGTAAAAATTGACAATAAGGAAATCAGGCCTATTGATCTTACTGCGAAATTATTATTCCCCATCTGGAAACAGGAGAATGGAGATGCTGATATAACGGTAATGCGGATTACTATGAAGGGTATAGCAGGTGGAAAGAGAACTGAAATAACCTATAACTTATATGATACTTATGATTTTGAAAGGGATATTTCATCAATGGCAAGAACAACCGGATATACATGTACCGCTGTAGCTAGTCTAATTATGGATCAAAAGTATGAACAACCAGGTATTAATCCGCCGGAATTTCTGGGAAGAAAGGCAGCGGATTATGCCTATATTTTAAATTATCTAAAAGACAGAAAAGTCATATACCAGAAAGAAGAGAAAGTTATCCTATAAAAATAAAAACCAATCAGCTACTAAGATAATAAACTAAGAATAGTCTTCTTTCCAATATTCGATTGTACCTTCTCTCATAGATTTATTGGCCAGAGCTACTGTTATTGAACTTTTCTTTCCAAAATTTGCATTAGCCACAGGTTTTTCTCCGTCAGTAATACATTTTCCGAAACTAGCCAATGCAGCGCCAGTTGGCCCTTCGTCACCTTCAGCAAAATTTTCAACAACAATTGGAAGAGGCTCTCCAGCTTCCAATATTTTCATTGTAGCACTGGAAATGCCATCTACTTCTGATTTTAATTCTTCAATTACTTTTGGTTCCGGATAAATATATCCTTTATGACTAGCTTCCCCTTTAACAACAATTGCTGCTTTGGTTCCCATTATTTTTATATTAAATCCTTCCAATGAACTTGTAGTAATGGAATGGAAACTAGCTTTTATTCCATTAGGGTATTCAAGTATTGTGTAAATATTGTCAAATGTTTCACGCCCGTCTTTGTAAAAATCTATACCTCCGAAACCTGTAATTTTTTGCGGATGGCCACTTAGAATATAATCAATCATATCCACCTGGTGAGAACTCAATTCTGCCATTAATCCACCTGAATATTCATTATACATCCTCCAGTTGATTAGTCTTTCATATTTAGCCTCCGGTACAGGCCTCCTCCAGTTCCCATTTCTGTTCCAATGGGCTTCGACATGAGTTACTTCTCCTATATATCCTTCAGATATTGTATTGTATATATTTTGATAAAGCGGATTGTAACGATGTTGATATCCAACCTGAAATACCAGGTTTGACTCACTTACCTTTTTTTCTAGCTTTATTGCTTCGTCAATTGTGAAAGTCATCGTTTTCTCACAATATACATGTTTGCCAGCATCCAGGGCATCTACTGCCATTTGATAATGCTCTGACAATGGAGTACTAATTATAACCGCATCAATAGTTTTGTTTTCGAGTAGTTTTCTATAATCACTATAGGATTCTGCTCCAGGTGAAGATAAACGAAGGCCTTGCTCCAATCTAAAAGGTAATATATCACAACAAGCGGTTACTTCTACTCCAGGTGTTTTCCCAATAAGCTTAATTAACCAATTCCCGCGGCCTCCTGTACCTATTACTCCAATCCGAACAGTTTGACTATTGTTAAATGTTTTGCTATATAAATTCCCCGGATTTACTGCCATTGATGATACAGCCATTCCGCCTATCCCTATAAAATTTCTTCTTTTCATTTTCCCTTAGATATTATAGATGTGATGATGTCATAAGATTAAAAAATCGTGTAAATTTAATAAATAATTCCGAATACAGTTATATATCTTATACAAGATAGCACAAAATTTATGCCTGAAATATTCCACCTTTTAAATATTAAAGCGCCTGTTTCTACAGTCTATGAGGCATTAACAGAACAAAAAGGATTGTCGGGTTGGTGGACAAAAGAAACGAAAGCTTCACCAAAGGAGGGTTCAGTTGCTGAATTTATTTTCGGAGAACGATATCACAATAAAATGATGATTTCACGACTTATAAGAGATAAAGAAGTATCATGGATTTGTACACAAGCTGATCCTGAATGGAGTGGTACCAGAATAAGATTTATTTTATTGCCTGATTCTAATAGCACCCGATTAAAGTTTTCTCATGCAAATTGGAAGGAATCAACAGATTTTTTCGGGCATTGTAACTTTCAATGGGGGAGGTACCTGGTGAGTTTGAAACACTATTGTGAAACAGGAAAAGGAAATCCATTTAGCCTATAGCAGGAAGACATATGAAATACTTTTCTTGAATAACGAAATCATAGAATTATAGCTAAAAAATTTATGTAATATTTTATAATATTAGTTAAATGCTATAAAAGTGAATTATTTTTGAGTGACTAAATAGAATAAAATGATTACAGTAATATCACCAGCCAAACGAATGAATTTTTCAGAACCTCCAGGTACTGATAAACATTCACAGCCTGAATTTGTCAATCATTCAAAGCTTATTATGGATCGGTTAAAAAAATTATCATCCAGGCAGATAAAAAAGCTAATGAATCTAAATGACAATCTTGCCGAGATGAATTATGATAGGTATCAGAACTGGCAACCAGAATTCAATATGGATGTAGCAAAACAGGCGGTACTGGCGTTCAAAGGTGATGTGTTTTTAGGCATTGATACCGGTTCATTTTCTGAAGAGGATTTTGAATTTGCTCAGAATAATCTGCGGATTTTATCCGGACTCCATGGAATCTTAAAACCACTTGACCTGATACGACCTTATCGACTTGAAATGGGAACTGCACTTAAAATAGGGAGGCCAAATAATCTTCAAGAATTTTGGAAGCCTGTAATTACCCCCCTTCTTAAGCAAACGCCGGGATTTCAGAAGGATAAAACAATTGTTAACCTGGCTTCTATTGAATATTTTTCAGCATTAATTCCTAAAAGTATAGATGCCAGAGTCATCACTCCAACATTCAAGGAATTCAGGAATGGAACGTATAAGCCCATTCATATATTCCTTAAAAAGGCTAGGGGATACATGGTAAGATATATTATAAAGAATAAGATCACTGATCCGGAAGGTTTAAAATTATTTGATGAAGAGGGTTATTCATACAACGATCAATTATCAGGTGCAGATAAGTGGATATTTACCCGAGGTTAAAAATAGTATAATAGATAATTATGATGAAACCAATTGATTCCCTTAACCAGGTAGCAGAATTCCATAAAACATTTCAACACCCGATAGAAAAGCATCCCATTATTCCTTCCCGGAAAAGGTGTGACCTGCGACTTGCTTTAATACAGGAAGAACTTAATGAATTAAAGGAAGCCATTACACACAACGATATTGTTGAAATAGCAGATGCTTTATGCGATATTCAATATGTATTATCGGGTGCTGTCCTGGAATTTGGAATGGGAGAAAAATTCAGAGATTTATTCGATGAAGTTCAGCGATCAAACATGAGTAAGGTATGCAATACTGAAGAAATAGCTGTGGCTACTGTAAACCATTACGAGGAACATGAAAACACAGACTGCTATTATAAGAAGGTAGATGGCAAATATATGGTTTATAGAACTAAAGATAACAAAACTCTTAAATCGGTAGACTATTCTCCTGCAGATTTAAGGTCAATTCTGAATAGATAATTTTTATTGATGCCGGAAAAATGAATTCACGTGTCCTTGATTTCACAGATAGGAACTTCTTATTATGTTGAATGTGATGTTAATCAATAATTCCTGAACCAATCAATTCCTCATCCCGGTACCAGGCAACAAATTGCCCTGGACTAATACCTTTCTGAGGCTGATCAAATATAACATAAATTCCTTCTTCAATACTATATAAGGTAGCCGCTTCAAGATTTTGCCTGTACCTAATTCTAGCCTGTACATCTAAGTTTCTACCTGGTTTAAGTCTCAGATCTTCTCTAATCCAATGAATATCTTTAGAAGAAACAAATAGCCCTTTTCTATGCAATCCAGGATGTAGTGATCCCTGCCCTGTATAAATAACATTTTCCTTTGTGTCGGTTCCTATAACAAATAGCGGTTCAGGTGTGCCACCAACGTTAAGACCCTTTCTTTGTCCTATGGTATAAAAATGGGCACCTTTATGTTTTCCAACTATAGCTCCAGAATCTTTTAAGTAATTATATGGGGCTGACATTTTTTTAAGGGTATCCAAATCCCTGGATTCTACATTATTTATGCGAATCCTTTCCTCAAATTGTGCCATTGAGTCCGGGACTTCAATTATTTCTCCAGTTTTAGAATTTAGCTGTTGCATTAGAAAATCCGGGAGTTTTACTTTCCCAATAAAACAGAGTCCCTGTGAATCTTTTTTTTCTGCCGTAACAAGATCTAGTTTTTTTGCAATTTCTCGAACTTTCGGTTTGGTAATTTCTCCTATTGGGAATAATGCCTTGCTGAGTTGGTACTGGTTGAGCTGGCATAAGAAATAACTTTGATCTTTATTTTTATCTTTTCCGGCAAGAAGGCGATATATGGTTTTTCCATTACTGGTAAAATGTTTATTCCTGCAATAGTGTCCTGTTGCGATATAATCAGCACCCAGTTTTAGTGCAGTATCTAGAAATATATCGAATTTTATCTCCCGATTACATAATACATCAGGATTAGGTGTTCTGCCTTTTTCATATTCCCTGAACATATAATCTACAATACGTTCTTTATATGGAATACTAAGGTCTATAGTCTGGAATGGTATCCCCAATTTCTGTGCTACCAATAAAGCGTCATTACTATCTTCCAACCAGGGACATTCCTTACTTATAGTTACTGAATCGTCATGCCAGTTTTTCATGAATAAGCCTACAACATCATAGCCTTCTTTTTTAAGAAGATAAGCTGCCACGCTGGAATCTACTCCTCCGGATAAACCTACTATAACTCGCTTACTCATAATTTCTCACAAAGTTACAATTCTTTTTAATCCTAGATGTTTTTAATAATAATTTCCAGATGTATTAAAGTAAAATGTTGATCAACAAGTTATATGAATAATCATTTTATCGTATTAATTGTTTGATCCAACCTATCTATTATTACTTTTTTATAGAGAGAATTAAACTTCAGATAAAAATTGCAATTAATGCAAAAAAATGTTTGTGACCTGGCAAAAATCGATTAGGAACCACTATTTCAGATAGTTAGATTTATAGTAAAAGATGATAAAATTAATTGTCATGAAAACTATATTGAGATTTTGGCTATATCTTATTTTATTAATTTTATTTAAAATATCCATATTTTGCCATCATTGCTATGGGCAGGATCTTCTGATGCTTAAGACAGAAGAAGAAATTGATGTAAAAATCTTAAATGTAACCAGACATTATATCACATGTTATCATTGGGATGACCTGGGAGGAGAGATTCATGAAATAAATCGAAAATTTATTAAATGGTATAGACCCGAAACCTGGCTAAATCAAAGATTTTCATTTTCTTTTACTTTCGGTGGTGTTCCTTATGGTACTTCAACAAGTTTAAAAAAATTCATGCGTGAGCACGGTTATTCAGGAAATGTGCCTTCCTGGTTTGGAGGAAGTATAAAGTATCCGAAGTCAGCGGTTAAAATCTCATGGATGCTGGAATTTGAATATATGTTTAATCCTCCACACGGCTTATCAATAGCTTATGCAAGATCAAACACAGGCTCAGTAAGAGGATTAGGTACCGGTACAATATCTTATGAAAATCCTCAAGTATTGATATATTATAAACATTATTCAAAAAGTTTCAAATCGAATATCCAGGCAGGTATTTTATTAAATTTTTGCTCATTTTCTTATAATGATTATAATAGTTTCAATGAGATTGATAAATCAAAATCTACTATCGGTATTATAGTTGGTTTTACAGGATCTATTATCGAAAGGCGCGTATTTTTCTGGCGATTTCAAACACAGTTTAAATATGTTCCACCTATAAAATTTTCATATGAAGATGGACTCCTTGCCAATGAAAAAATTGGCCTTAGTAGTCTATTCCTTGGAATGCAATTAGGAATTAAATTATACCCAGATAAAAATTAGTCAGTAAATATTTTTATTTATAATAACCCGGTTCGTTTATAACTTGTACTAAAGAAACCAATCAATCTCAGTTAATAAGAAATTGGAATACTAACCTTGGTATCGTCCCAACTGAGTATGACAGAAAGAGCATTATCACCCATATCTGTAGACACTATTGTGAATTGCTCGGTTAAAATGCTTGATTTTTCTGAAGGTACGGGTACTCTAATAATATCTAATTCATAATCAGGTTCAAATGCGCCCCATTTTCCTAATTCAGAATTAAGAGCAATTTCCCAGGAATCCTGATCAGGTATGGTATAAAAGCGATATCTACCAGCGGGAATTGATTTTCCCTGAATCGAAATATCATGGGAGAATTCAATTTCTGCTGCTTCATTTGCACCAGTTCTCCAATATTTGCCATATGGGACCAAAGCTTCACTGGATTCGGGCCCAAAAACCAATCTCTCTTTTTTATAAGGTTTACAATAATCAAGAGTAAGGTTGAAGTCTCCATCAGTATAGACTACCTGATCAGCGGGGCTATGAGATCTTGTAGTAAGCATAGTATAAGCCACAAAGCCAAGAGCCAAAAGTACTATTGCAAGTACTACATATAAGATTAATTTCTTAGTTTTCATAAGTGAGTTTATATTTATATAAATTGAAAATTAGATAAAATTTATAGATATACAAAATCATCAAACCAAGTTTTTTGTTTGTTCACCGGTATTTTTGGTCTGTTCGCCGATTTTCTATGGACAGGGTCTTACATTTCACGTACATTTGAACAGGAATAAAAAATATACTAAAATGTCACACGAAACGAACAAACGAATTGTATTAGCTGGATTTTTAATCGTAATTGGAATCATTCTGTTGCTAAGAAACCTGGGATTTTTACCTTTTTTCCCTTGGTATGTATTTTCATGGCCTATGATTCTTGTACTGGTCGGGACTTTTATTATCCTGACAAGAAGAGCAGTTTTTCCTGGATTAATCTTAATCGGACTTGGTTTGTATTTCATCCTACCCGATATGTTTGGATTATATTTTGAACAATTGTGGATGCTTTGGCCCATAATTCTTGTAGCAGTTGGAATGTCATTATTATTGCGACATCGGGGTCATGATCATGGGAGGAATACTCCAAACGATCCTGGTGATAGATCCATGGATTATATTGATGAATTAACGATATTTGGTGGTGGTGAAAAGGTGATATCTTCTCAGGACTTTAAAGGAGGAAAAGTTACAACAATTTTTGGTGGATCAGAGATAAATTTACTGAGCTCAAAACTATCTAAAGGTGTCAACTATATTGACATCGTATCATTGTTTGGGGGATGTAATTTGATTGTTCCTCCAACATGGAATGTAAAGGTAGATATGATTTCAATCTTTGGCGGATTTTCAGATAAAAGATCCTTTAATCCTCAAGGTGATAATAAAGAAGAACCTGTGTTTGTCGTCAAGGGAGTAACGATTTTTGGTGGAGGTGAAATAAAATCAATAAAATAATAGTTACAAATAGTATTTTCCAATATGGTAAATCCGGTCACTGGCAATCGCAAATACTTGTACATTTATATAACCATATGGGCTCTAATTTCCGGAGCCCATATTTTGTTTTTATATAAATATTTCAATTATTCAATCACAGCGGCTGCAATCGATAGTTTGATCAGCAATCTATTATTTATGATTCTGGGAATAGGTATATGGTATATTGTAAGATATAATGACTTTGAGATAAAGAATTTTATTAATCTTATTACTGGACATTTGATATCCGCATTAATACTCGTTTTAATATGGATATCACTAGCTAATTTTATTATATACATAGTATTTGTAACTCCTGATTCTCAAAGCCCAGGTAATACTCTGGTGCCAGGGAAAATTATATTGGGTATTTTGTATTATATGGTAATTGTTTTGATTTATTACCTGATGATATACTATCAGAATTTTAAGCAAAGGATTGAAAGAGAAGGAAGGGTAGAAGCCAGATATAAAGAAGCTGAACTAAATACCTTGAAAGCACAGATTAATCCTCATTTTATTTTTAATAGTTTAAATTCTATAAGTTCGCTTACTATTTCAGATCCCAAAATAGCCCAGGAAATGATTGTTAAGTTATCCGATTTTTTCAGAATGACTTTAAAAAGAGAGCAAACACAATTAGCCTACCTTGAAGAAGAAATTAGTTTTTCAAAAGTGTATTTTGAAATCGAGAAAATTCGTTTTGGTGATAAGTTAAATTATCATATTATCTGTCCAAAAAAATTGGAGAGTTATCAGGTCCCACATCTTATTTTACAACCTTTGTTGGAAAATGCAATAAAACATGGTGTACAGGAAAGTATTGATAAGGTGGATATTACATTGAATTGCTCTAAAGAATCCGGTTACTTACTTTTGAGGATAACCAATCAATATGATCCTGAATATGAATCAAACGGGCAGGGTATAGGATTGAATAATATAAGAGATCGGCTCAGAATTATTTATGAACAGGATAATCTTTTGGAGATATCTAAAAAGGATGGAAAATTTAACGCATTAGTTAAAATTCCTATTACTAATAAATGATGAAGAGATTATGATGAATGTTATAATTGTTGATGACGAAAAACCTGCAAGAGATTTAGTGCGTAGTTTTTTATCACAACATGATGAATTCGTGATTATTGATGAGGCTGATAATGGGTTTGATGGATGTTTAAAGATAAACAAGCATAAACCTGATCTGGTTTTTCTGGATGTTCAGATGCCAAAACTAACTGGCATTGAAATGTTGGACTTATTGGAAAAACCTTTGCCTCAGATCGTTTTTTCAACTGCATATGATCAGTTTGCGGTGCAGGCTTTCGAAAAAAATGCAATTGATTATTTATTAAAACCTTATAACCAGGAACGATTTGATAGGGCTCTCTCAAAGCTCATTTCTACAAGCGTGCCATCAGTTAATGAAGATCCTCCGGATTATGAGCAACTTGGTAATCTAGATGAAAGCAATATTCTTAAAAGAATACCAGTAAGAAGTGGTTCCAGAATTCATGTATTAAGACTGGAAGATATAAGATATATTGAAGCTCAGGATGATTATATCCAATTACATTCATCCAAAGGAAAGTTTTTAAAACAAAACACCATGAAATACATGGAGGAAAACCTTCCGGCAGATCAGTTTGTAAGAATTCACAGATCTTTTATTTTAAATATAGGATATTTAAATCAGCTCGAAGTGTACGATCGACATGGTTATACAGCAATATTATCTGAAAATGAAAAGTTGCCTGTTAGCCGGACCGGTGCAGTAAAATTGAAAAAACTGATTCGAATGGATTGATTATTTTTATTTTCATTGAGCCGATTTTATTGCAATACTTATATTTGGACTATAATATAAATTCATGCACTGGATCTGGAGGAAAATATTAAGTTTTTTAAAGTGGAAAATCGTCGGAGATGTACCCCGCAACATTAGTAAATATGTAATTGTTGTTGCCCCTCATACAAGTAACTGGGATTTTATTTATGGTATAATAATTCGGGGAGCAGCGGGTTTTAAATCTAATTTTTTAGGAAAAGATAGCCTCTTTAATAATCCGTTCGGTTTTTTCTTCAGGATGCTTGGCGGTATACCTGTGAAACGGGATTCAAGAAATAATATGGTTGATCAAGTGATAGCAGAGGTAAAAAAACGTGATTCATTTGTTCTGACTTTAGCGCCAGAAGGAACAAGAAAAGGGGTGACTAAATGGAAGACTGGATTCTACTATATTTCTTTGAATGCTAAAATTCCAATAGTAATGTGTCAATTAGATTTTGAAAATAAAAGAGCCAATTTTTTAGAACCATTTTACCCAACGGGAGATATTGAGAAAGATATGCTTTATATTCAATCAAAATTTAAGGGGATAAAGGGATTTGCAGATATAAAATAAATGGATCTATATAAATCAATCCTTCTTTATTTTCTTATTCTATTTAGTGGATGTGATTTTTCTCCAGGAAACAGACAAGGGGAATACAAAAAGATTATTCAACCATTCAATGATCAATGGAGTTATTGCATTGATTCTTTATTAGAAGGAAGTAAATTGAATTGGTTTATCAGTGAAAACCGACCCTCTCAATTAAAGAACATAAAATTACCCCATACCTGGAATATTGAAGAAGGTTTAGAGGATTTTTATGGTACATCCTGGTATTTTAAAGATTTTAAAGTTCCTGAGAATTGGGCAGGTAAAATTGTACGGATTCAATTTAAGGCGATAAACAGAGATGCTAAGATTTGGTTAAATGGAAAATTGATTAAAGAACGTATTGGCTCAGGATATACTCCATTTGAAATTGATCTAAGCTCATATTTGGATTTTAAATCAGATAATTTCCTGGCAATACTTGTAAACAACCAGTTTAGTGATAAGGCTATTCCTTATTGGAAAAGTTTTGACTGGCCTAATGATGGCGGGATCATTCGTAAAGTTAACTTAATCAAAACTGACCCACCATCAATTAAGAATATACAGGTTGTCCCTGAATTCAAAAAGGATGGGAAGGGTAAACTACATATGAAAATTAACCTGGTCCAAAATGATATAGAAAATATAAATAATATTGATGTATGGATCCGGATAAAAGAATTTAATCAAGCCACGAATAATATTGTATTTGAAGGTAATAGAAAAGCTAAAATTATAGATTCATCATGTTATTTAAATATTGATATGGATCAGGTAAACCTATGGCATTTCAATTCACCTGATTTATATGAGCTAAATGTGGCTATTGGCCATAAAATGATCCTTACGGATAATTATAAAACAAATTTTGGTTTTAGATCAATAAGAACAGCGGGGTCAAAATTATTCTTTAATTATGAACCGGTTCGTATACCAGGATTAGAATGGATGCCTGGTTCAAATCCGGATCAGGGGCTTGCCGAATCCTATGAGAATATGGATAAAATGCTTTTCTTGTTAAAAGGAACCAATGCGGTTTTTACCAGATTCCATTGGCAGCAGGATGAATATATTCTTGACTGGTGTGATAGAAACGGCATTCTTGTTCAAGAAGAAATTCCTTTGTGGCAATCTCCAGGAGGGAGTCAGATCGATAGTGCCATTCAAAATATTGCAAAAATCCATGCTAAGGAAATGATTCAAAGTCACTTTAATCATCCTTCAGTTATCTCCTGGGGAATAGGTAATGAACTTAACGCTCAGGATACTCGAATAAAGGAATTATTGGATTACTTGTATCATGAGGTAAAATCTTTAGATTCTACACGATTCATTAATTATGTTAGTAATACCATGCAACTTGATCCTGGCAATGATGGTTCAAACATTGGAGATATGCTCATGTGGAATGATTATTCCGGGTTCTGGTATAACAGGTCTGCAGATGGGATAACTCATGAAATGATGCCTGACCTTTTGGATTCATTTAACCATCTTATTCCAGACAAACCTATTGTAATATCTGAATATGGGCTCTGCGAACCTGTATTTGAAGGGGGAGATACTGGAAGGATTAATCATATGAAATACAATTATGAAGTATATAATAAGAAACCATACATTGCTGGGGTGATTTATTTTAGCCTTAATGATTATCGGACCCACATGGGAGAGGAGGGAACAGGAAAATACAGAAGACGGGTTCATGGAATAGTAGATATAAAAGGAAATAAAAAGCCTTCTTATGATAGTCTCAGATCATTGTTTTCCCCAATTAGAAATGTTCAGGCACAAGAAATCAATGGCAGGATTCATATCACAGGGAATAATCATAATGGATTGCCAAGTTATAGCTTATATGGGTATAAAATTGAAATATTAGTTGATCAGAAAATATTGATTGATAAAGATATTCCCTTTTTAGAATCGGGAACAAAATTTAATATTGTGATAGACTATGATTTGCCCCCTGATTACACTATAAAGATAAGAGATTCCAGAGGGAATAGTATTTTGGAAAAAAGCATTGTTAATTTCTGATATTTCAATTATGCAATTAAATTTCCTCTATCAGGATTAATCTAAATTTAAGATATCTGGTTATATATTCAGTATATTGACTAACTGAATTGTTTGTGTTTTTGTTGCAGCTAATGAGGATTTATCCTTATTTTGATAATTGCATTTAAAAATTTCTTTTAACTTGATAGCGATCAAGGTATTTAACCGAAAAGTATAATCAATCAAAGTACATTGAATATGATTTTGATAAAAGAAAAAATAATATTAATCGTTCTGGTTCTGCTTGTTTCATTACCAGGGTGGTGCCAGGATGTAGTATCAATTGAAGATTTGCTTACTGATACAGCATTTATTGAAAAACTCCCAATACCATTAGCTGATATAACATCCAATGTTGAACAAACCAATATAATAATCAATGATATAGAGGAGAGATTAAAAATCTCACCAGAACAACTAGAAAAGGCGGATTCAATTCTTAATAAGATAGATCAGGATTTGTTAAACTATGAAACCCTCTTAACTGAAGATTTTTTGGCGTCATCCAGCTCAATTCAATTGGAAAAATATAAATCAGAACTGGAGCAAATTGACAATCAGATTAATGAATATGATCAAGTAGTTCATCCTTTTGCAGCTGAAATGGAAAAGGAGAACAAGACAGTTGATATAATTAAATTAATTTGGGTAACAACCGAGAAATCGGAAATTTCCAAAGAGCTGTCTTCGACTGTCAATGCAAAATTAAAAGAGATGATTCAATCTCTAAACGAAACAGGAAAAAGAGTTAATAAATCCCTTAATATTTTACTGGAAGTTCAAATAAAATTAAACAACCAACATACTGAATTTAGAAAGTTGATCAAGGAGGTTAATGGTGCTCTGACTGAAGCAAACAAGAATATTTTATTTCCTGATAGCGACCCAATCTGGATTTTATTTTCTCAGAAAAGAGATACAGTTGACATTTCGACAAAAATGACCAACTTGTTCGAGTTACGCAAAAAAGAGACCATTATTTACTTTGAAGAATATAAAGGGAATGTGTTTTTTGCCATTTTTGCTATCCTTTTAACACAGATAATATTTTACTTAATTCGATACAGAATACTGGAAGACCAAATTGAAGATCCGAAACTAATGGATAATGCAATTTTACGAGTCTTTAAAAGACCATTTTTCCCAGCTTTGCTAATTGGATTATATTTCGCTTATATAATTCTTCCTCAAAAGCCATTTATCATTGATGAATTAATGTATATGGCAGGATTGATTCCTTTTACAATTGTATTGATCAATATTCTACTCGGTAGAAACAGATTTTTAATCATATTTCTATTTATCATACTCACTCTTTCAATTTTTTCAAATGTAGGCTTTGATTTAGAAGTATATAGCCGTGCCGTAATGTTGATTATTACCGTTCTATCATTAATATGGATAATAATAATTTTACGATATAATTGGGAAGGACTGGATGAGAATCCCCTTTTGAGAAAAATTGTTCGATTTCTGGCAAAAACAGTCCTGGTGGTTTTGATATTATGTTTAATCGGAAATATTATCGGAAATTATTCATTGACTATCATCCTTTTATATGGATTATTGTCAAGTATTTTTCAAGGTATATCCTTGTATTTGTTCTATCTGATTACAGTTGGGTTTGTTACTGTGTTATTCAACAGTACATGGGGAAAGAGTTATCGGATAATCAAGCGGCATATGAACAAAATGATAGAAAAAATTGAAAAGGTTTTAATATTCATTCTTTCTGTCTCATTTATTATCGGCCTCCTTGTGAATTTTAACTTGTTTGATCCGGTATATAATTGGATTAATGAATTTCTTATTACTCCATTTACTATTGGAAGTTTTTCGATTACATTAAACGACCTCCTTCTTTTTGTAGTTGTTTTAATTATTACAAGCTGGATATCAAGTTTCGTTCAATTTATACTTGAAGAGCAGGTCCTCTTTCAAGCAAAAAAAAAGAAGGACCTTTCAGCTTCGATTTCCTCTCTTGTGAAATTCAGTATAGTTACAACGGGATTTTTTATTGCCGCCTTAGCATCAGGTTTTCCTCTGGATAAGATAACTATTCTTATAAGTGCTTTTGGGGTTGGTATAGGATTTGGATTGCAAAGTATATTCAACAATCTGGTTTCTGGAATTATTCTTGTCTTCGAGCGTCCTCTTCAAGTAGGAGATACCATTGAAGTTGGAAATTTAACAGGTGTAGTTAAGACTATTGGAATCCGGGCCAGTACTGTTAGAACCTTTGATGGTTCTGAGGTAATCGTGCCCAACGGCAATCTAATATCAAATGATTTAATAAACTGGACTCATTCTGATATGCAACGACGATTAATTGTAAAAGTAGGACTTAAATATGGAACTGATCCCAAAAAGGTTATCGATATTTTACTTAAAGTAGCTAAGATAAATAAAAATTTGATGGAAGATCCTGAGCCCTATGTCTTGTTCAAAGAGTTTGGCGATTCTGCGCTTGGATTTGAATTAAGAGTTTGGACAGATAGTGATGATTGGATTTTTATTAAAAGTGATTTATTTATTGAAGTAAATGATGCCTTAAAAGAGGCTGGTATGGTTATTCCGTTCCCCCAAAGAGATTTACATCTTAAATCTGATGAATCTGGTATAGTTACAAGTATTAAAAAGCCGAGTACACATCAGAAAAAATAGACCTATTTCAGGGAGATAATATATTGTATTTATTATAGCATTATTATTTTAATGGTATTTTGTATATCAATGATTATATATCCTGTATACATTATATACTATAACACAATATTTTATTAACTTGTATTAAGTACATTTTTTTACCCAAAATCGTTGTGCGAAATCATGATGTACGATCCCGGATCCCGATGTATTTTTATATGTGAAATAATATTTCAATTTTAGTATAAATAAAAGGAGGTAAAAATGAATAATCAAGTTGATATAAAAGCAATCAATTTACTTTATGATCAATATTGTCTACATGCTAATACTGGGGACTTAGATCTTTTCATTTCCTTATGGACAGGTGATGCAACACGAATGGAACCAGATTTCCAACCAATAAATGGGAAAGAAAATATCCGGTCTCATTTTAAAAATACATTTGATCTGTTCAATATCAATGTTAACATTTACGGAAAGACAGAAATAGAGGTATCTGGTAACCTGGCATTTTCTCGTGGTAATTTTACCTTATCCCTAAATCCCAAGGCAGATGGCCCTACAGCTTCTATGGACGGTAAATGGTTGGACACATTGAAAAAGCAGGATGATGGATCCTGGAAGATTTACATTGATTGCATCAACTTTAATGAACCCCCAAAAGTGGAGTAATGAATTCTTAGTAATCATATGTTTGAAAACAATGCAAGTTGAAAAACGTATGTGGTCTATAAATTCTATTATAATTATAAATTGTGACAGGACAGATCATTAGTATCTTGCATAGTCCTGAATATTAAAGAAAATCCCTAATAATCCCTAAAAAGAATATGTGCTATAATGTAAACTATCTTACTAAAAAAAGAATTGAGTATGCAAAAAGGCTTGGTGGTTTTATTGATGAAGAAGATCTCGAGAACGATCTGGATCAAATTTTCAACAAAGAAATTCCCGGGTTTTATGCCACAGGTTTTGATCATCCGGACCTGCCTGTTATTACGAATGATGATCCACATAAATTACAAATGTTTTCCTGGGGATTGATTCCTTTTTGGGTTAAAGATCCGAAACAGGCCTTAATGTTAAGTAATAAAACTTTGAATGCCCGAGGAGAAGAAATGTTTAATAAACCTTCTTTTCGGAATTCAGCCAGAAACAAACGTTGCTTGATAGTGATAGATGGTTTTTTCGAATACTATTGGAAGAATGGGAAGGCTTTTCCCTATTACATACAATTGAAAAATAATGAGCCGATGGTTATGGCAGGATTATGGGAATATTGGCATTACGAAAGTGATAATATACATCGTCATACAATGAGTATTGTTACAACAGCCGCTAATGACCTAATGACGAAAATTCATAACAAGCCTGCTGGTAGTCAGGGCCCGAGGATGCCAGTAATCCTTTCTAAGGAAAATGAGATAAAATGGCTGGGTGAAGTGCAATCAAGCATAGATCAGGAGCTAATTCAGTCATTGATACAGCCCTATCCTGATTCCGAACTTATGGCATATACTGTTCCTAAATTGAAAGGAAAGGAAGGTGTTGGAAACAGCAGGGAGGCTATACTCGAGTATAGGTATAATGAACTGGACTAATTAAAGTATATTGCGATTCTTGTTAGGAAAAGTTTTGAAATGCATATAAAAAGGAAAAGCGAGAAACCGTCAATTGCTTGATTATTTCCCGCTTTCATTCTGTAACAACCGTAGTCATCACAAAACGCCAAATTTACTTTTCCTGATTAAAACGATCGAGTCAGATCCGAAAACCTTTTTCTTTCATTTCTGATAACTGCCAAGTGATTCTTGCGAACTCTTTTACAACCACCCATCCTTTACCTTGCGACTTTTTATTTACACCTTCCGTAGAAAATGCTTTTTTGTTTTCCGCAAAACTCCAGACAACCATTCAAAGATCGATTTGATTTTATAAAGGTATATTTCCTTTTCATATATGCAAAAAAAAACATCAAAAAGAAATCAACAACTTATCCACTGATTTATCAACATCTTATTTATGAACCCACCAGGGCACTTGGAATGATATTTATAATACTTTTTACTAAATTCTTAGGATTGAGGATTACTTATTGAATCCTTCCAGAAGTAATAGTAGAGTGGATCAAATTTAAAAGAGGGCAAAAAAAAAGCGAGAAAATCATCAATTTTACTCGATGGCTTCCCGCTTTCATAATGAATAGACCGTGGTCATTTCATTATGCCAAAATGCCTTATTCTGACTTAAGTTTCAATCTGGATTCCGGGGAACCTTTTTTCCACTTTCGTAACTTGCCAAGTAATCCGAAAATCCTTTTGCAAATCAACAATCTTTGACTTGATAACATTTTTGTGACTACAACCCGTAAGTTATAGACTTTTGTTTGTTATCGGCCTCCGATCAGTCATTCAAAGATCAATTTGATAATGCTAAAGTAATGGGTAGTGAAAGAAATGCAAAAAAAATATGTATAAAAAAATCCACAACTTATCCACGGAATTACTAACAGAATATTAACAAAATAACCACTATATTTTAACAGTTTTCAACAAAATAATCCACATTTTTTATCAAAGCATAAAATTTCGTCCCAATCTTTAACATCATGTGTAATTTAATCGTAAATTAAAATAATGTATACAGAGCATAAATGCCTGTTTGTATTATTTAAATTTTTTATAACTGATATATTATGAAAAGAATACTTGTCCCTACTGATTTTTCAGAGCAGTCTGAAAATGCACTAAAATTAGCTTGTCAACTGGCTATAAAAATGGATGCTGAAATTGAATTATTGCACGTTCTGGATTCTCCGGATGGTGACGAATCCTCTGGCCTGGATGATATTATAGCTGGTGGTGGCGTTTCAGGTGGGTCTGATATGAATGCCATTTTCTTTATTAAATTGGTTGAAAAGACCAGAGAAAGGCTTGAAGAGATTATTAACAGATCGGATATGATGGGATTACAAATTATTTATAAGATGAAAACAGGCACTCCTTATAAAGTAATTGCCAGTGAAACTGAAAATGGAAAAGTTGATCTTATTATTATGGGAACTTCTGGTACCAGTAATTGGGAAGAGGCTTTTGTTGGATCAAATGCAGAAAGAGTAGTAAGGCATTCTTTTTGTCCGGTATTTACAGTTAGGAATAAGGTGGATGTTTTTTCAATTAATAATATAGCTTATGCATCTGATTTTAAACACAATCATAAACACCTGGTAGAGATGTTGAAGGAAATGGCTGTTGTTTTATCCGCCAAAACTCATTTGGTAAAAATAAATACACCCAGTGAGTTTCAAAATGATAAGATAAATTATGCGGCCATGAAATCTTTTGCTGAAGAAAGTGATTTTTCCAACTATGAATGCCATGTTTATAATTTTGAGGATGAAGAAGATGGGATAATAAGTTTTGCAGAAGGCAATAATATGGATATGATTGTACTTGCCACCAAAGGCAGAACAGGTTTTGCCAGGTTGTTGGAAGGCAGTATCGCTGAAGATGTTGTTAATTATTCAAAAATTCCGGTACTTACTTTCAGGACCGGGAATGCATAGTAGTATTGTAATTAAACCCGAATTCGGCAATAGAACTTTGTAATGAGGCTTTAAGGTGCAATAAAACAGACACTTATTGAGACGAGGCATAGCACGGCTATGGTGAATTGATATAAGTGGGTGCAACGGACTGTTTTGCAGCAGTTTAAAGACGGAATAAATTTTCTAATGCCGATTTCGGGTTAAACTTCAAATAGCAGTATTTAAATAATCATTATCACCTGTCCTTTTACTACTCATTGTCATCCTGCCTGGGATCTTGCTTAATATGAGAACTATGTGTTCAATAACCTGGTAGATTCATAGCAGAATGACATGGTAGTGCGGTGCTATCCTCTCGTTGTTTCCCTTCATAGGCATCACGAAGCATCGAATTTGATCACTATGGCCTTGAGAAAAGCATAAAATACAATATTAATAGTAAGATAGCTCCTGGTTTCCTTCTTCACCCTCTTTGTGTGGAATCTCAGTTTTTAAATCAGATATCAATTTTTTGAGGTTAATGGAGGTTATGATTAAAAAACTTCCAAAAACTATAGCCTGCAATCCGATTAACACCATTAATGTGATTAGTGCGTGATAGGGATGCGTAAATATTAATACAGCAAAAGTAATTGCTAAAAATCCATTCAGAATAAGAATCCACCAGTGATTATATAGACTTCTAAGTCTATATCCATTTAGTATTTGTAATATACCCGTAAAGCTAATCCAGATTGTTATTAAAGTAATGAAAATAGCAGCTGTTAATTCCGGGATTATCAGAACAATTAATCCAATAGCTAAATCGATAAATCCTTCAGTCATTTTCCAGCTATGGTCACGATCAATTTTCCGGCGAGATATAGATACATATATTAGTAAAGATCCACTTAATGCCAGTATCAGGGCGAAAAATTTCGTAAAGATTAATAAAGTGCCAATTGGAAAAGTAATAGCAATAATTCCGAAGGTCAAAGATAACAAACCCTTTATCGTTAGGATCCACCAGTTTTTAATCATCAAATTATTCATTTTATACAGTAAGTTTAGGTTTCAAATCACTATGGATACTCAAAATTAAAAAATAGTTTCCATTTTAGTATACGGAATTAAACTAATTTGGATGAATATCCTGAAATTATTTTCAGGATATTTTTACTGTTGTTGTAAGGGGGATAAATAGCTAGTTAAAAATATCGTACGATTTGGTATTATTTATTGGGAAATAATCTAAAATCAATTGAAATATTTTAGCTTCGTTAAACCCGAATTCGGCAATAGAACTTTGTAATGAGGCTTTAAAGTGCAATAAAACAGACACTTATTGAGACGAGGCATAGCACCGCTATGGTGAGTTGAAATAAGTGGGTGCAACGGACTGTTTTGCAGCAGTTTAAAGACGGAATAAATTTTCTAATGCCGATTTCGGGTTAAATAGGTTTTCAGGAAAATTATAAAGAGGTTAATAATTTATTTCCTTCTTCAATGCTGCTAAGGATCAGTTCTTTAACAATTTTCACTGACTGAAGTGATGATTTTTGAATTTCCAACATTTCGTCTGGGGATGGTAATTCTATAGATTGATCAACTTCACTTTCCTTGTATTCAGGAATAGGAGTAAGGGTACGCATCCACACCATCATTGATTGGTGCGCATCTTCCAATTTTTGAAGGCTTTCATTTATTTCCTGTACTGTTTGTGAATCACTTATTTTTTCTTTTTTAGATTTTAAACTCTTTTGCAGTTTCATGATTTCACCCATTATAGGCATAACCTCATCATGGATTTTAATTGCTTCCTTATAAATTTTCCGGGAATCAGCATATTTATCATTCCTATTGATACTATTGTCACATGAAAAAATAAGAAAGGTTACCAGAATAAATAGATTGAATTTTATAAAATGAATCTTTGTCATGATGTAAACTTACAAAATGGTT
>Ga0316187_10000527_pt1 | contig 30241 bp, 28 predicted proteins | sample CroRivburrow1_MG_FD_204927 | JGI IMG/M metagenome (GOLD analysis project Ga0316187, IMG submission 204927) | Coastal sediment microbial communities from Maine, United States - Cross River worm burrow 1 | ecosystem: Environmental > Aquatic > Marine > Coastal > Sediment | place: USA: Maine... | reverse complement strand
GTGCAATCGTACGCAGGTACTCATCGCTATGGCGTTTCTTTTGCAGGGGGAAATCATCCGGTGCGCCCCCAAGCAGTTCTATCGAGGTGGCCTGGATCTCCCAGCGTTGGCCTTTTCCAGGTGACTCAACAAGGTTGCCATCAATACTGACAGCAGAACCGGTGGTGATATTTTTTATCTGTTCGTAACTATCAAGACTCGCATCAACAATAATTTGTATATTAGCCAGGCAGGACCCATCGTTCAGCTCAATAAAAGAAAATCCTTTCGAATCCCGGCGGGTGCGAACCCAGCCCTTGACGGAAATTGAATCGATAACGGAATCGCTGTGTAGAAAGTCTTTGATTAAAGGTTTCATAGAGTTTCTTAAAATAGTTAAAACGCGTGTTGCCTGTATTGTAATTGATGAAGCCGTATTTGTTTTATCGTTTCCGGGCCAGGGTAAAGTGAGAGTACTCGGATTCTGAGCGATTCTGAGGCTATTGGAGAAGATATTGCGCAGCGCCTCGCGTTCACGGACTGATGGGGTGAATACTTCCCTCGTGCATCGTCCCCCAGATCGGGATGTCTTTAATGCTATCGGAATCAACCTCATACGGACTTTCCTCAAGGATCGTCAGGTTGGCCAGCTTACCCGACTCGAGAGAACCGACGTTTTCCTCAAGACGCAGCGAGTAGGCGGCATCGAGTGTTACCGCCTTGAGCGCTTCCTGGACGCTGATTCGCTGATCAGGGCCGGCGACACGACCTGAAACAGTCGTACGATTGACGGCCGCCCAGATGAGATACATGGGTTGCCCCGGAGCCATTGGCATATCCGAGTGAAATGACAAGGGAATATTCATGTGAACGACGTCACCGAGACGTACCATGTCGTTGGCACGCTCCGGACCGATACCATAGGCGGAGTAGTTATCGGCCAGTGCCGTAACGTAATACGGATTGGCACTCACGATAGCGCCCAAGTCCGCGATTCGCTCAACCTGCTCTGGCGTCGCGAAGCCAAAATGCACAATAGTCGTTCGATGATCTTCTCGTGGGTTACGCTCGAGAGCCGCTTCCAGGACATCAAGAACCATCTCAAGCCCCGCATCCCCGTTCTGATGAATATGGAGTTGATAACCAGCGTCCCAGTAAGTATCAAAGGCCTGCTTGAATACGTCGAGATCCATCATCCATTCGCCGTCGTGGCCATCCGTGTAACCATCGATCATCTGCATCGCCTGGCTGAAGATTGCACCATCCGCGAATAGCTTGGTCTGCTTGGGCAGAAATTCTGTCCTACCACGACCCCAGACCAGTGGTTCCTCTGTTGCGGCTATGAGGTCGCTCATTCGGGTCAGCGCCAACGTCTTACCGTCCACGATGAAATAGCTGCGAAACGGCATGCCAGAATCGCTAAGGACCGCGTTTTGCGCCTCCTGCAGCTCCCTTGAGACTACCCCACCTGGCTCGGCGATCAGCGTCACTCCGGAGGAATGAAAATAGTCACGCACGAACTCGAGGCCCGCCTTTAGCCTGGTCGGCTCTGTCAGCGCGGGCATCAGCTTGTGCAGGACCGGGTACCAGCCCTGCTCCCAGAAATGACCTTCGTCAAAATTCGACTGCTCCTTGGCCGATTCGGAGAAAGTCTCATAGAACTCGGGCGAAATTTCGAACGCTTTCATTGCTGCGGTGTTCAGTATGAATTCGTGCACCGAGCGGTGCCAAACGATAATCGGTCGAGTGTCGGAAATCTTGTCCAGGTCCTGTCGCGTCAGTTTCCCGTGGAAGTAGTGATGAAAGCCCCACGTGAACAATGGCTCGTCGGCTTCCTCCATCCCGGCGACGGCATCGGCAACGCGTCGCAGGTAGTCCTCCCGATCTGCCGCTTTTTTGGATGTCCCGTGCGGAAGCACCCAATCCTCGATTGCAATGATCTCCATGCTCATCGTAAGAGCGGCAAGCAATGGGTGTACGTGCTGGTCTATCAGGCCGGGAATAATGACCTTGTCTTCAAAAGACGCATCTGATTGGCGCCGAGTATAGAGTCAATACAAAAAGGTGTTTCAGTGAGGCTAAAACTGAGGATACTCAGAAAGCTCGGTGGAATCAGGTGGGTACTCTTCCCAATCTGTAGGTATTGGGCAGTTCCGCGGGTCGAGCAATAGGTGACTAAATCATAGAATTTTGACTGTTCACCTTGACCTATACATATATTATGCATATCTTCGATCATGAGCATTGAATGGGATCCGACCAAGGCGAAGTCGAATCTCAGCAAGCACGGGATCAGCTTTGCCGACGTGTAACCTGCTTTTTATGATGAGTTTGCTCTTTCGATGCCGGACCCGTTCTCAATATCAGAGGAGCGGTTCGTCCTGATTGGACCTGATGCCTTGAGCAGAGTATTGACCATCGCATACACGTACAGAGGCGAACACATCCGGGTCATCTCCGCACGACCAGCAACCAAGGCGGAACGCAGAAATTATGAGAAAGGAATACGACCTTAGCAAGGCGCGACGCGGCCCGGTGGTGAAGCCAAAGGGCAAAACGAGGATTACGATCTACCTCGATGACGACGTGATCGGAGCCTATCGAAAAATGGGCGATGAGCGTGGCCGTGGATATCAGACGCTGATCAATGAAGCGCTGCGCGAAACCCTCGGCACTAGTCAGCGTCCCGTTGATGCCAAAACGCTTAGACGAATCTTGCGAGAAGAGCTAAAGAAAACAGGGTAATTTCACGTTCGAAAGGTCGCCGGCAATTCGCACTAAGTGTTCGCCGCGAACCGAATCTTACGTACTTTCGAGAGGTTCGCAGAATTCTTCGCCTGCCAGAGGTCATAGCTGTCCCGCATGGCCAGCCAGCTTTCCGGAGACCGGCCAAGGCAGCACCCATCGCAATACAACACAGGTTTGTGGCGGGGGCGTGAGTCGACCCTGCGACACCCGACTTTGGAGGGTACAGCTCAAATTGGGCTTCCAAATACGTCCCTACGTGAGAGCAAAACTGAGGATACTCAAATGGTGACGAACAATCTGCCATTCAGAGTCGTACTTCTTCAATCTTCTCGTTCACCCGCTTCAAACAAATAAGGCCACCTCAGGGAGGTGGCCTTATTTGTCCTGTGATTGGTTTGACTCCGCCCGCTATTCCGGGGCCGCGTTGATCCAGAATGAAGTCGTCAAGACATAGTCGAAATCCGGTACTCCGTCGCGAGGCTGGAAGTCCAGGGAATAAACCACGCTCGCGGTATGCAGTCCCGACTCCAGCGTGTAAGGCTCGATGATAATTCCCGATGTGATTATGGCCGCGCGCCTGCCGCTTGGCAGATTCCCGATTTTGGCTGCCGTGTTCATATGATCAATAAGGACGTCGTCCACCTCGATTCGCTGACTAACGATAAATCCATCCAGCCCGGCATTGACGCTATCGATGGCCTCTTTCGGTGTTCGTACTGTGGTGCCATCCGGTAATTTGATAGTTGAGCCGGCGTAGCTGCTGATCAGAATGAAGTCATTTTCACACTGCATTGAGGTTGCGAGGCCTTCCGGAACGATGAATCCACGGCGATCTTCACCGCTTGCGGACAGGAACATGTCTCCGGCCGGACCGAATTCTGTGTGGCTTCCGGCAGTCAGGCCTGCCTGAAAACCGGCCATGACCTCGCCCAGACTTACCGTCGGCGCACTGCAATCCATGGTTGGTCGATCCACCCAGGCGATGACTTCGCCGTCAAACCTTTCCGGCGACTGGGCCGAGTGGCCATCATTTCCTGTGGGCGTCGTGAATTGGTGAATGATCTGCTCGCCTTTGATGACGTAGGGCAAATTTCCGACCAGGTTGTAGTCGTAACTGTTGTTGACACCGTCACCGCCGTGAAAAGAGATTAGCTTTGCAGTAAGGCCAGACGCGTTAACAGCGTCGAAATCAAATATCAATTGCGTCGGTGTCGCAGACAAATAGCCCCAGGCGTCACCCTGCAAGAATCCGGTCGCGGACGAAAATTGATAAGTGTCCACACTGTCGAAGGCCTCGAATGACCACGCGACGATATTTCCTTTGCTGAGTGGGCCCAGCTTTCCATCTGTTTCAATGGTTCCGACGATGGTCCCGCCGCCGAAGGCACGGTCGACCTGGTATGTAATATTCTGCGCATGCGCGCTAAACGTGAAAAACATCAGTGCAGCAGTCAGGATCCGGCCGCAGAAGCCCTTTGAAATTCCGTTTCTCATTCTTAAAATCTCCTAAAGAGTGTACGTAAGCTACTTAGTCAGTTGCGATTGCTAACTGAGTGTCGCGGTTCGGCTAATCGGGATGCTTCCTGGAATGCGCACCTGCCTTTGTCGTTTTTGTTGGCCGCGGTAGCTATATTATTCCTGAAGAAATTTACCAACTGCAACTGATTACCAATCTTATTTGCCACTTATGTAAAAACGACTGCTTCCGGGGGTAAAGCGGACGCTGTTCGTCAGGCGAGGCGACCGTTCACTTCACAACGAGGTCGTAACCAATCTGTCGAAGGAAGTCCTGCTCACGCTCAAGATCGGCAATCGTCAGTGGATTCTCGGCGAGCCAGTCAGCGTCGAAGTGAATGGCCAGGCTATCGTCGGCGACATCAATTGTCACAGGAACCTGCTCGACTTCCTTGCGGCTGCGATTGAGCAGTACTGCGAGACGCAGAACGATCAGTAAGCGAATGCCCGCTTCACGCCATGAATCGGGTAGCGAGTCGAAATTCGACCCGTTGATGCGATGGCGCTGTCCTCCGATCAATGCCGCGAGCAGGCGTTGTTCGGCCCGGGGAAATCCCGGCATGTCCGCATGCTCCGCGATGTACGCGCCGTGGCGCTGGTATCCGTCATGCGAGATATCGAGGCCAATTTCGTGCAGGCGCGCAGCCCAGTCCAGTACGCTGTCAGCGATCTGGCTGGAGAAACCCCACTCGTCTTTGCACTGCGTATAAAGATCGGCGGCTGTTCGAGCAACGCGTTCCGCCTGTTGCTCGTCCACATGGTAGCGCGATTCCATTGCCCGAACCGTCCGCTCACGGGCATCCTCGTGTTGCAGCCGCCCCAGCAAGTCGTAGAGCAGGCCCTCGCGCAGTGCCCCTTCGGATACCTGCAGGTCGTCAATTTTCAACACACGAATCAGCTCGGCCAGTATCGACAAGCCGCCCGGCCAGACCTGGGCGCGCCGATCCGACAATCCTTGCAGCGACAATTCCGAAACCGATTGAACCTCGAGGACTTTCTCTATCAGTTGCTCGACGATTTCGAGCGTCAGTCCGGATTCAGAAATCTCAAGCTCGCGTGCAACGGCCTCCGTTGACCGAATCGTACCCGAGGTGCCGATCGCCTCAACACCGCTCGCGTCGCGAAAGAACGCCTTGACCGGCCGCAACTCGAGCTGGGCAGCCAGGCGCGCCTTGTTGAAGCCCGCTCGGGTAATCTCCCCGTTCGGGAAGAAGCGCTCGGTCATCGACACGCATCCCATGTGCAGGCTCTCCAGCGCCTTGGGACGAGTTGCCTGGCCGAGTATGAGTTCGGTGCTACCACCACCGATGTCCATGACGAGCCGAAATCCCTCGGTTGGTGGCAAGCTGTGCGCCACGCCATTGTAAATAAGCCGGGCTTCCTCGATACCGGAGATGATCTCGATCGGGTGACCTAACGCGGCCTCAGCTTCGACCATGAAGGTCGAATCCTCGCGCGCCCGCCGAATGGTGCTGGTACCGGCCGCGCGAACGCTACCGGCCTTCATGTCCCGCAGACGTTCGCCGAAGCGAGAAAGGCAATCGAGCGCACGCTGGCGCGCATCGGGTGAGATGTCCCCACTGTCGGATAAGCCTTCCGCCAGGCGGACGGTTTCGCGGATTCGATCGAGGATCGCAAGCTGGCCGTGACGCAGCTCGCCGACAATCATGTGAAAACTGTTGGAGCCGAGGTCTACGGCCGCAATGATTTCTGCTTGGTTGGACTCAGACGGTGAAGGACGACCCGCAGCCACAGGTGGTTTGTGCATTCGGATTCCGGATGATGAACTGCGCTCCCTGCAGGTCTTCCTTGTAGTCGATCTCGGCACCCATGAGGTATTGAATGCTCATCGGGTCAACCAGGAGTGTCACCCCGTCGTTCTCGACCTGGCTGTCACCGTCCTCGATGTCCTCGTCGAACGTGAAGCCATATTGGAAGCCCGAACATCCGCCACCCGAGATAAACACCCGCAGTTTGAGGTTCGGATTGGCTTCTTCCGCGATTAGTTCACCCACTTTGCCGGCCGCGGCGTCGGTAAATACGATGCCGTTTGGCGCCTGTGGTGCAATATTCGTTGCTGTCGTCATTCTGTTTCGTTCCCTGACAGCCGCTTACTCGTTGGCGGCGGCCGCCGCTTCGTCTATTCGATTGGTTTGTTCAAGCAATGGTACCTGCCCTTCGGGCTGATGTACCAGTTTGCCATTTATTTCGGCACCGATCGCCATTTCGATCAGATTGTAATACACATTACCAACGACACGCGCGGTCGGCCCAAGTTCCACTCGCTGGCTGGCGAAGACATCGCCCCTGACGATACCGTTCAACACGACATAAGGCACGGTGACACCGCCGTCGACCGTGCCGATATCGCTGATGGAGAGCGCCGAATCTGTGTCCGGATCCGCCGTGACGCTACCGTTGACCGTTCCATCGACATGGCAACCGCCCATGAAATGCAGGTCGCCATTGACCTTGCTATTAGGGCCGATAAGCGTTTCCACGACCGTGTGTCTGCGTTGTTTCTTTCCGAACATCTGGTTCTCTCCAATCAACCCTGGCTCGTCGCCCAGGCAAAACTCTCTTCTATGCTCGAGATCGAGCGGGTTCTGGAGCGCACTTCAACGCGCACGCGCTCCGGGGTGAAGCCGTCCGGCAACACGATCTGCCGGTCGAAATCCTGAAAATATCGAAACGAAAAAGGCCACGCCTGGTCCGTGTCGGGCGGCAACAGGTCGCTCAGTGCGTAAGACTTTGCCTCGCCGTCCTCATTGCCCTCTACGCTCAAGGCGACGTCGCCGGAAACTTTGCGATCGTGCTTCATGGCCTGTACCAGAACGAGTCGCAAGATGAACTCACGCTCCTCGGCGCCTCTCGTGAGCTTGAAGTCCTGGACCCTCAGCCCGGGCTTGCCATCTGCGGGTGACACGATACCGCGATAAAAAGCGATTGCGTCCTGCTGCTCCACGATCTTTGCCTGAAGCGTTATCAAGTTGGCTTCCACCTCCTTGTAAGCCTCACGCTCGATATCGCGATGCGTCTCTTGCAGTGCGACCTCCTGCTTCAGCACCTCTATCTCGTCATTGAGCGTATCGATGTGGTCTTCGAGCCCTTCGCGCTGGTTTGCTGCATCAACGGTGTCGTAGCCGGCGCTAATGCGGCCCAACTCGAACACGAGATAGCCTGCAATCAGGACGAGAAGCACGAGAAACGCCCGAACCATGAAGGTCCGCGCCGTTCCGTGCGTTTGCAGGTGAGATTTTGCTGCCACTCAAGTTACCGCTTGGCCAAAAGACATTATGTTACGCGGAGCGCGCGGCCCACAAAAGTGCTCCAGGTCACGGATTTGGCTCTTCGACAGCAGATTTCGCCGATTTTTCCGCTTTCGCGATGTCCTTCTCGAACGCAGCCTGCCAACGACGCGGCCACCAGCGAGGGCGATTCGGCAGTCCATCCGGATGTACGTGATGCCCGAGCTCATACAGAGCGCGCGCGTATACCCGCCGTTTGAAATAGATAACCTCGTTCACGGGACGCCAGAATGGCACCCAGCGAATCCGATCAAATTCCGGCTTGTCGCCGCGGTCAAAACGCACGCGGTCATCTTCTGAAAGCATGCGGAGAATGAACCAGCGCTGTTTTTGGCCGATACACAGCGGTTTGCTGTGCCGGCGAATAAACTTATCCGGGAGACGGTAACGCAGCCAATCGGCAGTCACGCCAAGCAACTCGACGTCGTCGGACTCGAGACCGACTTCCTCGTGTAGTTCACGAAACATGGCTGTTTCGGGCTCTTCGTCGACCAGCATCCCACCCTGGGGAAATTGCCAACCCTTGGCACCTACGCGACCGCCTAACATCAGTTCGTTATCGGCGTTCACGAGGATAATGCCGACATTTGCCCGAAAGCCCTCGGCGTCAATCCAATCGCTGCTCATTGCAACCGCACTAAAACTCTAACTGCTGATTACTTTACACTATCCTCCGCCGCTCGCCCCAGGAGATTCTTCTTGTTTACTGGCCGCACCATAAGCCTGTTTATTTTACTACTGCTAATTGTTGCGGCTGCGTTTCTGTTGGCGATATCGATGGGCAGCGCCGACATCAAATTCTCGGAGGCTTTGCTGGCTCTGCGCGGCGCTGCGCCAGACCAGGCGCAGTCGCTCGTAACCGAATTGCGGCTTCCTCGAGCGCTCACCGCATTTGCGGTTGGCGGCTTATTGGCCGTTGCCGGGGTGCTCATGCAGGTCCTGCTGCGCAATCCGCTCGCCGAGCCCTACATACTCGGCAGCTCGGGTGGTGCTGCTGTCGCGGCCTTGCTCGCGATGAGCCTCGGCATGGGAAGCTTCGTCGTCGATGCGTCGGCGTTCGGCGGTGCTATGGCGGCGACCCTGCTCGTATTCGCGATAGCACAAGGTACGGGGAGCTGGACGCCAACTCGCCTCCTGCTGACCGGGGTGGTGCTCGCTGCGGGTTTCAGCGCCGCGACGACCCTGTTGCTTGCGCTTAGTCCGGACCAGAATCTGCGCGGCATGCTCTTCTGGCTGATGGGAGATCTCAGCTTCGCATTCGATCCGGAGCGATGCCTGATTCTTCTCGCTGTCCTTGTCGCCGCGGGCACGCTCGGCGCCCGGCACCTCAACGTGCTGTCTCGCGGCGAATTGCAGGCGGCTATCGTCGGACTGCCCGTGCGTTCTTTCCGCTATTTCATATTCATAGCCGCTGCGCTCGCGACCGCACTATCGGTGACGACGGTCGGTGTTATCGGCTTCATTGGCCTGGTCGTCCCGCACCTCGTGAGGCTCGTAGCGGGCAGCGATCATCGCGTGGTCCTGCCCGCGTCGGCACTGGCAGGCGGAGCGTTGCTTGTGATTGCGGATACCCTGGCGCGCACGATAATGGCACCGCGACAACTGCCGGTCGGCGCGCTTACCGCCGCAATTGGCGTGCCGCTGTTCCTGATATTGATGAGCCGGATTCGAGCCGAGCGCTACCGGTAGCCGGCCCTTTCAGCCAGGAGGCGTGCCTCTTCGCTGCGCCAGCCGGCGACACCGGCATTACTCGCGGAAAGCCCGCCCAAGTCGCCGGGTTGATAGCTTGAAAGTAACCAGTTAACGAGCGCTTGCGCCGCATCCGCGTTTTCAGCGTGTCGAGAAACGCCGATTCCGTCGATCAGCAGATAGCCCGGCTGCGGCACAATCACATCAATTGAACTACCGTCGGGAACGCGGGAGATGATGCCTATCTCGCAGCCGCCCTTTTCGAGCTCAGCATGAAGTGTCGACTCATCGGCGAACGGCGCTGCGGCGAGATTGCGAATCCAGTTACGCACCAGGCGCTCGGTAGTTTTGACGCCCAGCTCGTCGATCAGGAGCCCGACTAATGCCTGGTTTGCCGTGAGATTAAATGACGTCAGGCACAGACGGCCAGCAAACTCCGGCGCGCCCAGTCCCTTGAGGTCTGCAATCGAACCGGTATCTGCGCCGGGCGCCACACCGATCAGAACTCGCCGGAAGCCGACCGCTGCCCACGACCCGTCTGGATCCCTTAGCTCTGCAGGTACGTTGGCCAGCGATTTACCGGCAATCGGTCGTAACGCTCCTTCCTCAGCGGCGCGCCAGATATCAATCGCGTTGCTGGTGACCAGAACGTCGGCGCGCGGCGAATCCTGCTTGGCGATCACCTGGGCGGTGATGTCCGCACTCGTGCCGGCAACCATGGTCACTGCGAAATCGATGTCGGCAAACCGCTCGCTCAGTTGTCCCTCTAGTCCGGTCGGCACGTAGACGACAACCGGTGCGGGCGGTTCAGAGTCACAAGCAGACAGAGCGGCGACCGCGAGCAGCAGCCATGGCCTCACGCGGCTTCAACCTCGACACGATCGCGCCCGGCAGACTTCGCCGCGTACAACGCCACGTCGGCCCGGGCGATCAGCGAATCACCCAGCGTCTTCAGATCCTTGTCGTCTTCCCGCGGACTTACCTCGGCAATACCTATCGACGCGGTAATCGTCACCGATTCCCCATTCGGCAAGGCCATCGCAGACTCCGCGATCTCCCTGCGAATGCGTTCCGCGAGTTTCGCCGCCGAACTGACGTCGGTTGCGGGCAGCAGCACAACAAACTCTTCGCCACCGTAGCGAGCCGCGACATCACTCGCGCGCACCTGGGATTCGATGCGTGCGGCGAGCTCGCGGAGCACCGCATCACCCGCCGCATGACCCCACGTATCGTTGACCTGCTTGAAGTGATCGACATCGAGCATCAGGCATACGAGCCGTGATTTATCGCGGCGTGCCCGCGCCAGCTCTTCATTGAGGCGGACCGTCAGGTAGCGGCGATTGTGCCAACCGGTCAGGACATCGGTGAAACCACTGCGCATCAGGCGCGCGCGGTTGATGACATTCTCTATGCAGAACGAGGCGATGATGCCCAGGTGCGCAAGAAAGTCGCTCGCATGCACCCGGGTAAAGCGCAGCGGATCGTTGCTGCAAAGGTTGATGCTGCCAAGCAGCTTGCCGCGATGTGAAAGCGGAATCATGGCAATGCTCTTGGCGTCACTGGCGCGAGGACAAATGAGCTGGTGATCGCAGGCGGCAAAAGTACCGAGCCAGGGTTGCTGCAGTGCAATGTATTGTGGCGCCAACCCGGATACGGACTCGACGACCAGCAGGTCCTGGAATTCCTCTGCCGGGGTGCCGTTGGCCAGTAGCAGGTGGCGGATATCGTGGTCGGGATCGCACAGGACAACGCTCACGTACTCGACGCCGTAGCTGACCCTGAGTCCGTCGATCAAGGTGCGTATCAGGTCATCCAGGTTTTCTGCTTGCAGCAGGCGCAGTTCACGCCCCTGGGCACGCCGCATGATTTCGTCATTGCGTGCCACTTCTGTAGTGAGGTCATCGAGCTGGCGGCGCGTTGCCTCAAGCTGTGCCGCTAGTTCTTCCTTTGACGTCATGATGTCAGCTCCTCAGAGCGAGATATTCGCGCCCCTTTTCCATGAGTTCGACAAATGCCTGCTCATCACCATCGGCAACGGTTTCCCTTATCCGTCGCGCGGCATCACATAGTGCGTCAAGCGGCCCCAATCCGAACTTGTTCAAGTTCTGAATTTCAAAATACAGGTGTGGATTGTCCTGCGCTACCGCTGCGGACACCAGCAACTGCGAGTCAAATGTGGTTGATGACAATTTTGCGAGTTTCGGCGCTGCTTCGCCACTCTCGGCGAGTGCTGTAAAGAACGCTATGCTCAATGCGTGGGACAAGCCGAGAACGTACGCAATCAGGCGATCGTGATCATCAAGCCCCATATCCAGTTGTTCGACCATGGTTGGCGCAAACAGCTCTTTGGCGTCGACAGTCGCCTGGGAGTCGCCCGCGTCGCAGAAAATCAGGTGGCGACCCGATAGCAAGCGGGTATCCGGCCCGAACATCGGGTGTAATGACGTTACCCTGCATCCGGCTGCTTGCAGCTCTTTCAGGCCATCGAGCAAGGGCGACTTTAGAGAACCGATGTCGAATATGAGCCCCTTGGGTTTGAGCACTGCAAGCTGCGCAAGAATTCGGCCTGAAACGGCCAGCGGCGCCGCGACCACAATTACATCGAAGTCTACACCGGCGTCTGTCCAGTTCCTGAATTGGTTAGGCCCGTCATCGACAGTGACGTCCGCAACGGTAGTTGAGAATCCCTGCGAAGCAAAAAACTCTGCAAACCAGCGACCCATCTTGCCGGCACCACCGATAACGAGAGCGCGTCGGCCATCCCCCTTGCCTTCGGCAACGACCCGGTCGCGCTCCTGGCTTTCAAGTGAGGTGCGAATCAGTAACTCGAGCAGGGCTTCGACAAGATCGGGATCGACGCCCAACTCTTCGGCCTGAGCCCTGCCCATATCCAGCACATCCTTCTCGCGCGCATAGTCGCGCGTGCCGGTTCCGGTGCCGCGTTTGCTCTTGCCGATTTCGCCGACAATTCTCTGCCGTTCAGCGATCAGCTCGACGAGCTGCCGATCAACAGCCGACAGGCTCTTCCGTAGTTCATCGAGATCCATAAGTCGTCTTTTACAGGAGACTCGGTCACAGTGAAAGCCGACCCGATCGCAGATCGGGCCGGCTCTGTACTTCCTCTACTCTGAACGACCGTTAGTGGCGGTGACGGCGGTCGCGACGGTCCCGGTCACGATTCCGGTCTCTGTCCCGGTCGTGATAGTGATCGCGATACCGGTAGTAATCGACCCAGTACCTGTCGCTGCGGTAGTAGGTCTTGCCCCAACGCCTTTCCCAGCGATAAATGTCGTAGAGCTGGTTCCAGGCGAGGCGCCGATCGCGTTTTAACCTGCTGTGCTTGTACCACTTCCGAAACGTACGGTCGTGTTTCAGCCAACGCGGCATATGGTCGGATCGACGTACGTCGACCTGGTAGTACGCCGGTGGCTGGTACGCGTGGCGTACCTCCTTGTGCGCTGCGGCCTCGGGCGAGTTCATCAGCATGAGGCCACCGGCAATTAGCGCTGTCGTCATTATCTTGTTCATAACATCCTCCGGTTTGTCCCAGTGCAGCCTCAGGGTAGATGTGAGCACATGAACCGGGAGTGAATTCGTGAGAACATCGGCAGCAATAAATTCTGTAAAAAATGAACCTGGGGTGAACACTCAATGAAGACACGTGCTGCCGTTGCCTGGGAAGCAGGCAAACCACTCGAAATCGAAATGCTGGACCTCGAAGGCCCGAAAGCCGGCGAAGTCCTCGTACGCAATGTGGCGACAGGGGTCTGCCATACCGACGCGTTCACGCTCTCGGGCGAAGACCCGGAGGGAATTTTCCCCGCGGTTCTCGGCCACGAAGGTGGTGCGATCGTCGAGGAGATCGGCGAAGGCGTCACATCGGTCAAGGTGGGCGACCACGTCATTCCTCTGTACACACCCGAGTGCGGCGAATGCAATTTCTGCACGTCGGGCAAGACCAATCTCTGCCAGGCCATCCGCGCTACCCAGGGGCAGGGCCTGATGCCCGATGGCACCTCACGCTTCTCATTGAACGGCAAGCCGATCTTTCACTACATGGGTACGTCCACATTCAGTGAATACACGGTGCTGCCTGAAATCGCCGTTGCGAAGGTGAGCAAAGAGGCGCCGCTTGAAAAAGTCTGTCTGCTCGGATGCGGCATCACCACGGGAATCGGCGCGGTACTGAACACAGCCAAGGTCCAACCGGGCGACACAGTCGCCGTGTTCGGACTTGGCGGGGTCGGCCTGAGCGCGATCCAGGGAGCAGCGATGGCGAAAGCAGGCCGGATCGTGGCCATCGACATTAATGAAGACAAGTTCGAGCTCGCGAAGCAGTTCGGTGCTACCGACACGGTCAATCCGAAGAACTACGACGATCCGATTCAAGACGTCATCGTCGAACTGACCGGCGGCGGCGTCGATTACTCCTTTGAGTGCGTGGGCAATACGGATCTCATGCGTTCGGCGCTCGAGTGTTGCCATAAAGGTTGGGGTGAGTCGGTCATCGTCGGTGTAGCCGGCGCGGGCCAGGAAATTTCAACCCGGCCATTCCAACTCGTAACGGGCCGCGTCTGGCGCGGGACCGCGTTCGGCGGCTGCAAGGGTCGCTCGCAGTTGCCGGGCATGGTTGACCAGTACATGGGTGGCGATATCAAGATCGACGAGTTCATCACGTACACGATGCCGCTCGAGGACATCAATCGCGCATTCGACCTCATGCACGAAGGCAAAAGCATCCGTTCCGTCATTCACTTCTGAACCGTGTCCAGAGTCGCTGTCGCAACCACGTCGCAGCTCGCGGCCGATGCGGCCCGTGAAGTCGCTGAGATTGGTGGAAACGCCGTCGACTGCGCTCTGGCCGCCGCCCTGCTGACGATTAATACCGAACCCGGCGTTTGTGCGCTGGGCGGCAGTGCATTTATCACTATCTGGAGCGCCGGCGAAGACCCGATAACCGTGGACGGCAATGTCGCCGTGCCGGGCAAAGGCCTGGCCGACGAAGACCGCAAACAGGGAGCGGTTGAGGTTTCACTCGACTATGGCGGCGGCATAGAAACACTGGTCGGACCCGGATCCGTGTCTGTCCCGGGTACGCTCGCCGCGATGGAAGACGCCTGGAGGAATTACGGTAGCGCTCCGTGGCAGGCGATCTTCGCGCCAACGATTCGCGCGTGTCGAGACGGCTTTCCATTGTCAGGGGCCTGCCGGTACTACCTTGGTTATTCGGGTGACGTCATCTTCGGTCGCAGCAAAGACGGCCACACGGCGCTTCACCACGACGACGGCTCGCTGCTCGATGCGGGCGACACGGTCGTCGTGCCGCACCTCGCCGACACGCTCGACGCGATTGCCAACGAAGGCGCCCGACTTTTTTACGAGGGCGAAATTGCGCGCGCGATCGCAGAGCACTGCCGAAATGGCAACGGCATGTTGACGCTCGAAGACCTGCAGAGCTACCGAGCAATCGAGAGAGCCCCGCTGATGAGCCGGATTGGTGACTGGCAACTCGCAAGCAATCCACCGCCTGCGGTCGGCGGCGCCGTATTGACTGCGATGTTACTCGCGTGTGCCGATCTTGATATCGAACGGTGGGACGCAACCGCACTGGCACAATTGATTGAGGCACAACGCGCTTGCCTCGATTTTCGTCAGCGGCGCCTCGATCTTGCCGAGGATGTCGGCCCCGAGGCTGCGCGCCTGGTCGAGACCGCGCGCAGCGGTCGCCTGTTGTCTCGCTGGACGTCGGCCTCAACCGTGCACACGTCGGTCGTCGATGACAGCGGCAATGGCTGTGCCATTACCGCATCCTCGGGCTACGGCTCGGGCGAAATGCCAGATGGTACGGGCCTGTGGCTAAACAATTGCCTGGGAGAAATCGAGCTGAATCGCCGCGGCCTCGACGCCGGCCCGCCGGGCGTGCGGCTACCATCGAACATGGCCCCCAGTGTCGCGCGGCGTGATGGCGCGGTACTTGCTGTCGGCTCTCCGGGGGCGGATCGAATTACGACAGCGATGCAACAGTTCCTGATCAACTACCTGCAGATCGGTATGCCGTTGGCCGACGCAATCGCGCATCCGCGGGTGCATGTCGACACGAGCGGCGCGGATATCCAGCTCAAGGCAGAACCGAACCTGGACCTGCCCGAGATTGATCTTCCGGTTACGGTCTTTCCTGAACTCGTTATGTATTTTGGTGGTGTCGGCGCCGCGGTCTTTGACAGTGACGCTGGATTCGATGTCGCGGCCGACCCCCGCCGGGAAGGCGGCGTATTCAGCCCCGACGCATGATGAGCCTACGACTTGCCGCTATTGCTACCACTCTGCTCCTGGGCGCATCCGCTGCGAGCCAGGCGGACGAAACCATTACGCGCGGTAGCAACCTGGCAGTCGATGCGTCGGCGGACGGCCGCCTCGTAATGGACCTTGCGGGCGGTATTTGGACAGTCCCGCCCGACGGCGGCGAGGCAACCCAGGTCACTTCGGAGCTCGCTTCAGCCTATCGACCGCGGTGGTCGCCGGATGGCTCTCGAATCGCCTATACCGCTGCGGGGGGAAATAGCGGCATTTGGCTCTACGATTTCGCGAGCGACACAACGCGCCGATTGAGCGAGGGTTCGTACTTTGATTTGCATCCGGCATGGCACCCTTCAGGCGATCGTATTACCTACGTATCCGACCGAAAGGGCTCCGGCTACGACCTCTGGGAAGTGGATGTGCCGACCGGGCTGCGCTGGCGCCTCAGCGATCAGGCGGGCGACGAAACCGAGCCCTCGTGGTCTGCGGACGGACGGGACCTGGTCTATGTACACCAGGAAGGCGACCAGTGGTCAATCGTTATCCGACGCCAGGGACGACCAGAGGAAGTGCTGGTCACTGGCACTGATCGGCTGGCCGGCCCATCGTGGCGACCCGACGGCAGCCTGATTACTTTTTGGCGCGAGAGCGACACTGGCACATCACTGGAGATGGTGATCTTGTCGCAGCCCAGGCTACTGCGTCGATACGCCGACGGTGAAGACTTTGTCACCGCTCCCGTCAGCTGGCTCGACAGGCACCGGATGTACTACTCGGCGGGCGGGCTTATTCGGCAACGGCTGTTCAATTCCTGGTCGTCTACAACCGTGCCGTTTAGCGCGACGATTACCGACAGGCCGGACATCGAGATCGAACCCGTGCGCCGCAGCCTGGCCCGCGTTGAGGAACCCCACGGATCCATTGTGATTCACGCCGCGCGTCTATATGACGGGCTGGGCAGCGACTATCGCGAGAATGTCGATATTGTCATCGATGGCGGCCGCATCCGCACGGTCGCAGCACATGCGGATCACGCCGGGGCCATTGTTTTCGATATGGGTGACCTGGCCGTGTTGCCCGGACTCGTCGATGTACAGGCGCGCCTGCCGGACGATACCAACGAAACCACGGGCCCGGTGCTGCTCGCGGCCGGCGTAACAACCATCGTAAGTGACCACCCGGATGCCGAGCATTTAAACACCGTCTGGTCCGGCAAGGACATGCCGGGGCCGCGCCTGCTACCTGCGGCTGATTGGCCCATCGGCAGCTTCTCCGGCCTGGCCGACAGCAATACACCGGGCCTCGATTCACTGCTGAATACACGCCAGGCACGATTGATCGGCTTTGACGGCGTGGTCGTGCGACGCTTTAGCGAGCCACCGTCGATCGACCACGGCGCGACCACCATGGTGCTGGGCAGCCAGCCAAACGGCCTGCCCGCCGGAATCGCGCTCCACGCCGAGCTGCGGGCCCTGGTTGCCGCAGGATTACAGCCGGAGCAGGCCCTGGGCGCGGCCGGCGTCAATGCAGCGGCAGCGCTTGGCGTGGACCCAACCCTGGGACGCGTAGCCACGGGTGCAGTCGGTGACCTGGTTCTCGTCGACGGCGACCCATTGCAGCAGGTCAGTGACGCGATAAAAGTCGTTGCCGTCGTACGCAATGGCCGCTTCTACTCGGTGGCAGGACTGATTGACCGGGTCAACGCGGCCCAAACTGTCGAATAATTTGACAAAATACGGCGCGCTTCGGCACAGCAGTTCTTAATGGCCTGAATAATCAGGTGTTTAGCGTGTGCTTTTCGCCGAGTAGATGAACAAGCGGGGCTCGAAGTGTCGGATTGTTTTACAATTCCGGCTTAGCGGACACCGCCCGAAGCATTGAGCAATCGCTAAATCATTGAATTTCTGCCTGCTGCGGGACAGTTGGCACAGCTCTTGCTTTTATTACTCTGCCCAAGCGAAGTGCAATTGCGCGTGGGAACGTGTATCGGCCAGAAAAAGGATTTAGACGCCAGAAGAACAATAATTATAAAAATAAGATCAGAATCCAACAATTATAAGAAAGTATCTGTCTCCGGTTACCCAATTCGCAGTTGCCTCTTTTGAAAAAAAGAGAATCTAGCCCCGCCGCTAACGCCGCGGGGCTTTTTCTTTGGCTAGAATGACCACTTGACTTAAGGGGACCGATAATGAGCACAACGACAAGAACAAGGATCTTTGTTGCGATAGGCACAATATTCGCCCTGGCGGTGAGTGCGTGTGGCAAGCATGCGGACGAAGAACACGCCGCAGCGCACGTCGCGGAAGAAGCGCCTGCGGAGCCGGCAACATCCATTTACGAGGATGCGGTTGCCAATGACGCGCGATCGGCGGCAGATCGGGCACGCGATGCCGGTCGCAAACCGGCCGAAGTTCTCGAGTTTCTCGGCATTACGCCTGGCATGACCGTGCTCGACATGTTCTCAGGGGGTGGTTACTACACGGAAATCCTGTCGCACCTGGTTGGCGACAGTGGTCACGTGATCGCGCAGTCCAATGAGGCGTACCTGCAATTCGTGGGCGATGAGTTCGAGGAACGCTACCTGGGCGGTCGGCTCGGCAATGCGCAGGTCCTGATGGCCGAGAATAACGAACTGACGCTCGAGCCAGGGTCAATCGACGCGATCATGCTCGTACTTTCCTTCCACGACCTTTTCTATGCGGCACCCGATCAAGGCTGGCCCGCATTTGACGTGCCGGCTTTTCTCACGGAACTGCACACGGGACTGCGGTCGGGTGGCATTGTCGGGATTATCGATCACTATGCAGCGGAGGGCGCGTCAAGCGATACGGGCGGCACCACGCATCGCATTGACCCGGCGATCGTCGTCGCGACGATGACCGAGGCAGGATTTGAACTCGATGGACAGAGCGACATGCTGCGCAACCCGGACGACGACTACGACAAAGTCGTGTTTGATCCGGAGCTGCGAGGCAAGACTGATCGCTTTGTTATGCGATTCCGCAAGCCGGAGTAAGGCATGAGGCAGGTATGGTTGGGCATCGCGTTCGCGGCACTGGCAGCGTGCTCGGGCGCTGACCCGGAGTTTTCCGAAGCGAGTATCGCGGACCTGCACGACCAGATGCAGCGCGGCGAACTCACGTCGGTAGAACTGGTCGACTGGTATATCGGCCGCATCGAGGCGCTCGACCAGGCTGGGCCCGGCCTCAACGCGATTATCGAAATCAATCCGGATGCGCGCCACATCGCGGCCGCACTGGACCGGGAATGGCGAAGCTCGGGTCCGCGCGGTCCGCTGCACGGCATACCGGTTGTACTCAAGGCGAACATCGACACGGCTGACCAGATGTACACGAGCGCGGGATCACTTGCGCTCGCCGAACATGTGCCTGATGAAGACGCATTTTTCGTCAAGCGACTGCGAGACGCGGGGGCCGTCATTCTTGCAAAGACCAACCTCAGTGAGTGGGCCAACTTCCGTTCGTCTCACTCCTCGAGTGGCTGGAGCAGTGTTGGCGGACAAACACTCAATCCCTATGATACGTCGCGATCGCCTTGCGGCTCATCGAGCGGCTCCGGTGTTGCCGTTGCCGCGAACCTGGCCGTCGTCGCAGTTGGAACTGAAACGGATGGGTCCGTGGTCTGCCCGTCCGGGATGAACGGCATCGTCGGTATAAAGCCGACACTCGGTCTTGTCAGTCGCAACGGAATTATTCCGGGTGCGCACAGCCAGGACACAGCCGGACCGATGGCACGTTCCGTTCGTGATGCGGCGATCCTGCTGACAGCGATGACCGGTGTCGACGCGGATGACCCGGCAACGTCCGCGGCCGAGATTCATCATGACTACTCCGCGAACCTGACAGCCGATGGACTCAGCGGCAAACGAATCGGCGTTATTCGCTCGTACTACGGCGCTGGCTCGAACCCGAAGGTTGAAGCGATTTACGATGCGAGCATTGCGGCACTCGAGGCTCAAGGTGCCCAGATTGTCGACGACATCCATATCGCGATCGGCGAGATGTACGACGACGAGAACGAAGTGTTCTTGTACGAACTCAAGGCAGACCTCGCTGCCTATTTCAAAGCAGCGGGCGCCCCGGTTGAGTCACTGGCCGATGTCATTGCATTCAACAAAGCGCATGCCGACACCGTCATGCCGATTTTCGGGCAGGACTACTTCCTGCTGGCACAGGAAAAAGGCCCACTGACTGAGGAGGCCTACCTTGCAGCCCTTGAAGACAGCAAACAGGCGGCGCGGGCCGGCATTGACAGTACGCTGGACGACAACAATCTTGACGCGCTGATCGCCCCTACAAACGGTCCGGCATGGATGATCGATCACGTGAACGGAGATACCTTCAGCATCGGTAGCTCCTCGCTGGCCGCCGTGTCCGGATACCCGAATGTTACCGTTCCGGCCGGCTTCGTGTCCGGGTTGCCAATCGGCCTGTCATTCATTGGAAAACCCTGGAATGAGAAGCAGCTCATAGAGATAGCCTACGCGTTCGAGCAAGCTACGGGAGTAAGACGAGCCCCGGCCTTATAGCCGGGAAACCGACATTCCCGGAAAGGCCGATGTTCAAGGCAGTACGCATTTCGATATTGCTGTTTATCCTGTTCTTTGTCGTGGTCAGCCAACTGCTGACCCAGGCAAGAAGCACGGACTGGAATAACAGTCTGTGGGTCAAGATCTACCCGATCAATGCCGACGGTAGTACCGAGGCGACCAAGTATATCGATGGGTTGGATGTCGGGAACTTCGAGGGCATCGAGGCGTTTCTCGCGCGTGAGACGGAGCGATACGCAAGGTCGCTTGAGCGCCCGGTTCGTATTGAGCTTGGCGAGCCCCTACTTGAGCAACCACCCGAGCTGCCAGCAGACCCCAATATGTTCTCTGTCATGACCTGGTCACTGAAAATGCGTTGGTGGGCGGGCTCCGTAACCGACGCGCAAGACCGCATCGAACCGGATGTCCGCATCTTCGTGCGCTACCACCGACCCGACCTGGCGGTCACGCTCGAAAACTCCGTCGGCCTGCAGAAAGGCATGGTCGGTATCGTGAACGGCTATGCGAGTCGGCGGCACCGCGGCACCAACAATGTCATTATCGCTCACGAGTTCTTACACACGCTTGGCGCGACCGATAAGTACTCACCTGCCGATGGCCATCCGATCAGCCCGGACGGCATCGCCGAGCCCGCGCGTTCGCCGCTGTACCCGCAGCGCTACGCCGAGATCATGGGCGGCCGCATCGCGCTGGCCGAAGACGATTCCGTGATTCCCAAGAGCCTCAAATACGCAGTCATCGGCACGCTCACAGCCAGCGAGATAAACCTGACCGATTGAAGCGGCTTTTGCTACCCGCCGCTGTGAGCTACGCTCAGCGTATGAGCAAGCCCGGCCACACGCTGTTTTCCTGCCGCGACCTGCGGGTCGACGTTTCGGGACGTACGCTTGTGGAGGAACTCGCGTTCGAGGTCGGTCACGGCGAATTGCTGGCCGTGCTTGGCCAGAACGGTTCTGGCAAGACCCTGACGATGCATACGCTGGCCGGATTGCGCCCGGCATCCGGCGGAACCGTCCGCCTTCGGGGCGAAGACATATCCCTGTCCGGACGCCAGGAAACTGCGCGACATCTCGCATTGTTGCCGCAGCACGTTGACGACATTTTCCCCGCTACGGTAATCGACACGGCCATGATCGGGCGGCACCCGCATATCGGACGCTTTCAATGGGAGTCGGCCGAGGATTTCGAGATTGGTCGCGAGGCCCTGGCGTCGGTTGATCTTGATGGACTTGCCCGCCGCGATGTCCTGACACTGTCAGGAGGCGAGCGGCGTCGGCTGGCGATTGCGCAGGTGCTCACGCAACAACCTGACGTCTACTTGCTGGATGAGCCGACGAATCATCTCGATCCGCAGCACCAGCTCGACACGCTACGCCTGTTCAGGGAAAAGGCCGATGCGGGCGCGGCGGTCATCGCCAGCCTGCATGACGTCAACCTGGCCGTGCGTTACGCTGATCGCTGCCTGCTTCTTTACGGTGACGGACGCTGGGACCTTGGCAGCACAGACGAGGTGCTCGACGAACAGCGACTGAGTCGGCTGTATGCCACGCCCATGGAAGCGGTCAGTTGGCGGACCATCCGCCTGTTCATCGCATCAGGCGACGTAGCCCCGTAGCAACTCCAGGTATTTCGCATGCAGCGAGGAATTTGCGGCAAGAACCGAGCGAATGCCAAGTGTTGGTGGTTCACCGTTGAGATCCGTGAAAACACCGCCGGCCTCGTTGACGATGATCGATAACGCTGCAATGTCCAGGATATTTACATCGGATTCGATGACCGCTTCGATCTTGCCTGCCGCCAACAGGTGGTAATGATAGAAATCACCGTAGCCGCGAATCCGGTCGGCGCGCTCCACAATCCCGCCAAGTGACGCCCAGCCATCGCTCCCGGCCAGCGACTTGAGATTCCCGACCGACACGGCTGCGCGATCGGGATTATCGATACGACTCACTTTGAGTGGTTTGCCGTTGAGCCATGCGCCCTGGCCTTTCTCGGCCCATGCCAGCTCATCCATCATCGTGCCGCTCGATACGCCCATGATGATCTCGCCGTTGTGCATCAGCGCTATCTGTGTCGAAAAGAACGGGTACTGCCTGACGAATCCCTTGGTACCGTCGATCGGGTCGACCAGCCAAAGAAAGTCGGCATCCTCCTGCGTACGCCCGGTTTCCTCGCCATAAAATCCATGGTCCGGAAATTCGCTGAGAATGATTTCGCGGATCGCCTGCTCGCATTCCACGTCGGCCTGCGTGACCGGTGTCAGGTCATCTTTGGTCGTCACGGTGAAGTTGCCGGCGTAATAGGAACGGCTGATGTCTGCGGCCCGGCTGGCAGCTGCGAGGGCGACTTTGAGAAAGCCGGACGCGGTGTTTTCATCGAACATGGCCACGGGCAGACTATGGCGGCATCCGCGCCTCGAGACAAGCACCTTTCTTGACAGTGTTGCGGCCGCTACATAAGGTCGCGCCATGGGAAATCGACTCAGCAAGATCTACACGCGAACCGGTGACGACGGTACCACCGGCCTCGGCGACGGCAGCCGCACACCCAAGGACAGCGTGCGCGTGGAAGCCTACGGCACGGTCGACGAGGCAAACAGTGCGATTGGCATCGTACTCGCCAGCGATGCCGTCCCACCTGATGTGCGCAATTGCCTTACCGAAGTGCAACATGATTTGTTTGAACTCGGTGGCGAGCTCTGCATCCCTGGCCATAGTGCCGTTAGCGCTGAATTTATCGACCGCCTCGAGCGAGACCTCGATGGATTCAACGACGACTTGCCACGCCTCAAGGAATTTATCCTCCCTGGCGGTGGTCCCGCCGCCGCGACATGCCATCTGGCCAGAACAATCGTGCGTCGAGCCGAGCGACGGGTCTTCACATTGTCGCAAACGGAAGATGTCCGCCCCGAGGCAATCCGGTACCTGAACCGTCTATCTGATTTGCTGTTTGTGGTGGCACGCGTGCTTGCACGCGCAGAAAACGGTCAGGAAGTTCTCTGGAACCGCGAACGTCTGTAGGAGCGCGCCTTGGCGATCATTGTGCAGCCGAACGATTTCGCCGGGCCTGGTCGAGAGCGACGCAAACAGCCTGGCCCGCTATGACCAGACGTGGAATCGGTCGGCCGATCGTTTCATCCGACAGCAGGAACTGGTTGCCGTAACGATTGGCGGCGAGGCCCTGCCATCGGGCCCAATCGGCAAACGCATCGTCACCCAGGTTTGCGCCTGCCAGCATCACCTCCGGATCCCTGTCGAGTACAGCTTCAACCGAGACTGACGGCGCCATTTCATCGAGATCGTCGAACACATTGCGGCCCCCGCAAATGCTGATGATCTCGCTGATGAAGTGCTCCCGGTTAATCGTATAAAGCGGGCGCGTCGAGATCTGGAAGAACACGGTGATCGGCTCGGCATCCCGATACTGGTCGGACAACTGATCGAACGCGGCTGTGTACTGCTCCGCGGCCGCCTCAGCCGTGGCGCGCTGACCGGTCAGTTCGCCAAGCCTGATCATAGCCGCGCTTACGTCAGCAAGACTGCGTGTGCGAATTGCTTCGACGCGATAGCCGCGACTTCTTAACTCGTCAACCGTGTGCGTGGGCATGCCACTTTCCCAGACGAGCAACAGGTCGGGATCAAGGAGGGCCAGTTGCTCCTGGTCTACAGTAAACGCATCACCGACCTCGGGAAGCTCGAGTACCTCTCTCGGGTAGTCGGACCAGGAACTGACGCCAACGAGCCTGTCGCCTGCACCGATGGCGAACATGATTTCCGACAAGTGCGGCGCGAACGTCACGACACGTTCGGCGACATCACCATTGCTGGATTCCGGTGCTGGTTTGGAGCAGGCGCAGAGCAGCGCGCAAATGCACGCCAGCGCCAGCGTCCTGATCACTGCGTAAAGCCGTACAACGTCATGGCAGCAATGATGACGGCCCAGATCAGCAGCAGTTTGAAGACCAGGTGATTCGCAGCTTGCGCGCCGCGAATTGCGCGCTCCAAACTCGTTTCGTCCGGACGATCCTGCAGTGCAAGTGCGGCAACACCCACGCGCGCCAGGAGGTTTTCACTGCGCTCGGAAGTCGATGCGTCGAGATCCTCTGTCGGGGCGCGCAGCGCGGCAATTGCGTCGTCCATGTGACCGGCGGCCGCATAGCCAACGGCGGTCAAACGTGCAGGAATCCATGCCAACCAGCCATGCAGCATTTCAGCCGCGTCGCGAATACGCTCCGAGTTGCTACCGGTCTGCTCTTCGCGGGCGGCGTTGAACACCGCACGACGCCGGATCAGGTCAGTGGCCCGGTAGGCCCAGGCTGCCAGCGGCCCCAATACGACAAACCAGAATACAACGGCGAACAGGCGATTATTGGCCTGCACACATACAGCCGCTTCAACGCAGTTCGTCCTCTCGCGCGCATCTTCCGGGACATCTCCCTCGACGATCGCTTTCGCCGCATTGTGAATGGGATCGGGCTCGTCGCTTTCCAGGGCCCTGCAGTACTCGCCCACCTGCTCGCCAATATCGTGGGGGCCGAGGGAAAAGAACAAGACGACAACCGCCAGTAACAGGTACGTAAAACCGGCCAGCGTATCGCCCAGGAACCAGATGACTGCGGCGATCGGCAAAACCAGAAATACCGCGAGCAGCACAACCGGAATAATCGCGGGCCAGGTTGCCAGCCGATCCGCCACGCGAAAACCGGCATCGATAATGCGGTCCATCCAGCGCATGCGACGCCAGTGGAACAGCTGCGTGGCAAGCCGCTCGATAACAAGTCCGATGAGTAATGCGATCAGGTTCATAGTGCGTCAGTTTCCGGGCCCAAGACCATCATACAATCTGAACCAGTCGAAAGCAGGTCCCGGATCGGTTTTGCGACCGGGTGCGATGTCACAATGGCCAGCAATCTCGCGCGCTGAAATGCCAGGATAGGCGGCGCACAATGCGTTGACCACGGCCTGCAACACGGGATACTGCCGATCATCGTACGGCGTTTCATCCTCGCCCTCGAGTTCGATGCCGATGGAATAGTCGTTGCAGCGGGTTTGTCCGCGAAAACAGGACTCCCCCGCATGCCACGCACGCTCGGTAAATGGCACAAACTGGATGACGGTCCCGTCGCGGCGGATAAGTAAATGCGCTGACACTTCCATGCCGCGAATTTCTTCAAAGTAGGGATGTGCATTCCAGTCGAGTCTGTTGGTGAACAGGGCCTCGATCTCCGATCCACCGAACTGGCCGGGCGGGAGACTGATCCCGTGAACCACGATCAGGGAGGGATCGCCACAGCAGGGTCGCGCGTCCTGATTCGGACTGGGGCACTGCTCCGCGGGCTCCAGTAGTCCGGTGGCATTGTCGACCGCGAATAGGCATGATTTCGAAACCATGAAGACGAGGCTATTTGTTTCCGGTCAATTGATCAACGGCGGCAAGCTTCTGCTTGAAGGAGATCGCGCACGCTACCTCGGGCGCGTACTGCGTCTCGCCATCGGTGACGAAGTTTCGCTTTTCAATGGCGAGGGTCCGGAGTGGTCCGCGACGATTGGCGCGATGACCAAGAGTACGGCCACATTGCATATTGGCGAAAGCCACGAGGCGAAAACTGAGTCATCGCTCAAGATTCACCTGGTCCAGGGTATTTCGCGCGGTGAGCGCATGGACTTCGTCGTGCAAAAAGCCACCGAGCTCGGCGTCAAGCGAATTTCTCCGGTATTGACCGAGTATGGCGTCGTCAAACTGGATGCCGCGCGTGCCGAGAAACGTCGTGACCACTGGCAAAGTGTTGCTGCCAACGCCTGCGAACAGTCGGGGCGTACGCGCGTGCCGCTGATCGACGCTCCCATGTCGCTTAAGGACTGGTTTGGAAACAAACCGACTGAGGTCGACGCTGAATTGATTCTCACACCTGGCGCAACGACATCACTCGCGAGCATGGCCGCGCCGCAAACAAAGGTATGTGTACTCACCGGACCCGAGGGCGGCTTCAGCCACACTGAGTACGAAGACGCCGAGGTCACTGGCTTTTCCCCTGTTTCGTTAGGACCGCGCGTGCTCCGCACCGAAACGGCCGCGGTGGCAGCTCTGACCGTCATGCAGTCGCTTTGGGGTGACCTCAAATAATCGAAAAGTAAAACTGACAAAAATCTGTAGCACGGACGCTGTAGTATGACCTGCGCCCATCGGGTAGCTCGTCCCCACCGACAACAAATACAAAAGGTGATGTTGATGAAGTACTTGTCCCTGTTCGCTCTTTTTCTCGCCGGCACTGTTTCGGCCCAGACACCCGTTTTTATCAATGAGATCCACTACGACAATGCTGGGAGCGACGTTGGCGAGGCGATCGAGATCGCCGGGCCAGCTGGTACCGACCTGAGTGGCTGGACCGTCGTTCTCTATAACGGAAACGGCGGTGCGGTGTACAACACGCGTTCGTTGTCGGGAGCGATCGGTGACGACGGCTCGGGCTTCGGCTTCATTGTCGAGTCTATCAATGGCATCCAGAACGGCGCGCCCGACGGGATTGCGCTTGTGGACGCCAGTGCCACAGTCGTCCAGTTCCTGAGCTATGAAGGGACACTTACAGCGGTTGGCGGACCCGCCGACGGCATGACAAGCACTGACATCGGCGTCAGCGAATCGAGCTCTACGCCGGTCGGCTTCTCGCTCCAGCTTATTGGAACCGGCAGCACATTCGAGGACTTCGCGTGGACAGCGGACATGGACAGCTTCGGCGCCGTCAACGTCGGCCAGAGTTTCGGTGGCGCACCTCCACCGCCGCCACCACCGCCACCGCCACCACCGTCGGATGCCACTGTCTTTATCAATGAGATCCACTACGACAACAATGGCGGCGACGTCGGCGAGGCTATAGAAATCGCGGCGACTGCCGGCGCAGATCTGACCGGCTGGAGCGTCGTGTTGTACAACGGGTCGAGCTCGTCCCGCGCGCCATACAACACACTGACGTTGGGCGGAGTTGTGGCCGATGCGGGTTCAGGGTTTGGCTTCCTGACACTCACGTTCCCCAGCAATGGTATCCAGAACGGCGCGCCCGATGGGCTCGCGCTCGTGGACCCAGGCGGCTCCGTGGTCGAGTTCCTGAGCTACGAGGGCTCGTTCGAAGCATTGAGCGGACCCGCTATCGGACAGACCAGCACCGATATCGGTGTCAGTGAGTCGAGTTCGACGCCGATCGGTGCGTCTCTGCAAAGAACAGGCGCCGGCACAAGCGGTGACGACTTCACGTGGGCCGAAGATCAACCCAGTACGTTTGGCTCTGCGAACACGGGCCAAAGCTTCGGCATGCTGCCGGGGTCCGTCTTCATCAACGAGTTCCACTACGACAATGACGGCGGCGATGTAGGTGAAGCAGTCGAGATCGCCGGGCCGGCCGGGACCGATCTGAGCGGCTGGGAGCTCGTGCTCTACAACGGCTCGAGTTCGCAGCGCAGTCCGTACAACACGATCGCTCTAAGTGGGGTGCTCGCGGACCAGACATCCGGTTACGGTTTCGAGCATATTTCGTTACCGTCGAATGGTCTGCAGAACGGAGCACCCGATGGGCTTGCGCTCGTTGATCCAGACGGCGGGGTCGCTCAGTTCCTAAGCTACGAGGGCTCGTTCGAGGCGTTGAGCGGACCCGCAACAGGCATGACCAGCACCGACATCGGCGTAAGCGAGTCCAGTTCGACGCCGGTTGGCGACTCACTGCAACTCACCGGCTCTGGCCGTGTCGCGGATGATTTCACTTGGGCCCCGCCACAAGCGAACACGTTCGGCGCCGTCAACGCCGGCCAGAGTTTTGGAGACGCGCCGCCACCACCACCACCGCCGCCTCCGTCCGTGAGCATCTGTGAAATCCAGGGTGCAGGTACTGCAAGTGCATTCACCGGCCAGGAAATAACCACGATCGGCATCGTCACGGGGGACTTCCAGGACGGTGCCGGAACGCACGGCGATCTCAACGGCTTCTTCATTGAAGACCCGGGTTGTGACGCAGACGCAGCGACATCGAACGGCATCTTCGTCTTCGAAGGGTCCAATCCGGCGGTGGATGTGAATCCCGGCCAGGAAGTACGAGTTATCGGTTCGGTCGCCGAGTTCTTCGGCGAAACGCAGGTTAGCGCGACTGGCGGCAGCGTGGAGGTGATCGGCGCTGGATCTGTCTCGCCGACCACAATCTCACTGCCGACCGCGACGACGGTTGTGAACGGCCGTGGTGAGTTGATCGCTGATCTCGAGCGCTACGAAGGAATGCTCGTCAGTCTCTCGCAGACCCTGACGGTTACAGAACTGTTTAACCTGGATCGCTTCGGCGAAGTGGTCCTGACCGAGGGCGCTCGCCCCGAACAGTACACCCAGTCCTTTATGCCGGATGTGGCCGGCTATGAGGCGCACGTTGAATTGCTCGCGCGGCGCAGCCTGATGCTCGATGACGGCCTCACCTTTCAGAATCCGGACCCGATCCGGTACCCCGACCCGGGCCTGAGCACTGACAATGCAATGCGTATGGGGGACACCGTTTCAGGACTGACCGGCAATATCCGTTACAGTCGCGGCAGCGGCGGATCGGGCGACGAAGTCTATCGCCTCATGCCGACGGTTGAACCGGTATTCGGCCCGGTTAATTTCCGGCCGGAAGAGCCAGCGGATGTTGGTGGCAGAATCAAGGTCGCGAGCTTCAACCTGCTCAACTTCTTCAACGATCTTCGCGATACCGGTGAATGCTTTGCGGGCGGTTCGCCGGTAAGTTGCCGGGGCGCTTCGAACATTGTCGAATACGATCGGCAGATCCAGAAGCTCGTTACCGCACTGTCCACGCTGGATGCAGACATCATCGGAGTGAACGAACTCGAGAACGACTACATTGACGGAGAATTCAGCTCTATCGCCGAGTTGGTCGACCGTCTGAACGATGTCGGCTCGGCGAGTTGCGGCTCCGATTATGACTATGTGCATCCGCCGGGCGACGTGAATGTTGGGGACGATGCAATCGCCGTCGGGATAATCTACTGCGCTGGCAGTGTTATGCCTGCCGCGGGTACGACGGTCGCCATGCTCGACGATAGCCAGGCCGATGACGTGGGCTTCGACGCGCCGTTGTTCAATGGCAATGCGACCAGTCGCGTGCCGCTTGCCGCGACGTTTGAGGAAAACCTGTCGGGTGAACGCGTTACCGTAGTCGTCAATCACTTCAAATCGAAGGGTTCGTCAGGACTCAGTAGTGACCCCGAATGTATCTCGGACCCGGCCGCTAACGGCGACTGCGATCAGGGCGACGGCGCCGGTTACTGGAATGACCGAAGAACGCAGACGGCTGCAGCAGTGGCGGATTGGATCGCTACCGACCCGACAGGCGCCGACGATCAGGATGTGGTTATTGTGGGTGATCTCAACGCGTACCTGATGGAAGACCCGATAACTGCCCTCCAGGAAGCTGGTTACGGCAACCTCATCAGCTGGGGCGACTATTCGTATGTCTTTGACGGCCAGACCGGCACTCTGGATTACGGTTTTGTCAGCTCAAGCCTTGCATTGGCGGTGACTGCTGTCGACGAGTGGCACATCAATGCTGACGAGGCTGATGCCCTGGATTACAACACGGACTTTGGTCGCAATCCGTCAATTTTCGACGGCACGGTGCCGTATCGAGCGTCGGACCACGACCCCCTGCTGTTTGGTGTGGATTTACCTGACACTATTCCACCCGTCCTGTCATGCAACTCGCCAGCAACGATTGCCACGCGCGACCACGGCGTGTCGTTTACTGCGACTGCGGTCGACGCCCTTGATGACAACCCCACAGTTGAAATCGTTACTGCGGGTTGTGAGCGGCGCTCGCCGTCGGGGTCGGGTACACCGAGCCTGTGCAGCGCCACAATCGAAGGTGACATGATTACGTTGAACCAGTTGGGCGGAGCAAAGAACGTCATTAGCTGGCTCGCGAGAGCAAGCGATGCGTCGGGCAATGAGTCAGAAAAGGAATGCAGCGTCGAAGTAACGCCTACTGGAAAGAACAAATAGGAATTCGAGCCCTGCGGGCCTGATCAGGCCTGCAGGGACTCGCGCGCAAGCATCGCCTCGAGCTGTTCGAGGTCCGGAACTAACGGGAACTCGTTGATCATTTTCACGC
>Ga0316187_10000526_pt1 | contig 30254 bp, 28 predicted proteins | sample CroRivburrow1_MG_FD_204927 | JGI IMG/M metagenome (GOLD analysis project Ga0316187, IMG submission 204927) | Coastal sediment microbial communities from Maine, United States - Cross River worm burrow 1 | ecosystem: Environmental > Aquatic > Marine > Coastal > Sediment | place: USA: Maine... | reverse complement strand
CATCCACTCTTTTAATTTAGCCGCCGAAAATATTTTCGGATATAAAGCCAATGAAATTCGAGGCAAAAACATCAGTCTACTAATGCCTGATTCATACGCTCAACATCATGACAGCCATATAAAAAAATATATGAACACCGCGAGAACTACAGTTTTGGGTATGAACCGGGAACTTGAAGGCAAGCGTAAAGATGGATCCGCCTTTCCGATGGATGTACGTGTCACCGAAGCAAGATTTGAAAATAAAACTCGCTTTGTCGGAGTCCTCACTGACCTCACCGAACAAAAGCAAAGTGAAGAGGCACTAAAACAGAGTGAAGCTCGATACCGCAAGGTTGTTGAGGCATCCCCCTATCCCGTTATTGTTCATGATTCCGATAACATCATCTTTGCCAATAGTGCTGCACTCGCCTTTTTCGGAACATCGGATAAAGGAGATCTCATCGGCAAGCACCTGACTGATCTTGTCCATCCCGATCAGCATGAAGTCGCTACTCAAAATCTCCAAAGAATTCTCGAAGATGAAGTTATTGATGGTGAGCGGGAGTATCTGGCACAGCGCTTCGATGGCACTACTGCCAAAGTAAGAGTTTCAACCATCACTATGGAGTACGATGGTATAACTGCAGCTCTGACACAGTTCCGCGACATTACTATAGAAGAGAAAGCGAAAGAGGAGCTCCGCCATGAACACATGCTCAATCAACAACTTCTTGGTGCCATCCCCTCCATTCTCATCGGTGTTGACCAACATGGTCGGGTGGCACTCTGGAATCAGGCTGCAGTAACAACCTTCGGCATCAACACTACAGAGGCTATGGAGAGTCATTTCACAGAGCTTGTCATTGGCTGGGACTGGAATATGATCGACCGTGGCATTGTGGATTCACGTGCTGCCGGTACAGCACGCGTTGATAATATCGTATTCCAGAGGCCTGATGGCTCTGAAGGTATCCTCGGCCTGACCATTAACACCATCTATGATGAAGGCATTGACAGTGGTTTACTTCTGCTCGGTTCGGACATCACCAAACGTCTCAAACTTGAAGGCCTGCTGCAACTGGCCCAGAAGATGGAAGCAGTGGGTGAACTGGCAGCCGGTATCGCGCACGAGATCAATACTCCGCTTCAGTACGTTGGCGATAATATCCGCTTCCTGAAAGACTCCTTTGAGGATATGCATGAACTCTCCGAGCACTACCATAAACTGATTCACCACTGTGAAGAGGAGAAGTTTGCACTGGAAATGCTTGAAAGCCTTAAAAAGGCAGATGAAGAGGCCGATATTGAGTTTATCATGGAGGAGATTCCCTCAGCCATATCCCAAAGCCTGGATGGTGTAGACAAGGCAAGCAGAATTGTTGCAGCGATGAAGGAGTTCTCACACCCCGGTCAAAAAGAGATGGCTTTGACCGATATCAACAGAATGCTCGATAGCACCGCTACTGTTGCCAGAAACGAGTGGAAATATGCGGCGGAGCTTGAAACTTCCTTCGACGAAACACTGCCAATGGTGAAGTGTCTACCTGAACTCAATCAGGTGTTTCTCAATATGATCGTCAATGCTGCCCATGCCATTGGTGAAAAGCTGGGAGAAAATTCGGTGGAGAAGGGGCTGATCACCATCAGCACCTCCCACACCAATACCCATGTAGAGATCAGAATCAATGACACTGGCCGTGGTATTCCCGAGGAGCATATCAAGAAAATTTTTGAGCCCTTCTTCACCACCAAAGCGGTTGGTAAGGGGACAGGTCAAGGGCTGGCAATTTCACATGCTATAGTAGTAGAACAGCACAAGGGGGTCTTGGATATTGAAAGTGAAGTCGGCGTTGGCACCACGTTCATTATCCAGCTACCGTTAGATCAACAGGAGGAGTCGTGAGTGAGAATAAAACTACTATCCTCTTCGTTGATGATCAGCCTGAAATTCTAGAGGGACTCAAACGCATGGCTCGTAGCATGCGCAATGAGTGGGATGTCTCATTTGCCATAGGTGGCGAAAAGGCACTGGAGATGATGGCAGGTCAAACCTATGACGTGCTGGTAACCGATATGCGCATGCCGGGCATCGATGGTTCGCAACTGCTAAAAGAGGCGCTCAACCTCTACCCCAACATGATCCGTATCGTGCTATCCGGCCAGTATGATATTGATAACTTCATCCGATCCGGCTGGTCAGCCCATCAGTTTCTTTCCAAACCCTGTGATTCTGACACGCTCAAAAGAACTATTGCTCAGACCATTGCGATGCGTGACCTTCTTGAAAACAGCAAGCTGAAGGAGCTGGTAACACGAGCTATCTTTCTTCCAAGCCTTCCTAAAATCTATATTGAGATTGAAGAAGAGTTAAAATCCCCCGACGCCTCCATGCAGAAAGTTGGAGAGATTATTGCACAGGATGTGGGCATAACTGCCAAGGTGCTGCAGCTCGTGAACTCCCCTATTTTTGGCTGCATCCGTAAGGTTGAGACTCCAACTCAGGCTGTGGTAATGCTTGGTGCCGATGTGATCAAATCACTTACGCTCTATCTTCAGGCGTGCTCTGAAATCCCGATCCCTGAAGGCATCTCTCTGGAAAGAATATCAAGACACGGTGTAGCCGTTGGTGCTTTGGCACGTGATATCGCCAAGCTGGAAGGTAAAGATAAAGCCATCTGCGGAGACGCTTTTTTGGCAGGAATTCTGCAAAATGTAGGTAGCCTGATCATCATCAGTGGTTATCCGGAGGAGTACAAGAAGATCACTGCTAAAGCCAATGCAGAGAATGTTCCTGTATGGAAAGTAGAACAACAGGTGTTAGGTGCCAGTCATGCTGAAATTGGTGCCTACCTCATTGCCCTCTGGGGCCTCCCAACAACCATTGCAGAGAGCGTGGCCTATCATAACTATCCATCCAGACACCCGGATATGAACAGCTCTTTTGCACTAACCGCAGTACATGTTGCTAATGCTCTGGAGAGAGAGCCAGGGCTTGGCACAGCATTTGTAGAAAATGATTTTGATTTTGAATACCTGGAAAAGCTGGGCCTGATTAATCGTCTTCCCCGCTGGCAGCAGCTATATCAGAAAAAGGAAGCAGGTTAAAAGTATTAAGATGAAGAAAAAGATTTTATGCGTCGATGACGATCCCAACATCCTTCAGGGCTATAAAAGAAGCCTGAGGAAACAGTATGATCTGCATATTGCGATTGGCCCCGAGGCTGGCCTTCAGGCCATTAAAAATGAGGGCCCGTTTGCAGTTGTGGTGTCTGACTACGCCATGCCAGGCATGAACGGTGTCGAGTTCCTGACCCGTGTAAAAAAGATCGCCCCCAACACTGTACGCATGATGCTTACCGGCTTTGCCAATATGGATAACGCCATTCAGGCGATTAATGAAGGTAATATCTTCCGTTTCCTGACCAAACCGTGTGACCCGGAAACTCTTGCACGCTCACTCGATGATGGGCTCGAGCAATACCGCCTGGTAATGGCAGAGAAAGAGCTTCTTGAACACACACTATTCGGAAGCGTGCGTGTGATGAGTCAGATTCTCAGTCTGGTAAACCCGGTCGCCTTCAGCAGCACATCACGTATCAAGTTTTATATGAAACACATTGCTCATGAAATGGGGATCCCCGGTGTATGGCGTTTCGAGCTGGCTGCTATGCTATGTGAACTGGGCTGCATTACTCTACCACAGGAAACACTTTCGAAAATATCTACCGGGCAGGAACTAACCCATAACGAGGAAGAGATCTATGCTGCTCATCCCGGAGTTGCTGCTGACCTGCTAAAAAACATCCCCAGGCTCGGCATGATCTCAAAGATGATCCAGTATCAGAACAGTAACTGTTCAGAACATCAGGATGCCGACGACAGAGCACTGCCAAAGGATCTAGCACTGCTGGGTGGATTTATGCTGCATACCACCCTCGATTTTGATCACCTCTCAGGCCAGAACATGACCATCTCCAAAGCTATTGAGATAATGCGTGCTCGAGAGGGTGTCTATCACCCCGCCATTCTTGATGCGATGGCTTCGGTTGAGCGAGTTGAGCGTGAGATGGAGATCCGGACCATGAACATCAAGGAGATCGAAGTCAGCATGCTTGCCGATGAGGAGATCAGAACTAAAGGTGGTTTGCTGCTGATGGCCAAGGGGCAGGAGGTAAACAAGGCAACCCTTGATCGACTGCACAGTTTCTACAGAACTGCCGGCATTGAAGAGCCTGTACGGATGCAGATTCCGCAATAACGGCTCAGGTGAACTGCCCTGCTGCGTGCCCCGAGGCCCATGCCCACTGAAAATTGAATCCGCCGAGATGACCGGTTACATCCACCACCTCACCAATGAAGTAGAGGCCATCCATCTTTTTTGCCTGCATGGTTTTGGATGAGAGCTCATCGGTCTCTACACCACCTACCGTCACCTCAGCAGTTCGGTAGCCTTCGGTACCGGCAGGTTTTAGATGCCAGTTGTGCAGGCTCTCGGACACCTCTTCAATCTGCTTCTCTGTAAGACGTCTTAGCATCTCATCACTGATCACAGATTCGCATAGATGTTGCACCAGCCTCTTAGGCAGTTTTTCAGCCAGCACTGTTCTCAATACCGCTTTGGGTCGCTCCTGCTTCATCTGAGCCAACCAACCTGCCACGTCCACTCCAGGCATAATGTCGATTGAGATGCTATCGCCATCCCGCCAGTAGGAGGATATTTGCAAAATAGCAGGACCACTGATGCCGCGGTGGGTAAAAAGCATCTGTTCCCGAAAAGCTTGCCCGCTGCAACTGACTGAAACTTCAAGAGAGATGCCTGCCAGTTCTTTCAGCTTCTCCTGCTCCGAACCCGTAAGGCGGAACGGCACAAGGCCTGCATGCAGATCTGTGAGATTCAGGCCAAACTGTGTGGCAATCTGATGTCCAAATCCGGTCGCGCCCATCTTCGGAATTGATTTCGAACCGGTCGCGATTACCAGTGACTCTGCAATAAACTGCCCTTTGCTGGTTTCAACCATAAAAACGTCATCTTTTAAGACAGTCTGCACTTCACAATCTGTCTGGATGATAACACCTGCTGTTTCACACTCATTCAACAGCATTGCGACAATCTCTTTTGCCGACCCTTTGCAGAAGAGCTGACCATGATCACGCTCTTCCCATGCAATGGCATGCTTTTCAAGCCAAGCGATAAAATCGTACGGCGTGTATCTTGAGAGTGCAGACTTGGCAAAGTGGCTATTGTGACAGATATAGTTGGCTGCTTCAGTATGCAGGTTGGTGAAATTACACCTGCCCCCACCGGAAATGAGGATCTTTTTACCCGCCTTTTCGGCATGATCCAGCACCACGACTTTTCTGCCACGCCTGCCTGCCTCAATCGCACACATCAGCCCCGCGGCACCTGCTCCAATGATGATCACATCAAACTGTTTCAATGATTATTCCTCGCCTCTCTCGGCTGCTCGTACGAGTGATGATAATAGATCGTTGGTCGGCGCATTCAAACCTAACGCCTCTGCTCTCTTTACAATATAACCGTTCATCGCCTCAATCTCTGTCGGGCGACCATGCTCCATATCCTGCCACATACTGGTTTTCACAGGGCCTGCCTTCATCGTCAGAGCCAGATGCTGTTCAATAGCATCTCCCGGCAGCTCAACTGACTCAGCTGCAGCAACCTCAATCACCTCCTGCATGGAAGCCTTTACCCAGCGCACACTATCTTCATCGGCTGCAATATCGCGTGCATATCGACGTGTGAGCGCTGTGATTGCATTAAAGCCACAATTCCAGACCATCTTATGCCAGAGCATACGCTTCATATCCGGCACCTGTTCCGCATCAACCCCGGAGCTCTGCCAGGCTGCAACAAGATCTTTCAATACAGACCGCAAATGTTCGCTTTCATTTTGCCACACACCCAGCCTGATATGGCCAGCTGCCGAATGAACCACGACACCGGGTCGCTCAATCCGCACGCCGATAAAGGCAGATGCAGCAAGCATTGGGTTATTTGGGAAAAATACAGCCACTTGATCTGGAGCCGCCACACCATTCTGAACCGTGACCAAAACCACACGCTCGCCTACAACGGGTGCTAGCTGTTCACAGAGCTGGTGCAGTGCCGTGGTTTTACAGGTTAACAGAATCACATCACAGTCGGAGAGGATCGACACATCATCACTGGCATGCACATCCAGCACCGTCTCCTCTCCATTTGAGAGGTGAACCAGCCCAGACTTCTGAAGCGAGGTGAGATGATCACCACGGGAAAAATAACTGGCATCACAACCAGACTGCTGCAAAAAACTGCCATAATGACACCCCACCGCTCCAGCACCGGCAATACCGATCTTCACACGCACCCTCCTGCTGCAAACCGTCTCATAACGGGTTAGAGTGGGCAGTTCTAACCAATTGTAAAGTCAGGAGCAGGGAATGCCTAAAGATACCATGCGAGAAGAAGCACTCGATTACCATCGTCTACCCACACCGGGAAAGATCAGTGTACGTCCGAGTAAACCTTGCCTGACTCAACGTGATCTCTCTCTTGCCTACTCACCCGGTGTTGCAGAGCCGTGTCTGGAGATTGCTGAAAATCCTGAAATGGCTGATGAGTATACATCCCGTGCCAACCTTGTGGGCGTGATCAGTAACGGCACTGCTGTGCTTGGTCTGGGTAATATCGGTGCCCTGGCGGGCAAGCCGGTCATGGAAGGCAAAGGCGTGCTGTTCAAACGCTTCGCTGATATCGATGTGTTTGATATTGAAATTGATGAAACCGACCCGATGAAGTTTGTTGAAACTGTGGAGAGAATGGAGCCAACCTTTGGTGGTATCAATCTTGAAGACATTAAAGCGCCTGAATGTTTCATTATCGAAGAAGAGCTCAAAAAGCGGATGAATATTCCGGTGCTACATGATGATCAGCACGGTACAGCCGTGATCACGGCCGCAGGCCTGATCAATGCCCTTATTCTTCAGAAGAAAAAAATTGAAGAGGTCAAGATTGTATGTCTCGGTGCCGGTGCTGCCGGTTTTGCATGCATGAAACTGATCGAACAGCTGGGTGCTAAGCGTGAAAACATCCTCTTCCTCGATCGTAAAGGGGTAATCCACAAAGGGCGTGATGAAGAGCTGCCTCCTCATAAGGCCTACTTTGCTACGGATCGTTCCGAACGAACGCTTGAAGAAGCGATGGCAGGCGCTGACGTATTTATCGGACTCTCTCAAGGTAATATCGTCACCCCTGAAACCCTGGTCAGCATGGCTGACAGGCCCATCATCTTCGCCATGGCTAATCCCACACCTGAGATCGCCTATGACCTCGCCATGAAAACCCGCTCCGATCTGATCATGGCAACCGGCCGCTCTGATCACCCGAATCAGGTGAACAACGTACTTGGCTTTCCATTCCTTTTCCGTGGTGCATTGGATGCCCGGGCAACCACCTTTAATGAGGAGATGAAAGTTGCTGCCGTCAACGCACTGGCTGAACTTGCTCGTCAGGAGGTGCCGGACACCGTACTTCGCGCCTACGGCAACGAGTCTCTTCGCTTTGGCCCTCAGTACATCCTGCCTAAACCATTCGATCCTCGCCTGATTGAAGTAGTGCCTGCAGCTGTAGCCAAAGCAGCAACAGATACCGGTGTGGCACGCGCTCCAATCACTGATCTGGACAGTTACGCTCAAAGTCTGGCTGGCCGAATCGACCAATCCAGAACCTTCATGCGCCTGATTGTTGATAAGGCAAAAACAGCACCGCTCCGTCTTGTTCTACCTGAAGGCGACGATGAGACCGTGGTGCGCGCAGCCACAGTGATACGTGATCAGGGTGTAGCCAAACCGATGCTAATCGGCTCCCCCGAAGTGATTAGAAAACATGCAGAAGAGATGCAACTTGATCTGGACGGTGTTGAGATTATCGATCCCACCGAAGTAGACTCTCGCTTCGACAGTCTGGCCGATGCCTACTATTTCGATCGCAAGCGTCAGGGCGTGCTACGCCACAAAGCTGCCAAAATTTTACGCCACGATAGAAACGTGCTCGGTTCTATGATGGTACGCCAGGGTTTTGCTGATGGCATGCTGACCGGACGCACAGCCCACTACCCCGATGCACTCCGCCCGATTCTCAAAGTGCTCGGACACGATACCACAGGGCATCATCACCATGTCTATGGCCTCTATATGATGGTGATGGAGTCGGGCTGCTATTTCCTCGGTGACTGTACCGTCAATGTAGAGATGAATGCAGAGCAGCTGGCTCGTCTGGCTGTGCTGGCAGCGGAGACTGCAGAGTCACTCTGCTGCAAGGCCAATGTGGCCATGCTCTCCTTCTCCAACTTCGGCAGTGCTCCACACCCTGAAACCACCAAGGTGGCAGATGCAGTACAAATTCTGCACAAAGACTATCCAGACATGATGGTGGATGGAGAGATGCAGGCTGATACAGCTGTGAATGCAGCTCATCTGGCCAACTACCCGTTCAGCACCCTTAAGGAGGCTGCTAATGTGCTGATCTTCCCAACCATGCAGGCAGGTAATATCTCTTACAAATTACTGCGCGAACTCGGTGGTGGTACGGCGATTGGACCGATTCTGGTTGGCCTGCCCAAACAGGTGCATGTACTTCAAACCGATGCTTCCGTGGATGACATCGTCAACATGGCAGCCATCGCATCAGCAAGAGCCATTGATAAGTAACTATTAGAACTCTTCTTTAAACCCCTCTCGAATCACCGCATTTGGTCGAACGCGGTGATTCGAGACATAAAAAAAGCGGAGCCGAAGCCCCGCTTTTTTTATGTCAGAAAGAATCAATAACTCTTCTTGAACTCAGTTTTGTGACACTTCGGACATGGCGGAATACGGCCTGTCTTCTTGAAGTGCATCTCATGTTTACATGCTACACAGGTCAGTGTGCCTGCCGCTGTGATCTCACCGGAGCGGCATGAGAGTGACTCCTTCGCTTTTGATGCAGCACTGCTCAGTGCTGCGCCTGCCATCTCCATCAGTGAAGAGAGCGATGCCAGAGCTCCGGTGCCTAGTCGCGAAGGGTTCAGTTTCACTTTCGCTTCATCTCGAACGGCGTCAGCAATCAGGCCAAAATCTTTTTCCAGGAAACCTTTCAGCTTCTGGCCCTGCTCTTCACTTATCTTTCCAGCAGCCGTCAACTGTACACGTGCCTTCTCCATAGCGATCTGGGCATACTCGACGGATTTTTCAGCACCTGCTTCAAACAGCTCTTTGAACTTCGCCGCCATCTCATCGTACTGATCGGTCTCAGCATCAGATACAGCTGCATCATCCATATGGCTGATCACTGCATCACCAAATTCAGATGTGGATAGTTTGGTTGCACCATCCATCAAACGCTCGAAGTCATAAGTCACAGTCTTCGCAGCAATAGAGCCATTGATACCTTTCAGAATCAGGTCGGCAGCCTCTGTCCAACCCATATAACGCAGCATCATCTCACCGGAGAGCACGACTGAGGATGGGTTCACCATATCTTTATCAGCATACTTCGGTGCAGTGCCATGCGTTGCTTCAAAGATCGCGTGACCTGACATGTAGTTGATATTCGCACCCGGTGCGATACCGATACCACCCACCTGTGCCGCCAGCGCATCTGACAAATAATCACCATTCAAATTTAGCGTAGCGATCACATCAAACTCTGTGGCACGGGTTAGCACCTGCTGCAGTGCGATATCTGCAATGGCGTCTTTAATCACGATACCATTTGGAAGTTTGCACCATGGTCCACCATCAATCTCTTCAGCGCCAAACTCTTTCTTGGCCAGCTCATAACCCCAACGCATGAAACCACCCTCGGTGAACTTCATGATGTTGCCTTTGTGAACCAGGGTGACGGAGTCACGATCATTATCGACTGCATACTGAATCGCAGCACGAACCAGACGTTCGGTTCCTTCCTGAGAGACCGGTTTCACACCAATACCGGAAGAATTAGGGAACCGGATTTTGGTAACACCCATCTCTTCCTGTAGGAACTTGATCACTTTCTTCACTTCATCAGAACCAGCAGCCCACTCGATCCCTGCATAGATATCTTCAGAGTTCTCGCGGAAGATCACCATATCAACATCTTCAGGACGTTTAACCGGTGAAGGAACGCCGGTGAAATACTTAACAGGACGCAGGCAGGTGTAGAGATCAAGCTTCTGACGCAGTGCAACGTTGAGCGAAGTGATGCCACCACCAATCGGTGTAGTCAGCGGGCCTTTGATACCAAGCAGGTATTCGGAGAATGCATCCAGTGTCTCCTGAGGCAGCCATGCGTCATCGCTCTTGCCATACATGTTCCACGATTTCTCACCGGCAAACACTTCCATCCAGGCGATCTTGCGGTCACCGCCGTAAGCCTTCTCAACCGCCGCATCCAGAACACGCTGTGAAGCACGCCAGATATCACGACCGGTACCATCACCTTCGATAAAGGTTAAGATGGGCTGATCCGGAACATTCAGTTCACCACCCTCTCCCATTGTAACTTTTTCACCAAATTCAGGAATTTGAATCTTATCAAAAGCCATAACTAACCTCGTATTAATTGTCTTGTTAAATCTTTAACTGTTTAGCGCGAAGAGCTCTGTTGAAGGCGCGCTGCCCGCTGGGCATTACGTTTTGCCTCAATCGCTTTGCGGCGAGCCTTCTCATAGAACTCCATATCAATGGCATCGGCAGCCTCTTTCAAACTTGCCTCTGCACTCTTCAGTGCAACTTTTGCCTTTGGATTATCAGCACCAAGCTGTTGTGCTGATTCAATAGCAGAACGGGCTTCAGCCATCTCCTGAACCGGAGGCTTAACAGCACATGCAGTCATGAGAACTGCAACCGTTAAAATCGACAGGAATTTCATCATAAGCCCTTGCATTTGATAAGCATCAACCTGAAATCGCGACTTGTCAAACAGTGGTGCGCCGCTTCTTTAGGCCCAGCTCTTTCCACTGATCGTCAGCCACCTCGGAAGGCGCCTGACTCATCGGGTCTGCCGCCTTCTGGGTCTTCGGAAACGCAATTACATCACGAATTGAATCGGCTCCAACCATCAATGAAAGAATACGGTCCAAACCAAATGCCAAGCCACCATGTGGCGGAGCACCATACTGCAGTGCCTTGATCAGGAAGCCGAACTTCGCTTCAGCCTCTTCATCGGAGATGCCGAGAGCTGAAAACACACGCTTCTGCATCTCAGGATCATGAATACGGATTGAACCGCCACCGATTTCGGTACCATTCCAGACCAGATCATAGGCCTGAGAACGAACTTCCAGAGGCTCTGAATCAAGTTTGAGCAGATCTTCCTCTAGAGGTGCAGTAAACGGGTGGTGCAGTGCATCCAGACGTTTCTGATCACTGTTCCAGCCAAACATTGGGAAATCGACTACCCAGACGAAACGGTTATCGCCCTCTTTGATCAGGTCAAGATCATGGCCCAGCTTCACACGCAGATGACCAAGTGCATCATTAACCACTTTCGCATCACCAGCACCGAAGAAGAGCAAGTCACCATTCTCGGCTTCACAAGCGGTAAGAATTTCAGCCAACACATCTTCCGGCAGGAACTTCACAATCGGAGATTGCAGGCCACCCGGAATATCGGTTACATCATTCACCTTAATCCATGCCAGGCCTCTGGCTCCGAAAATGCTGACGTATTTGGTGTAGTCATCGATCTGTTTGCGGGAGAGTTCACTACCATTAGGAACCTTCAGAACTTTCACCAGGCCACCCTTCTCAGCAGGCTCACGGAACACCTTGAATTCAACCTTCTTCATCAGTTCGGTGATGTTGACATGCTCCAGACCAAAACGGAGATCAGGACGATCCAGACCATAACGATCCATCGCATCATGCCATACAATACGATCAAACGGCGTATTCAACTTTTCGCCTGTACCGGTTTCAAACATGGTAGAGATCAGGCCTTCAGCCACTTTCATCACATCTTCCTGATCAATGAAAGACATCTCCAAATCCACTTGAGTAAATTCAGGCTGGCGATCTGCACGAAGATCTTCATCACGGAAACAGCGGGCAATCTGATAGTAACGATCCATACCGGAAACCATCAGCAGCTGTTTAAAAATCTGAGGACTCTGTGGAAGCGCATAAAATGAACCCGGATATACACGTGATGGAACCAGATAATCTCGAGCTCCTTCCGGTGTCGACTTATTCAAGATCGGGGTCTCAATCTCAAGAAATGTCTGCTCATCCAGAAAGTTGCGAGCAGCATGTGTCACCTTATGACGCAGACGCATGTTGGCCTGCATGACCGGACGACGCAGATCGAGGTAACGGTATTCAAGGCGATGTTGCTCACCAGTATTGCAATCATCTTCAATCAGGAACGGTGGGGTCTCCGAACGGTTCAATACCACGAGGGATTTGATGTTAATCTCAACTTCACCAGTCGCCAGTTTTGGATTAATGGTCTCGCCAACACGTGCAATCACTTCGCCCTCAACCTCAACCACATCCTGCTGGCGCATACTATGAGCCAAATTGTGCATATCAGGGGTATCAGGATGTGCTACAACCTGTACAAGACCAGAACGGTCACGAACATCGAGAAAGATCACGCCACCATGATCACGGTTGGTCTCGACCCAACCATTGAGTCGAACTATCTGTCCAATATCTGTTTTGCGAAAATCGCCACAGTGCGTACGTGCGGTCATGCCAGGAAACCTCCAGAATCAAAGGCCGCGCAGACTACCGCCCACGCTGACAACTGCAAAGCATCAAACCGATATCGATTCACGCATTTTCACTTTCAACTGCTCAAAGGAGTATGGTTTCTGTACAAAACCGATAATATTTCTGACATCAAAACTCCGCATAACCATCTCTTCACTGTAACCTGAGCTGAGAAGGACTTTCACATTCGGATTGATCTGATGCAGTGCAAACGCAACCGCCTCACCATCCATCTCCGGCATGCTCCAATCTAACAGAACCAGAGTAATACGCTCTCCATTCTGCTGGTAGAGCTCAATCGCCTCTTCCCCACTCTTGGCACAGAGCACCTGAAACCCGATTCTCTCTATCATGTTGGATGCAACCGTCAGCAGAGCACTATCATCATCTACAATCAGAACCGTTCCCAAACCAACCCAGTTCATGACTGAGTTAGTGAAGTCACCCGATGTTGTATCAAAATCATCCTGAATATCTGAGCATGGAAAATAGACCTGAACCGTGGTCCCTTTACCCACCCTGCTCTTAATATTAAGTGCACCTGCATGACCAAAAACCACCCCCATCACAGCGGGCAACCCCAGACCACGCCCCATAAAACGTGTTGTAAAGAATGGATCAAACACTCTGTTCAGCGTGCTTCTTTCCATCCCTTCTCCATTATCAGTGACTTCAAGGCAGACGAAATTTCCAGCCTCAGCAGCCTCAGAAGTGATCATATGCTCCAGTTCATCATGCTCAAGCTGAACAGCGTATGTACGCAGAGAAACCGTCCCATCATCTCTTCCCGCAGTGGCTTCACTGGCATTCACAACCAGATTGGTCACTACCTGTCGCAACTGCCCTTCATCGGCATCAGTATTCGGGAGACTCTCTTCAAGATTGAAAACGAGCTTGATATGCTCTTCTGACTGTACATGCATATTGGCTTCGAGCCCGCCGCGCATGCCTTTGACCAGCTCAGTGAAATTCACAAACTTCACCTGATATCTTCCCTGCCCGGAATAGGCCAGCATCTGATTGCAAAGGTCGGCTGCACGCTGGCAGGATTCATTAATTCGCCCACAATGTAGTTTTGACTCTTCGTTAGCCTTATCAGACATCGATATCAGCGTGGCGCTTCCCATGATGGATGTCAGAAGGTTATTGAAATCATGCGCAATACCCCCCGCCATCACAGAGAGTGATTCAGTTCTTTGCAGCTTCTCCATGCGTTCGCGAATACGCTCTTCCTGCTCAACATCACGCTGAATAACGATACACTGCGTAACCAGTCCACTCTCACTATCACGAACAGGTGAAAAGCTACTCATAGCAGTAACTTCACCGTCATCTTTGCGATATAGATGCAGCTTGCCCTGCCATGGCTGCCCAATCATCGATTTGTCACTCTTAAAAAAGTCGAGTGCCTGATCAATGTCAGAATAGAGATCACGCCAGTCCTTTCCGATAAGCTCTTTCCGTTTGAATCCAGATAGATCCGCAAGTGCCTGATTAGCATACTCCAGAACGCCCTGTTTTGAAAAAATCGCAACAGCTTCAGTTGTATGCTCAATCGCATCCCTGAATGTGCTCAGACTGGCATCGAGCTCAACATTCCTTCGCTTCAACTCAAGGTTTTTCAGCACGTTGGCCTGTACACCTCGAGCCACATAAGTGAGAACAATAATAAGTACCAAAATAAGGCCAGCGACAATCAGATGGAGATAGTCTGCCTGCCAGATAAACCAGATAAATTGAAACCCCAGAAGCGGTAGCGTAAAAAGTGCAAAAATTGGAAAATAGATTCCTGAAACAACCACACTACCAACCGCGCCGATAGTAAGAACCGAGAGAATCACAATTTGATAGATGAGATCGTACTGAGGCATAAACATCACTGGCCCAGTTGCCCAGACCAGTCCGGCAATGCCCCAGATCATCAAAAGAGGCTTTCGAATCTGTTCAGAACAATCTCCGCTCTTTACTTTGCCAATCCATCTGCGTGTCAACAGCATACGCGTTGCAAGAATTAGATAGACCACAACAAGCCATGAGATCAGCGCAGTATGGGATGCATGCTCCCAAAGCAGAAATGTCAGTAACAGTGCCAACGGTATGGCGCTGTACATAGCTGACAGACTGCGCTCAAGAAAGAAGCTTAACTGGTCTGCTCTTAACAGGGATTCATCAATAATCTGCGCATCCGAAGATGGGCTATTGCTGGATTGTTTCAACTCACCTCCAGGTCAGCTCATCCAACCCACACGTTTAATGTAATGGCATATTCAAAGTGATCTGAACTCAAACCGCAATCGCATAAATATGCTATACCGACTGATTGACAACCTCTTTCAAAGCGTGCTCAAAACAACCTTCATCCGTATAAAAATGGGGTGAAAAACGAATGCCGCCTGCACGGTAAGCACAGATGACACCTTTAGACATAAGCTTGCGATAGAGCTCTGCGTGACCTTTACTATCGAGTCCCTTATATCGGAATGTTACAATGCCTGCATGTCTGTCTGGAGATACTGGCGTAATCAACTCAAGCTGATGATGATCAGAAATATGATCCATAAGCAGGCCAGAGCGTTCAAGTAGCCGCTTTTCAACCTCACCCATACCTATCTCTTCAAAAAGGGAGAGGCTGGCATTGAGTGCATGAATGCCGAGCATATTCTGACTGCCCGGTTCAAACCGTTTGGCTGACCTGGCAGGAGACCACGATTCCCGGTCAAAATCACCGGCATGTTCAACCATATGCCAGCCAAACTGAGTCAGGCTAAGCCGATCTCTCGCTTCCTGTGTTGAATAAAAAAGCGCCATACCTTCCGGGCCCAACATCCATTTATGCCCATCGGCGACTACAAAATCGGCATGTACTGCCTGTGCATCAAACTGCAGAGCGCCGAGACTCTGAATTGCATCCACACAAAAAAGCACACCACGCTCACGGCACGCTTCACCCAGCCGTTTCAGATCCATACGCAGACCCGTACCGAACTGAACCGATGAGACAGTCAGCAATCGGGTTTTTTCATCCATCAGAGCAATCATCTGCTCTTCAGGATCATCACCGGAAATATCTGCCTTGCGCAGCTCTACCCCCCTGGTAGCTAGCGACTCCCAAACGATCCGATTGGATGGGAACTCCTGATCGGTAGAGACGATATTCTCTTCCACCTGCCAATCCAGACCATAAGCAATGAAAGAGAGCCCTTCGGAGGTATTTTTCACCAGCGCGATATCATCAACGCCAGCTGCATTCACCAGACGTTGCAGTCGACTTCGCAACTCACGATCAGTTTTCAACCAGAGAGGGAAACCGGTAGCACCCTGCACCATATTCTCTTCGGCAAAGGCTTTAACAGCATCTGCAGTTCTGCGTGGCCAGACACCGATAGCGGCATGGTTCAGATAGACCAATCCATCACGCAGTGGAAATTCACTATTCATAGGTTAGACAAATTAGTCTGTCGACTTCTCTTCTTCTGCTTTTGGCTCTGCTTTTTTCACAGCCCGTTTACGCGGAGCGGCACGACGCTTCGGTTTTGCTGCCTCTTCAGCCAACTGTTTACCAGAAGGCCAGTCAGCAAACGGGAATGGCTTCTCCTCACTGTTGTAGGTGAGGTACTGAAAAACCTGATAGACAAATGACGAAAGCTGACTACCCAAAAGTAGCGCCTTCTCATTTTTGTTGCCGCTGAAGAGAACGCAGAGGAACTGAAAAAAGACCACGATGGCCAGCACCACTTCTGCAACACTGTAGATGATAGCAAACAGCAACATGAACAGCAGACGAAGCCATACATTGGTGTCCTTCACATTATCTTTAAGTTCGCTGGTTGTCTCTTCTTCACTCATCACATTCTCCTTAACTTAGCAGAGGCGCAATCACCAACGATACAATGGCCATCACGTTGATCAGGATGTTCATCGATGGTCCAGAAGTGTCTTTGAATGGATCACCCACCGTATCACCAACAACGACTGCCGTATGCACATCGGAACCTTTACCACCAAGATTGCCTTTCTCGACATGTTTCTTAGCATTATCCCATGCACCACCGGCATTGGCCATCGTCAGTGCAAGCAGCACACAACAGATCAATGCACCACCCAACATACCACCGAGTGCCGCTGCACCCAGTCCAAAGCCAACCACCACAGGTGCCGATACAGCCAACACGCCAGGGAGGACCATCTTCTTCAATGCCGCGTTGGTGGCAATCTCAATACAGCGAGCATGATCAGGCTTGGCTGTGCCCTCCATTAATCCGCTAATCTCACGGAACTGACGTCGAATCTCCTTAATCATCTCAAAGGCTGCATCACCCACGGCGGTCATGGTCAGTGCAGCTACCCAGAACGGGAATACACCACCAATAAACATACCAACCAGCACGTCGGGACTGTTCAGTTGCAGAGAGAAATCTGTCACATGTAGTGAAACCGTCTCTACATAGGCGGTGATAATCGCCAGTGCCGCCAGAGCTGCCGCACCGATGGCAAAGCCTTTACCAATCGCTGCCGTTGTATTGCCAAGCTCATCCAGTGAATCGGTAATCGCTCTAACCTCTTCACCCATACCCGCCATCTCGGCAATACCACCGGCATTATCTGCCACAGGGCCATAGGCATCAATCGCCATGGTCATGCCAACCGTTGCCAACATACCGACTGCAGCAATACCTACCCCATAGAGCCCACATAACTCAGTTGAGACGAAAATAATGATGCAGAGCGTAAAGACCGGCACAATCACCGACTGCATGCCGATCGCCATACCTGAAATAATCACGGTTGCCGGGCCTGTTTCACCCGACTGGGCAATATCGCGAATCGGTTTGCCTGCCGTGTAGTACTCAGTGACTACTCCAATAACAATTCCACCGATTGCACCGGAAATCACTGCCCCCCAAACTACCACTGAGATTCCGATATAGGCAATCACACCGTAGGCAGTGACAATAAAGGCCACTGATGCGCCAATAGTACCAATTCGAAGTGCCAATTGTGGTTCTCTCTCTTTGAACATCTTCACCAGCTCAATACCAATAATGGAGCAGATCAGCCCAGCTGAGGCCAGTGCCAGTGGTAAAAACATCAACGCCTGACGCTCACCCAATGGGTCAAGAATATCTGCAGCAATGGTTGAAGCCATGGCAATGGTGGCAATGATAGAGCCGCAATAGGATTCGAAGATGTCGGAACCCATACCGGCAACATCACCGACATTATCACCCACATTATCTGCAATCACGCCGGGGTTGCGCGGATCATCCTCAGGAATTCCCGCTTCAACCTTACCCACCAGATCAGCTCCCACATCAGCACTCTTGGTAAAGATTCCGCCACCAACACGCGAGAAGAGCGCAACCGATGAAGCGCCCATACCGAAGCCGTGAATGGCGTGGGCTGTTTCAGGATCGCCGCCAAAGAAGAGGTAGAGCGTTCCCAGCCCCAGAAGTCCAAGCGATGCAATGGTCAAGCCCATGACAGAACCGCCGTAGAAGGCGACCTGTAGTGCCTTCGCAGCACCCTTCTCCTGTGCTGCTGTTGCAGTCCTCACATTGGCCCGGGTCGCAGAGAACATACCGATATACCCTGCCAAGCCGGAGCAAAACGCACCGACCAGAAAGGCAAGCGTTGTATAGACGCCCAGACTAAAGATAAGCAGCAGTGATACGACTGCGATAAATATAATAAGGACCGAGTACTCACGCCGCATGAATACCATGGCGCCCTGATGTATCGCCTCTGCGATCTCGAGCACTTCGCCCTCACCAGCGTGATACTTAAGCACATCCCGGTAGATAAACCAGGCTACTACAAGCCCGATTACTCCAAAAAGTACTGGAATTAGTTGTTCAGTCATACTTCCTCCCATCCATAAAAAAAAGGTGGCTGATTTCTCAGCCACCTTTATAGGTGTAAGTCCGCTAGCAGGTCAAGGATTAATCAGCTAAGACCCTGCTCCTGCTGAATGTGATGGGCGATAGAGGACATGATCTCTGCACGCGCCTCTTCCGCACCCTTCCAGCCGGATACCTTCACCCACTTGTTAGGCTCAAGATCTTTGTAGTGTTCGAAAAAGTGCTTAATCTGATCAATCAGGAACTTAGGTAGATCTTCAGGGCCCTGCACATGGTCATAGACAGGTTTCAGTCTTGAGATAGGCACAGCAAGAATCTTGGCATCCATGCCACCTTCGTCTTCCATCAACAGTACGCCCACAGGTCTGCATGGGATCACACAACCGGGAACCAGTGCATGCTGGGTCACCACCAGCACATCGGCCGGATCACCATCATCCGAAAGCGTATTAGGAATAAAACCATAGTTACATGGGTAGTGCATCGCCGTATGCATGAAGCGGTCTACAAATATCGCGCCGGATTTCTTATCCAGCTCATACTTAATCGGGTCTGCATGCTGCGAAACCTCGATGACAACATTAATGTCGTGTGGTGGATGATCGCCTGCCGGAATTTTGCTGAGATCCATGAATTCACTCCCAATAGAAAAAGTTAGCCGCATTGTAAGGCCTAATGTCCTTCGCACAAGCCCGCTAAAATCGCTACACTATCGTGGTGATTATTGTATCGGTATCTGACCAGCTTCTTCACCACCGCCGCAAAACCGGTGTCTGGCGCTCTTATCCTATTTCAACAGCTACCAATGGAACCGGCAACATTGAGGGAAGCCTCCAAACCCCACTGGGCAAACATCGCATTGCGGAGAAGATCGGCAATGACCTTCCGCTACTCACCGCATTCAGAGCGCGTGAGCCCTTCACAGTTTTTGACCCGAAAACATGCAGTCCGGATAGAGACTGGATTCTTACCCGGATTCTCTGGCTTGAAGGAACCCAGACCGGAGTGAACAGACGCGGCAGAGTCGATAGTAAATCCCGTTACATCTATATCCACGGCACCCACGATGAAGCTGCCATCGGCACACCTGCATCCCACGGCTGCATTCGCATGCTTAATCTAGATATGCTGGAGCTATTTGATCAGGCGCATCTTAATGAACAAGTGGTCATCAAACTTTAACAGAACCAGCAGTGAGTTTGGATCATCGTTCTTCCACTATCTATTGATGGTCAACAGCAGTTTGAAGATGGGTTGCAGCCACCCGGTTTTACCGCTTCGATATAGGCGGAGATCACGTATGCTTCCACACCACGCCCCGGTGCCCAATCGCGAATAAATTCGCGTGACTCATCTTTGGGAATAATCCGAACATTTTCGAACCCGGCCTCGCTCATCATCATCTCAAGCTCATCAATCAGCGAAGCGCCAGCCATACAACCTGCATGCAGTACCGGATCATTCTTCATCTCTTCAGGCATCTCGGCTGTTGCTACCACATCGGAGATAGCCAGGCGGCCACCGGGCTTGAGTGCTCGAAAGGCATCAGAGAAAACCTGATCTTTATGCGGTGAGAGATTGATCACGCAGTTGGAGATAATGATATCAGCTGTGTTGTCAGCCACGGGAATGTGCTCGATCTCACCCAAGCGGAATTCGACATTAGAAAACTTCCCCTTCTCAGCATTGTGGCGGGCTTTACTTAGCATGTCGGGTGTCATATCGATGCCGATTACATGCCCATGTTCACCCACTTCGCGAGCAGCCAGAAAAACATCAAAGCCTCCACCGCTGCCAAGGTCAATCACCACTTCGCCCGGCTTCAGGCTGGCTATCGCACGCGGATTACCACACCCCAGCCCCATATCAGCGCCATCAGGCACGTTAGCAAGATCATCCTCAGAGTAACCCAGGCGAGTAGAGATCAAGGTATTGATCGCCGCATCATCAGAGACACCACAGCAGCTTGATTCCACGCCACAGCAACCGCCCTCATTGCTAGCATTTGCCACCTCGGCATAACTATCCCGAACGTGGTTACGTACTGCATCCCGTTTTGTATGACTCATCTATCTCTCCGTTGAATAAATATCAGGAATGTAGTGACTTTAGCACATTCAGAATTTCTTCTGGCTCAGCCCGTTTTGTATAATCCTCATCGACAAATGACCAGATAATTCTTCCATCAATGCCAACAATATACGTTGCCGGTATGGGAAGCTCATAACTCTGATCACCGTTATAGTCAGGGATATCAAATCCAAAAGCTGCATAAACCGGGCGTAGTGCTTCATCAAGAGAAAAGACCAGGCCAAACTCTTTTGCCACTTGATTACCACGATCACTCAACACCGTGAATTCGAGCACCTTACTCTCTACGCTCTCCTGAACCTTTTCAGGCAGCTCCGGAGCGATGGCAACCAATGAAGCCCCGCGACTTCTAATCTCAGGCAAGACTCTCTGAAGAGCCCTGAGCTCCAAATCACAATATGGACACCATCCACCCCGATAAAAACTGATAACCAGCGGCCCTTCTGACAGCAGTGTTTCACTCTTCTGAACCCCACCCTTCTCATTCTCCAGTGAAAACGGTGGTGCCAGGTCGCCCGCTTTCAGACTTAGATCAGATATACGAGATGCAACCAACTGTTCGGTCTTCTGCATAATAACCGCTAGAGAATCTACCGGAATATTGGGTATCATCTTTTCCTGCAGTGCTTGAATTTCATTAGCAAGACTCATCGTTCACCCCCGACTCTTCCAAGGCTCCACCACAGCTGGAACCCTGCCCTGCTGTACAGCCATAACAGTGATCCATCACCACAATCTCTGACCCCTCGATATTCTGTTCTATAAGATCATTCAGGTGACTTCTTTCGCCATCGCTGCCCATGATCGGCAAATCTAGCATCTGATTGAAATCACAATCGTAGACATACCCCTGCCAATCAACACTGATCAGACTTCTGCACATCACATCATCCAGATTCTCTTCAGAATAGGCCTCTTTAAGAAGCTGCATATAGGATGCAAACTCACCTCTGGAGATCAATGTGCTGCCAAAGCGCTGGATCGGCATATTGGTGATGGTGAAGAGCTGATTGAATGTAATACCAAAACGCAGATGCAATTCTCTTTTGTAAGCCGCCTCAAGTTCCTGCTGAGAAGGTGGCAAACTTGCTCCCTGAGGGTTGTAGACCAGCGTAAGCGTCAAGCCGGAACCCTCAATACCATAGCCGACCGAATTGAGAAGCTTCAGCGCATCAATACTGGCCTCAAATACGCCATCTCCTCGCTGGGCATCAACATTTTCACCCAGGTAACATGGCAGTGAAGCAACTGCTTCAACACCGTAATTGGCTAAAAATGGTGCTATTTCCGCATAACCGTCCTCACCCAGAATAGTCAGATTACAACGATCAATCACCCGCACACCCAGCGCTCTCGCTTCCTGAACAAGGTGTTTGAAATGGGGGTTCATCTCCGGTGCACCACCGGTCAGATCAAGGGTTTTGATCTCTTTTCTTTTCAGATAGTCGAGCACAACCTCAACCGTCTCCTCATCCATGATCTCCTGTCGTGTCGGACCAGCATTAACATGGCAGTGCAGACATCTCTGATTACAGAGATAGCCCAGATTAACCTGAAGTGTCTCCACTCTCCCACGTGAAACAGCCGGAAAGTCACTCTCTCTCAGTAGCGGTAACGTTGCATGCATTCAGTACCCTCTTTTTAATCCGAAATACGCTGAAAGAGTCGAACATGCTCCCTCTTTCTTACAACAAAAACATCTCCGAATCATACCCCTAGCATAGAAACATATTGCACCTATTGCCAAGCACCGTAACATCCTCCTCCGAGGAGAGACCTATGAATGCAAATGAAGCTTTGAAAAAACAGATCGCTGATGGTCATTCGCTTGCCCGAGCCAACCTGTCTGGTATGGACTTGTCCGGCATGGATCTCTCTGGCGCAAACCTGACCGGAGCCAACCTGACGAACACCAATCTAAGCGGTGCCAACTTGAAAGGTACACAGCTTGGAGCGGCCAATCTGAAGGGTGCAAACCTTGAAGGCGCTAAGCTTACAGGGGCTCAAATGGAACTCTCTGTTGATGAGCTGTTGCAGAAAATCGGCAACGCCCAGAACCTTGGCGGCTACAGCCTATCTAACAGAGATTTGTCTGGTCTTGATCTCTCAGGTGCCCGACTTGCAGGTGCTGATCTATCCGGTTGCAACCTGAAAGGGACCGATCTTCGTGGTGCATACCTCTATCAGGCCGATCTCTCGGGAAGTAACCTCAGCGATGCTGATCTTCGTGGCGCGCAGCTTCGTCGTGCCAACCTGACCAGCTCAATCAGAACCAACACCAAAATCAGGAAGTGGGCGATGAAAGGCGCCTATATTACGGGTGCAACCGCCTACATGGATGACGCATGACTGGTAACGTACAGGCCCTGCCGGGCACATTCCCTCTTCACGAGGACAAAAACTTTATCACTGAAAGCGAGTGGGTGATTCTCAAGCTGCTCTGCCGTCCGGTCGATAAACTTGATGAGACTGATGCAGAAGAGGTCTCTCAAGCCAGTGGTGGTCAGATCAAGGTGGAGCGTGCTGAAGAACTGATCCGTATTGTTCAGATCAAATCACTTCCCGGTCTCGGTAGCTGGATTGCTCGCCTGATGGCAGAGGCTGGTCTGGATATTGAAGGGATCAAAATCCTTCCAGCTGATGAGATTATGCAGCAAATCAACGAACGCGCCGGCTATCCGCTCTGTAATGATGCAACCATTCGCGCACTTTCCGATCTGCAACTGCAGTGGAAAGGCTCAAATATTTAACACAGGAATAACAACTGATGACTGAACGTATTCTGATCACCGGCGGCGCCGGTTTTATCGGCTCCAACCTTGCTGCGACGCTGATCAAGCGCCCAAACACCGATGTAGTCATTGCTGATGATTTCTCTTCAGGTGACTGGCGCAACCTGATTGATGTTGATTGCGAAGTTCGTGCAGCTGATTGTGATGACTTTGATCTTCTCGACGATATCGCAGACGGTAAATTCACCGCTGTCATGCATCAGGCAGCCATTACCGACACCACCGTGATGGATCAGCGATTGATGGTTGAGGTAAACACCAACGCCTTCGCATCTATTCTGGAAGCGAGTGCAAAATCGGGAACCCGCGTAGTCTACGCTTCATCGGCCGGCACCTATGGTAACTCCGAAGCACCCAACAAGATCGGATCGGGTGAAAAGCCTGAAAACATCTACGGCTTCTCCAAACTTGCCATGGATCGTATTGCAGCACGCTGGTATGAAAAACATCCCGCTTCAATTGTCGGACTGCGTTATTTCAACGTCTATGGCCCGGGTGAGCATCACAAAAATGAGCATGAAGGCAACAAGACCGCCTCCATGATTTTGCAGATGTATGAACGTGCCAAAGCAGGCGAACAGCTTCGCCTGTTTAAACATGGTGAGCAGATGCGTGACTTCGTCTACATCCGTGATGTGATTGCTGCCAATCTGGCTGCACTTGAAGCACCTCGTTCAGGTGTCTGCAATGTAGGTTCAGGCAAAGCCCGCACCTTCAATGATATTGTGGAGAATCTTGGCAAGCAGCTGGATCAGACCTTCGATGTAGAATATATCGACAACCCATTCACTTTCTACCAGATGCATACCGAGGCCGACCTGACTGAGAGCAAAGCCATCTTGGGCTGGGAACCAGCCTGGTCTCTTGAGAAAGGGATTGAAGATTATGTACGCCTGCTTGAGAGCGGCCATCGTGGCCCTGCGGAGACAGTATGAACAGATTAGCCACACTCGCACTCCTGATCACCCTGCTCTTCTCTGCCTCAGCATGTATGAAGCACGAGATTCATCAGGGCAATGTCATCAAAGATGAAAATGTCTGGCTCATTCAGGAGGGTGATTCGCGGTTCCGCGTTGAGACACTACTTGGGTCACCGGCCATTGAAGACACACTTCATCCAAACCGCGTTACCTATGTCGAAGATCATCGAAACGCTGAAGACGACCCTGACTCACTGCGAAGAATTGATATCACCTATGATAATGCGCTGCGTGTTCAAAAAATCGAACGCTATGGATTTGACCAGAACTAATGGCGATTAAGCAGCCCGGCACAACCTCCAGCACTCAACTGCTAACCACGCTGTTCTGGTCGCTGATTATGGTGGTCATCCTGATCGGCGGGCATCTTACAATGGCCTTTCTGATCTACAGTAACTTCACCGATGGTAAGGGTATGCTGGAGGTGGCTGAGTTCACTTCTCTACCAACATGGGCGCTCTGGCTCTCTGTCGTTGCAGCCCTCGCACTGGATAGCTGGATTCTCTTCCACCAGCGGAAAGATCGTAAGGAAGCACTTAGCCGTTAAACAAGCTTTTCAACATCTGATGTTGGAAGAGAGATGGTTACGCATAATCCACCCTCCTCTGAATTCTCAGCATGAATAGAACCACCGTGTGACCTAACCACCCTCGCAGCAATGGATAACCCCAAACCAAAACCTCCGCTTTGACGATCACGCGCTTCACCAATTCGGTAAAAGGGATCATAGAGTTTCGATAGGCTCTCTTCCGGAACACCTTCACCATAATCACGTATTTTGATCTCAACACCCCCCTGCCGATTCCTTCGCAGGGATATCTCAACGGGTGAATCATCGCCGGTATACTTCATGGCATTGCGCACAATATTTTCAATCGCACTGCGTATCAGAGACGCATTGCCTGTCACCGTGGCCGGAACCGACTCCAATAGCTGAATCTGCTTCTGTTGTTCGGCAAATTCAAAATTTGCATCAGAGACAACTGAGGTGATCAATGCACTTAGTTCAACAGGCTCGTGTGACTCCGAATCATCACCACCACTCTCCAGGCGAACCAGTGTGAGCATGTCACCGATCATGGCGTCAACCTGCTGCGCCTCATGATCAATCCGGTCGAGCTCAGCTTCTGCATCTGTTCCGGTTCGCTTACGAGCTAATTCGAGCGCCACCTGCAATCTTGCCAGCGGAGAGCGAAGTTCATGCGAAACATCGCGAAGCAGCCGTTGTTGAGACTGCATCATCGACTCAATCCGGGATGCCATCTCATCAAACTCACGGGCCAGATCGCCAATCTCATCGCGTCGCTTACCCATTTGGGTTCGAGCTGACAGGTCCCCCTCGCCCAGACTGCGGGCAGCCTGCTGCATCTGCCGAATGGGGCGGACAAGGAAGTAGGCGATTATCAAACAGATCAGCGCTGTAATGCCAAATGCAATCAGCATGCGACTGCCTGCAAATTTCCTGACATCATCTCTTACACCACCCATGCGGTGATCACGCATGCCGGTAGCCTCTCCCGGCATCTCCGTAATCAGACGATACTTACCACCATCTGAACTCCCAATGGGCAGCGACAGAATCCTGTGCTCATTAAACTCACTCTCTACAGCACCATCACTACGCTCAGTCTGCTGCATGTGTGCCATAAGATGTGGAGGCAGATGACGCCCCCGAAGGGTCTCTCCCTCTTCGCTATCCACCACCAGAATTCGGAAAGGTGTGCGCTTACGCAGATGCCTGATCCAGGATTTAAGTGCTTTTTCACCGCCCTCTTCCAGAATCGACTCAGCAGATGCTGCAAGACTCTCCATGTGAGCCATATGCCGTGATGAGACGTCCCGCTCTTCCAACCAGACATTGCCCAACCAGAAGGTTGCGACTGTAGCAATCACCATAGTCAGCCAGAACCAGAGGAACACCTTCCAGAATATCTTAGGCATCGACTGGTCTCGAATGTTTTACATAGAGATAACCGGCGCCACGAATGGTTTTAATCCGCTCCGAACCATCCTGCATCGCTCCCAGCTTCTTTCTCAAATGGCTGACATGCATATCAATGCTTCGGTCATACATAGCCATACGCCGACCCAAGCCCTGCTCAGAGAGCTGCGCTTTGCTCACCACCTCACCGGCACTGGATAGCAGCACCGACAGCAGACTGAACTCGGTACTGGTCAGTTCAACAGGCTCATTGTTAACGAGAACAACTCGTGTCTTCGGATTAAGCTCTACATCATCAACTTCAATGTTTGAACCTGAGTCATTCGGCGCTGATGCACGTCTTAACACAGCCCGGATTCGAGCCACCAGCTCGCGTGGATTGCACGGCTTGGGAACATAATCGTCTGCACCAATCTCAAGTCCGATAATTCGATCAACCGGCTCACCTCGTGCCGTCAGCATCACAACCGGTAGTGAAGAGGTTTTTCTAAGCTCTTTTAATACTTCCATGCCATTGAGCTTCGGCATCATGATATCCAGCACCATCAGGTCAGAAGGTTCATTCAGTGCCATTTTGAGTGCTGCTTCACCATCATAAGCCTGAATCACTGAAAAGCCTTCACCCTGAAGAAATTCAGCCAACAGAGCGCAGAGCTCCCGATCATCATCGGCGAGTAGAATGCGTGAATTCATATCCATGCCCTTAGCTTGCCACAGTTATTTATATAAAGTGAGCCTCTAAAGCCCGGTTTTTACAAACTTTTACATGATCACTACAAAACTTTTCATATCAGAGACCCTGTTTTACAAAATCAGGCAGACAATTCACCTCATACAGCAAGTTGCTGTAATCAAAACATTGAGGAGCTTATGATGAAACACAGAAGCAAAGTTATTCTAACTACCGTTGGTGTTCTTGCCGTTGTTGGGCTTACCACCGCCGCCATCGCATGTGATGGTGATCGTGAACGGGGCATGCACAAATTTGATGGCGCAAAGACTGAAAAGCATGTTGAACGCATAAAGAAGCATCTTGATCTCACCGATCAACAGGCCCTGCAGGTAAGTGCCATTTTTGAAGCCAAAAAAAATGCCAAGTCAGATCATCGCAGTGAACGCAAAGCGATGCGTCAGGCGATGATGAAACTTGATCCGGCTGCCAGCGATTATGAGCAGCAGGTTGAGCAGTTGGCCCGCGAACAGGCTGAGACCATGGTTCAGAAGATCAAAGCTCATGCCCAGACCCGTAAACAGATTCATGACATCCTGACACCTGAACAGCAGAAGAAGGCAGAAGAGATGCATGAGAAACGGATGGAGCGCTCGAATGACCGCCATGGATCAGGCCGTTGGGGATAATTGTCTGAACGCTTAAGCCAACAGAGAGGCAGGGCCGGATGTTTTAATCTGGCTCTGCCTTTTTTATTTAAATCCGTCGCATGTAAACAGTAAAATCATTTTTCAGATACTCATCACGTATCATGCAGTCAGGGGTAAGCTCGTGGCAAAAGGCGAGCATCTCTTCCGGCAGATGGCTCTGCAGATCGTGTGGTTTGAAATGGCGGGCATCCAGCAAGTTAAAGGCGACACCCTTCCGGCATAGCTCAAACATTCTGCTTATGGTTCGACGTGCATAATCACCATCATCATGCAGCAGTTCATTCAGCGCACCTGAGAGAATCACCCAGTCAAAACTCTTCTCGGCAAACTCCATATCAAACAGGTCACCCACAATCAACTCTGCATCAGGATGGCGCTTTGCCGCCTCAATCATCAGATCGGGGGATAGATCGATACCGGTGTAATCCAGCGCTCCGCTCTGCTTTTCAAACCAGAGTTTGAAATCCGCAAAGCCACAGCCGACATCCAGGATTGAGTCACCTGACTCAACACCAATCTCAGCCAACACCTTGAAACGAAGCTCCTGAATCTCAGTGCTGCTCCAGTAGAGTGCATGAGAGGAGTAACCAAACCGGTTCAGGCTATCGCGATGGCGATCTTCAATGCGTTTGCGCTGCTCTTTCTTCATTCGAGAAATTTACCACGAAGCTCTCACAGATTGCCAACTTAACTCTTCTGTACCATTCTAGAGTGAGATAATAGCTATGAAAGAAAAACAACCCGTGAAACAAAGATGCTTCTTTAGTAAAAAAAAAAGGAAAATGGATGCTGACTCTTAATAACATAGATAATAATGAGTGGTGCTTCAATGAACCAGATTATATTGGTGAGCACATTGATTCATTTTATGAATCAATGGAACTTATTAATGCTGGAGAACTGGAAGCTTCAGAAAACATTCTCAGAGAACAAATCAATGATTGTTACTATCATATAGATGCGATTCATTATTTAGCCCTCATCGCCAAACAAAGAAAAATGGAATTAGAGCATCTTCTTCTTGAAAAAGAGGCTGTTTTCAGAGCGCTGGAAAATGCGCCCTTAGAATTTTCTTTGGAAAACTCTAAACTGGAATATATAAACTTGGAAAACAGGCCATTTCTGAGGGCTTATCATGGTCTTGGTTTAGCATATTTTCATTCAGGTCAAACTGTATTAGCGAATGAGGTTTTCTCTAATTTACTAAGTTTAAATCCAAATGATAACCAGGGCGTTAGAGCGCTTGCTATTGAGTGTGGGTTTGTTCTTAAACAACCAGACATGGTCATTGGTATTTGTGAGCGCTTCCCGGACGACTGCATGGTTGAAACCCTTTATGGGTACCCTTTGGCACTTTTTCAGATTGGCATGAATGGAAAGGCCATGAAACATCTTACAACTGCTAAAAAGCTCAAGCCATTAGTAGCTGAATCACTGTTAGCAAAAATTCAGAAAGTTCATAATGCTACAGATGGCTATATTATGTCGGACGGTAAAGATGAGGCATTCATGTATCGTGTTAGGTCGATGAAATTCTGGGAAAGCACCCCACAGGCATTAGAACTCCTAAAACGTGTACCAGGGTAAGTCCGGCTGTAGCAGTCAATGACTTCGTTCTCCTTCTGAGACCTGATCATTCATGTCATTTCCCTATGCAACCGATCACTGCTTATTATACTCCATCCATGATTCCCTACACCCTACTCGATACAGCCACCGAACACGGCACCACGCTCAAGCTCTACCAACGCGGAAGAGATTTTGCTATTCGCGTGGACAAGGTCGGTGAGCTGATGAATACAAGTCAGCACAACTCCGAAGAGGCGCTGGCCAGGCTGGCATGTGAGCACGTGACCGGTATCGAAAACCCTCGCCTGCTGATAGGCGGTCTGGGCTTGGGTTACACATTGGCAGAGACACTTGCCCATACCGGCCCCACAGCAGAAGTTGTGGTATCCGAACTGATGCCTGCTGTGGTTCGCTGGAATCGCCAGTACCTCGGTACCGCTGCCGGATTTCCACTACTTGATGAGCGGGTTGAAGTGCTCGAACAGGATGTCGGCAAAGTGATGAAACAGAACAAAAAAGGTTTCGATGCCATCATGCTCGATGTCGATAATGGTCCGGATGGCTTTACCCGTGATGATAATGATGCGCTCTACGGACTACGCGGTCTGAACAATGCCTACGATGCCCTCAAACCCGGCGGGGTTCTGACGGTCTGGTCAGCTTTCAAAGATGAGGCGTTTACCCAACGCATGTTGAAGGTCGGTTTCACTGTAAAAGAGGAGAGTGTGCGGGCGCGTTCATCCAATCGAGGCACCAAACACAACATCTGGATCGGGATCAGGTAGACTTCTCAGATGAACGACACACCAAAAAAACAGGCCAACAACCCGCTGCACGGCATGACACTGGAGATGGTCGTAACTGCTCTGGTAGAGTATTACGGCTGGAGTGAGCTGGGCATGCTGATCAAGATCAACTGCTTCAA
>Ga0316187_10000523_pt1 | contig 30295 bp, 26 predicted proteins | sample CroRivburrow1_MG_FD_204927 | JGI IMG/M metagenome (GOLD analysis project Ga0316187, IMG submission 204927) | Coastal sediment microbial communities from Maine, United States - Cross River worm burrow 1 | ecosystem: Environmental > Aquatic > Marine > Coastal > Sediment | place: USA: Maine... | reverse complement strand
AGTAGTTTGCGTTTCTTGAGCCTGCGGATGCGCAATTGATCGACCATGGGGTCGTCCTGCAGGCGGTCGATCAGGTAGTCGAGGTCCCTGTGGCTGACTCGCAGCTCACGTAATCGCTCCAGTTGCGCAAACGATTCTGTGTCTACCTTCTCAGTCATACTTCCATGCTACTCGCTGGCAGGCAGCAGTGCCAACCAGTCACGGTTGGCTGCGCCAATGACGAAGAAGTACGGATTCAGGATGTCCGCTTTCGCATTGTATTTCATGGGCTTGCCATCCAGCGTGACGACACGTCCACCGGCCTGTTCGACCACGGCTTGTGCCGCGGCGGTATCCCATTCGGATGTCGGGCCGAGGCGCGGATACAGGTCTGCACCACCTTCTGCAACAATACAGAATTTCAAGGAGCTACCCATTGGGACCATGTCGTAGTCGCCGAGACTGTCGAGATAAACGTCCAGGCTCGCGCCGCGGTGAGAGCGGCTACCGACGATTCTTGGTGGCTCGCCCGCAATTTTAGCCACCTCAATTGCGACCGGTTCAGCATCGCCATCACGACACTGCGCGCCGACGCCCTCGCAGCCCACATACGTCTTGCCAAGAACGGGTACGTGCACCACACCAAGTACCGGTCGCTGATTCTCGATGAGCGCAATATTGACCGTGAACTCGCCATTGCGATTCACGAACTCCTTGGTTCCGTCGAGAGGATCGATGAGCCAGTAGACTTGCCATTGGCCGCGCTCGTCGAAATCCGGGAGGCCCGATTCTTCCGAGATGATCGGGATATCCGGCGTGAGTGACAATAGTCCTGCCTCGATCCAGCGGTGCGACGCAAGATCGGCCTGCGTGAGCGGCGATTCGTCGTCCTTGCTTTGCACCTCAAAGTCGGTCGAGTAGACTTCGAGGATCGCGCGGCCGGCATCTTCGGCCAGCGTTACAATCGGATCAATGAGCGACTTCAATTCCATGTCGTATTCCTGCAGGGCAACCGGGCGCGCAGTATACCAATGAATCTTGACCCGCAAATGACACTTGAGCGATGTGAAACGCTGATGCTCGATATGGACGGGACCATTCTCGACCTCGCATTCGATAACTACATCTGGAAGGACCTCGTGCCGCGCCGTTATGCCGCTGCCAATGGCATGACATTCGAGGCGGCACGTGCGCATCTCTTCGAGCAGTACTCAGCCATTCAAGGTGACCTGGAGTGGTATTGCCTCGATCACTGGAACGAGCGGCTCGGCATTGATGTGGTCAAAATTCACCACGATGTGACCCACCGCATCGGGTACTTGCCCGGTGCACTGGACTTTCTTCGCAACGTGCACCAGTCCGATGTGCGCGTACTCCTTGTCACCAATTCGCACCCGGACACACTGGATTTGAAAGACGCGGTAACGGGGCTTGCCGACTACTTCGATGGAATCCACAGCTCGCATACCTACGGTCACGCGAAAGAGTCGCAGTCGTTCTGGGAAGCGCTACAGGACGATGTCGGTTTCGATGTAGAGACAACACTGTTCGTCGACGACAGTCAGCCGGTGCTGCAGAGTGCGCAGAAGTTTGGTGTGGAGATGCTGGTTACCGTTACCCGGCCCGACACATCGGAACCCACAAAACAAGGCTCCGAATTTCGGGGTGTTGAGGGCGTGAAGGATCTGTTGCCGTAGGAGCGGCCATCGGCCGCGACCCCACGAGGCATCAATCGCGGCCGATGGCCGCTCCTACGATTTCCTGGGAGGCCTGCGCCGGCTGCCAGAATGCGGTTTGCCGCCACCGCCAGACTTGCCACGCGGTCCGCCTCGTGGCTTGCGTGGCCGCGGTTTTGGCTTGATGATCTCGGGCAGGTCCTCGGGGTTGTAGCTCGCAACCGGAATCTTGTGACCGATGTACTTCTCGATCTCGGGCATCGTTATTACATAGGTTTCACAACCCAGGCTGATTGCATCTCCCGATGCGCCGGCTCGCGCTGTTCTGCCAATCCGGTGAACGTAGTCTTCGGCATCCTGGGGCAGGTCGTAGTTAATGACGTAGTGAACGTCCGGAACGTGCAGCCCGCGAGACGCGACGTCCGTTCCGATCAGAACAGGCAAAGTGCCGGCCTGGAAGTCCATGAGCATGCGCAGGCGCTTTTTCTGCGGGACATCACCCGAAATCGCTTTTGCGTGAATGCCGTTCGCCTCGAGGAAATCCTGAACGCGTTCTGCCTCGCGCTTCATGTTCACGAAGATCATGATGCGCCCGTCACCCATTTCGCGCACCAGGCCAATAAGCAGTGGCATCTTGTCTTCGTTGGATGGATAGAAGATAGCCTGGCGTACGCGGTCCGCGGTGACCTTGTCCGGCTCGATGCGGATTAGCTCCGGTTCATTCATGTGCTCGTAAGCGAGCTCCATGACGCGCTGCGATAGTGTGGCCGAGAAAAGCATATTCAGGCGCTTGTCCGGATCGGGCAGGCGGCGCAGCAGGTAGCGAATGTCCTTGATGAATCCGAGGTCGAACATGCGGTCGGCTTCGTCGAGGATCGCAACCTCAACCTGGTCGAGCTTGAACACACCCTGCTTGAAGTAGTCGATGATGCGCCCCGGCGTGCCAATCAGCAGGTCGACACCGCCTTCGAGCGTTCTGCGCTGCTTCTCGTAGTCCGTTCCGCCGTAGGCGAGGGCGATCTTGAGCCCGGTATGTTTGCCGATCTGTTCCGCGTCGTTGGCGATCTGGATAGCGAGTTCCCGGGTCGGTGCGAGAGCAAAAAGCCGGGGTTGCCGCTTTCTGTCGGGATCGGGCTCAACGCTCAACAGGCGCTGAAAGGCGGCGATCAGAAACGCGGCTGTCTTGCCGGTCCCTGTTTGCGCCTGGCCGGCGACATCGTGCCCTTTGAGCGCGATTGGCAGCGTGTCCGCCTGGATGGGTGTGCAGAATTCGAAGCCTGCATCACGGATGCCCGCCTGGATGCGTTCATCCAGTGGCAAGGAGTCGAATCTGAGGTCGCTCAGATGATTTTCAGACATAAGATAAGAACCGGAAAATATGCGTTAAAAGCTTGCAAAATGGCTCGCGAAACGGTCAAATTGGCCCTAATTCGACGCGACAACCGTCGCACCCGCCAATTTCGCTTTTCAACGACCCAGATATAAGCCGGAGAAGTTACCGGAATTCGTCGGCAATAAAGCTGCGACATAGTGCCTGATAGTTCAGGCAGCGTCACCCATTTTTGAAATGTTCGTTCGCCAGGTGTTGGCGGCGGGCAATTCCATTATCCACCTTAATGATTCGTTTGAAGGAGTTAGCCGGTGAGCGACAAGATTGTGCACACCTCGGACGGCACGTTTGATGCCGATGTATTACAGAACAGCAAAGCAGTATTGCTCGATTTCTGGGCTGAATGGTGTGGCCCTTGCAAGATGATCGCGCCGCTGCTTGATGAGATGGCCGACAAGTACGAAGACAAACTTGCCATCGTCAAACTGAATGTTGATGAAAACCCGAACACGGCTCAGAAGTTCGGCATTCGCAGCATTCCCACATTAATCCTGTTCAAGGACGGCGCCGTTGAGGCGCAATTGATGGGCGCGATGCCAAAATCGCAGCTCGAAGAGTTCTTGGACACCAATCTGTGAGAGGGTACTTGGGTACTTCAACTAAAAATCGTCCGAACAAGTCGGGCAACAAGGGAAAGGGAAATCCGAATCGTCGCAGGCGCAGACGTCCGCCGCAGGACATGTACCCGGATGACGAGGGTAGCCTCGAGGTAATACCGCCCGAGCAGCTCGAAGCCAGTAAGACAATGATGAACCTGACGGAATTGAAAACCCGTCCGGCAGCAGCACTTGTTGAGCTCGGTGAGTCGCTTGGCGTCGAGAACATGGCGCGCTCGCGCAAGCAGGACATCATCTTCTCGATCCTCAAGGCTCATGCCGCACTGGGCGAAGACATCTACGGTGATGGTGTTCTCGAGATTCTGCAGGATGGCTTCGGCTTTCTGCGCTCCTCAGACAGCTCCTATCTCGCCGGTCCGGACGACATCTATGTCAGCCCGAGCCAGATTCGGCGTTTCAACCTGAGAACCGGTGATACGGTGTCGGGCCTGATTCGCCCGCCGAAAGAAGGTGAGCGGTATTTCGCCCTGCTCAAGATTGGCGAGATCAACCACGACGCTCCGGAAAACGCGCGCACGAAGGTTCTGTTTGAGAACCTGACGCCGCTGTTTCCGAAAGACCGTCTCGTTCTCGAACAGGGTAACGGCAGTACCGAAGACCTCACGGCACGCATCATTGATATGGTCGCGCCGATCGGTAAGGGCCAGCGTGGCCTGATCGTTTCGCCGCCCAAAGCCGGTAAGACGATGCTGCTGCAGAACATCGCATCAGCGATCTGCGCGAACAATCCCGAGGTCGACCTGATGGTGTTGCTCATTGACGAGCGCCCCGAGGAAGTCACCGAGATGACGCGCACCGTGCGTGGTGAGGTTGTCTCGTCAACGTTTGACGAGCCGGCCAGCCGCCACGTCCAGGTTGCCGACATGGTCATCGAGAAGGCGAAGCGCCTCGTCGAGCATAAGCGCGACGTGGTCATTCTGCTCGATTCGATTACCCGACTCGCGCGCGCCTACAACACGGTCGTACCGAGTTCCGGCAAGGTCCTGACCGGTGGTGTTGATGCCAATGCGCTGCATCGTCCGAAGCGTTTCTTCGGTGCTGCTCGCAACATCGAAGAGGGCGGCAGCCTGACCATTCTGGCGACGGCGCTTGTTGATACCGGCTCCAAGATGGACGAAGTGATCTACGAGGAGTTCAAGGGCACCGGCAACATGGAGATCCACCTGGATCGACGCATTGCCGAGAAACGTGTCTTCCCGGCGATCAATATCAATCGGTCCGGTACGCGTAAGGAAGAGTTGCTGACCGAAGATGCCGAGCTGCAGAAGATGTGGATTCTCAGAAAGGTCCTGCATCCGATGGACGAACTTGCCGCTATCGAATTCCTGCTGAACAAGCTGCAGGACACGAAGACGAATGCGAAATTCTTCGAGGCAATGAAACGGTAGCCGTAGGAGCGGCCATGGCCGCGAATTGGCAACGGCGACCCGCCGCGATGCTTCCATACGAAAACGGGACCCTCGGGTCCCGTTTTTCATTGCCTGCCGGCCAGCCACCGACGCGCTTCGAACTCATCGGTAAACAGACGGCCATTCAGCAGGCCGCGATTCAGCAATATCGTCTCGGCAATTTCGGTCATCTTTAGCGCGTCCGGATTTAACTGCACCCAGGCGATGCGGTGGTCGATCGTCACCCCCGCCTCAAGAAAGATCGCCTGGTGGTCAATCGCATCGGCGAGTTTCAGCGGTTGCTGCATGTTGGTCAATCCCAGTATCGAATAACAGCTGTTCTCGGTGCATGCGGCGACAATGTCCTTCCACATCTGCGACACCGACGCCCTGTCAGGAACACCACCAACCCGGACCTCGATTATCGACTTCACGCACTCGATGGAATATTCAGCTGCCATAGATTCAGTCTAGCGCTTACGACCGGTTTTTCCACTCGCAAGAGTCTATTAAGCATGGCAAGAACGCCTGATTCTGAAAAAAGGGGAAGATCATGTTGAATAGATACCTGCTTGTCGCGATCGCATTTTTGGTCACTAGTCTCATACAGCCGGCATTTGCCTGGGACCGCCACGAGACATCAATTTGCGAGCGGACCGCGGATACCATGTTGCAGGCTTGTCGGTATGACGTTCGGGACGATTACTATGAAACGCTTGCGAACTGCAAGAATCTCGGATCGAAAAGCGAGCGACGAGCCTGTTACCGGGAGGCATACAGCACCAAGCACGAGGAGAGCGAGTACTGCCGCGAGGTTCAGGAGGCAAGGGTTGAGACTTGCGAAATACTCGACGAGGATCGATATGATACGGATCCGCTGCTCGTTAACGAATTTATCGATCCCGATCTCGTTCCCGACGAATATGCCCCGAACCCCTTTGTCTCGGTTGTTGCCGGCCACACCTACGTGCTGCGTGCCGGCGAGGAGGGTGAAGAGACAGTCGTCGTACACGTCACCGAAGATTCGCGGGAAATTCTGGGTGTGATGTGCCGGGTTGTCGTCGATGTGGTTGTCGAGGAATCGATAGAAGACGGCGAAGTTGAGTACGAAGCTGTTGAGGTCACCGACGACTGGTTTGCGCAAACCGTAAATGGCGACGTCGTCTATTGCGGCGAGGTCGCGAGGAACTTCGAGGACGGCGTGCTGCGCGATCTGGATGGTTCCTTTGAGGCTGGAATCGATTTTGCGAAATCGGGTTTCCTCATTCATCAGACGCCGGTCTGGGGTGAAGCGCACCGCCAGGAATTCTCTCTGGGCGAAGCCGAGGATATCGTGCAGTACGTGGGCTTTGACACCGCACCGAGCGAGGAAGAGGGTGGTAATGTCGAAAACGAAAAATACTCCTGCGGTACTGACCAATGCCTGCAAACCTTCGACTTCGCGCCCGTCGAACCGGAATCCACGGAATACAAGTACTACCTGCCGGGCACGGGATTTGTGCTGGCCGTGGCCATGGAGGACGGAGAGCTTACCGGCGAACGCGAGGAGCTGATGTGTGTCGGCGATTCACTGGATGTCCTGTCTGACGACGCAGACTGCGGCATTGCTGATCCGGAGCTGCTGCTGGAAGAGCTGTGCTCGCTCTCGCCTGACATATTTTGTGACGACTGATAACTGATCGCTGGGTCCGGAATTGACAAGGCCGTACAATCCGGACTCTGGCGACCGATTTTGTCGGTTCCAACCGTCTAACAGTCAGATACCCGGGAGGGGTGGGCGTGACGGTATACCTCGAAGACAAAAGGCTTGTAAAACAGCTGCTTGCCGGCGACGAACGAGCGTTTGACCGGTTCTTCGCGGAGAACTTCGCACGACTGTTCCGCTTCGCGCTGGCGCGCCTGTCCGGTGATCCGGATGCGGCTCGCGAGATCGCACAGCTCACGCTGACACGAGCCGTCCGCAAGCTACATACCTACAAGGCGGAAGCTGCGCTATTCACCTGGTTGTGCGCTATCTGCCGAAATGAGACCAGCGATTGGCTGTCCAGGCATAGCCGTTATCGTCAGCATATTGTGCTGACCGAGGATTTTCCGGAGGTCAAGGCCGCGGTCGACTCCTTCCGGTCTCCTGATCAACTGAGTCCTGAGAAGCACTATCGTCGTGTCGAACTGCTACGCCTGATCCAGGTGGCGCTCGACCGGCTCCCGCCAAAGTACGGCGACGTACTGGAATGGAAATACATTGAAGGCTACTCGATCAAGGAAATATCAGCGCGGCTTCACATTGGCACCGAGGCAACCCAGTCGTTGCTGGCGCGCGCGAAAAGAGGTTTTGCCGAGGTGTACACGTCCCTGATCGAAGGACTTGAGCAGAATGAGAGCGAGTTGGTGAAACCATGACAAATGTTGATCACGAAGCGTTGGAAGATTTACTCCGGCATGCATCGCCGCGGCCGACTCCGTCGAAGGATGACGAAGCCGCTGTGCGCGCAGCCGTGCGACAGGAATGGCGCGAACTGACCGACAGACGACAGAAACGGGGACGCATCGCGCAATATGCGATAGCGGCAACTGTGCTCGTCGGCGTATTTGCCGGGTTTAACGTCTTCCGCGGGACGGCGGTCGAGGCTGTTCAGGTTGCAACTATCGAGAAAAACATCGGTCCTGTCTATTTGCTCGGTGAGCAGGCCGAGCTTCGCGAGACTGCCGACCTGGCCAATATCGTGTCGGGACAGGTCATTGTTACGGGCGCTGATGCTGGCCTGTCTGTCGCATGGGGAAGCGGTGGTTCGATACGTATTGATGAAAACTCCCGCATCGAGTTCACTGACAGTCGGTCCGTGTTTCTCGAATCAGGACGCGTCTATTTCGATTCGCAACATGCGCCGATGGTTGCTGTACTTGACGGGCGCGGGACGCCCGGTGTCACATTCCGCACCGAGTTTGGCGAGATCGAACACCTCGGTACGCAGTACATGACTGAAGTCGGCGCCGATACTCTTATTGTCAGCGTCCGTGAAGGCCAGGTCGCCATTGCGGGGACGTACCACGACCACCTGGCATCGCCGGGCCAGCAGGTAACGCTGGAAGGCACGACGCAGCCCAGCGTATTAAGCATCAAAGCTTACGGCGAGGCCTGGAACTGGGTGAACCGGACGACACCGGCTGCGGACGTTGACGGGAAGTCGCTGCACGAGTTTCTAACCTGGGTTTGCCGCGAAATGGGCCTCGAAATGCAGTTTGAGGGCCAGGCCGAAACGGTTGCCCGGAATGCAATTCTGAAAGGCAGGATCGATACGGAACCTGCAGAAGCACTGCGCTTGCGCCTCGCCACGGCGGCCTTGGATTGGCGCATTGATGAGGGAGTGATCTATATCTCCGACAATCGCTAGGCAATGGGTCTGCGGCCTCCTCGCCGCGACCATTCTCGCAGCGGCGGCCGTCGCGGCCGACGATGGGACCGTTGTGTCCTATGCGGGGCGAAAGGTCACCAGCGTTGTCGATGAATTTCGTGCCACAGGCGTCCAGTTCGCGTACAGCACCAATATCGTCACGGACGACCTTTACGTCGCGTTTGAGCCAGAATCCGGAACGCCAGTCGAGATTGTGCGCCAAATCCTAAAGCCGCATGGCCTGACGGTTCGCGACGAATCCGGCGTCTACGTTATTGTCAGGGACGATGTTGTGGCATCGTCAGCGCCGACCCCTGTTGCCGGTTCCCAGACGCCAGGCTCGGATATTGAGACGGTCGTGGTCGCTGCCAGTCGCTACGAAATCTCCCGTGATATTTCAGCGTCTCGTTACTTGTTGGATCGGCGAACCATTCAGAACATGCCCGACATTGGGGAAGATCCGATTCGTGTTACACAACGATTGCCGGGAACGGCTGCGAGTGGCGCGTCGGCGAGAACACATTTCCGCGGCGGCGAAGAAAACGAAGTTGGGATCATGTTGAACGGCCAGTGGTTGTTCGATCCATTCCACATTCGCGACTACCAGAATATTTTCAGCGCGATTGACGCCCGGGCCATCGACGGTGTCGAAGTTTATACAGGTGGCTTCCCGGTAGCCTACGGCGATCGTATGAGCGGCCTTGTCCTGATGGACTCGCTGGACGCGGACCGGGCCAGGCATACGGAGATTGGCCTCAGCGTATTCAACACGTCATTTCTTTCCTCTGGCAGGAGCTCCGATAGAACCTGGCTGTTCTCGGCGCGTAGAGGCAACCTCGATCTCGTCATTGACCCCAAATTCGGCCAGCCATCGTATTTCGACGTCTTCGGCGAGTTCGCCTTTGAAATTACACCAAGTGCACGTTTGTCGCTTAACGCCCTGTATGCCGATGACGATGTGGAGCTCGTACTCGAGACGGATCCGGAGGAACGCGAACAGGTGGTCAGCGATACTCGCAACGCACAGTTCTGGTTGCGATTGGACAGCGACTGGTCGCCCAGCCTCGCTAGCACGACGGTCCTCGCTTACGTCGACTTTTCGAATCGCCGCGATGGTGAGGCGAATGACCCGGAGAAAATGATCGCCACGGTTCAGGACTATCGTGACGTTACGCAAGTTAGCCTGCGGCAGGACTGGATCTGGAGTCCGTCTTCGGAGCACCGAACGCAGTGGGGAATCCACGTGGCCTACGGGGAGGCGAAATTCGCCTATGACGGCGAGGCCGATTATTTTGGCCTGCAAGCGGCTTTCGTCGGGCAGTTCCCGGATATCAGCCGAAGCCTGATCGCCAGCCCCAACGGTGGCAGTTATGGTATTTACGTGTCGGATCGCTGGAAAACATCCGACAACGTGGTGCTTGAGTGGGGTCTTCGCTGGGACGACCAGACTTACACCGAGTTGGCCTCGGATTCCCAGCTAAGTCCGCGCTTCAGCATCGTGTATCGCATGTCTCCGAAGACAGAGCTGCGTTTCAGCGCCGGGCGCTATTTTCAGTCTCAGCCGATTCAGTCGCTGCAAATCGAAGATGGCGTTACAGAATACTGGCCGGCACAGCGCGCCGATCACCTTATCGCAGGTTTCCGCTACCTGACGCCGAGTGACACGTCACTAAGAGTCGAAGCATTTCTAAAGAACATTAGTAAGGTGCGCCCCCGGTTCGAGAATCTATATGATCCGCTCGCCACGATTCCAGAGCTGATGCCCGACCGGGTCCGGCTCGACCCTACGCAGGCTCAAGCACATGGCATTGAGATTTCCGCAGACAGGTCGACAGGCGCGTGGAACTGGTGGGCCTCCTACACCTGGGCTGAGGTTACCGATCAGATTGACGGTCGCGACGAGTATCGTAGCTGGGATCAACGCCATGCGCTGCAAGCCGGGTTTGCCTGGCAGGGCGAGCAGTGGAATTTCTCGGCAGCAGCAAGCGTCCACTCGGGCTGGCCCTGGACGGATCTGTACCTCGAGGAGATTGGTACCGGGCCTGACGATGAGCCGATCTACGAGGCCACGCCGGGCCCGCGCAACGCCAATCGCCTGCCGACATTCTCCAGTCTCGATCTGCGCCTCAGTCGGAGATTCATCCTACGCCGCGGGTCTTTGCTCGCTTTTTTCGAGGTCTCCAACGTGCTGAATCGCCAAAACGTCTGCTGCATCGACTGGGATATTGACGATGACGGTCTCGAGCACAGTCTGGACTACTGGATGCCGCTACTTCCTGCCGTCGGGATACTCTGGGAATTCTGATACACACGCAGGTGCTGTTGGGCGGAACCGGAGTGTTCAATATCCGGAACCACGTGGACACGCAGCAATGGATCAAGGTGGTGGAGCACGGCCAGATCACTTTCGTCGTTACAAATGATGCTGGTTGCGCGGTGATACACAGCCAGCGCCAATGGATTGAGTTTTGTGGGCGGGGAGCCTCGGTGCGTCAGCACGAACGGGATAGATCGTGTCAGCGTGAGCAGCAAACCCGCCTGCGCGGCGTTACTGTCGTGAATGTGGACAAGATCGAGGCGCGGCATCAGGCAGTAGGCGGAAATCGCGGACCTGACGACCGGACCGACAACCACTTCCTCGACCGCGCTCAGCCGCTTTGCCAAGGTCATATTCCTTACGATTACATGTTGGTCGATGCCTTCGTGTTGAAGTGATTCGACCAGGCTTACAAAATGTTCACCGGTTCCGTTGAATGATTTCGCCAGATTGATGTGGCCGATTTGCACGCGGTTCCTCCGCCCGTTTGCCAGTCACCTGCACATAAGACGGAGTTCTCCGGGGAAATCGGTCGGACTTCAGCTGGAGTTCTTATCCATCGTCCAAAAAGACGACTTCGCCGCTTTCGATGGAGTATTCGGCACCGACAATCGCCAGCTCACCGGATTCGAGCATTTTTTCAACCATTAGCGAGCCATGCTTCAGTTGCCTGACGGACTGGCGGACGTTCGCAACAACGGCATCGCGCAGGCTGACGTCGGAGATTGGCAGGGACTCAATCGCGGGTCGAATTCGGTCGACGATAGCGCGCAGATTCGGAGAACGAAGCTCCTGTTCCTGCGCGAGTTCCTTGAGTGTTGCATCGACCGCACCGCAGTTGCTGTGACCAAGCACGACAACGAGTTTGGTGCCAAGTTGCGCGGCTGCGTACTCAACACTGCCGACCTGCGAAGGGGCGACGACATTGCCCGCCACCCGGATCACAAATAGATCGCCGAGACCCTGGTCGAAAACCATTTCAACCGGTACGCGCGAGTCGGAGCAGGCGAGGACGATCGCAAACGGGTTCTGCCCTTGAGTGAGTTCGGCCCGATTGGCCTGGGAGCCGGAAATATTCTGGCCGCCATCGCCCGATACGAAACGGCGATTGCCTTCGCGGAGGCGTTCGAGAGCGTCAGTAGCAGAAATCATGCCCAGACATTACCACCGATGAAGGAAGACTGGAGTACCTGCAGGAAATTCGCTCTGCTCTCGCGCCAGCTCGACATATCCGTCGGTTGCCGACAAGGCGGTGAAATCGCCAGATGTATTGGTCTTGACCGGCATGGCGAGTACCTGGCCGGCAGCGTTGGAGATGAGTTTTACTGGCTGGAAACAGGTCAGGTCCGGCTTGAACGTGACTGCGCTGGCCAGAGACGCGAACTCGGGCGGTGCAGGCACGGCAGCCGCGGCCTTTTCGAGCGCGGGAATAACGTACTGCCGGCAACAAACCAGTGCGGACACGGGGTTGCCCGGCAATGCAAACACCGTCTGCCCATTTGGCCCGGTTCCAAACCACATTGGTTTGCCGGGGCGCTGGCTGACTTTGTGAAATACAAGCTCAACCCCGAGCTCCTTGAGTACTTCCGGAACGTAATCGGCTTTGCCCATCGAGACACCACCGCTAACAACGAGAATATCTGCAGCGTCCAGGTGTGCACCAATCTTCTCCCGGAGCAATGCTGGTTCGTCAGCAATATGATCGTGGGTGCAATCGTTGTAGCCGTGGGTTCCGAGCAACGCCTGTAGCGCCGGGCCATTCGACATCCTGATCTGGTGAGGTTCGATCGGTTTGCCCGCGGGCACCAGTTCGTCGCCTGTCGAGATGACGCGAATGACGGGCGTGCGGCAGACTTCTGCCGAGGTGAGTCCGCAGGACGCGACGACCGCGATATCCATGGGTGAGATGCGCTTGCCAGGCCTCAACAGCTCCGTACCGGCTGCGTGATCGGACGCGCGTGGATGTATGAACTGCCGTCGCTCGGCTTCGTACCCTTCCTCGAGTTTTGCGGTACCGTCTTCGACGTGAAGACGTTCGACAGGAACTACGCAGTCGGCGGGTTCGGGCAGCGATGCGCCGGTCATTATCTCGATCGCGTGACCCATTTTGAGCGTTAGCGCCGGGTCGCCGGCTGCCTGCGTGGCCTGGAGTGGAAAGGACCGGGTGCCCGCCGCATAGTCGGCGTAGGCAATGGCAATACCGTCCATCATGACGCGATCGAACGGCGGTTGATCGCGTTCCGCGACGACACTCTGTCGCAGCACGCGGCCGGCGAGGCCTGCAACCTCGACCGCTTCGGCCGGAAGTTCCGGCATCGTTGCCAGGATGGCTTCCAGTGCCTCAGCAGTCGTCAGCATGGTCTACGCTTTCTCCCGCGCAATCGCACGATGGCCGATGTCATTCCGATAGTAGACATCCTCCCAGTCGATCTTCGCGACGGCCGCGTAGGCATCGTCGGCTGCGTCCGCGACCGTGTGGCCGAGTCCGACAACGCACAGTACGCGGCCTCCGCTTGTTAGCACTTTGTCGCCATCAAGCGCGGTGCCGGCATGAAATACTTTCTGGGTGTTGCTATCGGCGCCGTCGAGCCCCGAAATGACTTTGCCTTTTTCGTAGTTCGACGGGTAACCGCCGGCCGCCATGACGACACCGAGTGCTGCGCGCGTGTCCCAGAGCGTGTCACGTTTGTCGAGATCACCCTCGACAGTCGACAGGCAGATATCGACGAGGTCGGACTTGAGCCGTGCCATGATCGGCTGCGTCTCCGGGTCGCCCATACGGCAATTGAACTCGATGACCTTAGGTGTGCCGTCCGCCATGATCATGAGGCCCGCATAGAGAAACCCGAGGTAAGGGTTGCCATCGGCCTTCATACCTTCGAGCGTCGGTCGGATGACCTCGTCCATGACGCGTGCTTCAATCTCAGGAGTGACGACCGGGGCAGGGGAGTAGGCCCCCATGCCACCGGTGTTCGGACCGACGTCGCCTTCGTCGCGAGCCTTGTGGTCCTGTGAGGTCGCCAGCGGCAGGATGGCGTCACCATCCGTTATTACGATGAAGCTCGCTTCCTCGCCGTCCAGGAACTCCTCAACGACGATTCTGGCGCCAGCCTCGCCGAAGCTGCCGCCAGCGAGCATATCCGTAGCCGCCTGCTCTGCCTCTTCGAGCGTCATCGCAACGATCACGCCCTTGCCGGCGGCAAGGCCATCGGCCTTGATGACGATCGGTGCTCCCTGCCCCCGAATGTACTCGAGAGCCGGTGCGAGCTCAGTGAAATTCTGGTAATCGGCTGTCGGAATACTGTGACGCGCGAGAAAGTCCTTGGTGAAGGCTTTGGATCCCTCGAGCTGGGCCGCGGCCGCCGTCGGGCCAAAGCACGGCAAGCGGAGCTCGTTGAATCGATCGACGACGCCGGCAACCAGCGGCGCTTCAGGTCCGACGATCGTCAACGCGACGTTTTCATCCTGCGCAAGTTTCGCAAGCGCCTCGATGTCGTCCGAAGAAACCGCGACATTGCGAACCTTGTCTTCCCTGGCTGTACCGGCATTACCGGGTGCGACAAGCACCTCGTCCACGCCAGGCGACTGGGCGCATTTCCAGGCCAGTGCGTGTTCCCTGCCGCCAGAACCAATAATGAGGACGTTCATTATTCCTACCTTTTCGGCCGCCTTGTGGCGGCCCGCTTCGCTTCGCGGCCGATGGCCGCTCGTACGAGCGGCGACCCGCCGCGATTCATGATCATCAATGACGGAAGTGTCGCATGCCCGTGAAGACCATGGCCAGACCATGCTCGTTCGCTGCCTCGATTACCTCGTCATCACGCATCGAACCGCCCGGCTGAATGATCGCCGAGATGCCTGTTTCTGCTGCAGCATCAATGCCATCGCGGAACGGGAAGAAGGCGTCCGACGCCATCACCGAACCGGCAACGTCGAGTCCTTCATCGGCCGCTTTGATGGCAGCGATCTTCGTCGAATAGACGCGGCTCATCTGCCCGGCGCCCACACCGATCGTCATGTTGTCTTTGCAGAAGATAATCGCGTTGGACTTCACGTACTTCACGACTGTCCACGCGAACAGCATGTCCTGAATCTGTGCGGGAGTCGGTGCCTTCGCGGTGACAATCTTCAGGTCGTCGGCGGAAATGACGCCAAGGTCGCTTGTCTGGACCAGGAGGCCGCCAGAGACCTTCTTGAAGTCGAAGCCTGTGGGAGCCCGCCTTGCGGGCGAATCATCCCACACACCGGTCTCTAGTACGCGCACATTCTTCTTCGCCGCGCATGCCTCAGCGGCGCCCGCGTCGATCGACGGCGCGATAATCACCTCGACAAACTGCTTCTCGACAATTGCCGCTGAGGTCTTCGCATCCAGCGGGCGGTTAAACGCGATAATTCCACCGAATGCCGAGGTCGGGTCTGTCTTGAACGCTTTCTCGTACGCTTCCAGGATGTCGCCAGCGACCGCCACGCCACAGGGGTTGGCATGTTTCACGATGACACAGGCGGGGCTTTCGAACTGTTTCACACACTCGAGTGCCGCGTCACTGTCAGCGATATTGTTATAGGAAAGCGCTTTTCCCTGAAGCTGCTTTGCAGCGGCAAGAGAGCCGGCCGGGGCCTGCTGGTCAACATAGAATGCGGCGTCCTGGTGCGGATTCTCGCCGTAGCGGAGTCTCTCGGATAGTCCCCCGGAATAGAGGAAACGGTCGCCAAGTACATCGTCGTCCAGTGAGGCTGACAGGTACTTGGTGATCGCCGTGTCGTAACTTGCGGTATGCGCATAGGCCTTGGCAGCGAGCCTGCGCCGGTCAGCAAGCTCAAGCCCACTGCCCTGAAGTTTCTCGAGCACCGCGTCGTAGTCGTCCGGGCTGACACAAACGGCGACGCCGTCATGGTTCTTGCTGGCGGCACGGATCATCGCCGGTCCACCAATATCGATGTTTTCGATAGCGTCGTCGATTGTCGCTTCTTCGCGTGCGATGGTCTGCTCAAACGGATAAAGGTTAACGACCAGGAGGTCGATCGGTTCGATGCCATGTTCTTCCATCACGGCTTCGTCGGTGCCGCGGCGACCGAGCAGGCCGCCATGGATCACGGGGTGCAATGTCTTGACGCGGCCATCCATAATCTCCGGGAATCCCGTTTTTTCTGATACCTCGATGACATCGAGGCCCGCGTCACGTAGTTGGCGGCATGTGCCACCCGTGGAAAGTACTTCGACGCCGAGACCGGCGAGGCCTTCTACAAAAGGGATAAGTCCACGCTTGTCAGAAACACTGACGAGCGCGCGTCGTACATTGAACATGCTTGCACCTTTGAGAGATAAAGGGGGAGTGGCTACTGGATGATGGAATAGGTCCTGAGTTTCTTGCGCAGGGTCCCACGATTAATTCCAAGTATACCGGCGGCCTGACTTTGGTTGCCGTCCGTGAAATCCATGACGGCCTTGAATAATGGCCGTTCTACCTCTCCGATAACGAGGTCGTACAAATCGCCAGGCCGGTCGCCATTCAATGCGGCGAAATACTGGTCGAGTGCGTCTTCGGTGTGCTTACAGAGCGGCTTTTTGTTGGTCTTGAACCTGGTGTCTTTCTTCTTGTTCTGTTTCTGTGCCACTTTGGTTGTTCCCCAAGAAATACTGCTTCGTCAGTCTCAGCTGTTCAGAAGCGCTGTCAACACGCACCACCTGATGCCGAAAATCCTCGGCGTTTTCCAGGTTTTCGCAATACCAGGTCAGATGTTTGCGGGCCACTCGAACACCGGTCGTTTCCCCGTAAAACCGGTGTAGATCGTCCAAGTGGCCGAGCATAATATCACGCAATTCATTTTTTTCTAGCTGCGTATTTTCCGCAGTGGGGTCGAGTGCAGCGACGAGTTCGCGAAAGACCCACGGACGCCCCTGGGCGCCCCGCCCAATCATCAAGCCATCTGCTCTAGTTAGGCGCAGAACTTCAAGCGACTTCTCCACTGTGGTGATGTCGCCATTGGCGATGACCGGAATCCCCACGGATTCTTTGACGCGCGCAATTGTTTCGTATTCCGCGGCGCCTTTGTATCGATCCTCGCGCGTCCTGCCATGTATGGCGAGCGATTGAACTCCCGCGTCCTCCGCGATCTTCCCAATCCGGACGGCGTTGCGGTGTTCCCGGTCCCAGCCGGTACGGAATTTGAGGGTTACCGGTACGTCAACGGCGGCCACGACGGCGACCAGTATGTCGGCGACGAGCTTCTCGTCCTGCAGCAAGGCCGATCCGGCGAGTTTGCGACAGACCTTCTTCGCCGGGCATCCCATATTGATATCAATGATTTGCGCGCCCCGGTCAACGCATGCTTGTGCCGCGATCGCCAACTGGTCGGGTTCGGAGCCTGCGATCTGCACCGCGACTGGTTCGGCATCGAGGTCCAGGTCGAGACGATGTCGTGACTTGGGTGTCTGCCAGAGGCTCGTATCGGCCGTCGTCATCTCCGACGTGGTCATCCCGGCACCGTAGGCGCGACAGATGCGTCGAAACGGTGCGTCGGTTACTCCGGCCATCGGTGCGAGGACAAATGGGCTGGGCAGGGTGTAGGGGCCGATTTTGAGGGGCTTGAGTGACATCGGCGAATTGTACTGCCGCAGCCTCCTGCGGGCGACCGGTCAATCGTTCTTGAAGCTGTCGTTCTTGCAGCGCAGCGATCCGTCGATATTGCGGTAGCACACCCTGAGCCTGAAGCTCGTGTCCTCCGCTGATTCAGAGCGAATTGTCATCACGGCGTTGAAAGAATTCCCGGGCTCTACAAGTTTGCGAGGATCGAGATCGTCGGGGAGATAGTCCGCCGGATCGAGTGCAAGGCCGCCAACGGGTTCTTCGTTCAAACGGACGGTCTGGAAGACCCCGACGATTGGGTAAGGTAGCGGTTTGTCTGAATTGTTGCCTATGCGAGAGACGATTGTTACGTCCTCGCTACCGTCGGCGGTTTCGGATTCGTCTGTTGCAGCTTCTCTGAGTTGAGTCGCTTCAAAGCGCCAGCCTGTGACATCCCAATTGGGAGACAATGGCATGCCAATCGCGCGGTAGAGTGGGCTCGCGATGTCGTGGAACGCGGGTATCGTAGCCAGCGCTTCACGAGATTGGTGTAGCACCTGTATGGCCAGCAAGAGTACCAGCGCGACCGCGCCGCCGATCATGCCCCAATTGCGGCCGCCGGAACTTGCGGCCGCCGCGGCTTCGCGTTCCGCCGCCGCTGCAGCCAGGCTTGCCGCTGCCTCAGCTTCCATCCCGGATTGATCAAAATCCAGTCCGGAGCGAATGTGCTCGCCTTCCATGATGATCGTTTCGAAACCGGCGCTCGTATCCGTCAGATCAAGATTGGTCTTCTTGTCTTTCTTCTTCTTGTCCTTTTTCTTCTTTTTCTTTTCGCGTGCCTTGGATTCGGCCGCTTCCTCGGCGATAACAATCGTAGACGCAAATCCGTCTTCATCTTCTATCGCCAACGCGAGGAGGTCCTGATCGATCTGCATATTGATCGTCTGTTCCTCTTCCGTCAGCGGAGCGATGTCGAAGCTGTCATCCTCTTCGGGCTCATCGAGTTCATCAAATTCCTCGAGTTCCTCGGGCTCATCGACGACAACGTCTTCTTCCTCGACGTCTTCATCGTCTTCAATGAGTTTGAGTTGCGCGTCCTCGTCGGGTTCGTCCAAGACTTCTTCAGCTTCCGGTTCATCGTCGGAGTCTGGCTCAGCCGGTTCCTCGTCAAGTTCCTCGTCGAGTTCCTCTTCGAGGAACTCCTTGTCGTCGACCTCTTCTACCAGGTCCTCGTCGAGAAGCTCTTCGATGTCCCGATCCACTTCGTCGCCGGCATCGAGAAACAATTCGAGATCAATCTCCTCTTGTACCTCGGGTGTTTCCAGCGCTTCCTGCAGGCCACTCAGGTCGATGCCCATGGCCTCGGCCTGCAGCGCAAATTGCGAGTCCATGTCCAGCGGCGCATCAATCTTCTGTTCGGAGGTCTCCGGCTCAGGCTCTGTTTCTGTTGCCTCAATCTCGTCGAGATCTTCAGGCTGCTCGGGTTCCTCTAGCTCGGCAATTTCGTCCTCGAGCGGCGCTGCTACCGCCACGGCCAGGTCCTCGAATTCGCCGAGGATGTCGGTCCATTCATCAGGCTCGCTGAGGTCGAGGTCCGCTTGTGGTTCCGGCTCCTTTGCGGCGGCAGGCTCGTCCCTGGGCTCTTCCGGTTCAATGACCGGCGTCGCATCGAACAGCGATTCGTCATCCAGGTCGAAGTCGTCGGGCAATGGTGTGTCGTCGTCGAAACGCAGCTCGTCGACCGATGATGTCGTCGCGGGCTTGTCACCTACCTCTGCGAAGATCTCTGGCGAGTCGATTTGCGGCGGCGTGTCGGTCAGGAACTGGTCTACCGGAGTCGGCGATTCTTCGAGTAACTCATCGACGCCTGAGGAATGGTCGACATCCTGGTCCGCTCGAACATCGTTCGCGGGCAAAGCGTCGGCATTTGCCTCATTCGCGACCGGCTCAGAGCCGGCCTCGCCGACATCGTCATCATCGAGTACGCGCCACTCGACGCCGGTGTCCTCGATGCGGATATCGGAGCCGGCAAGCTCGTCCAGTGTTTTGAGAAGCGCGGCACTCTGTTCAGCTGAAATTGACGCGGGAAGGCCGTCAGTCTTCTGGATGGGTTCGGGCTTGAGTTCCGGCAGAGCCTCGTCCGCGTCTTTGGCGATCGGTTGCTGGGGCATCGATTCAGACAGGAATTCAAGTGCGTTGAACGCATTGCCGCAACCACCGCATCGGACTTTGCCGGCGGCCACCTTGAGCACATCCGCCGTAACGCGGAATGCGGTGCTGCAATCAGGACATTGCGTATACATCAGTCGTGCAAACCTATCTCTTCGAACCTGTCAAACGTGACCAAATCTGGCCATCCTGCTCCCTGAAAACGGGTTCCTCGAACTCGATCCAGGCCTTATATGCTGCCATTACGTCGTCGGCTTGTTCACATAATACGCCGGACAACGCAAGCATACCGCGGCTGGCAAGTGTTGATGTGATGGAATCGGCAAACTGGACAAGCGGGCCGGCGAGAATATTGGCCACTACGACGTCAAATTGACCCTCAATGCCGTCCGGGTCTCCCGCAACGAGAAGGTTTTCAGCCACATGGTTGTCGGCGGCGTTCTGGCGAGTGGCAATTAACGCTTGCGGATCGATGTCCATGCCTGTCGCGGACTGACAGCCAAGCTTCAGAGCCGCGATCGCGAGTACGCCTGAGCCGCAGCCGTAGTCGAGCAGGGTCTTACCGGCAAGATCGATCCCGTCGAGCCACTCCAGGCAGAGTGCCGTGGTCGGGTGTGTTCCGGTACCAAATGCCAGTCCTGGGTCGAGATTGATGACGACGGCTTCTTCTTCATCGACCTGGCTGCCGGTTGGGCAAATCCACAAGCGTTCTCCGAAGCGCATTGGACCGAAGTCCCGGAGCCACTCCCGCTCCCAGGCGCGATCGGCAAGTTCCTCGATGTGATGTGCGGGTAGTTCGGTGAGGCCAAGTTCCATAAGCAGCGCAGCGCGGAATGCGCCCATATCCGCGTCGCCCGGAAACAGGCCTGTGATGCGAGTACAGGACCAGAGGGGGGTCTCGCCAGGGCCAGGCTCGAGCACGGGGTCGTTGCCCGCATCGGACAAGGTGACCGAACTCGCGCCGAGTCGGGCGAACAAGTCCTCAACGGTGGCAGGGTCCAGCGATTCGAGGTCCATGACGAACTGGCGCCAGTCCATCTTTGTACCGCTCCAGGTCAGGTCAGGCCGAGACGTTTTTCGAGATAGTGGATATCGGTTCCACCGGCCTGGAAGGCCGCATGCTGGAAAATTTCCAGGTGCAACGGCACGTTGGTCTTGATGCCTTCGATAACGATTTCGGACAATGCGTTCCTCATCCGCGCGAAAGCCGCATCCCGGTTTTCACCGTGCGCAATCAGTTTGCCGATCATCGAATCGTAATAGGGCGGGACCTTGTAGCCGCTGTAGACATGGCTTTCCATACGGATGCCCGGCCCGCCCGGCGAATGCCATAGCGTTACGAGGCCAGGAGACGGCATGAAATTCTTCGGATCCTCGGCGTTGATGCGGCACTCGATGGCGTGGCCAGATATCTTGACATCTTCCTGTTTGATCGTCAGTGGTTCACCGCTCGCAATGCGCAGCTGTTCGCGCACGATATCGATACCTGTAATCATCTCGGTCACCGGGTGCTCAACCTGGAGGCGCGTGTTCATCTCGATGAAATAGAACTCGCCATCCTGGTACAGGAACTCGAACGTGCCTGCACTGCGGTAGCCGATCTCGAGGCAGGCATTCACACAGCGCATGCCGATGCGATCGCGCTGCTCCTCCGTAATGCCCGGTGCCGGCGCTTCCTCGACGACCTTCTGGTGGCGGCGCTGCATCGAGCAGTCGCGTTCGCCGAGGTGAATCGCGTTGCCATGTGTATCGGCAAGTACCTGGATTTCGATGTGCCTCGGTTTCTCGAGGAATTTCTCCATGTAAACGACGTCATTGCCGAACCCGGCCCGTGCTTCGGCCTTGGTGACGGTGATCGCGGAAGTCAGCGATGCCTCTGAATGTACGACACGCATGCCGCGGCCGCCGCCGCCAGCCGTGGCCTTGATGATAATCGGGTAGCCGATTTCCCTCGCAAGGCGATGATTCTCGTCAGGGTCGTCGCTCAAGGGGCCGTCTGAGCCCGGCACGCAGGGAACGCCGGCGGCTTTCATCGCCCGGATTGCCGAGACCTTGTCGCCCATGAGGCGAATTGAATCGGCCTTGGGTCCAATAAAGGTAAAGCCGCTGGACTCACAGCGCTCCGCGAAATCTGCGTTCTCGGAGAGGAAGCCATAACCCGGGTGAATACCGGTTGCGTCGGTCACTTCGGCGGCGCTGATAATCGCCGGCATGTTGAGGTAGCTGTCAACGGACTGAGGTGGACCGATACAGACTGTTTCGTCCGCAAGCAGCACGTGCTTCAGGTTATTATCGGCGGTCGAATGAACCGCAACAGTCTTGATGCCCATCTCGCGACAGGCTCGCAGGATGCGTAATGCGATCTCGCCGCGATTGGCAATTACAATTTTATCCAACATGTTGACGGTCTCGCTTAGTCACCCTGGCGCTGGTCGATGACGAACAACACCTGGCCAAACTCGACCGGCTCGCCATTCTGGATACGGATCGATTTCACGACGCCGGAAACGTCCGCTTCGATCTGGTTCATCATCTTCATCGCTTCAATAATGCAAAGCGTGTCACCTTCGCTGATACGATCGCCGACCTGGATGTAAGGCGCGGCGCCTGGCGACGACGAGGCGTAGAACGTGCCGACCATCGGTGCTGTCACTTCGAAGCCATCCTCATCCACGACTTCGGCCGGCGCGGCGGCAGGTGCAGCAGCAACTGCTGCTGGCGCGGCCGCGACGGGTGCTGCAGCGACGGGCGCGGCGACAGGTGCCGCTACTGGCGCATTCGCTGAGTAACGGCTGATTCTTACCGATTCCTCTCCCTCGGTAATTTCAATTTCCGCTATGCCGGAATCGTCCAGCAACTCGATCAGTTTTTTTACTTTTCTAATATCCATCTCTAGCCCTCGTCTAGCCCTCGGCTTTCGCGACGTATTGACTGGCGGCCTGCAACGCCAGTTCGTAGCCGTATGCCCCAAACCCAAACAGGCAGCTACTCGCGATATCGCTGAAGTAGCTGCTATGCCGAAAATCCTCCCGCGCAAACGTGTTGCTGAGGTGAATCTCGATAAACGGAATCTGAACCGCGAGAAAGGCGTCACGCAGAGCAATGCTCGTGTGCGTGAACCCACCCGGATTCAGGATGATGAAGTCGACACCATCGCTCGCCGCCTGTTGGACGCGATCGATGAGTTCGTGTTCGGCGTTGCTCTGAAAACAAACCAGTGAATGTCCGAGCGCTCCAGCGGCCTCGACGCAGCGCGCCTCGATATCGGCCAGGCGGTCAGCCCCGTAGACCTCTGGTTCGCGTGAGCCGAGCAGGTTCAGGTTGGGGCCATTGATTAACAGAAAATCGGACATTTTGTTGTTGTTCTGGCGATTTAGCCGAAGATGGCGGCAATTCTAACCCTTTTTTCCGATTTTTGTGCAAGTTTTATAACAAATCGAAGGCGCCGCGGGCTTCTTCTTTGTTGATCTCGCCATTGTCGAGGAGCGTTAGGATGCGCACCACGTCGTCGAGGTGGGACTGGTGTAGTTCGCCGACGTAAGCGCCGACGTACTCGCCGTCTTTCGCCACGAACATCGTGAACGGCATGCCGATAAATTCGATGCCCGACGATTCTGCAACGGCCATCGCGTCTTGCTGGCCGATAAGAATCGGGTAGTTGAACTGCGCTTCTTCCGCGTAGCTCGCGACCTGTTCCGGATAGTCGACCGCGATGCCGAGAACCTGGAAACCGTTCTCTTCATGTTGCGCCTGGAATTCCTTCAGGAGCGGGATCTCGCGCCGGCAAGGCGCACACCAGGTCGCCCAGAAATTCAGCATTCGGTGTTGGCCGTCCCACTCGGAGAGCTCCCTGGTCACACCGTCCATGTCCGGGAGAGTAAACGTCGGACGCGTCACTGCCTCCAACTGCGCCGGTTGTGGCGGTGGAGGGGCCTGGACTTCGACAGGAATGCGCGCGGCGTAAAACAATGCGCCTGCCATCAAGGCAAACAGCGCCGTTGCAAAGATCAGCATGACTCGTGACACGGTGAAACCCTAGTTTTTGTATTGGGCCACAGTCTGGGCTGTACCAAGGGCCTGTTGCAAGTGTTCAACGAAATCTTCTGCTTCCATGTAGCCCACAACTTCGTAACCTTTGCGCTGCTGGCCGTTACTACCGAAGAAGATAATCGTCGGCGGGCCGAACACACCGAAACGATTCAGGAGTTCCTGATCTGCCTCGTCGTTGGCCGTGACATCTGCCTGAATCCAGACCGTATTCGACAGGGTCGCCTGAACCGCCTCATCGGTGAACGTGTACGCTTCCATCTCTTTGCATGAGACGCACCAGTCCGCATAGAAATCGAGAAACGCCGTTTTGCCCTGGCTCGACGCGGCAGCGAGTTCGAGATCAAGGTCGGCCACGGTCTTGATCCGCTTGAAAGGCAACTCGTGCTCGGCCTCGGCGACTATGGCTGAGCCGCCGCCCAGGTTCACGCTCGCGAGCGGCTTGAGAGGATTGCTGCCGCCCGTCATTGCGCCGAGTAGCAATACGACGCCGTAAATAATGGCGAGAAACCCGAATCCCTTGCCGAGCTTTTGCGCGGCGGATGATTCGCTCGTCAATGTCGTCAGGCCGCCCATGAATACGCCGGCCATGAAAATCAATATTGCCCACAGCAACATGGTGACTTCGCCGGACAGAATGCGGGACAGCATCCAGATGGCGAGGCCCAGCATCATGAAGCCGAAAGCATTCCTGACAGCGACCATCCACGGCCCGGCCTTCGGCAGGAACTTGCCTTGCGCGGCGCCAACGAGCAGCAGTGGGGCACCCATGCCAAGGCTCATCGCGAATAGCGCGCTGCCGCTGCGCACCATGTCGCCGGTCTGCGCCATTACAGTCAGCGCCGCAATCAACGCCGGTGCGACACAAGCGGTGACAATCAACGCGGAGAGAGCACCCATGATGAACGCACCAACGGTTGTGCCGCTCTTCTGGTTGCCGCTGATGCCGGAGAGTTTCGTCTGCAGCCCGCTCGGCATCTGTAATTCGTAAACGCCAAACATCCCGAGTGCCAGCACGACGAACAGGCCCGAGAACAGGATAAGAATCCACGGCTGGTTGAATGTCGCTTGCAACTGCATGCCAGCGGCAGCCGCCGCGATACCTGCGCCTGTGTAGACAAGTGCCATGCCCATGACGTAACTGAACGCCAGCGTGAAGCCGCGCATCGGCGTAACGTCTTCTCCTTCACCGGCGATGATGCCCGACAGAATCGGAACCATCGGCAGGACGCAGGGGGTAAACGCGAGTCCGAGGCCGGCGAGGAAAAACAGACCGGCGGCTACCCAGATGCTCGATCCCGTAATGATGTTTGCGAGCCGAGCCTGTTCGCTGACCGGAGCATCGGGTGTCTCGGCCAAAGCACCTACGGTTGTCGCAGTGGGCAGGCTGACCTTGAGCACCCTGGTCTGCGGCATGTAACAGAGGCCGCCTTCAGCGCAGCCCTGGTAGCCAAATTCAATTTCGAGTTCCATGGCATCGGGCGTCGCGCGGGCGATGGCCAGAGGGGCGATGAAACTGTCGAGGTAAACCTCCATATCGCCGAAGTACTCGTCGTTCTTCATCTTGCCCTTGGGCAGGTCCCAGCGACCCGTCTGAGCGTCTTCGCTGAGCGACCGGACAGATAACTTGTCCTTGTAGATGTAAAAGCCCGGCACGATGCGAATTCCGATTTCAACGGCGTTGCCGTCGACCGCGAAAATTTCAGGGAAGAACACTTCGTCAACCGGGGGGAATTCGCTGTTGGCGCCGAGATTGCCAAACTTAAGCTCAGCTTTGCCAGTAGAAGCCGTTACGTCTCGCAGCTCGACCGACTCGGTCCAGGTCTGCGGCGGGTAACAGATACCGATGTTGTCATCGCAGCCCTGGCTCTTGATGATGAGGTCCGCGGTCGCGGGTCTGGCGCCTTCCACGGTGTACGGAATCGTGACGAAGAAGAAGTCCCGGTAGATGTCCTGCTTGCCGAAGAACTCATCCTCGTGGGGAATCCCGTCCGGCAACTGCGGTTCGCCAAGAACAACGCCTGTAGTGCCACTCTCAAAAGACAACTTGTTCTTGTAGAGATACGCGTGCTTGTAGATCGCCCAGTCAATTTCAAACGCGTCGCCCGTGTCGGACACGACGTATTTGTAGGCCTCCGTGGCCGGCAACAGCTCATCCTCCGCGTGGACAGGCAAGGCCAGCGCGGCTGCCAGGGCGAGGGCAAACAGTACTTTAAGAGTCTTCATCATAGGGTGGCTCAGGTAATTGGACCCCAACGGGATGCCGATTGTTACGCCTCAGGCGCTCGATGTCATCGGTCTGAGTCCGATTTCTGCGAAATTCCCTCACTATCGCCCTTGAAATTTGGCCCTCCATGCCTATTATTAGCACTCCTTGCGGCCGAGTGCTAACAGCGCGCGGTCCGAAAGCCGACAAAATACGGTTTTAAATCAATAGTTTATAGGAGAAATGCACCATGAAGATGCGTCCGCTTCATGACCGGGTCATCGTTAAGCGCACTGAAGAAGAGCGCACGTCACCTGGCGGAATCGTTATCCCAGACGCTGCGACGGAAAAGCCGATCAAAGGCGAAATCGTAGCTGCCGGCAACGGCAAGATCCTCGAGAACGGCGAAGTCCGAGCTCTCGATGTAAAAGTTGGTGACCAGGTCCTGTTCGGCAAATACGCCGGCACCGAGGTCAAAGTTGAAGGCGAAGAACTGCTCGTGATGAAGGAAGACGACATCATGGCAGTCATCGAAAGTTAAAGAGGATATATAGAAATGGCTGCTAAAGAAGTACGTTTTGGCGACGACGCCCGTCAGAAAATGATGGCTGGCGTTACCGTTCTCGCTAATGCGGTTAAGGTGACCCTGGGTCCCAAAGGCCGCAATGTTGTGCTCGACAAGAGCTTTGGTGCTCCGACTGTCACGAAAGACGGTGTATCGGTTGCCAAGGAAATCGAGCTCGAAGACAAGTTTGAAAACATGGGTGCGCAGATGGTCAAGGAAGTTGCTTCCCAGACATCTGACGTTGCTGGTGATGGCACCACGACTGCGACGGTTCTCGCCCAGGCAATCCTGCGCGAAGGCCTGAAGTCGGTTGCTGCCGGCATGAACCCGATGGACCTCAAGCGCGGCATCGACAAGGCATCAGCTGCCATCGTGGCTGAGCTGCAGGTTCTGTCGAAGCCTTGTGAAGACCACAATGCAATCGCCCAGGTTGGCAGCATCTCTGCCAACGCGGACGTGGAAATCGGCGAGATCATCTCCGATGCCATGCAGAAGGTCGGCAAGGAAGGCGTAATTACGGTTGAGGAAGGATCGGGTCTTGCCAACGAACTGGACGTTGTCGAAGGCATGCAGTTCGATCGTGGTTACCTCTCACCGTACTTCATCAACGACGCCAACAGCCAGCAGGTCGAGCACGATAACCCGCTGATCCTGTTGTTCGACAAGAAGATCTCGAACATCCGCGATCTGTTACCGATCCTCGAGGGCGTTGCCAAAGCCGGCCGTCCGCTGATGATCATTGCAGAAGACGTTGAAGGCGAAGCACTTGCCACATTGGTCGTTAACAACATCCGCGGTATCGTCAAGGTCGTTGCTGTCAAAGCTCCGGGCTTCGGCGATCGTCGCAAAGCCATGCTGCAGGACATCGCGGTCCTGACCGGTGGCCAGGTTATTTCCGAAGAGGTTGGTCTGTCGCTTGAGAAGGCTACGATCGATGACCTCGGCGATGCCAAGAAGATCCAGATCACGAAGGAAGCTACGACGATCATCGATGGCGCCGGCCAGGCCGCTGACATCAAGGGTCGGGTTGATCAGATCAACGCAGAGATTGCAGAGTCTTCGTCGGACTACGACAAAGAGAAATTGCAGGAGCGTGTTGCCAAACTGTCTGGCGGTGTTGCCGTCATCAAGGTTGGTGCTGCGACCGAAGTTGAGATGAAGGAAAAGAAAGCACGCGTTGAAGACGCGCTGCATGCCACGCGCGCCGCTGTAGAAGAAGGCGTTGTTCCTGGCGGTGGAGTTGCGCTGATTCGTGCCGTAACGGCTATTGCCAAGCTGGTCGGTGATAACGACGACCAGAACGTTGGCATTAGTATCCTGAAACGTGCGATTGAAGAGCCGCTGCGCCAGATCGTGCGCAACGCTGGTGGCGACGCAAGTGTCGTACTCAACGCTGTTGCTGAAGGCAAGGGTAACTACGGTTACAACGCTGCGACGGGCGAGTACGGTGACATGATCGAAGCCGGCATCCTGGATCCGACCAAGGTGACGCGTTACGCACTGCAGAACGCTGCCAGCGTTTCGGGCCTGTTGCTCACGACCGAAGCAATGGTTGCTGACGCACCACAGGATGATGCTGGCGGACCGCCGATGCCTGACATGGGCGGAATGGGCGGCATGGGAGGCATGGGCGGCATGATGTAACGGCCAGGACGGCCTAATGTCGCGACAAACCCGCGAACGCGGGTTTGGACAACGCCTTGTGCGTTGGCCCGAAGGGCCGAGCGCCGCAGGCGCGAGTCAGCCACATGGATGTGCGAGAGCGACGAAGCCCATCCCCTTGTAGGAGCGGCCATGGCCGCGACGAAACCAGAAAGGCCCGGCATCTGCCGGGCCTTTTTTTGTCTGACAGGCACTCAGAGTTACGCACCGTTACAATGGACCGCAGAGGAGGGCGTCATGCAGGTTTTTGTTGTTGCGGTTTCGGTGGCACTCATCGTGTCTTTTATGTGCTCGATCTTCGAGTCCGTGCTGTTGTCTCTGAGCCGGGGACAGGTCGAGGTCCTGGCGCAGTCAGGCAAGCAGTCGGGGAGGATCCTGAAGGCATTCAAGGATCGTATCGACATTCCCATATCGGCGATCCTGATCACCAATACGGCAGCGCACACCATCGGCACGGCCGTGGCCGGTGCGAGTTATTCGGAAGCGTTCAGTTCGGACTCGCTCTGGGTGTTCACGGTCGTGTTTACGATTGCGGTACTGCTTTTCACTGAGATCGTACCTAAGACGCTGGGTGTGGCTTACGCACAGAGATTGGCGAAACCCGTTGCGCACGGAATCCGTGCACTGACGATTCTCCTGCGGCCATTCGTGCTCGCCACTGAGTGGGTGTCCCGCTCTATTCGCGGTAGCAAGTCCAGCCCGGTTACGTCGCTGGATGAGATCCGCTTACTCGCCGCCATCGGCCATAGTGAGGGCGTCGTGGGCGAGCAAACCGCGCAAATGATTGTCGGGGCTTCGGAACTCAAGAAGCTCGCCGCTATCAATGTCATGGTGCCGCGCAAGGAGGTTGTGTGTCTCTCCCATGGCGACAGCCCGAGTGATGTACTCAGCACGATCGCTACGTCCGGCTTCAGTCGCTTCCCATATTCGTTGACGGGTGATCTCGATGAGGTTGTCGGCGTGGTCTTTGCCAAGGAGGTTCTGACGCAGCTGGTCGGATCGACACAGGAGGAGATTCACTGGCAACCGCTTGTGCACGAGGCGATTATCGTGCCGGAGTCGGTCGCGCTTGACTCCTTGTTGCGAACGTTCCGCCAGACCCGCAGGCACATGGCGCTAATCGTCGACGAATACGGCGATTTCCAGGGCATTGTGACGCTCGAGGACGTCATCGAGGAAGTTATCGGGGATATCTTTGACGAGTCGGATCTGCCGAGCGAGGACTTGTGGCAGCGACCCGATGGCACCGTCAGGGCATTCGGTACTGCCGAGCTGCACCGTGTCTGCCGCATGCTGGGCGAAGACATGCCCGAAGATAGCGACGTTGCGACGGTCGGCGGCCTGTTGTCCGAGTCGCTGGGACGCATACCGACAGAAGGCGACGCGATCGAGTGGCGCGGTTACCGGCTGACAGTACTGTCTGCCGGCAACCGCGGCGCGGATCTCGTGACGATTGTTAAGGAAGACTAGTTAAGAAAGACTAGCCTCTCTGGAGTGCCTCGACTCTCTCCTGGATTGGCGGATGGCTCATAAACAGCTTCTTGAAGCCGTCGGTGCGACCGCCTGAAATACCGAAGGCAGCAAGTTGCTCCGGCAGCTGTGCGGGCTGCCCACGTCCGAGACGCTCGAGCGCCCGAATCATCGGCTGGTTGCCATTCAGCTCTGCGGAACCCGCATCGGCGCGGAACTCACGCTTGCGCGAAACCCACATGACGATCGTGCTCGCCAGGATGCCGAGGACAATCTGGGCAGCGATAACGGTCACGAAATAGCCGATGCCATGTCCGGATTCGTTTTTCAGGATAACCCGGTCGACGAAATAGCCCACCACGCGCGACAGGAAGATCACGAAAGTATTAACGACACCCTGGACGAGGGTGAGCGTCACCATGTCGCCGTTGGCAACATGCGAGATCTCGTGCGCCAGAACCGCCTCGACTTCATCGCGCGGCATGCTCTGCAACAAGCCCGTGCTGACAGCGACCAGCGCGGAGTTACGGCGTGCACCCGTGGCGAACGCGTTCATGTCCGGGGACGGGTAAATTGCGACCTCGGGCATGCTGATGCCCGCCTGACTGGCCTGGCGTTCGACGACATTAAGAAGCCACGATTCGGTCTCGTTACGTGCCTGGGTAATGACCTTTGCACCGGTCGAACGTTTGGCCATCCACTTGGATATGGCAAGCGAGATAAGTGAGCCACCAAAGCCGAACACAGCCGAGAAGATCAGCAATGCCTCGACGTTCAGGCTCGAGCCTTGCTCTGCCAGGTAGGATTCAACGCCAAACAGGCGCAGCGCGAGACTCAGTACCAGGATAACG
>Ga0316187_10000522_pt1 | contig 30339 bp, 26 predicted proteins | sample CroRivburrow1_MG_FD_204927 | JGI IMG/M metagenome (GOLD analysis project Ga0316187, IMG submission 204927) | Coastal sediment microbial communities from Maine, United States - Cross River worm burrow 1 | ecosystem: Environmental > Aquatic > Marine > Coastal > Sediment | place: USA: Maine... | reverse complement strand
GCTCGTTACCTTCAAGGTGAATAATCAAGTGGCCACCGTGAGCAAGGTCACCGAACAATAGCTCATCGGCAATGGGTTTCTTGATGTACTGCTGGATGGTGCGTGCCATCGGACGTGCGCCCATCTTTGGATCATAACCATGCTCTGCCAGCCAGATACGGGCTGCAGCATCCACCTCGATAGTGACGTTTTTCTCTTCTAACTGTGCCTCCAGCTCGAAAATAAACTTGTCCACCACTTTTGTAATATCAGTCGGATCCAGCGGCGTGAACTGAACCACTGCATCCAGACGGTTCCTGAATTCCGGTGTAAACAGTCGCTTGATAGCTTCCATGGCATCAGTGGAATGATCCTGCTGTGTAAAACCAATGGATGCGCGGCTCATTTCCTGGGCACCGGCATTGGTAGTCATCACCAGTACCACGTTACGAAAGTCGGCCTTGCGGCCATTGTTATCTGTCAGGGTGCCGTGGTCCATTACCTGCAGCAGCAGGTTAAAGACATCGGGATGCGCTTTTTCGACCTCATCCAGTAACAGCACAACATGCGGGTTCCTGGTAATGGCTTCTGTGAGCAGGCCGCCCTGGTCATAGCCGACGTACCCGGGTGGCGCACCAATCAGGCGGGAAACCGTATGGCGCTCCATGTACTCGGACATATCAAAACGGACCAGCTCCAGACCCATTATCCTCGCCAGCTGGCGCGTGACTTCTGTCTTGCCGACACCGGTAGGACCCGAAAACAGGAATGACCCGATCGGTTTGGCATCACTGCCGAGCCCGGAGCGGGACATCTTGATGGCGGCCGTCAGTGTTTCGATGGCAGTATCCTGGCCATAAACCACCATTTTCAGGTCTCGCTCCAGGTTCCGTAGCGATTCCTTGTCAGAAGCGGACACGGTTTTCGCGGGAATCCGGGCCATCTGGGCGATCACGCGTTCAATGTCCGAGACGCTGATGGTTTTCTTGCGCTTTGACGGTGGTAGCAGGCGTTGTCCGGCACCGGCCTCATCAATGACATCGACGGCCTTGTCAGGCAGGTGACGGTCATTGATGTATCGATCAGATAATTCAGCGGCACTACGCAGCGCGCGCACTGAATACTTCACCTTGTGGTGCTCTTCGAAGCGGGATTTCAGGCCTTTCAGGATATCAATGGTTTCTTCAACACTGGGCTCATTGATGTCGACCTTCTGAAAGCGCCGCGTGAGGGCGTGATCCTTTTCAAAAATACCACGGTATTCCTGGAAAGTGGTCGAGCCAATGCATTTAAGCTCACCCGAAGCCAGCATCGGCTTCATTAAATTCGAGGCATCCATTACGCCTCCGGAAGCGGCGCCTGCACCAATCATGGTGTGTATTTCATCGATGAACAGGATGGCACCGTCTTCATGCTTGAGCTGATTGAGTACCGCCTTCAGACGTTTCTCGAAATCGCCCCGGTACTTGGTTCCGGCAACCAGTGAACCGAGATCCAGGGAATAGATGTTGCTGCTAAGCAGAACCTCGGGTACCTCACCGTCCACAATCATTTTTGCCAGGCCTTCGGCAAGCGCAGTTTTTCCCACGCCGGCCTCGCCAACAAAAAGCGGGTTATTTTTGCGGCGGCGGCAGAGTATCTGGATGGTGCGCTGAATCTCATCACGACGGCCAATCAGCGGATCTATCCTGCCCAGTGCAGCCTGTTCATTGAGATTGCTTGCAAATGTCTCCAGCGGTTGTTTGGCTGTGGAGTCGCTTGATTCGCTCTCTTCAGTATTATCGGTATTGTCTTCGGGCTGTTCGTGTATTTTCGAAATGCCGTGTGAGATGTAATTGACAATATCAAGGCGGGTAATATTCAGCTTGTTGAGAAAGTAAACAGCCTGGGATTCCTGTTCACTGAAAATTGCAACCAGCACATTGGCACCGGTCACTTCCGTCTTGTCTGATGACTGCACGTGGAATACTGCGCGTTGTAACACCCGCTGAAAACCCAGTGTCGGTTGGGTTTCCCGCTCGTCATCAGCAGCCAGTATCGGTGTGGTCTCATCCAGAAATTTGCTCACATCCTGCTTGAGTTGCTCCATGTTTCCGCCGCAGGCGCGTAATACTTCTACGGCCGAGGGGTTGCCCAGCAAGGCATAAAGCAAATGCTCAACTGTCATGAATTCATGGTTCTTCTCGCGAGCTTCCTTGAAGGCGAGATTGAGCGTAAATTCGAGTTCTTTGCTTAACATGTCAGCTCCTCATGGGCAAACTACACTTCTTCCATCTCGCAAAGCAGTGGGTGCTGGTGGCGCTGTGAATATTCACTGACCTGTGCAACCTTGGTCTCGGCAATTTCATAGGTATAGGTACCACACACGCCTTTACCGTGGGTATGAACCTGTAACATGATGCGTGTCGATTTTTCACGGTCCAGACCAAACAGTTTCTCAAGCAAAGTGACTACAAATTCCATGGGCGTGTAGTCGTCATTCAGGAGCACCACCTTGTACAGGGATGGTTTCTTGAGTTCAGGCTTTGACTCCTGGAGTGCAAGCCCCTCGTCGCCTCTATGTTCCTGTTCGTTTGCCATACTTGTAATTCTAGCCTAACAAGACTTTGTCAAATGTGCCATAGAGGTATTTTATCATCGATTTAGCTGGCTTACATGCCAGGAAAGAGGCATCAGGACAAAGATAATTCATGCTTACTAGGTCGGCCTTCCCTGCGTAAGCTTGATTTGACCGGTGTACCCGGTGAGCTGTGCGATCTGCGTCCTGCCATGCTGAAATAGTTAAAAAACAAATACAAAAAAAGCCCCTGCTGTTGCAGGGGCTTTTGATGTTACTACTGCCTGGTAATAATCAGGCAGCTTTGACCGCAACTACGGTTCTTCGCCGGAAGCCTGGATCAGTGCTTCTTCAATGGCACCCGGTGAGCACATGATGCTCATGAAGGTTCCACCGGTTTCGCTGGCCATCATTGGCAGGTGTGGCCAGTTGATTGCAATGCGGAAGCGAGCAAACAGGGCATAGGCAGTACCGTCAGAGACAACGATTTCATATGGTAAGTGGGCGGTGTGACGTGGTGAAGACTTGTCAATCCGGCTCATGACGAACTCGTCACCACTGCAATCCTCGGCATCCTTACCCTTGAGTGCAACACCGATAATCGATTCGTCCTTGCCCGGGATGTCGATCTGAAAGACCTTTGCAGTAGCACCCAGTCCGGCTGCCAGTGAATCATTCACGGCTTTCAGGGCTTCGGCCTGGCTGTCGTATTCAGCCAGCTCACTGGGATCGTCGAAGTATTCCATCATGACGGTGTAGTGATACTTGGCCAGATCCTTGGCGGTCAGGTTTTTCTCGGAACCAAAATCTTTCTCTGCTCCCAGAGCACCTTCAAGCTGTGCGCGGATATCAGCCAGGTCGGATGCCATACGATAGGCGGCGGCCATGTAGATAGGATTGGTGTAAACGACTTCAGTGACATCACCATTTTTTGTGACAGACACACGTTGTGCAGCACCATAGGCACCAAAATCAGATTTGGCAGCGGTGGCTTTCAGTGCATCACTGGTGACGATAACAATCTCGGCACCGTCGTAAGGTGAATATTCACCCACGATTTCAAAACCGGCCCCGGTTAACTTGGATTTTACTTCGCCGGCAACAGTCTTTACATCACCGGATGAAGTGCTTGCCAGTACAAATGGCATCAGTATGTCATCAGCGAGTGCGCTACCTGCTGAAAAGAGAATCATGAACCCTGCAAATAGTGTTTTTCTTAGCAAGCCAGTCATTTTTTTGTTCCTCCAGAACGCTTGAAAGTTTTGTATATTAGTGTGTCGTTAGCATGATGCAATGAGATATTGCCTGAGATAGGCTACGTAACCCCAGTGTCTTTAACGAGTTGCGAAGTATATGTGAATCAACAGACTAGTGCGAGCTTCAATTATCTACCGACCGGCATTCACCCTAAGTGCCTGCTTGTTACCTGAAACCACCTATGTAGATTATCACTATTATTTTGTAACTAATTGTTTTTTCTGAATACGATATAGAGACCACCTATGATTGCTGCGGTATTCCGTTTATTAGCAAAGCAGTTCGCGGCCACGACCGCTCCTGCAGGGACGGCTTGTGAGTAACATTATTGTAGGCCTGTCCGGTGGTGTTGATTCGGCGGTGGCGGCACTGCTGTTAAAACAACAAGGACATGAAGTCGCGGCTGTCTTCATGAAGAACTGGGATGAAGATGATGAAGCAGACTACTGCCCGGCCGAGCAGGATCTTGCTGATGCACGTGCGGTTGCCGGGCAGCTCGATATCGAGTTACACACGGTCAGCTTTTCGTCTGAATACTGGAACCGCGTGTTTGCTCATTTCCTTGCTGAATACGAGGCAGGCCGCACCCCGAGCCCGGATATTATTTGTAACCGTGAAATCAAGTTCCGGGCATTTCTGGATTATGCAACAGGGCTGGGTGCAGAATTCATTGCCACTGGCCACTATGCACGCATCGAGAAAGATCCTGTTGTGCGCCTGCTGAAAGGTGTTGATGAAGACAAGGACCAGTCCTATTTTCTGCACACCCTGGACCAGGCACAACTTGCCAGCAGCCTGTTTCCCCTGGGGGGGTTAAAAAAACAGGTGGTGCGTGCGACAGCGAAAGAAGCAGGTTTCCCGGTCCATGCAAAGAAAGACAGTACCGGTATATGTTTTATCGGAGAACGACGTTTCAGTGTCTTCCTGGCGCAATATCTAAAAAAGAATCCCGGCGAGATTCGTACCCTCGATAACGAGGTGATCGGTCAACATGATGGCCTGATGTTCTATACAATCGGACAGCGTCAGGGGCTGGGTATAGGCGGACGCCGCGATTCATCCGGCAATCCCTGGTATGTCACTGGCAAGGAGATCGAGAATAATATCCTGCGTGTGGTACAGGGCGTTAATCACCCGGCCTTGTTCAGTCGAGATTTGCAGGCGAGTAAGTGCCACTGGATTGCCGGCGCAGCCCCGGGGCAAACGTTTGAGTGCAGTGCGCGTATCCGTCACCAGCAACCAGTACAGGAGTGCGCGCTGATAGTGTCCAGTGAGCAGCAGTGCAGTGTCCGTTTCAAGAAGCCACAGCGGGCGATAACGCCGGGACAATCGGTGGTGTTTTACCAGGGTGAGGAATGCCTGGGTGGAGCAGTCATCGATGCGGCAATTCCCGCATGAAGGATTGAATCATGAAGAGTGCTATCCGCGATCGAAGTATTGCCCTTGCCGGGATGTTCCAGGCCGTCAGACTCGTCCAGCAGACCGCCCGGGGGGAGCGACGCGATGCTGCTGCCACGGCGGTCAGTATCAGCAGTATTTTGAATACAGACCCGGCGACAACCCTTGATGTTTATGGTGACAGCTGTGCGCTCATTCCGGGGCTGGAGATCGTACTCAGCCAATTGGGCAATAAAGAACGTGACATGGAGCTAACCAGCCATGTCATTACACTCATGCACCTTGAGCGTAAATTGACCCGTGAACCTGATTTAATGAAGAAACTCACCCGGGGTATTGACAGGGTTAAAGGGGAAATAGAATCAGTTGAAGAGGGTGATTCCGGCATCATTACAGCACTGGCAGAGCTCTACAAGGATACGGTCAGTACCCTGCGACCACGTATCATGGTGAAAGGTGAAGAGAATGTGCTGCGTCATACCGACAGTAAAAATATGATACGCGCCCTGTTGCTTGCCGGTATGCGTGCAGCCGTGTTGTGGAGACAATGCGGGGGAAGCCGCATAGGGCTGATTTTCCAGCGCAAGCAAATGCTTGATTGCTGTAGAGAGTTGCTTGCCGAAGCACGTCAAACAGTGTAGTTGTAAATTCCGTGTATAATTGCCAACTCGATTAGATTGTCATTCCGGACGAAGCGTAGCGGAGACCCGGAATCCAGTGGTTTATATTCAATGCGATCTGGATTCCCGCCTTCGCGGGAATGACGTGAAGTTTTTACCGTACAATCACGGTCCGGGAGACCCCATGAACAACAGCTTTAACACCCGCGATAGTATCGCTGTTGGTGACACCACCTATGAAATATTCAGTTTGCGGAAACTCGGCGAGACGCACGACATTACCCGCCTGCCCTACTCTCTGAAGATATTACTGGAAAATCTGCTGCGCCATGAAGACGAGCGCACGGTCACCCGCAGTGATATTGAGGCACTGATTAACTGGGATCCACAGGCACAACCGGAGACAGAAATTGCCTTCCGGCCTGCACGGGTACTCATGCAGGATTTTACCGGGGTTCCAGCAGTCGTTGATCTTGCCGCAATGCGTGATGCCATGACTGAGCTGGGAGGTGATCCTGACCGGATTAACCCGCTACAACCGGCAGAGCTGGTGATAGATCACTCGGTGCAAGTTGACAGTTTCGGATCTGCTGGTGCCATGGACCTGAACAGTGAGCTTGAATACCAGCGTAACCAGGAACGCTACAGTTTCCTCAAGTGGGGGCAAAAAGCCTTTTCCAATTTCAAGGTGGTGCCACCGGATACCGGGATTGTGCACCAGGTGAATCTCGAGTACCTGGCACGGGTGGTCTTCGAGATGGAACATGAGGGTGTGACTCAGGCCTACCCGGATACACTGGTGGGAACGGATTCACATACCACCATGATCAACGGCCTGGGCGTGCTGGGATGGGGTGTTGGCGGTATCGAGGCCGAAGCGGCCATGCTGGGACAGCCGATATCGATGTTGATTCCCCAGGTGATGGGATTTAAATTGCATGGAAAACTGCCGGAAGGCGCAACCGCTACGGACCTTGTATTAATGGTTGTTGAAATCCTGCGCCAGGAAGGTGTGGTTGGTAAATTTGTTGAATTCTATGGTGACGGACTTGATCATCTTTCGCTTGCGGACCGCGCCACCATAGCCAACATGGCGCCGGAATACGGTGCTACCTGTGGTATTTTCCCCGTGGATAAAGAAACCCTGGCCTACCTCAAATTGACCGGGCGCAGTGAATCGCAAATCGCTTTGGCAGAAGCCTATGCCCGTGAGCAGTTAATGTTTCGTGATGCCGATACTCCGGAAGCCAGTTATACCAATACCCTCACGCTGGACCTGGCCACAGTGGTACCCAGCCTCGCCGGCCCCAAGCGCCCCCAGGACCGTGTTGCTCTGACCGAGAGTAAGCCACGTTTCCTCGAAGCACTGAAAACCATCAAGTCAGAAGGCAATATCAGCAGCAACCCGGTCTCGACGGTAATTAATGACCAGACTGTGGAACTGGGTGATGGTGCCGTGGTGATCGCGGCCATTACCTCCTGTACCAACACCTCGAATCCCTCCGTCATGGTGGCGGCCGGACTGGTCGCAAAAAAGGCAGTCGCACTTGGCTTGAACGTCAAACCCTGGGTGAAAACCTCACTTGCCCCCGGATCGCGGGTAGTGACGGCGTACCTTGAAGAGGCAAAACTCACTGGTGCCTTGCAGGCACTGGGCTTCCACACCGTTGGCTATGGTTGCACAACCTGTATCGGCAATTCAGGTCCGCTGCTCGAACCGGTTTCAGAGGCCATTCATGAAGGTGACCTCTCCGTATGTTCAGTGCTCTCCGGCAATCGCAACTTCGAGGGTCGCGTACACGCCGAAGTGCGCATGAACTACCTGGCCTCGCCACCACTGGTGGTGGCCTATGCACTGGCCGGACGTATGGATATTGACTTGCAGACAGAACCACTGGGCACAACGCCTGACGGCAAGCCGGTATTTCTGAAAGATATCTGGCCCGAACATGACGAGATTCGCAAGGTGATTGCCGACAGTGTCAATGAAGAAGAATTTCGCAACACCTATGACGCCGTGTTTAGCGGAGAAAGCCGCTGGAATAACCTGGCCTCGCCAGAAGACAAGCGTTACGCATGGCAGGATGACTCAACCTATATTCGCAAGCCACCCTACTTCGAGGGTATGAGCAAGGAACCGGGTGAGCTGGGGGATATTAGTGATGCACGGGTACTCGCTCTGCTGGGCGACTCTGTTACCACCGATCATATCTCGCCTGCCGGTGCCATCAAGGCAGACAGCCCGGCCGGGGAATATCTTGCCGCAAAGGGTGTGGCAGCGGGTGATTTCAATTCACTGGGATCGCGACGCGGCAATCACGAGGTCATGATGCGGGGTACCTTCGGCAATATTCGCCTGCGTAACCGTCTGGCCCCGGGCACCGAGGGCGGTTTTACCGTGCATCAGCCCAGTGGCGAACAGATGACCATCTTTGCGGCCTCGCAGCAGTATGCGGAGGAACGGGTACCACTGGTTCTGCTGGCCGGGAAAGAATACGGTTCCGGGTCATCCCGCGACTGGGCAGCAAAGGGCCCGCGCTTGCTGGGTGTACGTGCGGTGATTGCCGAGAGCTACGAGCGCATACACCGTTCCAATCTTCTGGGAATGGGTATTCTGCCCCTGCAGTACCAGGCCGGTGACACCGCAGAGAGCCTCGGCCTGACGGGCAAGGAAAGTTTCGATATTGCCGGCCTGCAGGATGGCTTGACTGCGCTAACCCGGGTGACCACCACGGCGCCGGATGGCAGCACGACGGTTTTCGCGGTTCAGGTCCGCATCGATACGCCGCAGGAATTTGAATACTATTGTCACGGCGGTATCCTGCAGTACGTACTGCGGCAACTGGCATCATAACGAGGACTACATGGAACTGTCACAACTGACTGCGATTTCACCGATTGACGGGCGCTACGGCGCCAGGACCGATGCCCTGCGTCCCATCTTCAGCGAGTATGGCCTGATTCGACATCGGGTAATCGTGGAAATACGCTGGTTACAGGCGCTGGCGGCAAATAAAGGTATCAAGGAAGTCCCTGCCCTTGGCGGACACGCCGAGCGGGTACTCAACGATATTATTGAAATCTTCAATGAACAGGATGCACAGCGCGTCAAGAACATCGAGCGTACAACCAACCATGACGTCAAGGCCGTTGAATATTTCCTCAAGGAAAAAATTGCCGGCAATACAGAACTGGAAGCCATCAGCGAGTTTATTCATTTCGCCTGCACCTCGGAAGACATCAACAACCTGGCCTATGCGTTAATGCTGCGTGAAGCGCGCAGCCAGGCGCTGCTACCGTTAATGGATGATGTGATCAAGGTGCTCTCTGAACTGGCACACCGTTATGCTGACGAGCCGATGCTGGCACGCACCCACGGACAAACCGCGACACCAACAACGGTTGGCAAGGAAATGGCAAACGTTGTTGCCCGCCTCTACCGCCAGCGTGAACAGTTTGCGGCTATTCCCATGCTGGGCAAGATTAATGGTGCCGTAGGAAATTACAACGCTCACCAGGTTGCCTATCCGGACGTTGACTGGCCAGCTTTCTCAAAGCAGTTCATCAGCAACCTGGGGCTTGAGTTCAACCCCTATACCACGCAAATCGAACCACATGACTATATGGCCGAGCAGTTTGATACGCTGGCCCGCTTTAATACCGTACTGATAGATTTCTGTCGTGATATCTGGGCGTATATTTCCCTCGGTTACTTCAAGCAGAAAACCATCGCCGGAGAGGTGGGTTCCTCAACCATGCCGCACAAGGTCAATCCAATCGATTTCGAGAATGCTGAAGGTAACCTCGGTATCGCCAACGCCCTGTATGCCCACTTCAGTGCCAAGCTGCCGGTTTCGCGCTGGCAACGCGACCTCAGTGATTCCACTGTACTGCGTAACCTTGGTGTTGCCATTGGCCACAGCGTGATTGCCTACGAGTCCTGTCTGAAGGGTGTCGGCAAGCTGCAACTCAACCCGGCGCGTACAATCGAGGATCTGGATAACAGCTGGGAGGTGCTGGCCGAAGCCCTGCAAACGGTCATGCGCCGGCACGGTATCGAGAAACCCTATGAGAAACTCAAGGACCTGACCCGGGACCAGGCCGTCAACCAGAGCACCCTGCAGGCATTCATCAGGACACTCGACCTGCCGGATTCAGTCAAGAATGAACTCGCCGGTCTGACACCGTCTACCTATACCGGTAATGCGAGTGAGCAGGCTCGTTCTATTTAATTTGACAGGCTTAGGGTTCGTCTTGCCGTTCCATTTTTCGTCTGTGAGCCCTGGCGCTGCTACGGCGCCTGCTCCATAACCAGACACCACTAATGGCCAGCAGCAGAAATACGATGGCGGCTGCATCGACCAGCCACACACCGGCATTGCCAAGTATGCGCCCGCTGTGCAGATCCAGCACAACACGTTCCAGTGGCAGTCCGTTGCCGCGGTAGGCAGTCCGCAATACCCGTACCAGCTCGGGCGGAGTGTCTGATTGCGTGGACCATGTTGCCTCGACCGTGTCTATCTCGTGCCATTCCAGGAAACTTTCATCTGTCAGGTAGACGCCGTGTGCGGCCCTGATTGCTAAAGCGCCATCCGTGGTTATGCCAATGGCTTGCATGCCTGCCGGTACCCCGCCGGCACTGCCGATGTTCTCGATCAGCTCTCCGTCCCGGCTCAACAGGGTCAAATGGCCCAGGGAAGCGACGACAATAAATTCCTGGTAGGCGATGACACCGACCAGTGGTGCTGTGATGTCATCAAGGAGCTCGGCATTCCGAAATACCTGTTCGCTTACGGCGGTAAAGAGTGCCGTGTCAGCTGCATAACTGCTGAGTTTGTCAGGTGCCTGTATGCCATACCAGTCAAGCAATGATTCTGTCTGGACATACGTGGAGTCCATATCCAGTGATTCGGTATGGTTCAGGGCCAGCCCCGTCATTGACAACATAATGACAAACAGTGCAGCGCTCAGGCCAATATAGCGATGCCAGATATACAGCGAGCGCAGCAGTTTCGCACGTGACTTGTGTTTAGGGTGTCGTGTCATTGGATAAGCGTGTCTGACTATGCAGGTAAAGAGCCAGCCGGCTCAGTTTTTTCAGTGCACGAACGGATAAGGTAGCACCGGAGATACCGTCGATGGCCTGGTCCAGTTCATGATTGTCCGTCAGGCCGATTCCGGTAAATTGATCCGTAAAAAAGGGATAGCGGACTTCCCAGCCGCGGCTTTCCCGGAAAGCCAGTATCCGGATTTTTTCGAGGCCCTCATCGTTGACCACCAGACCGACTGTAATGGGTTTGACCTTACCGATCTCCTCCAGTATCCAGGCGGTTCGATCGCCATCACCCCAGTAACGTATGCGTAGCCCCGGGTACGGGTGCCCCAGTATTTCACTGCTGGTGCCCTTGACATCACCTTTGAGCCAGATGACGCCAGGATCGGGGGTGATGTCCTTGAAGGCCTCGTGCAGAAATTCCTCCGGGCTCTGGTATGCATCATCAGCAAACGTAGTGCCGACTTGAAGCAAGATCAGAATCAAGAAGTATGCCCTGGTTATCAAAACTGGTTTCCATTCATAAACGCTGTCATTTCTCTCACAAAGCTTCCGCTCCTGCTCACGCCCCTTGCCTACATCCCTGCAGGTAAAGACAAAAAGAAATAAATGTTAAACTATTTTTTAACAATAGATTATAACTTTTTGTCTTGGCAATGCTTTTTTAAAACTGGTATCCGATACCCAGGTCGAAAGCGGTGAAGTCAACGGACTTTGCAGCGACGTCAACGTTGTCAACGTTACGGTCGCGGTAGTCCACCTTCAACACGACGTCCTCATGGGGCCAGTAGTTGGCACCAATTTCCCACTGCTTGAAATTATCGCGGGTGCGCGCACCATCCAGGTCTTCGTAACGGGCATAGAAACCAAGCGACTGCCATGGCCTGATGCTTGGCTCGATGTACCAGCCGCTCTGCCGGTCGGCATCGGCTGCGGCGACGGCAGAGCCATCGAAATCCCAGCCGGCGTACAGAGCTCGCAACTGAAAGGGACCGTTTTGATAGACGGCATGGGTTTCAAACAGAAGACCACTATCAAGTCCGTCACCGGATTCCTGTGAGGCATCCGACTGGTAGTTCAGTGTGCCGGCCAGTTCCAGCCCGGCAATACCGGTGTATTTCAGACGACCGGTATAGGCAAAATCATTGGCAATAGCTTCGGAGACCTTCTGCCGGCCACTGCGGATCCGAAAGGCATTGTCGCCCGTGGTAGGAATGGCCAGTCCCGAGGTCAGCGCGAGATCCCAGCTAATACCATTTTCATAGTAGCCATTCAGTGCCGCGCCCGCTTCCCACCAGGTGCTGGGGATGATGATGCTCTCAACATCATTACGCTCTACGCCGTAGAAGGTAGTGGGTTCATGGGTTTCATTCAGAATACCGACCGGCATCAGGAACATACCACCTTTTGTCTGCAGCGTATCGAGGATGTCGTATTCTATGTAGGCCTGCTCAAGTTCGACTTCGCCATTTTTTCCATCACCTGAAAGCGCATGCTCCAGCTCAAGTTCGGAGAATAAACGCAGCCTGTCCGTGAATTCGTGTCCGAAGAACAGCACGAAGCGATGAAAGTCGATCTCATTTTTGTCATCGATGCCGTCGTTATTGATGTTGTTATAGTGCAATTCACCGTAGCCACCGATGGTCGTTCTGTCTGTCCAGCTGGACTTGGCACTCGCAGCAGAACCTGATTCCTCAATGGCAACCACGGCGGCCTCGGCTTTTTCATCCGCATCGGCGGCCTGTTTGGCCGTATTCTGCTGCTGATTCTTGAGGGCTTCGATCTCAGCCTGTTGCTTTTGAATGATCTCCCAGAGTTGTTCAACGGTCGGAGCGGCCTTATCTGCCGCTGTCGCTGAAAGTGATAGCAGGCATGCCAATACAATGGCGGGTAGAAACGAGGTTTTCATAGTGTCTTCCTCAAGGAGGATAAATAGCGAATATATCGATTCTACTGATTGCGATACTTAATGCAAATCATTATCATTTAGGTTGTGTTTCATAATGGTGTTTCTAGTAACAGACACTTAAAATATTGACGTTTACTTATATACGGGTGATAATGCAAACCATTCTCAATTACCCAATCTCTTGAAGCACATGAAGAACGCACATAAAAAGATGTCGGATCTGTCCAGGCTGGGTACCGGTGAAACGGCACATATCACTGGTATTCACGCACCGGATGACATTCGACAACGTTTGCAAGCAATGGGATTGCGCACTGGACGGGTAGCCCAGGTCATTCGTTGTACCCGTCTGGGACCCATGCAAATTCGTATTGGAAGTGTTGATCTCATCATGCGTCGCCGCGATGCAGCTCGAGTCGCCATCGCAACAACTACGCAGTGAAACGAATCGCCATTGTTGGCATGCCCAATACCGGCAAGTCGACATTCTTTAATCGATTAACCGGCTCCTCCTCCCGCGTTGGTAACTGGCCTGGTGTTACCGTTGAATTGCTCAGTGCTCACATTGTCATTGGCAGCGATGCTGTCGAAGTGGTCGATTTACCAGGTATTTACGATTTACACGGGTTTTCGGAAGATGAACAGGTTGTCCGCTCATTTCTTGAAAACAATGCCGTAGATCAGGTCGTCATGATCCTGAACGCCTCACAACTGGACCACCAGTTGCCGTTGGCGTTGCAAATTCACAAGCTTGGAATGAATCCGGTACTGCTGGTCAATATGATTGACGAAGCAGAGCAGCTGGGCATTCGAATAGATGCCCCGGCATTGTCGAAATCACTTCATTGCCCGGTCGTCCTGATAAGCGCACGTAATGGCACCGGTTTAAAAGAGGCCAGAGAAACATTGATCGACGGACTTCAGTCTCTACACCCGGTGGAACCGAATGAACTCAAGGCCTTTCTGCATGCGGATGATGAACTGGTAGAACAGGCCGACAGGCTCGTTAGCAGACATGTATCCTCACCGAGCAAGATGGTTCGCAAAATAACGGAGCGGATTGATCGTGTGCTGCTGCACCCGGTGTTCGGCTTGCCACTGTTTTTCCTGGTCATGTTTCTGGTCTTTCAGACAGTCTATACACTGGGTGCGCCCTTGCAGGAAATGGTCGCGTACCTGCTGGGGGTGTTTCGTGACTGGGCACTGGAGCCCCTCGCCAGGGTATTGCCGGCGACAGTCTATGGTTTCCTCGTCGAGGGCCTGTATGACGGCATTGGTACGGTGGCCTCGTTTGTGCCGGTCATTATTCTGTTCTTCTTCCTGATGGCCGTGGTTGAAGACAGCGGTTACCTGGCGCGTGCCGCCTATCTGACCGATGCCTTGATGGCGCGTCTGGGACTGGATGGGCGTGGCTTCGTCATGTTATTGATGGGATTTGGCTGCAACGTGCCGGCCTTGATGGGTACCCGTGTCATGCGCAGTCGTCCATTGCGCCTGCTGAGTATGCTGGTGATACCCTTCTCCCTGTGCTCGGCACGGCTGCAGGTGTTTATTTTTATCATCACGGCATTGTTTACACCGCAACAGGCACCTTTCATCCTGTTTTTCATGTATCTGGCCAGTTTTGCCGCGGCTTTTCTGACAGCACTGCTATTTGGCAGGCGACTAAAGAGTGATGAACCATTTGTTCTGGAACTGCCCCCCTACCGGAAACCGATACTGTTTCAGGTACTGATGCGTGGCTGGCATGAAATCTCTCACTTTCTGCGTCGCGCCAGTACCTTCATTATTACCGGTGTGGTGCTGGTATGGTGGTTGACCCACTACCCGGAAAGCGCAGCGCCCGGTGGTGCAGGTACCTATGCCAGCATGATCGGTGAGTGGTTAAGGCCGGTGCTTGAACCAATCGGCATCAGTGCGGTGATGTCCGTGGTCCTGCTGTTTGGTTTTGTGGCAAAGGAAATTGTCATCGGTGCAATTGTCGCTATGACCGGTCTGGAAGGTGCAGCACTGAATGGCTACCTGGCCACACAGATGGATAGTATTCAGGCAATCAGCTTTATGCTGTTTATTCTGCTGTATGTCCCCTGTTTATCCACGCTGGCTACCCAGCTCACGGAATCCCGCAGCTGGAAATTTACCGCTGTCAGTCTTGGCTGGTCTCTGAGTCTTGCATGGGTGGTCAGTTTCGGATTTTACCAGGGAGCCCGGCTGCTGGGTTACTGACCGACCAGGTAATACGTTGTTCAATCCTTGCTGAAAACCAGGCGTGTCGTCGGATGGAGATTGATATGGCTGAACGGTATCCATTCCACCTTGATGTTGTTGAGGCGACGATCAGGCTGTACACGCCTGCTGCACTTGAACTGACGATCCTGTTTTGTATTGTGAGTTCGTCTCTCGGCAGTTTGTCTTCTGTCGTTCATCAGTTGTTCCAGTTTTTGTTCCTGTTGTTATATCCCTGTTCATATGATGGGCTATCCTCCCCCGGTCCGCTATTGGACCAAGGTCTAATGAGCGCGTGATGCAATTGTTCCCGGTGGGACTATAATTAGTATGAAAGCCAACAGGGCATATGGGTATTCGATTGGCAACTAGTGTGGTGTAGCTGATGAATGCAGACACTGATAAAGCGGTACCTGCCAAAGAGCTGGATATCACCAGTATGCAGCTTGGTATAGACCGTCTCGAGTTTTCACTGCACATCCGTGAAGATGTTCGCACCATTGCACAGACACTGGCGGAACAGGCACAGCGTGGTTTGATGTTGCTTACCCTGGATCTGGAACCTGCAATCTTCGACCAGCAACCGTTTCTGAATGCAATCAGCAAACTGGCCCGGCAGCATCAGGATGCCTGTTTCCGGATACTGATACTCGACAGCCACAGAACCCTGCAGAATGGGCATCGCCTGATTGAGTTGTCACGCCGACTGAGTCCGAATATTCAGTTCAGACGCCCTCCTCCCGAGTACCAAAATACCGGCAAGACCTTCCTGGTGTGTGATGATGCCGGATATTTCTACCGACCGTTGGCAAGTCGTTACGAGGGAACCGCCAATCTCAATAACCCGGGCGAAGTCGCTAGACTGAAAAAATATTTCATGGAACTCTGGGATCGCAGCGAGCCCGACAGTGAGATGCGAGTGCTGCATGTTTAGGCAGCCCGTTACCTGCTATCGCGGATGCGATCCGCTCCTACGGATATTTCTTTTGGTGCAGGAGCGCTTCGCAAGCGCGATTGCATTTACGGAAAAGCAGGAATAACCGGTTCGGTGCCCTCGATTTCTGCTTCCGGGTGATGTTTTTTGATCAAATCAGTGATTTCATCGACCCGGGTCTTCGGGACATCCACCATCATCAATAAACTACCCTGCTGGATTGCCTTTTCAAACTCGGTCAGGCGTGAACTCGGTGCGGATATCCCGATCATGCTGGATACCCATGCGCCCAGGCCAGCACCCGCCAGGCCAATACCCAGTATGGCGCCACCACCCAGAGCCAGACCAACACCCGGTAATGCAACGGCTGCTACACCGGCAAGAATCCCGGTTGCACCACCGATGGCCAGGCCTCGCTCCACTGCGGGTACGAAATCACTTTCCTGCAATAGATTGGCTTCAGGCAAATTGGCTTCGATCAGGGCATGGTGATCTGCCGCTGCAATATGGATATGCCGCTGGTCCACGCGAGCCAGCAGCAATTCATCGACGATGGTTTTTGCACTCTCTATGGTAGGGATCAAGAAATAGAGCCGTCTCATTGTATTATCTCCTTGTTCAGATAGCGGATTTTATGACGAGTATAAGTAACTATTAGGACACTTTTCCAAATTATGCCAGTCACTTGTTGATTTGACCAATGGCCATTGTTTTAATTCCCGCTCTTATATACAGCATAATCCTCGGGTGTATCAAGGTCTTTACGTACGGGTAATTTATGTACCCGCAGATTGTGTCCTTGTAGTCGATTTTCGGTGAGGAAAAGTACGTCGGGGGTGCTCCAGGGCATTTTTTCAAAGAGGGCTGCGTGATGCTCACGCATGCCAATCAGGTAGTAACCACCATCCTCGGCGGGACCGAGGACAACGTCGGTACCCGTCTCCAGGGCATCGAGCGCGGTTGTCAGGTCTTCAACGGTGAGCGTCGGGCAATCCGCGCCTATCAGTACGACATAATCAGCCTGTACCAGTGTTGTTTGAATGGCCAGTGACATGCGTTGTCCCAGGTCACCGGATGACTGCGCGTGCAGGGTTGTCTTGTAACGATCATGACATTGCTGAAAAAAAAGGTGTCCGGTCGACGGGCTGCACCATATCTCAATCGGACAGAGTGCCGCGGTCGTGCACATTGTCAGGCAGTCATGTACCAGTTTTGCATAGAGTTCTGCGGCCGCATGTTCGCCGAGTAGCGGGATCAGACGTGTTTTTACCTGGCCGGGATCGGGTGCCTTGCTCAGGAGCAGCAACCGCCCATGCGGATATTTCACTCGCTCGTCACCGTATAGTATTTGGCCAGCCGCTCAGGGCTGATACCGGCAAAGTAGCCAAGACGTAATCCCCACATGGTCACAATCGTTCTCAGAATGCCGTGTGCGTGCCAGCGTCGTGGCGAGGTGCCCAGTGTCTGTGTCACACGGCAGGGCCGGCTGTAGCGCTTCAGAGAACGACTGAAGCTGATATCTTCCATTAACGGGATAGCCGGAATACCACCAACCCTGTCATACAGTGTGCGCCGCACAAAGATGCCCTGGTCACCGGTGGCAATCCCGGTGAGGCGGGAACGTAAATTCATGGAGCCGGCTACACACTTCAGCAGGGGATGGGTATCCGTGAGAGAAATATCAAACCGTCCCCAGTCAGCATGGCTCCTGCCCAGTGTTTCCAGGATAAGTGTGTCCGCATGGGGTGGTATGTGGCTGTCAGCATGCAGAAACCAGAGTAGGCGACCACTGGCTACAGCTGCACCTGCCCGCATCTGCCGTGCCCGTCCGGGGGGGGATTGCAGTACCCGGTCAACGAGTGGTTGGCCCAGTGCGCAGGTGGCATCGCTGCTGCCGCCATCAACCAGGATGATTTCGTGGCCACGTGACCGTAATGGCTGTAGTGGCTCGAGGGTTGACTGTATGCAAACCGCCTCGTTTAAGGTCGGGATAATGACGGAGAGCAGTCCGCTGTTAACAGCATCTATTGCCATTTGACGGCCCAGGGCTGCAGCAAGCGGCAGCAGATATATCGCCAGAATCAGACAAATCAATAAAGGATTCGTCGTATGCAGCGCTTGTGAGCAGCACGTGCGTTGCAGCAGAGACCGCGGTGCGCTGACCGCGCTGATAGGTGTTCCCGGCATCATCCGTCACTGCGGCAAACGGCCCGCGATATATCACGCTGTGCTGACTGTTCGGAGTGCTTGTTGATTGTGGTTTCATCGCGGTTAATGTGACTGAGCGGAATTCGATGCCGTTAATTGTTTGCCACGGCTCCGCATCCCACTTGTCATACTTTGCAGCCATGAATCCGGTTGCCGTAAATTCGTCGAGAAATTCTGTTTCATGGAAAGCGCCTGAGATGCAGCCACTCCAGAGCTCCGGATCATGTTTCATCGCTGTGGGTATGGCGCGATCACTGACGATATCCGAGATGGCGACCCGGCCACCCGGTTTCAGAACCCGGAATACTTCCCGGAGCAACTGTTGCTTTTCATGGTCTGCGACCAGGTTCAGGACACAGTTGGAGATAACCAGGTCGACTGAATTGTCTGCAATCAGCGGATTATCACGTCTTTGCAGTGCCTCCCAGTTTTTGAGCGCGGTGTATTCAGCATTGTTGTGGACAGGGTGTGTTCCCAGGTATTCACCCAGGGCGTCAATATTCAGGGCAAGGTCCTGAATATTGCCTTTCACAAATATGACACGGTCTCCACACAAGCGTTGTGCCATTTCATCCTGGTAGCTGCGTGCCAGTGCCAGCATGTCATCGTTCATGTCGACGCCAATAACCTGCCCGGTTTTACCAACAAGTTGCGCGGCCATGTAGCAAATCTTGCCACCACCTGATCCGAGATCCAGCACCACGTCACCTTCTTGCACATAGCGTGAGGGATCACCACAACCATAATCCCTTTCAATGATTTCATCCGGCAGCATGGCCAGCAGATCATTATCATAGGATACCGGGCAGCAGAGTGATTCCTGCCGCTCTTTGGCGCCCTCTGAATAACGTTCAAGGACACTGCTTTCAATATTCATGGACATCGTTTAACTCCTGATTCCTTGTATAACTAGGCCACATCTGTAGGAGCGGATCGCATCCGCGATTTCATCGCTTTCCCGGATCGCGCTTGCGAAGCGCTCCTGCGAAATATTCTGGAAATAGTGATCCATTACTCCAGTGCGCCACCACAGCCTGAACCCTGACCAGCGGTACAGGCATAGCAATGGTCAGCCACCTTGATTGGCTGGCTACTTAAATCAATGCCGACCAGTTCAGAGATATGCAATCGGGGCCTGTGATCAAGCTGTAGTGGCAGATCAAGCATCTGGTTAAAGTCGCAGTCGTAAACATAACCCTGCCAGTCAACGCTGATTAACGAGCGGCACATGACCGAGTCGATATTGTCATCCTGGTGTGCGGTTTTCAGCAAGCTCATGTAGCTGGAAAATTCTCCACGACTGACGAGGGTGCTGCCAAATCGTTTGATGGGCATATTGGTCAGCGCCAACAGGCGATTAAATTCAATACCATACTGTTCCGCCAGGTGCTGTTTGTAATCCTGTTCAAGCGAATCTTGCGAGGGTGGCAGGTACGGCCCCTGCGGGTTAAATACCAGGTCGAGCAGCAACTCCGAACCGGCCTGCCCGTAGCCCAGTGTATTCAACAGACGCAGTGCCTTCAGGCTGCTATCAAACGTCCCGTCACCCCGTTGCCTATCAACATTATCCTTTAAATAGCATGGCATTGAGGCAACCACCCTGACCCTGTTGTCCGCAAGAAACCGGGCAGTGTCCTGCTGCTCGGGTTCAAATAATACCGTGAGGTTACAGCGATCAATGACGGTGAGGCCCCGTCGGCGGGCGGCAGATACAAAATCCCTGAAATGTGGATTGAGTTCCGGGGCGCCACCGGTGAGATCAAGTGTCTTGACTGATGATGACTCGATAAAGGTCAGTAGCTGTTCAATGGTTTGCCACTCCATTACTTCCGTTCGATTGGGACCGGCGTTGACATGGCAATGCAGACAGGACTGGTTGCACTTGTAACCGAGGTTCACTTGCAGCGTTTCCAGAAGCGCCCGCTGCAGCGGCGGGAAATCACTATCAATCATTAATGGCAGGGTTGCATGCATTGGTATGTACTCGGGCAAAAACGTCTACGGCAGCAATCGATTCAGCATCCAGACAAGAAAACGGACCTTCTTCGATTGCAACAAGTGTGCATAACTTTTGTTGATTGTGCGGCGATGAATCTGTGCATAGCTTGGATAGGCATGTGTCATTGCCGCGATATCCTTCACTTTCGCATTGACCTGCATGGCCAGTGCCAATTCATGTATCAGTTCCCCGGCATGCGGGCCAACAAGACTCGCGCCCGCAATACGCCCTTTGCTGATCAGCAACCTGGCACCGCCGAAATCAACGTCATCTGTTATGGCACGGTCAAGCTCGGCCATGGGGAATTCGGCAATATGATACTTGATACCCTTCGACTTCGCTTCGCTTTCTGTCAGGCCGACCGCGGCCACTTCGGGGTCGGTATAGACCGCACGCGGCACCACCCGGTAATCCGTCTTTTTCGGTGTGCGGAACACGATATTGGCCAGTACAATGCCGGCCTGATACTCGGCCATGTGCGTAAAGGGATACGGCCCGCAGACATCACCAACGGCATATATGTGTTTTTGCGTGGTTCGCAAGCGCCGGTCTACATGAATACCCTGCTTGCCAAATTCTACGCCGGCTTCTTCCAGCCCCAACCCGTGGACTACGGGACGTCTTCCCGTTGCAACCAGTATCCGTTCACATTCGATGGTGCGCCCATCGGCCAGTGTAATCTGCCGGGCATCAGCCTCGCGTCTTACACCGGCGACCTGGGCTGCTGTGATGATAGCTATTCCCTCGGCTTCCAGGGCTTCCTGGAGCAAGAGGGATGCCTGTCTGTCCCCTTGTGCCAACAGCCTGTCTGCGGCTTCGATAATCGTCACCTGGCTGCCAAGACGCGAAAAAGCCTGTGCCAGTTCCACCCCAATGGGACCGCCACCGATCACGGCCAGATGACCAGGTAGCGTCCGTCGTTTGAAGATGGTCTCGTTGGTATCAAACCCGGTCTGTTCCAGCAGTGGTATTGGCGGGATAGCCGGCATGGAGCCGGTAGCAATGACAAAACGTCTGCCCCTAATGATTTCTTCACCCACCGTCACTTCGTGAGAGCTGATGAAACGGGCCGGACCGAAACGCACCTCACAACCATAGCTGCGAAAACGCTCGGGAGCATCATGCTGCTGAATCTTGTCCACGACACGCTCAACCTGCTCAATTGCCTTACTGAAGTCAATGTCCGGCATGACCGAGAGCAACCCTTCCCTGGCACCCCTACGTGCACAATGTGCGGTGCGCGCCATGTGAATAAAAGTCTTGCTGGGCACACAACCGCTATGCAGGCAATCCCCGCCCAGGCGGTCTGATTTTTCTATGAGTGTGACACGCAGGCCGACTTGTGCAGCCACACTGGCAACAACAAGGCCGCCGGGCCCGCCACCAATAACGACCAGGTCCTGTTTTTTTGTCATTGTACGCAGCTCCTGTTTCGGTACCTGCGCATCCAGACCCTTGGAGCAAAGGTAATGGTTGCGATCACGGATATCGCCAGCAAGACTTTCCTGATAACGCTGATGCGTCTGGAATTATCCATGTATCCGATAGTGACCGCTTGAGGTTGATTGGTCTATTCCGGCTGCAGAGCGTTTCTCCAGGGCCTGTGTGACGACTTCAACACCGGCCCCTGTACGTGGTCCGTGTTCACTTAAATGTCGGCGCCAGTGGCGGGCTCCCGGCACCCCCTGGAACAGTCCCAGCATATGCCGGGTGATATGTTTGAGTGGCGATCCCTGATTCAGTTCCCTCTCAATGTAGGGCAGCATGCGATGAACGATCTCTTCGCGGGTCGGGGAAGGTTCCTGATCCAGAAACAGGCGCCTGTCCACCTCCGCAAGCAAATACGGATTATGATAGGCGCTGCGTCCCAGCATCACGCCATCCACAGCCAATAAATGCCGCTCGGCGGCATCCAGATCAGTGATGCCGCCATTTATGATGATAGTCAGTTCCGGGTACTGTTGCTTGATACGATAGGCATAGTCATAGTTGAGTGGCGGTACGGTACGGTTTTCTTTTGGACTCAGGCCTTGCAGGAAAGCCTTGCGCGCATGAATGATAAACGTTTCGCAACCTGCCTGCTGCACGCATGCTATAAAGTGTGCGAGTTCTTGGTATGAATCCCTGTCATCGATGCCGATGCGTGTCTTGACGGTGACGGGTACAGACACGGCCTTGCCCATAGCCGCTACGCAGTCTGCGACCAGCGCGGGTTCTGCCATAAGACAGGCACCAAATCGTCCTGACTGGACCCGATCACTGGGACAGCCGACGTTCAAATTGATTTCGTCATAGCCCGCATCTTCACCAATATGACTGCACTCGGCCAGTTGTTGCGGTTCGCTGCCACCTAACTGCAGTGCCAGCGGGTGTTCACAGCGATCATAACGAAGAAAACGATCACGATCGCCATTCAGAATGGCGCCTGTGGTCACCATTTCTGTATACAGCAGAGTATGTTTACTGATCTGGCGCAGCAAGTAGCGGCAGTGCCGGTCGGTCCAGTCCATCATGGGGGCGACGGAGAATTGATGTGAAAGAGGCTTTGTAATTCGTGTTTCTCCGGTTACACAGGTTTCAACCTGCCGCGTTGTTGGCCGATAGCCGTATAGTGATTGGAGATATTAACTGCAGGCAAGTGATTCTTATCACATTATATTAGTAATTACTTTTGTATTCTGCCTGTCAGTGATATAGTAACCAGGTTCTCCAGATATACATTATATAGTTAATTTAATCAAGGAGTTACAAATGAAAAGCAGCCGCATACTGGTGTCGTTACTGACCCTCCTCCTGATTAATTCAGGCCCTGCCCTTGCCGATGTGCTGCTTGTAGACAGCATCCAGTCTGCCCCACAGATTCAAACACCCCGAAACGGTCTCACCATGTCACAAATTCGCCAGCAGTTTGGTAGCCCGAAAACAGAGCTGCCCGCCGTTGGAGATCCGCCTATTTCACGCTGGGAATATGATGGTTACTCTGTGTTCTTTGAAAACGACCTGTCGCTGCACTCTGTAATTCACCAGCCGGTAAAGTAATAATTATCCAGGAGCCCCGCATCGCCGGTGACGCGCTGCGCTAACGCGCAACAAACAACAGAGTGTACTATAAGTTACAGCTTGCTGTAGCTATCCGTCGAATGCCTACCCCACGTTTGATCCCCGAATTCGCACCCCAGTCCGGGGTGATGATCACCTGGCCACATGCTGATTCCGACTGGCGGGATAGTCTGGATGATATAGAGCCGGTTTATCTGGAAATCACTAGTGCGATTAGCCGACATGAATGTGTATTGGTTATTTGTTATGACAATAAACATGTCCGCCATGTATACAATCTTCTCGAGCAAGGTGGTGCCACGATTCGCGCAATACGTTGCATCGCAGTACCGACCAATGACACCTGGATACGTGATTATGGCCCCTTGTCAGTTTCCGGCAATAGCATGCCGCAGCTGCTGGATTTTACCTTTGATGGCTGGGGCGGGAAGCACGAGGCAACATGGGACAATCAGACGTCACGTGCCCTGTATGATGCTGGTATGTTTAATGGGTCGAAGCTGACACGGCAATCACTGGTGCTTGAGGGAGGCAGTATCGAGACCGATGGGTTCGGAACCTTGTTGACGACGACACGTTGCCTGCTGCAATCAGGGCGTAACCCGGGCATGGACAAGGATGCACTGGAAGCATGCTTGCACGATTACCTCGGTATTGAACGAACCCTGTGGCTTGATCATGGGTTACTCCGTGGTGATGACACCGATGGTCATGTGGACATGCTGGCCCGGTTTTGTGCACCTGCTGTCATTGCCTACCTTCAATGCACGAATACTGATGATGAGCACTACGATGCGCTGGCTGCCATGGAGCTGCAACTGCATGACTTTATTTCACACGATGGAAATCCCTACGCCTTACACCCTTTACCGATGCCGCAGCCGGTCTATTCAGACAACGGCGAGCGTTTACCTGCCAGCTATGCAAACTTTCTGATTATCAATCACGCGGTGCTGGTGCCTGTCTATAATGACCCGGCAGACAAGCAGGCATTGAGCGTTATACAGGGCTGTTTTCCCGATTGTGAAATATTAGCGCTCAATTGCCTGCCTTTGCTACAACAGTATGGCGGTTTACACTGCGCTACAATGCAACTGCCGGCGGGTGTGTTGTTGTGATGTTGACCGTCGGAGTGATACAGCATGCGTGCGGAAACAACCGTGAGGCGAATCTCGATGCAAGTATTCAGGGGATTCATCGTGCGGCACAACAAGGTGCACAATTGGTGTTACTGCAGGAATTGCATGGCAGCCGGTATTTTTGTCAAACGGAAGACCCCCGTTATTTTGCCCGCGCGGAGACAATTCCCGGCCCCACCACTGAATTGCTCGGTCAGGTTGCGGCTGAACTCGGGGTTGTGATTATTGCATCGCTGTTTGAACATCGCTCAAGTGGTGTCTATCACAATACCGCGGTGGCACTCGATGCGGATGGCTCGGTTGCCGGATGCTATCGCAAAATGCATATACCCGATGATCCCGGCTACCACGAGAAATACTACTTCACACCCGGTGACCTGGGATTTGAACCGATTCCCACGTCAGTGGGTAAACTGGGGGTAATGGTCTGCTGGGACCAATGGTTCCCGGAAGCGGCACGTTTGATGGCACTTGCCGGGGCAGACCTGCTGCTATATCCCACGGCCATTGGCTGGGATAACAAAGATAATAAACAGGAACAGCTTCGTCAGCAGGAGGCATGGCTGACCGTTCAACGTGGTCATGCCATTGCCAACTGTTTGCCGGCTTTGGTCTGCAACCGAACCGGACATGAAGCAGACCCCTCCGGTTGCAGTGAAGGAATCCAATTCTGGGGTGGCAGCTGCATCATTGGCCCTCAAGGCGAGCTGCTGGCACAGACAGGCGCTGATTGTGATGATGTATTGGTGACCCGGATCGATTTCGCACGTACCGGGGAATTGCGCCAGATATGGCCCTTTCTGCGGGACCGCCGCATAGATGCCTACCAGGATCTCCTCAAACGCTTCCGTGACTAATGTCGCCAGACGTCATGGCATGGCCAATGACGTGTGTTTCATGGATAATGGCGCACCATTCTCTTCAGGTACAGGACAGCTGGCATGATCCTTATTTTACACGCCGACACGGACAAGAACGGTGATGACTACCGGCAGTTGATGGAGTTTCTCTCAAACCTGAACAATATCCAGTCACGCGTGCGCGATGAAACAGGCACCCAACAGGTGTTAACGGAAATTTACCTGGTGGGCGATACCGCGGCATTATCAGCCGATGAAATGCAAAGCTTCACCTGTGTCGAACGCGTGGTACGGGTGTCCGAGGAATACCGGATACTGGGACGGCATCATGATGACGAGCGTGCGACATATTTTGATTACAACGGTGTGCGTTTTGGGCAGGACAATCTGAACGTATTTGCCGGATTGTGTGCAGTTGACATCCCCGAACACGTCGAGATCATGATGAAGGCCTTGCAGGAGCATGGCCAGCCATGCACACGCATGGGCGCCTACAAGCCGCGAACCAATCCTTATTCATTCCAGGGGCATGGTAAAAGCTGCCTGCCCTGGGTGTTCGAGCTGGCAGGCAAATATGATATCAAGGTCATTGCCATGGAAGTCACCCACGATTCCCATGTCCGCGAGATACACGAGGCTCTGGAGCTGACCGGGCATCCCACCGGCGTCATGTTGCAGATCGGCACCCGGAATACCCAGAATTTTGAACTGCTGAAGGCAATTGGCCGTGAACCGGAATTTCCGGTGCTGTTGAAACGTGGTTTCGGAATTACCCTCGAAGAGTCTCTTAATGCTGCGGAATACCTTGCGAGTGAGGGTAATCGCCGCGTGGTGTTCGGTCTCCGCGGGATGAAAACAAACATGGGCGATCCGCACCGCAACTTTATTGATTTTGCACATGTGCCGGTCGTGCACCGTTTGACGCGGATGCCCGTGTGTATCGATCCGTCGCACTCGGTCGGTTCCCGTGAGGCCACCCATGAGGGAATCATGGATGTTTTTCATGTAACGGCCCAGGGGGTCATCGCCGGTGCCAACATGGTACTGGTTGATTTCCACCCGCAGCCGGGCAAGGCACTGGTTGATGGTCCACAAGCCCTGCATATGGATGAACTGGGCTACTTCTTTGAAGACATTCGCATCGCCCGGAACGCCTATGAGCAACGTGTAGCACTGGCCGGACAACATTATAAGGACGCGGCATCGGCTTCATAAAGTCATGTCAGGGTGGCAATCAAACTGCAGATTCCTTCATAACAGACGATGTAGTAAGCTCTACAAACGCGACCCCTGATAACCGCACCAAAATTCCGAACCCAGATAGGACCGAGAAAGATGAAGCAGCTTCTTGTAATACTTTTAATTATTGCCGGGTTTTTATCGCAACCGGTTTTTTCCGATGCCATCATTCCTGCCTGCGGCGACCAGGTTTCGGCCAATGCGATACCAAAACCGGATAAAGATGAAGAACCGGATTGCGATTAGCTTGTGGTTTCTGGAAGTAGTATTTTCCACGTACGTAATTGTTAAATGAGGAGCATTAACCCAATGAAAATAATGAAAACCCTGCTTGCCACTGCAATTATCCCTACAGCCCTGCTGCTATCAACCAGTCTGTTTGCCACTGACAAAATCGCTGTAAAGATTACGCCGGATATTGCATCCGTTGAGGTTATGCATGACGGCAAGAAAACAACCATTATGCGTAATCAGGATCAGAAAAGTACCATCAAACCTGCTTTTGCCAAGACATCACGCAAGTGCCCGCCGTTCTGTATCCAGCCTGCGGTAGTGGCACCCGGCGTGGAAACGATTGCAGAACTTGAAATGCTGACTTACCTGAGCAAGATGAATGCAGGTGAGGATTCCATTCTTGTGATTGATTCACGCACGCCGGACTGGGTCAAGAAAGGCACGATCCCGGGTGCAGTGAATATTCCATGGACTGCACTGAATCCGGCAAAGGGTGCTGATCCGATATCGATTGGCGAGATCCTGGTTGACCAGTTTGGTGTCAAGGAAATGGAAGGCCTGTGGGACTACTCTGGTGTGAAGACACTGGTGATGTTCTGTAACGGTATGTGGTGCGGCCAGTCACCGAACAACATCAAGAACTTGCTGAAATTTGGTTATCCGGCAGACAAGATCAAATGGTACCGTGGAGGCATGCAGGACTGGGAAATGCTGGGCCTGAGTACAGTGCCCGGCAAATAAGGCTTTATAACGATAGTATTTCAGGGCGGCTATTAGCTGCCCTTTTTTGTGGTTTCTATTAAAGTGTGATCACTATGTTTAAACTAACCGGACTGCCAGAAAGCCGAGGGTGCCCGCCATGACATGCCTGCGTACTGTTCTTATACTCATAATCGCGATCACAGGCATGACTGTGCTGGCAGACGACAAGGTGTCCCGGGTGGTTCAAACGCCCTACTCTGAACAGCAGGTTTTGTACGACTTTTACTTTGATAATCCGGACAAGATTGCTAATGCACTCTACTGGATTCGATCCCTGATGAATCCGCTAATGGATGATCCCTACAATCTTGCACCGGAGTTTCTGGACATCGTCGTTGTTATCCATGGTACCGAGATTGTAACGGTTGCACGCAAAAACTATGAACAATACAAGAAGTCGGTTGAGCGTATGCGCTACTACGCCAGCCTTGGTGTGAAGTTCAAGGTGTGCGGAATTGCGGCTCATGATTACGGTTATAAGACCGATGACTTCCACGAATTTATCGAGGTTGTGCCCTCCGCCATAACGGAGCTGGCTCACTGGCAACTTGAAGGCTATGCCCTGATTACACCGAGGGTGATGGAGAAGAAATTCTCGGTCGAAGAAATCCGCTAGGAGCCTGTTATTTTTTATCGAGCTTCATCAACAGCGGTGGCAGGAAGAAGAAGTCGGCGGCCAGTGCCAGGGCAATAGTAATCGCAGTTAGCAGCCCCATATCGGAATTCAACTTGAAGGCAGACTGGGTTAGCACCATAAATCCGGCGACCAGTACCAGTGTGGTTACGAGCAGTGCAATGCCGACAGTGTGAAAGGCATAACGCACCGCATCCTCGGAACTCAGGCCCTGTTCGCGGCGGGCACGTAAATACTTGCTCAAAAAGTGCACCGTGTCATCAACAACGATACCCAGGGTCAAGCCTGCTACAATCGACAGGCCGAGTCCGACCTGACCATAGAGCAGGCCCCACAGGCCAAAACCCATGGCAGCCGGGGCGATATTCGGGACCAGGCTGATCAGGCCGATTTTCAGCGACCGCAGGGCAAAAATCAGCACCAGTGAGATCAGCACCAGCGCCACACTGGTACCTGTCAGCATGCTATGAATATTGCGCTGCCCGATATAGGCAAACATGACTGACGGGCTGGCACCATTGGATTTCATATACGGTGCATTATCATGCAACCACTGCTGGGCCTGTGCCTCTATCGACAGCAGTTCATTACTGGAAACCGTTTCAAGTGATACAGTAAGTCTGGTCGCTGACTTGCTGATATCTATCTGGTTATTAAGGTCAAGACCGTAGGGTAATGACATCTCGTACAGCAGTAGATATTGTGCCGCCAGGTTCCGTTCACCGGGCAGCCGGTAGTATTCGGGATCATCGCCGTGCATGTTCTTGTTGAGGCGCTTCATGATGTCGGTTAGTGAGTTGACGTGCAATACGTGTGGCTGCTGCCTGAACCACTGTGCAAAGCGCTCGACATCCTGCAGGAACGCCGGCTCGTTGATACCGCCACTGTTGCCTTCACTCAGTGAATATTCGATGGTATAGATGCCAGTGATATTTTCCGTGGCAAATTCGGTGTCCGTCCTGAAGGAAACTGTCTCGTCAAAATACTTGATGAATTCATCATTCAGTTCGTTGCGCGGCAGGAAGGACACCAGCGTCAGGACAAGGACGCCCATTCCCCAGAACAGGTAATTCCGATAGCTGATAACAAAGTCTGCAAACAGGTCAACAAACCGGGTATTGCGTTCGATTCCGGGTTTCACGCGTACCGGCAAGATCGAAACCAGTGCCGGCAGGAAGGTTACGGAGAAAACAAATGCCGCGGCCACACCCATGGCAACGATATTGCCCAGATCCCTGAAAGGTGGGGCATCGCTGAAGTTCATACTCAGAAAACCAATAATGGTCGTCAGCGAGGTGAGGAATACCGGTTGTATGTTAACGCGCAGACTATCGATAACGGCAGCATTTTTTTCAAGACCGTGCCGCATGCCATGCAGCAGGGTAACCAGGACATGCACACAGTCAGCCACGGCCAGCGTCAGGATGATGGTGGGAGATGCCGCCGACGGCGGGGTCAGAGCGATCCCCATCCAGCCAGCCAGTCCCATTGCAGTAATAATAGAGAAAATAATGACAATGAAGGTGGCCAGCATTGCGGTGAAAGAATGCAACAGCAGCACCAGTGTGAGTAACACCACGCCAAACATGATGGGGATCAGGGTCTGCTGGTCATGAATACTGACTTCCGGGAAGGAGTTGTTCATGATCACCATGCCGGTGAGATAGACATCCATGTTGGGATTGCCTGTCTCGAGCTTCTTGACCAGGTCGCGGGCGAAGGCCGTGATTTCGGGCACTTCCTTACCGGTCCCTTCATCCGGCAGCTGGATGGTGACGTTTACAGCTGTGACCTGGCCGTTCTCCGAGATCAGGCGATTGACCAGCAAGGGCTCGTTCAGGGCAATGTCACGAATCGCCTGGAAGCCGTCCGTGTCCAGTTGCTGCGGGTCTGCTGCCAGATCAGCAACGATCAGATCATCACCCTCGGCGGAGGTGTGCTGGTAATTGGTAATGGAATCGACGCGCAGTGAATAGGGTATCTGCCATGAAGCTTCGGTCAGGTCGGCAACACTTGCCAGCGTCTCCCGGCTGAATACCTGCCCGTCTTTGGGCGCCAGCACGAACATGACATTGTCAGTCTTGGTATAGGTGTCCTGCAGTTCTTCAAAGGCCTTCAGCTGAGGATTGTCTGCACTGAAAAATACCCGGTAATCTGTTTTAAAGGTGATGAATCGCAAGCCACCTGCCGCGGCCACGACCAGAACAACCGTTGCGATCAGGATCAGATAGCGCCAGCGAATCAGCCATTCTGCGTAAGATTTAGCCATTA
>Ga0316187_10000521_pt1 | contig 30349 bp, 26 predicted proteins | sample CroRivburrow1_MG_FD_204927 | JGI IMG/M metagenome (GOLD analysis project Ga0316187, IMG submission 204927) | Coastal sediment microbial communities from Maine, United States - Cross River worm burrow 1 | ecosystem: Environmental > Aquatic > Marine > Coastal > Sediment | place: USA: Maine... | reverse complement strand
CCCGGGGAGTGTGAGTGATGGGTATTATCTGGAATGACCTGCTGGCAGCCCTGGCGCTGTTGCTGGTGATCGAGGGCATGGTGCCGTTCCTGAATCCGCAGTCGTTGCGACGGATGCTGGCAATGGTCTCGCAGCTGGATGACCGGACCCTGCGGATAACCGGCCTGGTCAGCATGATTGTCGGCGTGGTGCTGCTAACGATCGTTAGATAGCTGCATATACCCCTGTATTCAGGCAAAATTGTTTTTAGAAAAAAGAACTGAATAGAATATGAGTAGCAAAGACCAGTGGCTGCTGCCGGAAGGCATTGATGAAGTCCTGCCCATCCAGGCGCGGCGCATGGAGTGTGCGCGGCGGGAATTGCTGGACCTGTTTTCGAGCTGGGGTTACGACCTCATTATGCCGCCCTTCATCGAATACCTGGAATCCCTGCTGACCGGTACCGGCAATGACCTGGATTTGCAGACCTTCAAGGTAACCGATCAACTAACCGGGCGCATGATGGGCGTGCGTGCGGATATGACGCCGCAGGCAGCTCGCATCGATGCGCACCCGCTGCAGCGCAGCGAGCCGACACGGTTGTGCTACCTGGGCACGGTGTTGCATACGCGTGCCGACGGCTTTGGTGGTTCGCGCAGCCTGTTGCAGGTGGGAGCCGAGCTGTTCGGTCATGCCGGTGTCGAAAGTGATGTCGAAATTATCAGCCTGCTGCTGGAGTTGCTGCAGCTGATGTCGATTCCCGAGCTGCATATTGACCTCGGTCACGTGGGCATCTTTCGCGGGCTTGCCCGCGACGCAGATCTCTCAGGGCAGCAGGAGAACGAGCTCTTCGATGCGCTGCAGCGCAAGGCCGTGCCGGAAATAGAAGAGATGCTCAATGGCTATGTCGCGGATGACGGACAACGTCAACGTCTGGCGGCGCTGGCGAGCCTGAATGGTGGTCGCAGCGTGCTTGATCGTGCCCGTGAGCAACTCGCCGGCGCCAGTGAACCGGTACTCGCGGCACTGGAAAACCTCGCCGCAATTGCAGCGCTGATTGAAAAGCGTGCCGGCAGTGAAACGCTCTACTTTGACCTCGCCGAGTTACGCGGTTACCGCTACCAGACTGGCCTGGTGTTTGCCGTGTTCGTGCCCGGCAGTGGACGCGAAATCGCCCGAGGCGGCCGTTATGATGCCATCGGCAAGGTATTCGGAGGCTCGCGGCCGGCAACCGGCTTCAGTACCGATCTGAGAGAGTTGATGCAGTTGAGTCAGCGCGCATTTGCGGACAGGCGCGGTGCGGTGTTTGCGCCAGCCGGTGAGGATGATGACCTGCTGGACGCGGTACAGGCCCTGCGACAATCCGGTGATCGGGTTGTGCGCTGCTTTCCCGGGCAGGCGGGTGATGCGGCCGCCATGAATTGTGACCGCCAGCTGGTCAACGAGAACGGTCAATGGCTGGTTAAACCCGTGTGATTAATGAGAGCGACAGTATGTCGCGCATGACAGCAGTGGAAGGCATATATCAGTTACAGAATCTACAGATAAGAGAGTATACAAATGGGTAAGAACGTAGTTGTCATCGGTACCCAGTGGGGTGACGAAGGCAAGGGCAAGGTTGTTGACCTGCTGACAGACCGGGCATCCGCTGTGGTGCGATTTCAGGGTGGACATAATGCCGGCCACACGCTGGTCATTGACGGGCAGACGACGGTGTTGCATCTGATTCCCTCAGGCATACTGCGGGACCAGGTGTTGTGTCTTATTGGCAACGGCGTGGTGCTGTCACCCTCGGCACTGCTGGAAGAACTTGATATGCTGGATAAAGCCGGCGTGACTGCGCGTGATCGCCTGAAGATCAGCGAGTCCTGTCCACTGATTCTTCCCTATCACATTGCCCTCGACCAGGCGCGTGAACTGGCACGTGGCAAGAAGGCGATCGGTACCACCGGACGCGGAATTGGCCCGACCTATGAAGACAAGGTATCGCGCCGCGGCCTGCGACTCGGTGAATTGCTGGATCCGGCGCACTTTACCGAACGCCTGCGCGAAGTCATGGAGTATCACAACCACGCGCTAGAACACTACTTCAAGGCAGAGCCGGTGGATTATCAGCAGGTGCTGGACGAGGCGCTGGCACAGGGCGAGCAGATTGCCCCGCTGGTGACAGATATCCCCGGACTATTACACCGCATGCGCCGTGCGGGCAAGGACATCATGTTTGAAGGCGCGCAGGGCGCTTTGCTGGATATTGATCACGGCACCTATCCCTATGTGACTTCGTCAACCACCACGGCCGGTGGCGCTGCCAGTGGCAGTGGCGTCGGCCCGCGTCACATTGATTATGTGCTGGGCATTGTCAAGGCATACACTACCCGTGTCGGTGCCGGACCGTTCCCGACCGAACTGTTCGATGACGACGGTAAGCACCTGGGCGAAAAGGGCCACGAGTTCGGTGCCACTACCGGCCGCCAGCGACGCTGCGGCTGGCTGGATACCGTTGCCTTGCGCCGCTCACTGGATATTAACAGCGTCTCCGGCATGTGCATCACCAAGCTGGATGTGCTCGATGGTCTTGAGACGCTCAAGATTGCCGTCGGCTATTCACTCAACGGTGAAATTATTGATGCACCACCGGCGGGTGCGGATCTCATTGAGCAGTGCAAGCCTGAATATATTGAAATGCCGGGCTGGTCAGAATCAACCGTCGGTGCAAAAAAATTCGATGACCTGCCGGTAGCTGCGAAGGCTTACCTCAACAAGGTCGAGGAATTGTGCGAGACACCCATTGCCATTATCTCAACCGGGCCGGACCGTGCCGAGACTATCATTCTCAAGCACCCGTTTGAGTAATATAGCCACCTGATGAATTGACCTGCCGGGTGACCACGAATTCTGCCTCAGTCACTAAAAGTATTCAGAAAGCTGAATAGCCAATCAGGTGCGCCGTGTTCGGCAGCAGGAAGCTGGCACACTGAAAGCACAAAAGCCGTCTTTGAAACGCTCGTAACGACACCTGACGGACTACCAAAAGAAGACGTAACTGACAGGCTCGTCAAATACGGCCCGAATCGACTTCCCGAACCGAGGACGCGTGGTCCGCTGGTACGGTTTTTCTACCAATTCCACAATGTACTGATCTATGTGCTGATGGCTGCGAGCGCCGTCACAGCCACACTCGGTCACTGGGTGGATGCCAGTGTGATCCTGGCTGTGGTTCTTCTCAATGCAGTGATAGGGTTCGTGCAGGAAGGCAAGGCTGAGAATGCTTTAAGTGCCATACGGCAGATGCTTTCTCCAAACGCCATGGTGATGCGTGATGGCCGACAAATGACCGTCCGGGCAGATGAGTTGCTGCCTGGGGATATCGTATTGCTGCAGTCAGGTGACAAGGTGCCCGCAGACCTGCGGTTGTTCCGCGTCAAGGGGCTTCAAATCCAGGAGTCGGTACTGACGGGTGAGTCGATGGCGGTAGAAAAGATCACTGAGCCTGTTGCACAGGAGGCCGTGATCGGCGATCGCCGTTGCATGGCTTATTCGGGCACCCTTGTGACCCATGGCCAGGGCGCCGGTGTGGTGGTTGCAACCGGTCCACAAACCGAGATTGGCCGCATCAGTACACTGGTTTCGGAAGTGGAATCGGTGACAACCCCATTACTGCGTCAAATGGCCCAGTTTGGTCGCTGGCTTACGCTCGCCATTCTGGGTATTGCCATTGTTACTTTCGCTTTTGGCTCGCTGGTGCGGGATTATGCCACCGCTGAGATGTTTCTTGCCGCTGTAAGCCTGGCGGTAGCTGCGATTCCCGAAGGATTACCCGCAATTATGACCATAACGCTGGCCATCGGTGTGCAACGTATGGCCTGGCGTAATGCCATTATTCGCAGGCTACCGGCCGTCGAAACACTGGGGGCTGTATCCGTCATTTGTTCGGACAAAACCGGCACCCTGACCCGTAACGAAATGACCGTGCGTACGATAGCTACCGCCGGGAATCTGTTTGAGCTGGCTGGCACAGGATACGATCCCCACGGTGCGATATCACTGTCCAACAGGGATGTGCTTCCGGAAGAGAGGCCGCTATTGCTGGAGGTGATCCGGGCTGCGGTACTTTGCAATGACGCTTCACTGGAACAAAGAAACGACGAATGGCTTGTCCACGGTGATCCGATGGAGGGGGCGTTGTTAGTATCCGGTTTAAAGGCCGGACTGGATATTGAGGCTGAAGGTAAACAATACCCGCGCACCGATCTTATCCCTTTTGAATCAGAGCACCGTTTTATGGCGACGCTTCATCACAGTCATGCCGGTGATGCTTTCATTTTTCTTAAAGGTGCTCCTGAACGTGTACTGGAGATGTGTGCCCGGCAGCGAACCATGGATGGTGATCGGCCTCTGGACAGCAATTACTGGCTGACCCGTATTGAAGAAATGGCACAGCAAGGTCAGCGAGTATTGGCAATTGCAGTCAAACCGGTAAGCAATGAACAGCTGGAACTGAAATTCAGTGACGTGGAAAATGACCTGCTTATGCTGGGACTGTTTGGCCTGATTGATCCGCCTCGTGAGGAAGCGATTGCAGCAGTGCAAGCCTGTAAAAGGGCAGGCATCCGGGTAAAGATGATCACCGGCGATCACGGCGCCACTGCGTGTGCCATCGCCCGGCAACTGAAACTTGTCAATGCCGAAGATGTACACACCGGCCAGGAACTCGAGTCCATGAGCGAGGACGAGCTGCGGCAACGAGTACTGGATGTTGATGTGTATGCACGCGTCAATCCGGAACACAAGCTGCGTTTAGTAAGGCTGCTGCAGGAACAGGGTTTGATTGTGGCGATGACGGGTGATGGCGTAAACGATGCGCCGGCCCTGAAGCGTGCCGACGTAGGCACCGCCATGGGACAGAATGGAACGGAAGCCGCCAAGGAAGCTGCTGAAATGGTACTCGCTGACGATAATTTCGCATCGATCGCTCATGCGGTAGAAGAAGGTCGTACTGTCTATGACAATCTCAAAAAGGCCATCCTTTTTATTCTACCGACCAATGGTGGTGAGGCACTGATTATTCTTGCCGCCATCTTGTTTGGTTTTCACCAGCTACCGTTAACGCCGGTGCAGATTCTCTGGGTGAATATGGTGACGGCTGTTACCCTGGCGCTGTCGCTGGCATTTGAACCACCCGAACAGCATGTTATGCAGCGCCCTCCACGTGATGCACATGAGCCGATACTTACCGCTTATCTCGCCTGGCGTGTTGCATTTGTCTCCGTTATTCTGATGAGTGGAACATTTGGCCTTTTTCTTTGGGAGACGGGGCATAGCGTCAGTATTGAACACGCACGAACGGTTGCAGTGAACACACTGGTCATGTTCGAGATATTTTATTTGTTCAATTCCCGATACATCACTGCCTCGATATTTAACCGGGCAGGATTAACAGGCAACCGTTATGTGCTGATTGCCATTGGTGTGTTGATCATATTCCAGCTTGGTTTTACCTACCTGGCGCCAATGCAGTCCTTGTTTGGCACCACGGCAATCGACTTCAATACATGGTTGTGCATTGTATTCGTTTCCTCCTCTGTATTATTCCTGGTTGAGCTGGAGAAGTATGTTGTGCGGCACATGGAGCGAAACAAATAGTGGAGGGCAATGAGATTGTTTTCCTAAACAGTCGGCATTTCATAATGTAAGGAGTAGCTTATATACCACTAATGCCCTGTGAGTGGTATTATCAGGTCATATAATACAAACAAAGAGTAATCTCTTCGTAGTCAGGGTTGATAATGAAGATGCTTGCTACTGTAAGTATTCTCCCGGGGGGGGGGCACAGATGATCCCGGCTATTCACGCTGCACCTGCCAGCCCGGACATTAATAACCTGTTGCAACGGTCTGTAAAAATCATTGCTACAGCGCTCGCTACGGACCATGTCCTGGTCCAGGATCTCAACGCTGTTGATACCAACTCACGCTTTAACGCGAGCAGCGGCTGGGACCGGACTACTTCAGAGGGACTCGGGGAAGACCTTGTTGAGTTGTCGCAACATTCCGGTACGGATGAGCTGGAGGACATCACACCGGATGATGGCCAAATGCAGGGCAGAATCTATATCCCTTCACCTGCGTTCCTGGAAAAATACAAGCTTGGTATTGGCCTGTTCGTTACCGTGCCCTGCAGGGATGGCATCCTGATGGTGTTTGCCGGTCGTTTGCAGCCGGGTTCCGGCTTTGAGGCGGTAGATGCCGGTTTTGTTCGCGCCATTATGAATATGTTGAGCCAGACTGTCGAACGCGAACATGCAGAGCTGCTGCATTTGCGCAATATGCAGCAGGTGGTTCAGGCGAAACAGCAATGGGAATGCACGCTGGACGCACTGCCTCAATTGACGTGCCTGATAGATGAGAACGGACATGTCATCAGGACCAATCGGACGCTGGAGACATGGGGGCTGGGTGATGTCACGTCGGTAAGAGGGAAACACGTATTTGATGTAATACATCCGGTCTGCACTAACCTGAATTGCATGCTAAAAGAAGATTGGAAAGAGTTGTGGCAAAAACTCAGGCACTCCGAGTTCGTGGAATGCGAAGACCATGATCTATCCACGGGGCGTTATCTGCATTGTTCTATGTGTCGGAGCAGAAAGTCGCAATACGGGGATGGTGCAGAAGATGAGGAATACGCATTTCTGGTTATCGAGGACATCAGTCAGCAGAAACATGCCGAACGCATCCTGCAGGATTATAACGAGGAACTGGAGCAGCGGTTGCAGGAGAGAACGAAAGACCTCAGAAAGAGCAATGCAGCACTCAAGGGAGAGATTCAGGGCCATCTGCGTGATGAGGACGCGCTCAGGGAATCAGAGAAAAAATATACCTGCCTCGTGGAAACCACGCTGACCGGGCTGTTCGTCTTGCAGGACGAACATATCGTCTTCTGTAACAACAGGTTTGCAGAAATATTCGGGTATTCACAGGAGGGAATTGGCAGGCTAAATCCGCAGCAACTGTTTCCGCTGGAGGAGTCGCTGACTGGTGCTGCATTGAATGGGTCGATAAAGGGCGCGGCATGGGTATCTGATGAGCGGGTCGTCAGTGGCATCACCAGCGACGGAAATACTATCTGGTTGCAAAGAAACCTGACCAGGGTAGATTGTTTGAACGAATCCATGATTATGGGGAACGTCATAGATATTACCGAACAGAAAAATACTGAAGATGCCCTGCGCCTCTCACAGAGGGAACTTCAGACCCTGTCGGAAAAACTGTTACAGGCCCAGGAGGTGGAAAGGAAGCGGATTGCCTCGGAGCTGCATGATAGCGTTGGCCAGAGTATCACTGCGATCAAGTTTGGTATGGAAAATGCTCTGAGGGAGTACAAGAGTATTTTACCCCAGTCGGGTAAGTTATATCTGCAGGGTGCTATAGAAAAACTTCGTGATACCGTTGATGAGGTGCGCAAGATTTCGATGAACCTCAGACCATCGATGCTCGATGATCTGGGATTACAGGCAACCATTTCATGGTTCACCCGGGAATATAAATCTCTCTTTCCGGCAATCTCTGTGGATACGCAAATTGACATTGAGGAAAGTGATCTGTCAGATGCCCTGAAAGTAGTGGTTTTCAGGGTTATTCAGGAGTCACTGAATAATATCGCAAAACATGCGGAAGCAAGTAACGTGTCTGTTGGATTGTTGAATTCAGGAGATATGCTCACCCTGTCTGTTAAAGATGACGGCAAGGGGTTTTCAGTGGGCACTGTCTATACGGGGCAAGGTTTCGGGCTGAGCAGTATGCGCGAAAGGGTAAAGCTTACGGCCGGGAAATTTGCTATCGAATCAACGCCCGGCGTTGGTACTTTAGTTCATGCCGTATGGTTTGTTGATCATACAAATTGCACTGATTCAACTGCTGAAGGAAAGATCGTTAGTACGCCTACAGGCTAACCAGACTGTTCGCGATGGCGTACTTGGTTATTGCAGAAACACTGTGGAGGTCAAGCTTCCGCATGAGGTTGGAGCGGTGTTTCTCCACGGTTTTCAGGCTCACCGAAAGGTACTCGGCAATTTCCCGGCTTTTTTTGCCTTCGGCAATAAGCTTTGTTACTTCTCGCTCACGTACAGTAAGCTGGCTCCACGAAGATGGTGAGTTGGTAGAAGTGACGGGACCAAGGAAGCCATTGATTACCTTGTCACAGATGCCCGGACTCAAATAAACCTTTCCCTTCCGAACGCTCGCAATAGCGGTCAAAAGGTCATGGTGTGTGTCATCCTTTAGTACATAGCCAGATGCCCCTGCGTCCAGAGTTGCCCGAACGTACTCTTCTGTCTTGTGAACGGTTAGCGCAATGACCTTGATTTCGCGGTTGCGGCGCCGTATTGCGCGCATGGCCTCTGTGCCGTTGATGTTCGGCATGTTGAGGTCCATCAGAACAAGGTGTGGCTTGAGTTGCCTGGCCAGGCTGATAGCCTCCTGGCCATCCTCGGCTTCTCCGATGATTTCCAGCTCAGGCGAGTTTGACAGCAATGCTCGCAGACCTTCCCTTAATATCGCATGATCCTCGGCGATGAGGATTTTCTGTATTAACATTATTCTATCCCCCTGCTACTGCTTCTTAATCTTCTTATGATTCTGCGTACATTACTGGCTGTAGTTACTACGCAGTAAATGACTTGTAGCAGACCGCCATATAAATGACAATTGGTAAAACTACTTAAATCTATAAATATGGATTCAAATATTTGCAGATATAGGTGCATTTACTAACTCGATCCCTGATTAGCCCCACTCAGGGTTCGCGTTGGTAACTTAACGGCCGCTAAAAATAGGGTGTTTATCCGAGCAATGTCAGGTGTTTGTCTACCGTATAACCGGCAGTTATCTCGTTATGCTCTTATCAGTGAAATAAATGCAGCGCTTGCATAGGAATTCAGCCGAGGATATATCATGTTCAATACCCTCCTTGTTGAGGATAATGCCGATTTCCGACGTGCACTCTCAGACATCTTGCTTTCTTACTTCCCGCTGATGGGGGTCGAAGAAGCGGGCGATGGGGAGGAAGCGCTGGGTAAGGTAGAATACCAGCGTCCGGACCTGATTTTCATGGACATTCAGTTGCCTGGAGAAAACGGACTGGAAGTAACCAGACAGATAAAGCGCGTGTACGCCGACATTGTGATCGTTATTCTTACCAGCTACGGCCTGCCGGAGTACCGTCAGCAAGCCTTTCGAAACGGGGCGGACTGTTTTCTTTCAAAGGGAGATGACTCCTGCATGAAGGACGTACTGGCACGGGTCGAGGGAGCAATGGCCAGTAAGCCACACTACTGATGCTGCTTTGCTATTGCTGCTACCATGGCGGCCACGTAGCAGGCTGCCGAACTGGACGCTGCCAATGAAACTTCTCTACATCGCTGCCTGGGTGGTTATTATCGGATTCCTCGTATGGAGTGGAAGCCTGCTGGTGAAGATCCAGTCGATGGGGGCTGAAACCACCGAACTGCACCAGCTGGGTCTTCACATCGATTCGTTGGCCAGCGCCTGGCGTGATCTTAATCGTCCCGGCAACGACGTACTGGAAAACTATGAAGTAGAGGAACAGCGTGCTGCGTTCAATTCCTACAAACAGAGCTATGATGCCACCCAGGCTGCCGTGCAGCAGCGGGTTCTGAGTGACAATACGCTGGCACCGATCATAACCGGTCTGCAACCTATCCGTGATACCCTCGTTGACTTTGCCGAGCAAATCTTCGACCTGTCCGAGCAGCGTGAAGCGCTGCGCCTGGCGCAGGCACAGGCCGATTTGATTTCGGAGAAAGAAACTGCAGCGGCTACCGCGATGGCGCGCATGGATCAGACGTTCCAGAACGGTCTGGATGAGATACTCGAGGCGGGTGCGATCGTGGTCGGACACGAAATAGGTCTGGAAGGGCTGCAAAGGGAAGTCTTTCAGCGTCACTATATCATGCTCCTGGTGACGCTTCTGGTTTCGGCACTCAGTCTCGTGTTGATTCGGCACAGCATGCGGCAACGGGAAGCACTGCGCGACGGTGCAGCGCGGATCAATACGATCGTGAACAATATTGTAGACGGCATCGTCACTGTCGACGCGAGTGGTGCGATAGAATCGATCAATCAATCTGCGGAGCGGATGTTTGGCTATGGAGCAAGCGAGGTTCTGGGAAAGAAGTTTATTGTGCTGCTCGATGAGTATTGCCGGAATACCTACCTGGAAATGTTGCGTGATGTCAATGGCGACCATGTGACTCACTCCTTCCTGACCGATGAGTGTGAAGGACTTGGACAACGTCAGGATGGATCGACTTTTCCCATCGAACTTGCTATCAACCAGGTAAAGGTGAAAGGACGACGGCTGTTGATCCACATCGTCCGCGATGTCACCGAGCGCAATCAGGCTGACCAGAAGCTACGCCTCGCGGCGAGCGTCTTCGAAAACGCGACTGAAGGCATCGTAGTAACGGGTGTGGACGGGACCATTCAGTCCGTGAATCCGGCATACCTGGCTATTACCCAGTACCGTGGAGAGGAACTGCTCGGGAAAAATCCGAGTCTTTTGAAGTCTGGCAAACAGGGTCGGGAGTTCTATGAACGGATGTGGGCTTCTATTAGCGGTTCGGGTCACTGGCAGGGTGAGATCTGGAACCGGCGCAAGAACGGCGAGATCTTTCCACAATGGGTGAGCATCAATGCAATCAAGGATAATCGGGGACACACGACCAACTACGTCGGGGTTGCCTGGGATATCACGGAGCTTAAGGCATCCCAGCGAATGAAGGAGGAATTCATTACTACGATCAGTCACGAATTGCGTACACCGCTGACCTCCGTGCTGGGTTCCCTGGGAATGCTCACGGGGAATATGGCTGAGCAGTTGCCTGAGCAGGCGCAGAGACTGATCGCACTGGCGCACAGCAACAGCAGACGCCTGGTGCGACTGATCAGTGACTTGCTGGATATAGAAAAGATCGAGGCCGGCATGATGACGTTCCAGTTCAAGCCTCTGGAGCTGACAGCACTTGTATGCCGTGTGATTGATGACAGCAAGGCATTGGCGGAGCAGGCGGAAGTCACCATTTCCTGTCAAACCCTGGGCGCCGATACCTGGGTAAATGGTGACGCCGACCGGCTGATGCAGGTGGTAAGCAACCTGCTGTCCAATGCCATCAAGTTTTCCCCTCCCGGCGAATCAGTAGAGGTTGTAGTTGGAATGCATGGTCCCATGCTCAGGGTCGAGGTCACGGATCATGGCCCCGGAATACCTGAAGAATTTCACCGCCATATCTTCAAGAAGTTTGCCCAGGCGGATCAATCTAACGGGGGTGGGAAAACCGGCACCGGTCTGGGACTGAGTATTGTCAAGCTCATTTTGCAACAACACGACGGCACGATCGACTTCCAATCAACACCGGGGGTGCGTACGACATTTTGTATTGATCTGCCCAGAGCTGACGGAATGCGTCCTGCAATCGTCGCCAGTGGTGGGGATTAAGGGGGTGCCATGAAGGTTCTGGTAGTCGAAGACGATTATGATATCAGCGAATTGCTGACGCTGTATTTCGAGGCGAAGGGTTACGAAGTGGAGACTGCACATGATGGTCAGGAAGCACTCACGCAACTGCAGCGTGTACAGCCGGACCTCATGCTGCTTGATGTGGTCCTGCCGAAACTGGATGGCTGGAGTGTGTTGACGGCCGTCCGTGCGCAGAGCAGGATACCGGTGATCCTGCTGACTTCTCTCGATGATACGGACGACGTCATCAAGGGGCTGTCCCTCGGCGCAGATGATTACCTGTGCAAACCTTTCGAGATACGTGAACTTGATGCCCGGATACAGAGCATCATTCGGCGCCTTGAACCGGTTGCAGGGTCACAATGCATCACCCGGGGGGCCATCGAGATCGACGCGCGGGCAAAATCCGTTACCATCCACGGCAAACCAATATCACTCTCACCGAAGGAATTCTATCTCCTGGCGCTGTTGGCGAGTGATCTCGGACGGGTGTATACCAACGAGGAAATCATCGCCGAGCTGTGGGGTAGTGACAGTCGGGCGACCGGCGCCGATGTCAAGCAGTACGTCTATCAACTGCGCAGCAAGATCGAGCACAATCCCCATTTGCCGCAGTGGATCCAGAATGTCAAGGGGTTCGGATACAAACTCGCTGTCTGAGGGCTCCGGCCGATACTAAGGGCCTGGACAATCACCCTTTTACCCTGTTTTGACCTCTACTTGATGTTCTTCCCATTGTGCCCCCATTGGTTCTTGAGTGCCGAATACGTGATTATACCTACAAGCACACAAGCGCGTGGCTCCTTCTCCGGGTAAGTGGCCTCGTGCTGCCTTGGGTAGGAGGATATATTTTTACACAAGAACAAACTTCAACATTCCGTTGGCGCATCATACCTTCCCCCTTGATGCACCAATGTGGGTGTTGCGGCGTCTTCGGACGCCGTTTTTTTTCCGGATCGCACGCCGCTACCCAGGGCTTCACAGGCAGGCAAGGCGAAATCGTGTTGCCAGGACGACGATGAGCAATGAATACAGGTCTTCTTGCAACGGTAATGAAATCTCCTGACATACACTGCGACGGTATCGTAGGAACCGGCAATCGCAAGGGCGCAGGTGCATGGAGAAATACAGGGTGTTTACCTGACAGATAACTGGCAATGATTGCATCAGGATTTTCAGCGGATGTAATGCAAGGAAAACAATCCAGATTGAGTGGAGGATGCAGCAAAGTGTGAACACGAACTAAAGGCTGTTAAAATACCCGCATCACTTGATGCGGGTATTTTTATGCGACACATCACCAGCGATTCAAGACAGCAAACCACCCTGGTACAGTCGAGAGCTACCGCGACAGCCCTCGACCCTTCATAATATCTACTACCTTGCGACTGGTTATTGAATCAAGTGAAGCTTTGCTGCTTCCGGTCGATTAATACGGAGCCGGGCATACAGTGACGAAAGGTAGCGACTAATGGTCGCGTCCGACCAGCAGCACCACTCGCATTGACTACGAGGTTCCAGATGCTAGATCCCTGTACATTCGTAATTTTCGGTTCGACCGGCAATCTGTCACGCAACAAACTGCTACCCGCACTCTATCATCTTGAGGAGGCCGGGCGATTGCCACAGCAGATGGCGGTCGTTGGCTTCGGGCGGCGTGAGTGGGACAGCGAGCAGTGGCGTGACGAAGTCGGCCAGGCGGTTGGGAAACGTGCGCGCAACCCCGTAGATGAAAAAGTCCTGACCCGTTTCAGCCAGCGGCTGCACTTTTTCCGCGGCAACCTGGATGATGCGGAGGCCTATACCGGGTTGCGTGATTTTCTTGCCGACAACCCGGCGTGCCCGCCCAATATCGTCTTCTACCTCTCGATCCCCCCGGCAGACTATGCGACCGTCGCGGGCTCGCTGGCGGCGGTCGCTCTCAACGGTGAAGAGCACGGCTGGCGGCGGCTGGTGATTGAAAAACCGTTTGGCTATGACCTCGAGAGCGCCGCCAGCCTCGACCGACGGCTGCGCGTGAATTTTGCCGAGCATCAGCTCTACCGTATCGATCACTACCTTGGCAAGGGCACAGTGCAGAACGTACTGGTGTTTCGTTTCGCCAACCTCATGCTCGAACCGCTGTGGAACCGCAACTACATCGACCACGTACAGATCACCCACTCGGAGGCCAGGGGGATAGAGGGGCGAGCACAATACTATGACGGGGCCGGTGCACTGCGTGACATGATACAGAGTCATTTACTGCAGATGCTTACCCTGGTGGCAATGGAGCCGCCGCCCGACCTGAACCCCGATTCGTTACGTGATGAAAAGGTCAAGGTGCTGCGCTCGATCCGCCCGATTACACGCGCCTCGGTCAGTGCGCAGTCGTTTCGCGCCCAGTACGCCGCCGGTACCGTCAACGGCAATCCGGTCGCAGGTTACCTGGACGAGAACGGCGTTGCTGCACAGAGCACGACCGAGACCTACGCCGCGCTTAAGCTCTACATTGACAACTGGCGCTGGCGCAACGTGCCGTTCTATCTGCGCACGGGCAAGGCAATGGCACACTCGAACTCGATGATTGCGATTCGCTTCAAACACCCGCCGCAGCAATTGTTTCGCGAAACCCGGATAAAACGCCTGGAGCCCAACTGGGTCCTGATGAACATACAACCCAACGAATGTCTGCGCATTGAACTGCAGGTCAAGCAGGAAGGGCTGGAGATGCGTACGGAAACCACCCGCCTGGATGCGGCCTCATGTGTCCTGACGGAAATGCAGATCGACGCCTACGAGGCACTGTTACTGGATGTCATCGAGGGCGACCAGTCCCTGTTCCTGCGCTATGACGAGGTCAATATGTGCTGGCAGGTCGTCGATCCTGTACTCAAGGCCTGGTCCATGGAGCGCGATTACATACCAACCTATCCGGCAGGCACCTGTGGCCCGGAAGAGTCTAACCGTCTCTTCGACCGGGAAGACCAGCAATGGCGCAATTCACTCGACGATGATTGAAACACTAACCGGTGAGTTGCCCCGGGTAGCGGCTGCCACTCTATTTATCTGTGCAGGCTCGGTCAGGTTTGGTTATTAGCGTACGCAGCGTATGCCTATGTGCGCGTCAAAAGTTTGTGGGCCGATATTCCACAAGGCCCTGATGGTGGCATCTCCCTGATTGTCATACCCATCTCCGATCGTACTGACCAATCCATCATTGCTGGTTGTGATACTGCGTCCGGCATGCAACTTCGCAGTCCATTCCCATACATTGCCAATCATGTCGAATGCACCGGCAGTGGATTCACAGCCTGCGTTTGAAGCGGCTGCTGTTGCTACACCACTGAAGTTACATCCAGATGCCAGCCCCGACGGGGTTCCGGCAGCGGCCATTTGCCATTCAGTCGTGGTAGGGAGTCGCTTGCCCGCATTGGCACAGGCCTGCAGTGCCTGGTACCAGGTGATATTGGCAGACGGGAGTACACCGGCTTCACTGCGTGCGTAAATGGGATTTGCCGCGCCAACACCACAGTCACTGCCGTCTGCCAGGCAGGTTGAAGCCGGGATCTGCGTACCACCCGAGGCGGCATCCCACAGGCTGGCCTCGTATCTATCGACACACAGGGAGCCGACTGCCACCATGTCTGCTGAACAGCTTCCTGCGGCCGGATAAAAATATCCTTGCACATCAATTACCACTTGCTGCTGAGAGTTGTACGATACGAGACCGAGTTGTCCACTAGCCGGGCAGTTAGCCCCGGGTTTGCACAGTGTGACGTTGCTTGCGTTGCCGATAACCTGGCCCTTGGCGTAGTTGACCGTGGCAACACTGCTGCTTGTGGGGGTGGGTTGGTCCGAGGGAAATGCTGTGAGCCATCCGCCGACTGATACTGCTGTGGGTATCGCTACGATATAGGTGGAAGCAGCCAGCGGTTCGACACCGGTGCCAGTCCTTGGATGCAGGCAGCCGCCTGGATTACCGCCCTGGGCAGACAGATCTGCTCCGGAAACCAGGAAATTGCGGGGTGTGGCGTTCAACATGACCATGGTTTTTCGGGTGTCTGCAAGCCGGCAGGGTTCGACTGCGACATAGACCAGGTTATTATCCACCCCATTGTCCGCAACACCGTCACCATCACTGTCGGCTATGAGGGGGTTCGTGCCACTCGCGATTTCTGTGTTGTCATCCACCCCGTCACCATCTGTATCGGCCTTGAGGGGGTTAGTGCCATGTATATTCACTTCTGCGCCGTCATTGAGGCCGTCATTATCGGTATCAGGGTTGTTCGGGTCTGTGCCCAGGGAAGACTCCTGACTATCCATGAGACCATCATTATCAGTATCTGGATTCACATCAGGGACTGCCTCAGCGATGATAAACAGAGAAAAACTATCGATGCCGATCACCGTGATCTCATTGCTCATAAGATCCTGTTCCTGGAAGTTCCCCGCCATGACCCAGGAATCCGCAGCGCCTGTTGAAGAGGCAAATACCACCAGCCGTCCCTCGTCGGCCGTGCCGAGTTCGGCATCGGTGTAGCTGAAGCTTATGTCGGCCGTGAAGTCGTTACGATCACTGGATAGTTGCCACTGCACAGGTAATACCGACACTGCCGCTTGAGGCGGAGTGGTCGCTGTGCTGCGGGTCAAGGTCACGTCGTCCGTGGACGTGGTGGAACCGGAGGCGTAGTCGATTTCGGCCCGTATCACTGGCCCGAAATCCGTGGGTGGAGCATCGCCCGTAATACTATGCTCGGTGCGTGTACTGCTGCCCGCCGTTGTCGCACCGAATATCGCCACGCTGTAGCCGGCGTTGTTATCCCCGCCAATGGACGGATTGTCCCCCAACTTCGCCGATGCGGCATATTCAGGTACACCGTTGCGGTCCAGGTCGCCGCCCGCTTCGGTCGAATAGCCCCAGAGATCGCCGGGGTTGTCGCGAACAACCATCAGATCGGCGACCTCTCTGGGATCAGTCAGCTGTTGTCCGGCTAGCGTTTGAGAACCCTGAAAGATAAACACCAGGCCGTCGTTGACAGCGGCGTTATCCACGCTGCCGGGCGGCACGGATTGCGGCGCGCCCAGAATGAGATCATCGAACCCGTCAGCATTTATATCGGCGCTTGCTACCGAGAAACCGAACGCCACAAACTCCTCTGTCCCCGTGATCCGTGTGTCTCCAAAAGTACCGGGAGGACGATTTAGATCAACGACTGTGGCAGGCAGGGTGCTGTTGCCATATACGGCGTAGACTTCGCCAACCTGAAAATTGTCGCCCGCACCCGTTATGCCCGTGGCGCTCATTACGATATCGTCGAAGCCATCATTGTTGATGTCTCCGCTGGCCACGCTCGCGCCCAACCAGCTGTTTGCAACGCGTCCATGGATGCGTGTCTCACCGGCGGGGCCAACGGTGTCGGTGGTGCTACTCAGGTCGATGATCGTACCCGCCAGGCTGTTGCCACCGTAGATCACGTACGCGGCGCCGCGATCGGCTGTAAACAGCGTGTTGGCACGATCGGCACCAATGATCACGTCATCAAAGCCGTCACCGTTGATATCCCCACTGGCCAGCGAGGAGCCGGCCTGGTCCCCGCCGCGGTCACCGAAGATGCGGGTTTCCAGCGCCGCGCCGATGGCTCCGTCGGTGTTCAGGTCAATGGTGGTGCCGCGCAGCCCGGCCAGACCCGGGATTACAAACACCGTGCCGCCCTGATGACTTGCGCCGGGGGAGGCCCCCGGTGCACCGATGATCACGTCATCGTTGCCATCGGCATTAATATCGCCACTCGCCACGGACCAGCCGGTACGCTCCTGCAAATTGTCACCCAGGATAGTGGTCTTGTCCGTGGCCTGGGCTAAATCCACAACGGTCCCCGGCAGTGTCTTTGCGCCGTAGACAATCACCACCTCGCCGGTGCCGGGACCCTGCGCATTGCCGTTTGGTGAGCCGATGATCACGTCGTCAAGGCCGTCGCCGTCGACATCACCACAGGCGACCGAGTGCCCCAGCATCTGTCCCTCGCTTGCCGCCAGGATGCGGGTCTCGCCGGCAGCGGAAATCGCGCCATCCGTATTCAAATTCACCGCCGCCGCCGGGAGGTTTGAACTCCCGTATATCACGAAGACCGCCCCGCCTGTGACGCTGGCAGACGAATTTGCGAAAGGCGAGCCCATGACCATGTCGTCGAATCCATCGCCGTTGACGTCGCCAAAAGCAATCGCGTCGCTAATCCCGGCGCCCAAACTGTCAGCGGAATCGTCGCCGAATACGCGCATCACCGGCTGTGACTCTGTCCCTGGCGCGACGTCGAGACTTAGAAGATCGGGTGGATTGGCCGGTGCGCCGGTAAGCTGGTCTATTCTGACCGCCGTCGGCTGGGGGAGCGTGTCGGGGCAGTACTGTGCGCGCACGAGTTCATCCGTCTGAAATGCACTCAGCGTAATCCGGTCTCCGTTGACGTTTTTCAGGAGAGTGTCCGGATCGACGGTGAGAGTAAGGCCGTTGACGATGACATCTCCGCGTCGGGAATCGAGCGGGTCGATGCTGACCGAATCGAGGGTAGCGTCGATTCGTTGCTCGTTGTTGCAGCTGACAGCCATCACCCGCGGAATGAATAGAAAATGTAATACCAGCAAGAGCACCGTGACGAGACGCTTCATGGACGACATAGTGAATCCCCTTGCTTTTTTTATTTGTGTGCCGGGCTGAAGATATTAGTGTGCTTGCAAGTACCGAGGCGAGCATGGGCGCAACTGTTACTTACCTTGAACGCAGCAGCCTTATTCTCCTGACAGTCTATAGTCATATGCAGGCAATATGTAAGGTAGGGAAATCCCGAAAATTGCAGTCCTCTGAGTCGCTTGCAAAACTTCGTCAGCAAAGATGATTAAGTTGGCTGAACATTCAAGAGTCACCTTTCTCCTGGCTGCAGAAAGCGCTCGATGCGCTGACAGGGGCCCGGAGGGCGACTGCAAGGTTGGCCGGAATATCGTGGAAAAAACGGATATCCTCGACAAGTTGCCACGTATGGAGAGGAAGGTAGCGGATCCCGGCGAGTATAGTGTTGGCTTTCTGTGTGATTCCTCGTCTTCAAGCGGGGTAGTGATGACCTATGCAGACAATTAATCATTCAGACAGTGGCCGGAGCGAGAATCAGCCGGCACGGCCTAAAGGCAAACTGGTGTATTTGCAAAGGATCGCGGCAGTCTTCGGGCTCTCGACTCGTGAAAACAACGATCCCGATCGGGAACCCGGGACGGGTTCCTCTCATGCCGATTCCGAAAACCGTCTGCAACATGTCATTGGTGGGGCAAACCTTGGATATTGGGACTGGGACTATCGGAATAATCGACAGGAAGTGAACGATCGCTGGCTGGAAATTCTGGGGTTGGATCGAGACGATTATCGATAATCATATCAACGACTGTATCGGCAGAATGCACCCGATAGATGTAGATCCCGCGGAAAGAAACGCGGCCCTGACGCAGCTCGAACAACTGGCGAGCTACGATCCGCTAACCCATCTGACCAATCGCAACCTCTTGTATACACAGCTTGAAAACCGGCTCAAGGAGGCGGACCGGTTTGGCTACCTGGAGCGTTTTCCGATCGATATCATAAAAATCGATCAGTCTTTCGTAAGGGACGCACCTTCGGATCAGGATGATGCACCGATCGTCCGTGCGATCGTCGCCATGGCCAAGTCCGGGTATAAATGTGATTGCAGAAGGAGTGGAAACAGAAGCACAAAGCCGGTTTGTTACGCAGGCCGGGTGTGACATCGCCCAGGGATACTATTTCCATGCACCGATGTATGCACAGGGGATCACCCGTTTGCTTGCAGTTAATGGAAGCCACTAGAATTCCTTAATGAAGTCTCTTGTTATTAAAGACAAGCGTCAGCCGTCCCCCGGAAGTATCAGCGTAGCGTAGTTCCCCATTGAGGTAACGATATCCTGAAGCGTTGGATACTCGGCACGGGACGGTTCTTCCGATGCGCCTCCACACACCAGGTAGGTAACGTGGGGTTGCTTGTCGGCATGCAAGCCCATGAAGTAAAAATAAATCAGCCTGCCTTCACCGTTTCCATTTCCACCATCCGCGATGACAGTAGCACCGGCTGCGGCCAGGAGGATGCGCTCGGTGCTGACAATCTCACCAACATTCCCGAATACTTTGTCGATGGTAAAGCGGTCTGCATGAACAGCCTGGGGTTGTTCTGAAATGTCCCGAACTCTCAATTGACAGTGCGGTTCATATTCGTTAACCGCGTATAATATTCGTCCTCCCTGAAAAAACACACGTGTGCGGCCGGGTGGAATAACAACGTTCTGATGCAGTTCAAGAATCCAGCCCTGGATGGGGATATACGATTGTGTTGTCGTATCCTTGATTGTCATGGATCCACAGGCAAGCAGTAGCCAGTGAAATGTGAACAAGAGCGTAATGAAGGTCAATCGCTTGTATGGCATCAGGTTTCTCCAGTAGTTCCAAGTATAGCTGCTCGACCCAAGTGTCTCTGGCTGGCAATTCTTGTTTAAACCCCAGGGTTTCTTAGGTGTCCCTACCAATAACCTAATCCGAAGACAGTGTTGTGAAACTGGTTATCTGGTTGGCATCACTGTCGTCCTCCGTCAGGAAGCAGTGCAGGTGTCCCGACGGCAACACCCCGAGTTCAGGTTGAGTCATTGAACGGCTTAATGTGATGTTTAAACAAAGGCACCGATGAGTAAGCGTTTGTCAGGTTATTGTCTCAGGCCACTTCCTGGAAGTATGGAGAACTCTAAGGACCACAACACTGTCTTCCTCCACGCGATAGGCAATGATGTAGGGAATATCGACCAGTACTCTTTCACGGGTTCCGGGTACTCGTCCGGGTCTTCCCATACCAGGTTGCTTGGCGAGTTCAGGGACAGCGCTACGGATGTGATTAGCGACCCTGGCAGCGGCCGAGGGATTATCCATGGCGATGAAGCGCCGAACTTGAATCAAATCATTGATGGCGTCATCCTGCCATCTTATTTGCATTCCGGTGCATCTCCTTCCTCATCAGTACCCCAGCCGGCTAGCCAGTGGTCGACGGCATCATGGCTGGCATATTTTGCCGTTCCACTGTCTGCTTTTTCTACAGCGGTTCGCACTGCCTGCGCTTGCCATTCCTCTTGAGCCAGGTAGCGGCGCAGGGCGTCGAGAGCCAGAAATGAACGGGTCCGACCGGTGGAATCCGCTAGTTTTTCCAACTGCTCACCGATCTCTTCGGGTATGCGTATACTCAGGGTTGCCACTGGGGAATACCTCGCTGTATGCAATGTATACATTGTAGCGCAGATAGCCGGTTTCTGCATCTGAACGATTCCTCTGGTTAAGCAGAGCTCGAGAGGTAGTTGTTCTCTTGATCATGGATGCGACTAGATGGAATAGTTATCCTTTAGTTTTATGACTATAAATTGACGCAGGAGATGATTGTTCCAGTTGGGGGATAAGGTCGAATCCACTTGGGGACGCCACCTTATCCCCCAGATTGATGCCAATAAGGTGTGATCTGGCATCCGTGGGAGGCTGGTTAATGCGTGTCTCCCGAACTGCCCCAGGGAAAGGGCTGGTGTAGCCGTCGCTGATCGACGGGGTTTTCATGATTTTTTCCCGCTTGGTCGGCAATCTCAAAGAGATCCATTTTCAAACGGATGCCTGTTTCAGTTATCTTGTGGGCGTAATGAGTAATCCCGATAAACACAAATGGATCTTCCCCGCTCGATTCCGAACCGGCGCCTACAGCTGGCAGGCGTCCAGACTGGCTTGCCAGCGCCTTCGCGAAGCCGTTTCCGAGATCAAAAAGGTTGCAAAGAGAGATTCGGTTCCTGGTGCGGAGGGCGCGGTTTGTCTGATTGAGAAGCTTTGGCCGGCGCTGGAGCACATAGACACCTCCAGTGGTGCCCTGGGATCGGCCGTCAACAAAACGCTGGATGCGTTGATACCGATCATCGTCAAGGCACCTGCTGATGATAATACTCGCAGTAAATGGCTCGACCGGCTCTGGCAGGCGATGGCAGATGATGGTGTCGAATACCTCAGTCTGGTCGGTGATCGGTGGGGTGAGATCTGTGGCTCGGCGGAAGTCGCCGGGCGATGGGCCGATGATCTGGTTTCCACACTACGGTCCTGTTGGACGGATCCGAATCCAGGTCGCTATTTCCACGGTGCGACGGCATGTTTGTCCTGTCTGCTGGCAGCGGGTCGGTATCAGGAGTTGCTTGAGCTTCTGGAATTGGATCGCCACTCCATGTGGCATTATCGGCGCTATGGTGTCGAGGCGCTTTTGGCATTGGGCAAGAAAGCGGACGCCGTTCAGTATGCCGATGCCTCGCGAGGATTGAACCAGCCGGATTCCGTGATCGACCGGGCCTGTGAGGAGATCCTGATCTCGTCCGGTTTGCATGAGGAGGCCTATCAGCGCTACGGATTGAGCGCGGCGGTGGGCAATTCCTATCTCGCCCGGTTTCGCGCGGTCGCAAAGCGATATCCGATGAAGGACAGGTCACTGATTCTGTCTGACCTGATTGCTACGACGCCGGGGGAGGAGGGTAAGTGGTTTGCCACGGCCAAGGATCTCAAGCTATATGATCTGGCGCTGGAACTCGCGAACCAGACCCGCTGTGATCCGAAAACATTGACAAGGGCGGCAAGGGATTACCTCGACTCGGAACCGGCATTCGCACTCGGTTCTGCAATGGCGGCGCTTCGCTGGTTGAGTGAGGGGTGGGGCTACGAGGTGACCAGTGTCGATGTGGTGGAGGCTTATGACCGTGCGATGGATGCTGCATCCAGGTTGAATAAAATCGATGATGTAACTGGTCAGATCCGGCAACTCGTCGAGTCGAATGAAAGTGCGTCAATGCTTTTCGTTCGACAGTCTTTGCAAGGAAGGATGCGTGCGCATTCTTCATCGATTAACGAGATGGTTGCGAGCGAATCATGAACAGTGAATGTGCGAACTTTGGAAGAGAAATCCCCCCGATCTGCGTTCCACCCACGTTCCACAAAAGCGACATTTAGAGACAATGGGAGACAACGGAATGAATTTGAAAATACAAAAAAGCACTGTAAATACAGTGCGTTTGGAGGTTTCTGATGGTCTGTGATAGTCTGTCAAAATGGTGCCGAGGAGAGGACTTGAACCTCCACGGGGTTGCCCCCACTAGCACCTGAAGCTAGCGTGTCTACCAATTTCACCACCTCGGCGTGGTTGTCGTGACGGCTGCTGCTTGTCTCGAGAGGCGCGAACTCTACCGCCTGATATAATCCTTGTCAATTTACCGTGCCAGTCGCACATTATGAATAAAATACTCCTTTAAACCTTTAATACAGGCCGCACAACAGCCTGGAGCCAAGCCATGCAGAGAAAAAAGAAGAAAAGAACCCAATCATCGCGCCGTCGTGACCCGCACGCCGGGCGTGAGGCATCGCGCTACGAGCAGCCCATTGCCAGCCGCGAGCTGATTCTTGAGGTGATTACGGAGGCTGACCAGCCCGTTAACCGTGCCGATATCGGGGAATTGCTGGATATCCGCGATGCAGACGGCGCCGAGGCACTGCGGCGGCGCCTGAATGCCATGCTCAGGGACGGTCAGTTGGTCCGTAACCGGCGCGATTGTTATGCCCCGGCCGATCAGTTTGACCTGGTACAGGGCCGTGTCATCGGTCATCAGGACGGTTTCGGGTTCCTGGTCACGGACGACGAGGGCGATGATGTGTTCCTCTCGGCCCGGCAGATGCGCGCGCTGTTTCACGGTGACCGGGTGCTGGTGAGGATAACCGGGATTGACCGGCGTGGGCGGCGTGAGGGCGATGTGGTCGAGGTCCTGAAGCGCAATACCCACAGCGTGGTCGGGCGTTTCTACAGCGAGAACGGGGTGCAATTCGTGACTCCTGACAACAAGCGATTACCGAATGACATCGCCGTCCCTGCCGGGGAATCGAAGGGTGCCCAGCATGGTCAGATTGTGTCTGTAGAAATTATTCAGCAGCCGGCGAAACGCTCGCCACCGGTGGGCCATGTCGTCGAGGTGCTCGGCGATCACATGGCGCCGGGTATGGAGATCGACATTGCCATACGCAGTCACGAAGTCCCGGAGGAATGGCCGGAAGCCGTGAAGAAAGAAAGCGCGGTATTCGGCAAGGACGTACCGGCCAGGGCCAAGCGTGGTCGCGAGGACCTGCGAGAGCTGCCGCTGGTGACCATCGATGGTGCCGATGCACGTGACTTTGACGATGCTGTCTATTGCGAGGCGACAGCGGGTGGCTGGCGCCTGCTGGTCGCCATCGCCGATGTCTCGCATTACGTCCATCCGGAGACGGCGCTCAACAAGGAAGCCTTTGAACGCGGTAATTCCGTGTATTTCCCGGAACGCGTTATACCCATGTTGCCGGAGGTATTATCCAACGGTCTGTGTTCGCTGAACCCGGAGGTGGACCGCCTGTGCATGGTGTGTGAAATGCTCTTCAAAAAAGACGGCAGCATGATCCGTTCGCGTTTCATGAATGGCCTGATGCGCTCACACGCCCGGCTCACCTACGAAGAAGCAGCCGCTATCATGGTCGATCGCGACAAGCAGGCCTGTAAACGCCGCAAGTCGCTGGTCCCACACCTGGATGAGCTCTATCGCCTCTACAAGACACTGCGCAAGGCCCGCGTCAAACGTGGCGCGATTGATTTTGAAACGACAGAGACGCGCATTGTTTTTGGTGCTAGTCGCAAGATCGAGCGTATCGAAGCGCTGGTGCGTAATGATGCGCACAAGGTCATCGAGGAGTGCATGGTGGCCGCGAATGTCGCGGCAGCCCGCTACCTTGAGCGTCACAAGATGCCGACACTGTACCGCATACATGCGGCGCCCTCCGGAGACAAGGTTACCGATCTGCAGGAGTTTCTGAATGAACTGGGACTGGGTCTGCGCGGAGGTCCGAAGCCTTCTGCCAGAAACTACTCGGCAGTGTTGAAAATGGCGCAGGGGCGCCCGGATGAGCACCTGATCAACACGGTGCTGCTGCGTTCCATGCCGCGGGCCGAATACAACCCGGACAACATCGGTCACTTCGGGCTGGCACATGAAAACTACACACACTTTACCTCACCTATCCGCCGCTACCCGGACTTGCTGGTACACCGCGCGATTCGTCACGTGCTCGCCGGCAAGAAGCCGAAGAGTTTTGCCTACACGGTGGAAAACATGCAGGCCTTCGGCGTGCATTGCTCGGACACGGAGCGGCGTGCAGACGAGGCTACCCGTGACGCAGTGGACTGGCTGAAATGTGAATACATGCTGGACAAGGTGGGTGAGAGTTACGCGGGTATCATCACCAGTACCACGTCCTTTGGCCTGTTTGTTGAATTGCAGGATATCTATGTCGAGGGGCTGGTACACGTCACGGCGCTGGGTAATGACTATTTTCATTTTGACCCGGTCCGCCACTGCCTGACCGGTGAGCACAGCAAGCGTATATTCCGCCTCGGTGACCAGCTGCAGGTTAAAGTGGTGCGGGTCAACCTGGATGATCGCAAGATCGATTTCGAGTTGAGTGAGAAGCTGCTGCACAAGGCTGGCAAGAAGGGCAAGAGAAAAGGCAAGGACAAGGGAAAGCGCAAGCGTAAAAAAACCTCACTGAGGAGAAAGTCACGGTGATCAGACGACAGCTTGCTGCAGTGTTATGGCTGTTACCGTTGGCCCTGCTGAGCGGTTGTGTCACGCTAACAAACAAACCCGCTGCCGGTGCCGATACGACCAGCAGTCTGACCGTCGTCGCACTTGCCGATGGCAGTAGCCGTGTCGATATTGCCACGGATGCCGCGTTTGACTTTGGCAGTGCCGTGCTGCGGCCGGTATTTGCCGCGCAACTGTCACAGCTTGTGAAGCCGTATAGCCAGCACCCGGTGCGGGTATCGGGTTACACGGACAATGTCGGTGCTGCGGCCTACAATCTCGACTTGTCACAACAGCGGGCGCAGGCTGTTGCGGATGTCCTGATCACCCAGGGCTTCAACGCAACGCAGCTATCGGTCAGCGGTTACGGTGAAGGCAACCCGGTTGCCAGCAATGCCGATGAGAGTGGTCGTTACCGCAATCGCCGCATTGAGTTGTTGATTACTGACAACACGGATGACTAGCGAAGATCACGTCTACGGCCTGCATACCGTCTCGGCACTGCTGGCGCAGCGGCCCGGGTCGATAAAAAAGCTGTTGGTCGCCAGGGGGGCTAACAACGCACAGCTTGACGGCCTGATCGAAAAAACCGTGGCGGCCGGTGTCGCCGTGCAGACGGTACCCCGTTCGGATCTCGATACGCTCATGCCCGGTGCCCGGCACCAGGGTGTCATCGCGGTCGTGAGAGCCGTGTCATACGAGCGCAGTGAAAAGACATTACCCGATTTCCTGGCCACATTGACCTAACCGGCCCTGTTACTCGTGCTGGACGGGGTGCAGGACCCGCACAACCTCGGCGCCTGCTTGCGGACAGCGGACGCGGCTGGTGTGCATGCGGTGATTGTGCCGCGTGACCGTGCCACCGGCATTACCCCGGTGGTGTACAAGGTCGCTTGCGGAGCGGTGGAGTCGGTGCCGGTCTTCTCGGTAACGAATCTGGCGAGGAGTTTGCGCCTGTTGCGCGAGGCGGGCATCTGGATCTACGGAGCCAGTGACGATGCCGACGAGCAGCTTTTCAGCAGTGACCTGCAGGGCCCCATTGCGCTGGTGCTGGGCGGTGAAGGCAAGGGCCTGCGCCGCCTGACCCGTGAACATTGTGACCATTTGCTGGCAATCCCCATGGCGGGGCAGGTGGAGAGTCTGAATGTGTCGGTGGCGGCCGGTGTGCTGCTTTTTGAGGCCCGCCGCCAGCGCATGAGTAATTAGTTAGCGTCCATCCACAAAGAATTAATCTCGCCAAGACGCAAAGATCGCAAGATTATAACTTTTTGTTATAAAAAGCATAAAAGATTCTTTTTTGGCGTCTTTGCGCCTTTGCGAGAGAAATTACAACGTATGCGGATCAGCTCCGTTCCTGCGATTGCATCTCAAACGACCCTCACGTAGAATGCGCGGGCTTAGAAAAGGCTGGTAATCAGCCAATTACATAACTCCTTGCCGGTTGCAGTGACAGCCGGCTACTAATCCATAAGGGGATTTGAATGAGACATTATGAAATAGTGTTTCTGGTCCACCCTGACCAGAGTGAACAGGTGTCTGCCATGATCGAACGCTATCGCGGTACGATCGAAGGCGACGGCGGAGCTATCCACCGTCTTGAAGACTGGGGTCGACGCCAGCTTGCCTATCCGATTCAGAAGCTGCACAAGGCACATTATGTGCTGATGAATATCGAGTGCAGTACCGGGGTACTGGAAGAACTCAATAGCGCCTTCCGCTTCAACGATGCGGTTATCAGAAGCATGGTGATCAGCCGCAAGGAGGCTGTCACCGAGCCCTCCCTGCTGGTCAAACGTCCGGACGAAAGACGCGAGCGGGAAACACCTGCTGCCAGTGACGTGCAGGAAAAAGCAGCCACTGAAGATGCTGTTGACAGTGTCGCGGCAGAGGATGAGTCAGCTGCTGCTGATGAGGTCGCTGACGATACCGTCAAGGCGACAGATGACGCTGCTGATGCAACGTCCACTGCAGCTGAATAACCCCGGCTAACCGAATTCAAGAGGATAAATCATGGCTCGTTACTATCGTCGTCGTAAATTCTGCCGCTTCACGGCCGAAGGCACCAAGGAAATTGATTACAAGGATCTTGCCGTACTGAAACAATATGTCTCCGAGACCGGCAAGATCGTGCCCAGCCGTATAACCGGCACCAAGGCAAAATATCAGCGGCAACTGTCAACAGCGATCAAGCGTGCGCGTTACCTGTCGCTGTTGCCTTATTGTGACGCACACTAGCTGAACCAGACTAAAGATATAGAACAAGGCACATGGTTTACACGGCCATGAAAGCACTGGCTGCTTTTATTGTCAGTGGCCGCTGGCAAGCGGTGTTAATTACCACGGCCAGTGGTGTTATTTCGTTGTTACTGCCCTGGCTGGGGGGTATGTTGAATTACCTGGCGGCGGCGGTTGTGGCGCTGGTTACCCTGCACGTCGGCATGCTGCCCGGTCTGCAGGTGATGGTTATCGCGACCACCGTGACGGTGCTGGTTTACCAGTTGGTCGGTGTGCAGGCGGTGGTTGGCCTGGTGATGGTGCTGTTGCTATGGCTGCCTTGCTGGATGGCCAGTGCTATCTTGTTGCAGACGCGGGATCTTGGACAGGCGTTACGTGCCGCTACATTGTTCGGCGTTTGCCTGTTGCTTGTGGTGTTCGGGGTCTATGGTGATCCAGCACCCTGGTGGCTACAGCAATTGCAGGTGGTTGGAAGCACGCTGGAAGAGGCTGGTGTTTCATTCCCAAGCCTGACAGATACTGAACTGCAGCAGGATGTGGCTGCCTTGTTAACAGGTGTGGTGCTGGCATCGCTGGTGATTGGTGTTATTGCCAGTCTGCTACTGGGGCGCTGGTGGCAGGCGATACTGGTGCACCCGGGTGGTTTCCAGGAAGAGTTCTACCGTCTACGGCTTGGTTACGCAACCGGACTGGTCACGCTGGGTGTCATGGTGATAGCCCGGCTGACACAGGGCACATTCAGTGATTTCAGTGCCCAGCTGGCGATGATATTACTGGTACCGTACCTGCTGGTCGGACTGGCCATCATCCACAGCCTGCTAAAGCAAACTAACCGGGGTAAAGGCTGGCTGCTGGCATTTTACATCCTGCTGGCCGTGTTGCCACAAGTAATGTTGCTGCTTGCTGCCGGTGGATTAATGGATACCTGGATCGATTTCCGTCGACGGCTGGGCCGGGACGGAGGCGATACCGGTCAATGAGACACAAGACAGAGTGAGGTTGTAATAATGGAAATCATCCTGCTGGAAAAAATTGCCAACCTGGGCGCCATGGGCGACAAGGTTAATGTAAAGCCGGGTTACGGACGTAATTATCTGATTCCGCAAGGCAAGGCCGCGGCGGCGACTGCCGAAAACATTGCCGAGTATGAATCGCGGCGTGCAGAGCTTGAAATGGCTTCTGCCGATGCACTGACTGCAGCGCAAGCCCGTCGCGATCAACTGCTCGACACGGTGATCAGGATTGCCTCTCATGCGGGTGAAGAAGGCAAACTGTTTGGCTCGGTTGGTACCGCCGATATCGCCCATGCCCTCACAGAGCGCGGTGTAACTGTTGAGCGGCACGAAGTGCGGTTGCCGGAGGGGGCGTTCCGGATGGTTGGCGAGCATGATGTACTGGTACAGCTGCACACTGACGTGGATGTGACTATAAAACTGCTGATTGAAGCGGATTAGTAAAAACAGCAAGCAGGGATTTCTGCAAGTTGTTGTAATAAAAAAAGTACTGTAAACAGACAGCCCTCGGGCTGTCTGCTTTTTTCTGGGGCACGCATAAAGTCAGCCCAAATACAATGATGTCTTTCACCGCTGTTTATGGTATTTATCCTCCACCGCTGAACGCAGTAACTACCACCTTAATTCAAAACGAGACTCAATGGCCGAATCGCTTCGCACTGCAGATATAGCTCATTCCGCTACGGATGCACTTAAAGTACCACCACATTCACTACAAGCCGAACAGGCCGTTCTCGGCGGGCTCATGCTGGATAACAGCACCTGGGATACGGTTGCAGACCGTATCACTGAAGAAGATTTCTACCGCCATGATCACCGCCTGATTTTTCGCGCGATAGCCGAACTGGCTGAAAAGAACCATCCTCTCGATGCCGTCACTTTGTCCGAGTGGCTGGAACACAACAGCCTGCTGGATGAAGTCGGCGGGCTGTCTGCGCTGGGTGTGCTGGCGCAAAACACGCCCAGTGCTGCAAACATCAAGGCCTATGCCGATATCGTGCGCGAGAAATCGGTCACCCGGCAACTGGTCACCGTTGGTAACCAGATTGCCGGCAGCGCCTTTGAAGCCGAAGGTCGGGACACCAGCGAGTTGCTGAATGATGCCGAGAAACTGGTATTCGAAATTGCCGAACAGGGCAGTCGCGGCAAGCGCGGTTTCAAGAGTATTCGCTCCTTGTTGACGACCGCTGTTGATCGCATTGATCTGCTGTTTCAACAGGACAACCCACTGACCGGTGTGTCAACCGGGTTTAACGATATTGACGAGATGACGGCCGGCCTGCAGCCATCCGACCTGATTATTGTCGCCGGTCGTCCCTCTATGGGTAAAACCACGCTGGCGGTGAATTTTGCCGAGAATGCGGCGATCAAGAACCAGGTGCCGGTAGCCATCTTCAGTATGGAAATGCCGGGTGAATCACTGGCGTTGCGCATGATGTCTTCTCTCGGTCATATCGACCAGCACAAGATTCGTACCGGCAAGCTGGACGATGACGATTGGCCACGGCTGACGTCGGCGGTCAGCCTGCTGGACACGGCGCCGATTTTTATCGACGACACGCCAGCACTGACGCCGATGGAAATGCGTGCCCGGGCGCGGCGGCTGAAGCGCGAACACGATATCGGCATGATCGTGATCGATTACCTGCAGCTGATGACCATTGGTAATACTCGCGAGAACCGTACTACGGAGATTTCCGAGATTTCACGAAATCTGAAGGCGCTGGCCAAGGAACTCGAAGTACCTGTGATTGCGTTGTCACAATTGAATCGCAGCCTGGAACAACGTTCCGACCGGCGTCCGGTGATGTCTGATCTGCGTGAATCGGGTGCCATCGAGCAGGATGCCGATGTGATCATGTTCATCTACCGTGATGAAGTCTATAACGAGGACAGCCCGCATA